>Ga0115000_10000752_pt1 | contig 29834 bp, 32 predicted proteins | sample ArcticOcean_MG_C_6_FD_89690 | JGI IMG/M metagenome (GOLD analysis project Ga0115000, IMG submission 89690) | Marine microbial communities from western Arctic Ocean - ArcticOcean_MG_CB8_128 | ecosystem: Environmental > Aquatic > Marine > Oceanic | place: Arctic Ocean: Canada Basin | collected...
CCGGAAGTTATAAAAGCCAAACCACCCACACTAAAGACTAAGGCGGAAAAAGTAGTCGAAGATGACGACGTTATGCTATTTGATGGCGATGACGATTTGTTAGAAGAGAATGCTCCAGGTGTTGTAGAAAACCAAGTTGAACTAGAAGGTGATGATGGTTTCATTGTCAATGATGACAATGAAATGGATGCTGGCGACAAGGTGTCTAAAGAAAAAATGGCCAGTGCATCAGACATAGAAGGCCTAACAGAAATTGTTTTAGATGCCGCTGGTGCAGCCAATGAAGCTGCCCACTCTACCAACCAGTCCATACACATGTTGTTAGGTAGTGTAACTACAATTAACAAGATGGCTAAGAATTTACGTAAAACCAATAGCTACCTGCTTGGTTTTATAATCTCCCTAGGTGTTGTAGGCCTAATGAGCGGCGCTGCAATGCTCTATGTGCTACAGAGTGCTGTAAAAGATGCCACTGCAATAAGTATCGCAATGGGCAGCAAACTGGTGCAATTTGAAAAACAAATGGACCGGGTTAACCTGATAGAGGCCCAGCTTATTGATGTGGCAGACGTTAACCACCAACTGGGCCAAAGTGTAGAACAGGTAATGTACTACCTCAAGCAAGTTGGCACCGATTCGCAGCAAGCTGCGTCAAAACAGTCAATAGAAAATCAGCTGATGTTGGGTAGCGTTAACGAACAAATTCTCACTAGTTTCGAGGACTTGCAAAACACCACCAAAGCACAGCAGGGCGTATTAACACAGTTGAAAAAGCGCATTGACGGTTTGCAAATGCAAATGAAAAAGATTCAAAACCAAGACCTAGTAGGCAAAATGAAAGCTTTAATAGCCTTAGAACAAGGGCGTTATTTTGAGCTGGAGCAGGCCAAATTAGCCTTGCAGACGGCTCAGCTTGAGGCTAAAGAAAAAGCTGAAACACCACCAGTTGAAGACACATATATCACCTTTGGTGTTAAGTCGGAATAGTGTGTATAACCCACATAGTAATGCTGCAACGGCGGGTTATGTGGTCTAAAAGCTGAGTTCAAGGACATAAGGGGTTATAATAGAACCATCTGTTTAGGCCAAATTAGGACTCTACCATGAGCATTATTCGCCAACATGATCTAATTGATAGCGTCGCAGACGCTTTACAATTTATTTCTTATTACCATCCATTGGACTTTATACACGCTGTCCATGAAGCTTACCTGCGTGAAGAATCTAAAGCGGCCAAGGATGCGATGGCACAAATTCTAATTAATTCACGCATGTGTGCAGAAGGTAAACGTCCCCTATGTCAGGACACTGGCATCGTTACGGTGTTTGTAGAAGTTGGCATGGATGTGCAATGGGACGCAGAGCTGAGTTTAGAAGACATGATTAACGAAGGGGTAAGGCGTGCCTATTTACACCCAGATAACAAGTTGCGTGCCTCTATTTTGGCCGACCCCGCCGGTAGCAGAACCAATACCAAAGACAACACGCCTGCAGTCATTCATACCTCTATCGTTAAAGGTGATCGGGTTGATATTCAGTTAGCTGCTAAAGGTGGCGGTTCCGAAAACAAAAGTAAAATGGTTATGCTAAATCCGTCTGATAGCATTGTCGACTGGGTATTAAAGACCGTACCTACTATGGGGGCTGGCTGGTGTCCTCCTGGTATGCTGGGGCTAGGGATAGGAGGCACGACCGAAAAAGCCGCACTACTGGCTAAAAAGTCTTTAATGGATCCAGTAGATATTCATCAACTCCAGGCTCGCGGTGCCAGCAATACGGCCGAAAAGCTACGCCTAGAATTGTTTGATGCTGTGAATAGCTTAGGTATTGGGGCTCAGGGCCTGGGTGGCTTAACCACCGTGCTAGACATTAAGGTAATGGATTATCCTACCCACGCAGCTTCTTTACCCGTGTGTATGATTCCTAACTGTGCAGCTACTCGTCATGCGCATTTTGTACTGGATGGCAGTGGCCCGAGTTTACAAACACCGCCGAGTTTAGATGATTACCCAGACATTGCGTGGGATGCGGGCGCGGGTGCGAGAAAAGTTAACTTAGATACGGTGACCCCGACAGACGTATTAACGTGGCAGCCTGGGGAAACTTTATTGTTGTCAGGTAAGATGCTCACAGGGCGTGATGCTGCTCATAAAAGAATGATCGAAATGATGGCTCAGGGAGAACCATTACCTGTAGATCTAAAAGGTCGTTTTATTTATTACGTTGGTCCAGTTGACCCTGTTAGAGACGAAGCTGTGGGGCCGGCAGGGCCTACCACGGCTACCCGTATGGATAAATTCACTAGCACTATGCTAGAAAAAACAGGTTTGTTGGGCATGATTGGCAAGGCCGAACGGGGTCAAGTGGCTATTGATGCTATTAAAGAGCATAAGGCCGTTTATTTAATGGCTGTGGGCGGTGCTGCATATTTGGTGTCCAAAGCCATTAAGAGCGCTGAAGTTGTGGCATTTGCAGAGCTAGGCATGGAAGCGATTTATGAATTTGACGTAGAAGACATGCCAGTGACCGTGGCTGTTGATGCTGGTGGTACCTCGGTACACCGAACAGGGCCAGCGCAATGGTACGACATTATCCAAGCTCGGCAAATTAACTAATGTGGACCATTAACGGGTGGTGAACCCCTGGCTACGCAGGTAAGGAAGCATATGGGGTCGCGACTCCTTAACCACTGTCTTGATGATGTGTTGGCTAAAGGTCAGTTTCAGTTTTCCATGGCTACGTTGTTGGTAGTAGTCACTGATTTGGCCGTCGTAGCTTGCTAGATTAGCTAAGCCGTCGTTCGAGTAATAATCTTGGTGCAACACCATAGACAAAGGTAAGCGAGGTTTTTGTCCTGGGTTTTGATCTGGGTAGCCAAGGCATAGACCAAATATGGGGAATACCTGTTGTGGTAAGTTCAATAATTTTGTAACCACTTCTGGCTGGTTACGTAAGCCACCAATAAAAACCCCACCTAAACCAAGGCTTTCGGCCGCCAGTAAAACATTTTGCGCAAATAGAGCTGTATCTATACTTGCAATAAGGGTTTGTTCGGTAAAACCCGTTGGCATCTGTTGCTGTTGGCGAAGACATATTTGTTGATTGCGCTGTAAATCTGCACAAAATACTAAAAATATTGCAGCGCTTTCTACGTAAGCTTGGCCACCAGCAGCTTTTGCTAAGTCTGTACGAGCCTCTTGAGAATTGACTTGAATTACGCTGGTTACTTGCACAAAACTAGAACTGGAAGCGGCTTGGCCCGCAGCAATGCAGGTGTTGACTACCTCTTGAGGTATGGTTTGGTTAGTGAATTTACGGATTGATTGATGATCCATCATCTGTTCTATAGGGCTTTTTTGAGTCATGGTGCTTTATTGGTCATTGGTTAACATTGCCGATGTTAGCACAGGACCAGTTAGGGTAGAATGGGTAAACGTATCACTTTAAAGTTGATCCTAGTTATGCCACTATCGGCCCCAAATTTACCAATTGCTCCTCATTTAGCGCAACGCTATGGTCTAGAACAAGCCCTTATGCTGGCTGTGGTAACAGAATTGGTAGGTGCTTGGAACGGCCAAGTGGTGGTTGAAGAACAACGTTTGTATGGTCGCGCATTGTGTTTGACGAGGCAACATCAAGGCCAGTTATTATCACAGTTGTCCTCAATAGGGCTGTTGCAAGTTGCCCCCGCAGGTGAGGGTATGGTGCGTATTGAACTGCAGTTGATGCCTAAACAATCTGTTTCTTTGGACCACGTTGAGGGTGAGCCAGAGTCTGTCATTAAGCCAGTTGCTAGCCAGAGAGCTTCCATGGGCGGTTTTGGAGGCTGGCGCCGTGACGCTGGTGAAGGTGATGAATTAAGCCGTTTATTTGCCGCTAAAGAAGCTCAATACCAGCACTTGTGCCATATGGATTTAGAATGGATGCCTTCGGCAAATATTGTTAAAGTTTTATTGCTACAACACCAAATAAGCGAAGCCTTTGCCATTGGCATTAAAGATGAATTTGTGGTGTATTATATGGACAAAGGTCGCCGAGAAACGCCAGGTGGCTGGGATCAAAAGTTTTTAAAATGGGTCAAAAAAGAACAGGTTCAGCAGCAAACAGCGGGGGCTCGTGCCCAAAGACAAACTCAACAACAGACTAATTCGTCCAATGAAGAAGCTAGATACGCTGCTAAACAGCGCCGACGCAACATTACAGCAAACGTCCTCGACATCAATAATACCGACTGGTAAAACTGCTGTTGCTGCCAATGCTGCTATTGACCAAAAAATAAAATCATTGGTCAATATGCTATTTGCTCGATTTATGACCATCTACGGGCATAAATTTAAAAGTGCTTTTGATGACGACAAAGAGATTATTATTGCCAAGCGCGAATGGGCCTTAAGTTTGGCGGGATACGAAGAAGATGTGCTGGTGTTAGCTATTGAGCAAACCAAACGTCAGTATAGCTGGATGCCCTCAATTGCAGAATCTTTACAGTTGATGGACCAGTGCCAGCAAAGTTTTGGTTTGGCACCGGCTGAACAGGCTTATGCCGAAGCCTGTCGCCATGCAACGGCACCGAGCCATCACCCTTGGAGCCATGCGGCTGTGTACCACGCAGGGCGAGAAACGGGGTGGTTCGAACTAAAAAGCCTACCTCGACAGGCCACACAGGGGCGGTTTAATCAACATTACAAGGTCTTGTGCCAACGGGTGTTAGCAGGTGAGAATTTAGATCAGGTACAAGCAACTGCCTTACCTACACCAAATAATGATAATTTGTTTGCTTTAATCGACCAATGGGCTAAACAGGTAGAGATGGTTCCAGAACTGGCACAAAGCGCTTTGTATTTTTTGCACTTACCAAAACACAGTCCCTTGCGGCGGCAATTGTATATACGCAGTAAATCTGTTTATCTGGCACTAAGTATTCCAGTTTCTATCGACGAATTACGTAATCAGCTCATATAAAGACTTCATTTTGCCATTAGTTGGTCGATAATATTAACAAGTATACTTGGCTACCCTTTTAACTTATTGGGCCAGGCTGCTATCGGAGGTTGTTTTGGACGACGAAGTTAAGATCAGTGGTTTCAAAGACTTATACCAGTTTTTTATGACAGTGAAAGCGCGCAAGTGTTCTTTTTATATAAGTTTTGGCGATGCGGCGGATCAAACCCTTGCAGACTATCGTTTACAGGAAGTGGTTTATAAAACGGCTAAAATGAAGCGACCTAGTAATAGTGACGTTACTTTGGTGCTAGAGCCTCTGAGCCAGCCTGACTTTACGGCGATCATTGAAACTAAAGATGACCTGCGGGTAGAGTTTTTTCATGATAGTCGCGTGCACTACTTTGATATACAGGTAGGTTTCGTTAATTCTTGTGAATATGGTTTAGGTTTTTCCGCCAAGTTGCCAGATACAGTGAGTGTAAAGCAGCACCGCGACCTGTTAAACCTTCCTGCTACCCTAGACGAAAAGATTAATATGAGCATTGGTGGTCAAAACGTTGATGTAATAGACGTGTCTGGTGGTGGTGCTTCTGTGCTGATTCCTCAGGCGAATTTATATGATGTTGAAGTCGGCAAGGCCATTAAGCACATCGAAATTAAGATTGACGGTTTTCAAGCTAAAGCCAGTGCCGAAGTGCGCCATATGCGTGCCCATGCCAACGGTTTAAAACTAGTGGTTGGCCTGCGATTTATCTTCTTTGGAAGGAATGACGAAGATGATTTATTGCACTTGGTAAAACAAAAATCAGCTTCGCTATCTCGCAAAGAGGCTATGAGCTCTTAATCAAATACTCCAGTTAACACGACCAAATAGCATGACAAAAAAGGCGCCCCCTATATCTATAGCAAGCGCCTTTTTATTTGCTCAGGTTTTGCTTAAGGAAAGCGGATCCACTGACTCTTGTCTACATCGTTAGTTAACAAGGTGTCTGTATCGCCGTTAAACAACATGGTTCTAAAGTCGTCTACGCTTGGAATAGTGACTACTTTATCTGCATAAACAAAGTTGGCATTATTACGGAAGAACGCAGTGGGATTATTACTGACGATGAGCTTCATAACCAAATCGAGTTTTATGTTGGTCTCACCGTAGGCTCGTTTGGCAATATTCCCTAAAGAGTCACCAGGCTTGACGCGGTACTTAGAGCCAGGTGTTATTGAATTCCCAACTTGCTGGCGAGCATCTAACTGTTGCTCCAAGTGCTGAAGTTCACCGAGTAGAGTTTTTAAGTGTGCTTGTGTTTGTTGTTGGTTTGCATAAATAGGGCTGGCCAAGAGGCTGGCAGCGAGTATGGTGCATATAAGACTATTCTTCATGTTCTAATTCCTTGCGCAAATAGGTTTACAAGCGTTTAAAATACAATCACCTGGGCTGTTGTGGCGGTTATATTATCGGGCCCTGCGATATGCTCGAGCAAGGCAGCGTGAGGTTGCAGTAATGTCACTTTGAACACCTGTGGTGCGCTTGCCGCATCTGGGTTGAGAATCCCATTCTGGTAATTCTGGGGTAACAATAATAATTGTTGACCTTGTTCTAGGCCTAATTTTTGGCCTTTATTAATGCGCCATAACGGCTGATCAATAATTTTGCTCAGTTTGATATAGCTGCCTTCACATTGCACTGTTTGGTAGATACTGTTCCATGAATTTTGTACCCATTTGGCTACCTGCTCGCTTAGCTCTTGAGGAATTGATTCGCTGGATGCGGCAATGGACTGGTTGGCTGGAAGGGTGAACTGCTGTTGGTGGTGCAAATCGATGTGAGGTAAATATGGGCTTGAAAAAGTGGCGCTTAACATTAGTGTAGGGCTTTGGATTGTTTGGCTGCTAAATGAGCTAATCAATTTACTTAGGCTGTTAGTGCTTGGTTTGCTATCAGAGGTTGGTAGCCATTGAGCACCTATGGCTAAGTGGTAGTCGGCTTGATTATATGCCTCAGAGGCCAGCCACGCCGTTTGATATGTATTGAGTGCAGGATTAATGCGGTGGGTGACAAAATTGACACTTTTTACTAAGTTAGAGAACTGTGTTTCGGTATCGAGCAGTAGTTGATTAATATCAATTTGGTGATAGTTATTATTACCTGGTGGTGGGGCTAAATCTGTTGTCACCACCTGAGTTAGCTGCGGTGGTTGGCAGTCTTTTTCGTTTTCATCCAACTCTAAGGCGAGCTTTACCGTAGCGATACCTTGCACCGCGTCTTGCTCCACTATGTCCATGCGGAGGATGTTTAGGTTGGTTTTGAGGCTTATGTTCTCTGTAAGCTGGCCTTGCTCGTTGACTATGCTGTGGCTAGTGACTTGACCTTCGCGTTGGGTTGCTGCTGTGCGCAGAGCGTCAAGAACTGCACGTATTACAGCGGTTTCAACATCGCCGTTAGTCACCAATGCTTGGCCAGAAACTAACAATGGAGAATCTGGATCTTCCTGAGCTAGGCTGGTGCTGGCGATAACTAGCCCTAGCAGCGTAGCACATGAAAGTCTGCTTATGCGCTGTAGGGGGTTTGACAGTTTCATGACATAGCCGTAATAGGAGTTATCTAGCTAGCGACTAAAAAAATACGCCTAAGTTCCAGCATAGTGTCTAATTCTAGTTCTAGTTTAGTTTCATAGCTATCATCGCCTATTGGGCTGATGCTGACAACCTTAGCCCCGTAAACAACACCTTCCACATGCGCTCGCATCGTGTCACTGGCAATAATCATGTCTTCAACAGTGGTAGATGAATTGAGCTGCTGGCCATAGACCTGCTCTGTAAGGTTTCGATAGGCATCTAGTTTAGACGCACGAATCGCCATCAAGCGGCGCTGAGCTTGATTCTTACTCTTTTGAGCGCTGATATTGGCATATCCCGTGGAAATAATCACTTCCTTCTTGTATATGGGAGTATTTGCCACAGCTTCAGTGGTTTGACTGCCTGTCATCGACATGGTGCAGCCGCCTAAGGTAATAGCTGCAATAGCTATAATCCAAAGGCTCGGTTTACGTGTGGTTTTAACATTCATGGGTAAATCCTCTATCGTTATTATAGATAATATCGACCTCACCTTTGAGGACTTTAGGCCTCAAGGTAAAATAATTGTTAAAGGTGAGCAAATGTTGGCACTGTTATTGCTTTTAAAGACTTAGAGTTATGTTTTAACGAGTAAAGTGTCGATGAATCAACTATCGACAGTATTTGCTAAAAGTTAATAATAAAATAAAAAAAGCGATTAAAAACAAACTATTAGTTTTGTTATTTTGCCTTTAGGGTCTAAGTTATTATGAATTTATCACAAGCGTTAACCTTGAAGGATCAAATCAACGTCAAACATTTGACGGGTTTATTGATCCCCATGTTAGTACTGCTGATCATTTTAATGATGGTGGTGCCCCTACCGGCGTTCTTGTTGGATATATTTTTCACTCTTAATATTGCCCTTGCGTTGATTATTGTGATGATCTCCATTAACACCATGAGGCCGTTAGATTTCTCTTCTTTTCCTACGGTGCTGTTATTCGCCACTTTGTTACGCTTAGCCCTCAACGTGGCATCTACCCGTATTGTTTTGGTAGAAGGCCACACAGGTACGGATGCTGCGGGCCAGGTGATTCAGTCATTTGGTGACTTTGTTATTGGCGGTGACTATGTGGTGGGCATCATTGTGTTTTCCATCCTTATGATTATTAACTTCCTTGTGGTAACCAAAGGTGCAGGCCGTGTATCAGAAGTGAGCGCACGCTTTACCTTGGACGCAATGCCAGGCAAGCAGATGGCTATTGATGCTGACTTAAATGCCGGTGTACTGAGTCAGGATGAAGCTCGTGAGCGTCGCGCCGATGTGACGGCGGAGGCAGATTTTTATGGTTCTATGGATGGTGCCAGTAAGTTTGTTAAAGGCGATGCGATTGCAGGTTTTCTTATCCTGCTGATTAATATCATAGGTGGCCTTGCTATTGGTATGGGCACCCATGGTTTAACTTTTGATCAAGCTACACAAACCTACGTATTATTGACTATCGGTGACGGTTTGGTGGCTCAAATTCCTTCGTTATTACTGGCCACCGCAACAGCTATCATCGTGACTCGCGTCTCCTCTACCACAGACATGTCTAGCCAAGTAGTGGGTCAGCTGGGTAGCCCTCAGGCTCTCATCATGGTAACTGGTATTATGTTCTTGTTAGGTGTGATACCTGGCATGCCTCATTTTGTATTTTTGTTATTAGCGGCAGCTACAGGTGGTCTTGCGTACCTTGCCGTGAAGCGTTCTAAGCAAGAAGAGATACCTGAGGAATTAGATCCTGTGCAGCAGCAGCAAGAAAAAGAATCAAAAGATCTGTCTTGGGAAGATATTCCCCAGCTTGATATGATTGGCTTGGAAGTTGGTTATGCATTAATTCCTTTAGTGGATAAGAGTCAGGGTGGCGCATTGATGCAGCGCATCAAAGGCGTGCGTAAAAAACTTTCCCATGAACTAGGCTTCTTGGTGCAGTCTGTGCACATTAGAGACAACCTAGATTTATCACCTAATCAATACCATATTAATATTAATGGTGTTACCCGTGGCCAGGGTGAACTGATGATGGGTAGGGACCTAGCTATTAACCCAGGTACCACTCATGGCACCTTAGAGGGTATTCCTACCCAAGATCCAGCATTTGGGCTTGATGCCATGTGGATTGATACCTCGCAAAGAGAATATGCTCAGTCTATGGGCTACACAGTGGTGGACGGCGCCACCGCATTAGCTACCCATTTAAATAAAGTATTACAAGAAAATGCCCATGAATTGTTGGGACATGACGAAGCTCAGCAACTTATGGACCAATTATCTCAAGCTGCGCCCAAGTTGGTTGAGGCGGTGGTACCTACCCAGTTGTCTGTGGGTGTGGTGGCTAAAGTGTTGCAAAACCTATTGGCTGAAGGTGTGGCTGTCAGAGATATTCGTACCATTGTCGAAATACTGGCGGAGCAAGCGCCTAGAAGTCAGGATCCTGACGTATTGACAGCCGCCGTGCGCCCTGCATTAGGCCGGATGATGATGCAACAACTCACTCAGGTAGGGGATGACTTATCAGTTATGACATTAGATGCAGGATTGGAACAACAATTGCATAACATATTACAGCAAAGCAAAGAACACGGCTTAGCCATAGAACCTAACCTAGCAGAACAGTTGCTAGGTAATTTGCAGGGTACCAGCGAGCGACTCGCACAACAGGGTATTCCTCCAGTGTTAGTAGTTTCTCCTGGCATACGCCCTTGGCTTGCGAAGATGGTTAAGAACCGTATCCCAGGTCTAGTAATATTGGGTTACAACGAAATACCAGATGAACAAGGCATTCAAGTGGTGTCGACTATAGAACAACAACCCCTAGTGGATGCGGAAGCACCAGTAGAATAAAACCACAAGCATTAAGGTTGATTGAAGATGAAATTGAAGCGCGTTTTAGCCAAAGATACTCGTACCGCTCTCGCCATGATTAAAGATAGTTTAGGTGATGATGCAGTTATTTTGTCGAATAATAAAATTGCCGGTGAAGTTGAAATCGTTGGGGCCATTGACTATGACGAAAAGCGTTTAACGGCGCAGTCTAGTACCGCATTCTCAGATCGCCTTAGTGCTAATTTAGACCGAATTAAGTCTCAGCGAAGCCAGCATAAGCGCCCGATTGCAGCGCGTAATGTTGGTTCTGAGTTGCGCCAATCAAGTGGATTTAAGAGCCCACTGCAACCGGCCATCAGTACCAACCATCAAGCACCAGTAAATGACAATATGGTGCGGATGGAAAAGGAGCTTGGCCTGTTACGTTTGTTGCTAGAGCAGCAAATGAGCCAGAGTCTAAGCCAGAATGAGAGTTTCATAAGTGCTGCTGCGATTAAGGTAGCTCAAAGGCTCGAACGTATGGGTTTTGAAAAACGCCTAATTGACCCTTTGTTAGCCCAACTACCTGCTTGTGACGATGGGGATCAGTTATGGGACCATGCACAGCAATGGCTGCAAGATAATTTAACGACTAGTTCTGAAGGTGTCGTGCATGAGGCCGGCATTTATGCCCTAGTAGGCCCTACAGGTGTGGGTAAAACGACTGCTATTGGCAAGCTCGGCGCACAATTAGCCATGAAGCACGGTAAGCATAAGGTAGCACTTATTTCCATGGATCAACAACGTATTGGAGCTCGAGATCAATTGCGAGTATTCGGTACCATGTTGGGTATAGACGTGCATCATGTGGCCGGTTTTACTGAGTTAACTACAACTTTAAATCAAATAGCCCATAAAGAATACGTATTGGTGGATACCTCAGGAGGTAACCCCTTTGACCCACATATTCAGAGCTTAGTTGATGGGCTGCTGGGTGTGCCTCAGCAAATAAATATATACCTTACATTGGCGGCTAATAGCCAATCCCATTCATTGCGTTATCTAATGAAGCACTATTTGGGTCAAGTTAAAGGCGTTGTTGCAACTAAACTGGACGAGTGTTTACCTTTAGGTGGCCTGTTGGCAGCGCTCATTGAGTCAAAACAACCGTTAGCAATGATTACTGATGGTCAGCGCATTCCTCTGGACTTGGGTTATCCTAGTTCACAACAGTTGGTTGCCCATGCTGTAGAAGCTGAGTTAGCAGAGGAACATGGTAGTATTGAGGCCTTGTCAAAATTGTTACACGCTACACCAGGGAAACCTTTAGGGTCTGGTGACAGGGCCACAAAAAAAACCATATCCACTATGAGTTCGAATTTTGGCAGCATACAAGACACACCGTCTGCTGCCATGGGGCTAGCGTCCTACAGGAGCCACTAGTATGAGTTCAAACAGTGTACAAGTCATTGCTATAACTAGCGGTAAAGGAGGTGTTGGTAAAACCAATACCTCCATTAATATTGCCGCCAGTTTAGCTAAACAGGGCCGCAAGGTCATGTTGATGGACGCAGATTTAGGTTTGGCAAATATTGATGTTAACTTGGGCATTCAGTGTCCATTTAACATGGCTCATGTGATGAGCGGTGAAAAAACTTTAAGTGAAATTGTTCAAAATGGCCCTTTTGGCATACAAGTAGTGCCCGCAGCATCGGGTATTTATGAAATGGCCAGTTTACAAAATGAGCAACTACAACACCTAATTCAAGCTTTCAGTGAATACAATGGAGAATTAGACTACCTTATTGTTGATACAGCAGCAGGCATTTCTGACAACGTATTGGCTTTTTTAAACGCGGCCCATCAAGTGGTTGTGATTGCTTGTGATGAGCCCTCATCAATCACTGATGCTTATGCGCTTATTAAAGTCATGAATCAGCGCTACGGTGCGACTCGTTTCCACTTTATAGCTAGCATGGTGAAGAACGAGAAAGAAGGTCGAGCCTTATATGCTAAAATTGAACGGGTGGTTGATCATTACTTAGGCGCCCATATGTTGTATTTGGGTACCTCACCACGTGATGAGCAGCTGCGGCTAGCGAATAAACAACAAAAAGCGGTTGTTGAGATAGCACCTATGGCGAACTCATCTCGTGCATACGCACGCATGGCCGCTGTGGTAGAACGTTGGCAACCCCCTACTGGTTTGAGTGGGCAAGTAGAATTTTTTGTCGAAAGGCTGTTGCAACATAAAGCTTAATTGGAAATAATGCCTTGATGCACAATATGTCACTATATCAATCCCATGCACCCGGTTCTGCAACAGACCCCTTGGTGCTGCACATGCCGCTGGTAAAAAAAGTGGCGTTGCATCTGAGCGCGCGTCTGCCTGCCAGTGTGGATATAGATGACCTTATTCAAGTGGGTATGTTGGGATTGCTAGAAGCCCTAAACAACTTCGACGCAACTAAGGGCGCACAATTCACCACCTTTGCCAAGCTGAGAGTGCGTGGCGCCATGTTAGATGAGGTGCGCCGCTTCAGCACCTTGCCCCGTTCGGTGATGACCAGTATCCGTGAGATTAACCAAGCCACTGCTGCATTAGAGCAAGAGATGGGGCGCACGGTTAAAGATACGGAACTGGCGCACGCCATGGGTATGGATTTAGAAGATTTGCAGCAACAAAAAGGCCGCAACTATAACTATCAAACGGTGCAGATAGAAGATCAGCCTGAGGGCGTGGAGCCTCCATTGTCAGGTTTGATGCCTACTAAAGAAGTGGACGAAGCGGCGTTTCAGAAAGCCTTGGCAACTGCCATTGGCGAACTGCCGGAGCGTGAACAGCTGATCTTTGCCCTGTATTATGATGAAGAACTCAATTTAAAAGAGATTGCTGCGGTACTGGAAGTGTCAGAATCTCGTATCAGCCAAATTCAAAGTGGTTCCGTTAAGAAGCTACGTCAAAAGCTGGTAGACTGGATTTAGAGTGGCTAAATGTCTGCCAATATACGCAAGTACTTAAATAACTTCTTGGCCGCGGACTTGGCTTTAGCTTCCTGATTCATGCTTTGTGCCTGCTTCACTAAGTGAGTGATGTGTTGGCGATCAGCTTTCTCATGTAACTGTATGATTTCATTGATGGTGTTTGGATTATTGGCGATTAAGCCATCGCGCCAGGTTTCTATCTGATGGAAAACACGACGGTGTTCATCGGAGCCTGAGTCGTGCACAGCCAAGGCCTTAGCAATGGCTTCTGAATCTTCATCGCGCATGACCTTACCAATGTACTGCAAATGCCTACGCTTGGCCTCATTTTGGACAATACGGCGTGATTCATCAATGGCAGTTTTAAGAGTGTCACTCATGGGAATGCGGGCTAACTCGGATGGCTTTAGATCCACTAATTTGCCACCTAAGTCTTGCAGAGCTTCCATAGCGCGCTTAATTTGGGTACGGCTAAGTTCCTCTTCAGCAGGTAGATTTTGTTGCAGCGCTTCTAATTCTGCTGCGGCTTTGCGGGCCTTAACTTTGCCCATATTAAATTCCTTACGCGTAAAATAATGTGGCGAGGCCTAAAAAGGCACAAAATCCGACCACATCAGTGATGGTGGTTAAAATAACGCCTCCAGCTAAAGCAGGGTCTATATTCATTGCTTTAAGGATAACGGGAAGAGAAGTGCCGCAAATAGCAGCCACAATTAAATTGATGACCATAGCAATGGCGATAATAAAGCCAATGGTTAAGTCAGAGAACCACCAGCTAGCAATGCTGGCTACTACGGTTGCCCAGAGCAAGCCGTTGATGGTGCCCACTATAATCTCTCGGTTCAGTAAGTAACCAATGTTACTGCGTTCGACGTGGCCTAGAGCTTGGCCACGGATCACTAGGGTCAATGCCTGGCTACCAGCAATGCCACCCATGCTTGCAACAATAGGCATGAGGATAGCAAGGGCGACTACTTGTTCTATGGTATGTTGAAACAGGCCAATTACCATGGAGGCAAGAAGGGCGGTTAATAGATTGATTCCAAGCCACACTGCGCGACGTTTAGCAGTTTTAACTACAGGGGCAAAGGTGTCTTCGTCATCATCTAAACCGGCCATACGCATGAGGGAGTGGTCGGCTTCTTCTCTGATGACGTCTACCACGTCATCGATAGTGATACGGCCAACCAAACGACCTTCTTGGTTTACCACAGGTGCAGAAACCCAATCGTTACGTTCAAATAAGTTAGCTACATCAGTTTCGTCTAAATCTGCAGGTATGGCCTCGCGCTCAGTATCCATTACGTCTAAAATAAGAGTGTTGGGATCACTTACTAACAGAGTGGTGAGTGGCAATAAGCCAATGTAGCGGTCTTTTCGTGTCACCACAAACAGGTTATCAGTCATTTCTGGTATGGTTTCATGGCGACGTAAATAACGTAGTACGGCGTCTATGGTGAGGTCTGGTCGGATGCTCACAACGTCCGTATTCATGAGGCCGCCAGCTGTATCTTCTGGATAAGACAAAACTTGCTCAAGCCGCTCTCGATCTTGTTGCCGTAAACTATTCAGCACTTCTTGCATTACCTTTTTGGGCAGTTGTTGCAAGATGTCAGCAAAGTCATCGGTGTCGAGGTTTTCTGTGGCTTGTAGTAGCTCCTCGGTATTCATTTGATTAACGAATTCAGCTTGAATTTCGTCACTCAAATGATGCAGTACTTCGCCTTCTAACTCTGGATTTACCAAATTCCACAGTACTTCGCGCTCTCTTGGGGGTGAGGATTCCAGTAAGTGTGCCGTATGAGCGGGTTTTAGGGTGTGATTAAGCATGTGGCGTGCTTGAATAAAAGCACCACTGTCGAGGGCATCGTTGAGTTCTTTAAGGCGGGATTTCATGTGACTACTAGCCTTATTCGCCTTCGTCAAAATAATTATCAACCAGCTGTGATACTTCGTCAAAGGCCTGTTGAGCACCATCACCACTAACTTTAAGGTCTAGTACAGTGCCTTGACCGGCAGCTAATAACATCACTGACATAATGCTTTTTGCATCCACCATGTTACCGTCACTACCAATTTCGATGTTGCAACCATGTCGACCAGTGACACCTACAAGCTTAGCAGCAGCACGAGCATGCAGGCCAAGTTTGTTGATGATAGTGATTTGTTGATGGATCATGCAGAAACCCTTACAGGCGTGGCGCTATAAAATAGTGAAACACGTGATGATAAGCATGGCGTAAGCTTATCAAGTGTAGCCTTATAGCATACCCGTTTTAGGGCATTTATGCGATAGCGATTTTGTACATAGCACCTGCATCAGTGGCCTCACGTAAGCCCGCCCGAAACTCCGGTTGGCCAAAACTGCCCGCTAGAGTAGCTAAAATTTGTAGATGTTCATCAGTAGCTTGTAAGGGCACTAAAAGCACAAACAGTAAATCTACTGGTTGTTGATCTATGGCATCAAAATCGACGGCGTTAGCCAATCGGACTAGAGCACCAGTGACTTGTGTGCAACTGGCTAGCCGACAATGAGGTATAGCTATACCATCACCAAACCCGGTGCTGCCTAACTTTTCTCGGTTAATTAATGCACTGAATAGCTCTTTGCTATCAAACGTGGTCATTTGACCCCCAAGCCAGTGGCTAATAGACTCGAGTGTGCGTTTTTTACTGGCGCATTTCAGATCGGCAAAGGTGCGTTCTGGCGTGAGGATGTCACTAATATTCATATGTGGTTATTAACCCTATGGGGTGTGTGGGCTCAAGTGAGCCGTTTACGTTCGTTGGAGGGTGGAATGTTCATGCCTTCTCTATATTTAGCAATAGTCCTGCGGGCTACTTTAATTCCTTGTAACTCTAGCATGTCTGTAAGTTTGCTGTCGCTTAAGGGTTTGCGAGTTAATTCCGCTGCAATTAACTTTTTAATGAGTGCTCTTATGGCCGTAGAAGAACACTCTCCCCCATTAACGGTTGCTACATGGCTAGAAAAGAAATATTTTAGCTCAAAGATACCCCTAGGTGTGTGCATGTACTTTTGGGTGGTAACACGAGAGATAGTGGATTCATGCATTTCTACGTGCTCAGCAACTTCTGCAAGGACTAGCGGTTTCATGGCCTCTTCGCCATGATCCAAAAAGCCTTGCTGTATCTCACAAATGCGCCCAGCAACTTTTAATAAGGTTTCATTCCGACTTTCAAGACTTTTGAGAAACCAACGGGCTTCTTGTAAGTGACTTTTAATGTAGCTCTTGTCGCTGCTATTGGCACTGCCACCAAAGTCTACGTATTGTTGGTTAATTCTGATTTTTGGTGCCGAGTCTGGATTTAATTCAACTCGCCACACATTATTAACCTTACGTACCATAACGTCGGGAATGACATACTCGGCTTGGCTTGAGGCAATGCTGGCCCCAGGCTCTGGCTGTAATTTAGTGATAAGTTCGAAAATATGTAGCAGCTCATTTTCTTTGTAACCAGAACGTCGCCTTAAGGAATTGTAGTCGTGACTGCCAAGCAGATCTAAGTGTTTATCTACAACGGTTATTGCACCTTGGCGCCATGGTGTATCAGAGGGTAAATATTTTAACTGGATGAGCAGGCACTCTCTTAAATTCTGTGCGGCAACTCCAATAGGGTCAAATTGCTGAATCAAGGTTAATACGGCTTGAGTTTCATCTTCCTCAATGGCTTCTTGCTCTTGTTGAGCCAAATTGCCGTTGATACCTTCAGTGATTTCAGTCAAGGTTTGACTAAGATAGCCACGTTCGTCTACGGCATCAATAATGCTGGCACCAATAAACTGATCAAGGTCGCTCAAGCGGCTCACATTAAGTTGCCATTCAAGGTGTTCTTGTAAGCTAGGTTCGTGGCTATTGTTGGCGTCAAAATCAAAGTCGTCCCCAGGGCCAGTAGCTGGTGTAGTGGAGCTTTGGTACACATCATCCCAAGAGCTATCAGTGGCAAGCTCAACGGGGATTTCTTCGCTCCAGTCACTGTCGGCTTGATTCTCGTCAGCAAGGTGTTCACTGGACTGGTCGTCAAGCTGGGCGTCTTTGTTGTCTTTTTCTGCAGTACTCACTTCAGGCAGGTCAAGCTCTTCTTCTAACTCAAGCAGGGGGTTGCTATCTAATGCTTGTTGGATTTCTTGCTGTAGGTCTAAGGTTGAAAGTTGCAGTAAACGAATCGCTTGTTGCAACTGTGGCGTCATGGCCAGTTGCTGATTCATTTTGAGCTGCAAAGATGCTTTCATAATTACGCTAACTTATTGGTTTTGGAGTATTTTTACTTGACTATAAAGTGAAATCATCGCCTAAGTATACCTCTTTTACTTGCTGGTTCGCTAAGATATCATCACTAGTACCGTGAGCTAGAATATAACCTTCGCTAACGATATAAGCCAAATCACAAATATCAAGGGTTTCTCGTACGTTATGGTCGGTGATTAATACGCCGATACCCTTGTCACTCAATTGCTGAATCACGTGTTTAATATCCTTTACGGAAATTGGGTCTACTCCGGCAAAGGGCTCATCTAGTAGTATAAACTGTGGTTCACTCGCCAAAGCACGAGCGATCTCCACACGGCGGCGTTCGCCACCTGATAAACTCATGCCTAGGCTGTTACGTATATGGCCTATACTAAACTCTAATAATAGCGTTTCTAATTTTTGTAGCTGCTGACCTTTACTGAGCTGTTTTTGAGTTTGTAATATGGCTAAGATATTTTGCGCTACGGTAAGCTTACGAAATACCGACGCTTCTTGAGGTAAGTAACCAATGCCTTTACGCGCTCTGCCATGCATAGGCTCACGAGAAATATCTTCTTGATTGATGAAGATTTGCCCACGGTCTGCTTGCACTAAACCCACAATCATATAAAAACAAGTGGTTTTTCCGGCACCATTTGGCCCCAGTAGGCCAACCACTTGACCGGCCTCAATGCGAATATTGACGTCTTTTACGATGGCTCGCTTATTGTAGGATTTAGCGAGGTTTTTGGCTTCTAAGGTTGCTACGGTGGTTGTCTTATTAAGCATGAGATCAGTGTCTAATTTGTGTCAGGTGAGAGTTAACTAGACTTAGGTAAGAAAATCATTTTGACTCGCTTGTCTTTGGCACCAGTGGCTTTTACGTTATCTCTAGGTATGTCGAAAAGGATTTCATGGCCACTAAACCGGTTGCCACGCTGGATGAGCTTGGCGTTGCCTAACAGGGTTAAGTATTCGGCATTAACTTGATAATCAATACTCTTCCCCCAAGCTTCCATGGTGTCGCTTTGGCCGTCTCCTGTAGGTTCTGACTGTTGACGCATATAGGCTAAACCGTCATAGGGACCTTCCGTGGCTAACATGGTTTGTATACCGTCGTCATTGAAGGTGACTTTTACGCTGGATGCTTCAATTTGCATGGTGCCTCGGGTGATAATAACATTGCCAGAATAAATGGAAAAACCTTCCCCCTCATTGAGCTCAGCACTGTCGGCGGCAATTTCTAAGGGTTGCTGACGGTCGCTATTAAGGGCCCACGATGATGGACTCGCAAACCATGCTGCGCTTGCAAACAAGCAGATCAAAAATCCCTGCCAATGGCGAAGACGCAAAGCGTTGAGGGCGTGTTGGGTGGGCAATAACATAACTAATTCCTTGGCATGGAGTGGGTGCCCTTGACCTGATGCAAGAACAGTAAACGTTGGTTGTCGAGTGTGAGCTGCATTCCCGTGCCCGTCAAGTGGCTATACTTGGCGACTAGGTTAACCTGCTCGTCAGATTCTGCGTAATTTTGTTTGGGAAATAATCTTAAACTTTGGCTGTTAAGGCTAAAAGGTCTGTTAACATCTGGGCCGTTGGTCACCAGTGCGTTACCCATTAAGTTAATTTGAGCACCAGAATCCAATATAAGGCCTTCGTCTGCTTTGCCAAACCACGCAGCGTTAGTGTCGGCTAAGTAGATGTTAAATCTGGGTTGCAGCATATCTGTGGTACCAAATTCTCGAATGTGAGTAAATCGCTTGGCACTGATGTTAGAAGACAACGCACCTTGTTCATCATATTGGCTAATAGTTGCATGAGTAAGGTAATAGTCAGGAATCCACTGAGCTTCTGATTCTGTGGTCTGCTGCACTTCTTGTTGCCACCACCAAAATAGGAATGCTGCCAAAGCTAAAGTAACTAAGTTAATATATAACCAGCGACCACGAAAAAGTGCAGCCATTAGGAGGGCACTGCGAGTTGGGTATTAAGGTAAGGGGCTAACGCAGTGTCCCATGTGCCTTGCGCCTGCATAATTAAATCACACACCTCCCGCACTGCACCTTGGCCGCCACAACGTTGTGTAACGTACTGACTGTGAAGCACCATGGTGTTAGTTGCATTAGGCAAAGTAATGCCTAAGCCAACTTTGATAATGGCTGCAAGGTCTGGCAAGTCGTCGCCCATGTAGGCCATTTCAGTCCAATCTAGCTGTAAATCGTTGGTGAGTTGATGCAATGCTATAAGTTTATCTTCTCTTCCTTGTAACAACAGTTCGATACCCAGTTGTTGTGCCCGCTGCGCCACAATGTTGGACGTCCTGCCGGTGACGATAGCTACTTTTACACCGCTAGCTTGGAGCATTTTAATGCCTTGGCCATCGAGGCTATTAAAGGCCTTAATTTCTTCGCCTTGGTTGCCAAAATAGAGCTGGCCATCGCTTAAGACGCCATCCACGTCTAAAGCTAGCAGGCGCACCGAACGAGCGTGGTTGGCAAATTGAGCATCGGTTAGCGGTGGCGAAGGCATGTTATATGACCCCTGCATTTAACAAATCATGCATATTAATTGCACCCACTGGTTGGTGGTTTTTATCACACACAATGAGCGCATTAATTTTGTGTTGTTCCATTAGTTGTAACGCTTGGGCGGCTAACATATCGGCTTGGGCTTGCACTGGGTCGCGCGTCATTAGCTCACTAATATGGCATTCACGTAGGTCATTGCTGTGGTCTAAACTGCGGCGCAAATCACCATCTGTATAAATACCAGTGAGTTCGCCTTGGGTGTTAACTACTGCCGTCATACCCATACCTTTTTGGGTCATTTCCATTAATGCATCGGCAAAGCGAGTGTCTTGCGAGACCATTGGTAGGGCTTTGCCAGCGTGCATAATATCACTGACTTTTAACAGCAATTTACGGCCTAAAGCGCCACCTGGGTGAGAAAAGGCAAAATCGTGGGCACTAAAGCCTTTTGCTTCTAGTAATGCGATGGCAAGGGCATCGCCCATGACTAAGCTGGCTGTGGTGCTAGATGTAGGTGCAAGGTTTAACGGGCAGGCTTCAGTACTAACCTGTACATTAAGGTGTACATCTGCAGCTTGGGCAATGGTGGAACTTGCCACACCTGTCATGGCAATCAGGGGAGCACCTAAGCGTTTTAACATGGGTAATAAGGTGATAATTTCGCTGGTGGTGCCTGAGTAAGATAATGCAATTACCACATCTTTGGCAGTGATCATGCCCATGTCACCATGGCTAGCTTCACCTGGATGAACAAAAAAAGCGGGTGTGCCAGTGCTGGCTAAGGTGGCAGCTATTTTGTTGGCAATGTGGCCCGATTTACCCATACCTAGCAGTACCACACGGGCTGAACAATCCATTAATAGCTGGCATGCTTGCTCGAAGGCGGCATCGATGCGAGTGGCGAGTTCAGCAATAGCGGCTTGTTCTAAGCCGATGGTGCGTAACGCAGATTCAGCAAACGGCGTAGCCAGAGTTTGGCTGGGTCGTGTAGTGTCGTTATGGCTCAACACATCTCCTAAGGCATGTTAGTGAATTATGTAGCCTTAGTATAAAGTAAAAGCATATACATAACATAGATCAACAGTAGTACGCTGCCCATGGGCCGGGTAATGGTGCCGCCACGGCGAGCCTTAAACCCAAGAGCAAGAATGAATAGGGTTAATAAAAGCATTAATCCATAGTCACGCCACAAAACGTCGGCTTCTATTACCACTGGGCTGATAAGAGCGGGAATAGCCATAACCCCCAGCAAGTTAAAGATATTTGAGCCAATAATATTACCTAGGGCCATGCCATGTTGACCTTTGCGGGCACTCATAATGGAGGCTGCAAGCTCTGGTAGACTTGTACCAATGGCGATGATGGTGAGACCAATGATCATCTCACTCACACCTAAGGCTGTGGCAATGTATATGGCACCACCCACTAGAATCCTTGAACCCAATGCTAATATAGCCAAGCCTACCAATAGCCAAAAAATACCTGCTTTCAAGCTCATTTCGGCTAAGGGTCCTACTTGGTCTTCTGGATGCTCCTGCTGATAACGTTTAAACAAATATAAACACACGACCAAACCAAATAATAGTAAGGCACTATCTACTGCATCAAGGTAGTAATCTAGCAATATAATGCCTGCACCAACGGTGGCGATGGTTAATATTGGCAATTCAATGCGCACCAAGTTGCCTCTTATAGGTAGTGGAGACACAAGGGCTGTGGCTCCCAGTACTAAGGCGATGTTGGCGATGTTGGAGCCGATGGCATTGCCAATAGCTAGACCCGGTGCATGATCTAGTGCAGCCATGGTGGACACCAGCATTTCTGGGGCCGAGGTGCCAAAGGCCACTATAGTAAGACCAATAAGCATAGGCGACATGCCCAAGTGGCCTGCGGTGGCACAAGCGCCGTCAACAAAACGGTCGGCACTCCAAATGAGTAAGCCTAAACCAACTAGAATGGCGGCAATTGCAATAATCATATAAAAGTCTAAGTAAGAGTGGTGATAAACGGTTAATGGAAGCACTAAGTAAAGCTAGGCCAAACGGCGTGGGGCAATGAAACCAAGAGTCGACGCAATTTGCAAGTCTCTTTGCAGTTAAGCGCGTCAATGCTAAACTTGGGCTTAGATAACTTTAGCGCCTAACCGGAACCTCATATATGGCCACAAACGGCATTATTAACATACGCAATGTTAGCTTTTATCGTGGTGACAGGGTGATATTCGAAAACCTTAACTGTGCCATAGCTGCCGGAAAAATCACTGCTATTATGGGCCCTAGCGGCACTGGTAAAACCACCCTCTTGCGCTTGATTGGTGGCCAGTTGCAACCACATAAGGGGCAGGTGCTGCTGTTTGATCAGGATATTGCTCGGCTTAATCGTAAACAGCTCAACCATCTACGTGCGCGTATGGGGGTATTGTTTCAAAGTGGCGCTTTGTTTACGGATTTGTCAGTGTTTGAAAACGTCGCCTTCCCGTTACGAGAGCACATGAATTTGTCGGCAGATGAATTGTATAATAGGGTCTTGCTAAAACTAGAAGCAGTGGGTTTGCGCGGTGCCAGGGACTTAATGCCGTCACAACTTTCTGGTGGTATGGCGAGACGAGTTGCCCTAGCTCGAGCGGTGGCAATGGAGCCAGAAATCATTCTTTACGACGAGCCGTTTGCAGGACAGGATCCTATTGCTATGGCGGTGCTACAAAGGTTAATCAAAGGCCTCAATTCTCAAATGCAGCTGACTAGCGTGTTGGTATCACATGACATTGCAGAAGCTTGTGCCATTGCCGACCAAGTGATTTTGTTAGGTGAAGGCCGGGTGTTAGCGCAGGATAGTCCTGCTGCTTTGCAGGCCAGTGCCGATCCTGCAGTAAAACAATTTATCCACGGCGAAGCAGACGGTGTGATTCCATTCCATTTTCCGGCACTGCCCTTGCAAGAAGAGCTGCGGGGCCAATCAAAATGATCAACCTTATTGCTGACTTAGGCGCTGGTCTATTGACTAGGTTGGTGCAAATAGGCCAAGCCTTACTGATGTTGTTACAGGCCATTTTTGTGCAACCTAAGGCGTCCAGTTTACCTCGGCTAATGCAGCAGCTCTTTGTAGTGGGGGTTCAGTCGCTTATTATTATGTTGGTGTCGGCATTGTTTATTGGTATGGTTTTGGGTTTGCAGGGCTATACCTTATTGTCCGCCTATGGCTCCGAACAAGCGGTGGGCCAGATGGTAGCTTTAACCTTAGTGAGGGAGCTTTCTCCCGTTGTTGCTGCCTTGTTGTTTGCTGGCCGAGCCGGTTCTGCTTTAACTGCAGAGATTGGTTTGATGAAGGCCACAGAACAATTGGCGAGTTTAGAAATGTTTGGCATAGACCCGCTTCACCGTATTGTTGCGCCCCGTTTTTGGGCAGGCATGATTTCCCTACCACTACTGGTGGCCATCTTTAGCTTGGTAGGCATATATGGTGGGCACTTAGTGGCTGTGGATTGGCTTGGTGTCTACAGTGGTTCTTATTGGGGCAACATGCAGCAGGCCGTAGATTTTAATGAAGATGTGCTCAATGGCATGGTTAAAGCTTTGGTGTTCGCTTTTTTGATTAGCTGGATCGCGTTGTATCAGGGGTATTCATGTGTCCCAACGTCACAAGGTATAAGTGCGGCTACAACCCGCACCGTAGTTTATAGTTCCTTGGCTATTTTAGGGTTTGATTTTATTTTAACAGCGCTAATGTTTGGAGGCGCAGTATGAACAAGAGATGGTTGGAGCTGAGTGTAGGCCTAATGATGGTGGCTGGATTAGCTGCTTTAGTGGCTTTGGCCTTGCAGGTAAGTGGTGGCAATATGTCTCGCAACGCCGAACATTATGCCATTAGTGCTTTGTTTGAGAACGCTGCAGGCCTTGGCCCTAAAGCTAAAGTAACCATGGCAGGGGTTACTGTGGGAGAGGTGGTTGCCGTTGGCATAGACCCACATACGTTAATGGCTGAAGTGCACATGAAGATTAATAGCCAAGTGAATTATATATCCATCGATTCTAGCGCCAGTATTCTTACGGCTGGTTTATTGGGTGAAAAATATATTGGCCTTACGGTAGGAGCAGAAGACGATGTGTTAGTGGCTGGAGATGTGATTGAAGACACCCAGTCGGCATTGGTATTAGAAGAGCTTATTAGCCAATTTTTGCTCAACGTTGGTGACAACAAATAAGGAACCATGAAGATGCTGAATTTTAATGCCCACAGTAAAAAAATAGTTTTGACTGCGTTGCTGCTTTTCTGTGCTCTGACGGTAAAAGCAGATGAATGGAAAGAGGCTAGTCAGGTGGTTGAGCAAAGTACTCAAGCCATGATCGACTTGCTTAAGCAGGGGGGCATAGAAGCATCTGATGACAGTGATGTTGCCAGTGAAACTGTGCCTTTAAGTGAGTCAGAATTGCTGCTAGGTATGGAACTGGTTTTGGGTCCTGTAATAGATTTCGACAGTCTTGCCAAGGGCGTTATGGCTAAATTTTATCGCCGGGCATCGGCACAACAAATCAAGGATTTTAGTCTCGCCTTTAAGCGCTCATTGCTGAATACATATTCGCGGGCCGTGGTGGCTTTGAAAATTAATAACTTTGAAATTCAATCTAACGCCAATAATAACAGTAAGCCTGGGCGACAAAAAGTTTGGGTCAAGGTCTATGCCAACGGCGCAGCTTATGACATCAACTACGCCATGAAAAAACGGCAACAAGGCTGGAAGGTCACTAACGTTAGCCTTAATGGCATTAACTTAGGCTTAGCCTTTAGGCAACAGTTCTCTACTGCCATGGCGCAAAATAAAGGCAATATGGATGACGTCATCGCATTTTGGAATGATCCGTCTTGAGCCCGTTGAATGACTAGTTGGTGGTAGCGATAAGGGTGAGTATTTTGCTATAATTACGCCGCTATTTATTACTCCTCAATTCATTAGCCCATGGAGAATATCGTGGACGCAGAACAAGTTAAACAAATTATTGAGCAACAACTCGTTGGCACGCAAGTGATCCCTAGTGGCGAAGGTTGTAGCTTTCAGGTCACGGTGATTGGCGACTTGTTTGCAGGTTTATCTCCGGTTAAAAAACAACAGCTGGTTTATGGTTGCCTGACGGATCAAATCGCAGACGGTTCCATTCACGCTTTAGGCATTAAAGCCTATACTACAGACCAATGGCAGAGCTTAAGCACTTAATTAAGTACAATCATAACCAAGACATACAACCATTCGGCGAACAATATTATGGATAAATTAAGCATTACCGGTGGCAAACGCCTAGACGGAGAAATTCGTATAGCAGGTGCAAAAAATGCGGCACTGCCTATCTTGGCGGCAACCTTACTAGCCCAAGAGCCTGTCACTATTCGTAATTTGCCTCACTTACATGATGTCACCACTATGATCGAATTGTTGGGTCGTATGGGTGTGTCTTTGCTGGTAGGAGATAAGCTAAGTTTAGAAATAGACGCAAAGACCTTAGACCATTGCATTGCGCCTTATGATTTGGTTAAAACCATGCGTGCCTCTATTCTTGTGCTGGGCCCCTTGGTCGCGCGTTTTGGGGAAGCAGAAGTATCTTTGCCAGGTGGCTGTGCCATTGGTAGCCGTCCTGTGGACCTACACATTCGCGGTTTAGAAGCCATGGGTGCCACCATTACTGTGGAAGATGGTTATATTCGTGCCAAGGCAGATCGTCTTAAAGGTGCACATATCTTTTTTGACACTGTCACCGTAACGGGTACCGAAAATATTCTTATGGCGGCAACCTTGGCTGATGGTGAAACAGTACTAGAAAACGCTGCACGGGAGCCTGAAGTGGTTGATTTGGCAGAATGCTTGATCGCGATGGGTGCTAAAATCACTGGCCATGGCACTGGAACCATTCACATACAAGGCGTAGAAAAGCTTCATGGTTGTCACTATGATGTGTTGCCAGACCGCATAGAGACGGGTACCTATTTGGTGGCAGCTGCGGTTACTGGAGGTCGTATTAAAGTAAAAGATACTCGCCCAGATATTATGGAAGCAGTGCTTGCTAAGCTGGAAGAGGCTGGAGCAGAAATCGTAACGGGTGAAGATTGGATTAGTTTAGATATGCATGGACAACGGCCTAAAGCGGTGAATTTAAAAACTGCACCTTACCCGGCATTTCCTACAGACATGCAAGCTCAGTTCTCAGCCCTGAATGCCATTGCACTAGGTAGTGGCCGTATTACTGAAACTATTTTTGAAAACCGTTTTATGCACATTGATGAAATGGCTCGTATGGGGGCTCAAGTGGCAGTGGAGGGTAATACCGTAATCCAGCAAGGTGTTGAGCGGCTGAAGGCGGCACCAGTGATGGCAACAGACCTTAGAGCGTCCGCGAGCTTAGTGATTGCGGCTTTAGTGGCCGATGGTGAAACGGTGATTGACCGTATTTATCATATCGATCGTGGCTATGACTGTATTGAAGAAAAAATGGGCGCTTTAGGTGCTATCATCAAGCGCGTTGTTTAACTGAGAAAATACCACCATGCCCAATAGCCTAACTATCGCATTATCTAAAGGCCGTATTTTAAAAGAAACCTTGCCCCTTTTTGCAAGTGCCGGCATAGAGCCTTTGGAAGATGTATATACCAGTCGTAAGTTGGTGTTTGAAACCACCCAGCCTGGGGTGAGGTTTTTAGTGATTCGTGCGACAGATGTTCCCACCTATGTGTCATACGGTGCTGCAGATATGGGTGTGGCGGGTAAAGATGTTTTGCTAGAGCATGGTGGCGGTGGCTTATATGAGCCTTTAGATCTACAGATCTCTAAGTGTCGGTTGATGACTTGCGCCCCTGTTGGTGCTGCACCAGCGGGTAGACGTTTACGAGTGGCTTCTAAATTCGTCAATATCACCAAGGCCTATTTTGCTGAGCAAGGACAGCAAGTGGATATTATCAAACTATATGGGGCTATGGAATTGGCCCCTATTCTAGGCTTGGCTGATCAAATTGTGGATATTGTTGATACAGGCAATACCCTTAGGGCCAACGGCCTAGAACCGTTGGCAGAGATTGCAACAATAAGTAGTCGGTTAGTGGTTGGTCAAGCCTCTATGAAGCTTAAGCACGGCCGCATAGGTCCGCTTATTGAACAGTTGTCTGCGGCGGTCAACGCCATCCAAGGGCGTTAACATGCAGTGGCTCAAAGTTAATCGACTAGATACTCAACAGGCTAATTTTGAGGCTAAGCTTAACCATTTGCTTGGTTGGGAAAGTGTTTCTGATCAGCGGGTACAGAAAACTGTTGCGGATATTATTGAACGAGTAAGAGTGCAGGGTGATACGGCCTTATTACAACTGACTAACCAGCTGGATCGCACACCGTTTAAAACTGCGGTGGAACTTGAGATACCTCAACAAAAACTTGAGCAAGCACTGGCTGATATTACTGACGGGGAACGGGAGGCCCTGCAAACAGCTGCTGATCGTATTCGCTCCTACCACCAGCACCAAAAACAAGATTCGTGGAGTTATGTTGAAGCTGATGGCACCTTACTTGGCCAGCAAATCACTGCAATGGATCGTGTAGGTATTTATGTGCCGGGTGGCAAGGCGAGTTACCCCTCATCGGTACTCATGAATGCCATTCCTGCCAAGGTGGCTGGGGTGAAAGAAATTATCATGACCGTACCGTTACCCAACGGCAAGGTTAACCCCCTAGTGCTGGCGGCGGCGGCTATTGCAGGTGTAGATCGTGTATTTGCCATTGGCGGTGCACAGGCTATTGCGGCCCTTGCTCACGGTACTTCTATGGTGCCAAAAGTAGATAAAATAGTGGGCCCGGGTAATATCTATGTTGCCACGGCAAAACGTGCGGTGTTTGGTACTTGTGGTATCGACATGATTGCTGGGCCGTCAGAAATTTTAGTCATTTGTGACGGTCAAACTAATCCAGACTGGGTAGCGATGGATTTGTTTTCCCAAGCGGAGCACGATGAGCAAGCCCAATCCATTTTGTTGTGCCCAGATAAAGATTACTTGGATCAGGTTGAGGCAAGCTTCAAAGCCCTGCTACCTACGCTGGAACGTAGCAGTATTATCAAAGCTTCAATTGAAGACCGTGGTGCCCTTATTCATGTGACAGATATGCAAGAAGCCATTGATATTGCCAACCGTATTGCCCCTGAACACCTAGAGCTATCTGTGGCTGATCCTGAAGCCATGTTGCCCAAAATACGCCATGCTGGTGCCATCTTTATGGGTCGTCATACAGCAGAAGCCTTAGGCGATTACTGTGCTGGGCCAAACCACGTACTGCCAACCTCTGGTACGGCGCGCTTCTCGTCACCCCTAGGTGTGTACGACTTCCAAAAGCGCTCGTCTTTGATTATGTTTTCACAACAAGGTGCCAGCGAAATGGGTAAAGTGGCATCGGTGTTGGCCCGAGGTGAAAGCCTAACAGCTCACGCGCGTTCTGCCGAATACCGTATCCTTGACTAAAGCCTTTGGCTTAGCGCCACTTAAGCTCTAGGGTTTGGTGGCCACTAAGGTAGCCCGCAAAGGTGCAGGGTGACCTTCTGCTGAAAAGTTGTGGTCGTTGGGGTCCAGAAAATCTGCTAAAGAGTGAAAGGTCATCCATTCTGTGGCTCTCTGTTCTTCTGTAGTGGTTTGATTAATGTCTACCGTGCGCACATCCCGTAAGCCCAGCTTACGCAACATGTTCTCCAAAGCTTTTGTGCTGGGTAGAAACCAAACGTTAGCCATTTTTGCATAACGTTCTGGTGGTACTAATATGGTGTCAATGTCACCTGGCACTACTAAGGTCTCCAATACCAATTCGCCGCCTGGGCGCAGGTAAGACATGAGTTCTTGAATGTGATCGATGGGCGAGCGTCGGTGGTACAAAACACCTAAACAAAATACCGTATCAAAACTACCAAAGGCAGGTAAGTGCTCGCTGCGCAGGGGTAATAAATGGGCGCCGTTGGCGGGTAGTAATCGTTGCACTGAGTGGAACTGGTAAAGAAAAATTCGTGTAGGATCAATGCCTAACGCGAGGCTAGCTCCAGCCCCTAACATGCGGTACAAGAAGTAACCGTTGCCTGTGCCTATATCTAGCACCCGTCTGCCTTCTAGGGAACTAATGTGGGGTGCAATACGCTGCCACTTCCAGTCTGAATGCCACTCTGTTTCTATCCCTACACCCAGCAAGCTCCAAGGACCTTTGCGCCAAGGCATGAAGGCTTTGAGTTGTTGTGTATAGGCCGAATGATTCAACTCGAGAGTATTGGGTTTTGAAATACAGATGCTGTTATCTTTAAAATTATAGTTGGCATTGTCTAGTTGCGGCATGGCATTAAGAGCAGCGTCCCATTCACCAGAACGACCGTGACTTTTCTGCTCATAGTGCTGTTGCAAAGCTTGCCTTAACTCTGGGTGAAACTGCTCTAGATCCGTGTTTCTGGTGTGCTCAAAAAAAGCCTCTAAATTTATGCCCATGGCTGTCTCGCAATTAAAATAGGGTGAAATAAGCTGACGAGAGTTATTTAAATGCCAGCAAGGCGCAAAAGTTAAAACATTGCATACAGGTTTCAACGCGACTAAAGCCAGCATCAAGCAAACGTTGGCGATGTTGTTCTAGAGTGTTTGGCACCAAGACATTTTCTAAGGCTGCGCGTTTTTGTGCAATTTCAAGGTCGCTGTAACCTTGGTAGCGTTTAAAGTCATGGTATAGATTAA
>Ga0115000_10000753_pt1 | contig 29793 bp, 19 predicted proteins | sample ArcticOcean_MG_C_6_FD_89690 | JGI IMG/M metagenome (GOLD analysis project Ga0115000, IMG submission 89690) | Marine microbial communities from western Arctic Ocean - ArcticOcean_MG_CB8_128 | ecosystem: Environmental > Aquatic > Marine > Oceanic | place: Arctic Ocean: Canada Basin | collected...
CCTTCCGGGCTAAACACTTTTACGCTACCAGAGGTGAGGTACACGTTGCCATGTTGGTCGAGCGTCATGCCATCCGAACCGCTTTCGCAAAATAATTCACGGTTCTTCAGCGTGCCGTCGGACTGAATGGCGTAGCGGTATATTTTTTTGTCGCCGATATCGGCAATGTAGAGTGTCGAGTCGTCCGGCGTACCGACGAGTCCGTTCGGGCGCTTGAAACCATCTGCCACGCGGATCACTTCTCCCCCGGGAGGGATATAGTACACATGTTCCCCGTCCTGCGTGTGCTCAGTGTTGCCGTAGTTGGGGTCTGAGAAATAAACCCCGCCCTTTCCATCAATCCACAGGTCGTTTGGTTTGTTAAACTTGTTACCACCGTATCTCTTCGCCAGAGAATTGGAATCGCTACCATCAGAGGTGTAGGCCGTGACGCGCTTGGCCAAGCCCTGACAGGCATAAAGGCTGCCATCCTCAGCGAAGAATAGGCCGTTGGCCCCGTTGGTATCCTCGGCAAATGTAGAGAGTTTCCTGTCGGCGACCGACCATTTATGAATCTGGTTGTTCGGGATGTCGGTGAAATATACATCGCCGTTGGCTGCCACAGCCGGCCCCTCAGTGAACTTGAAGCCGCCGGCCAGCTTGACCGGCTTGGCTCCCGGCGCAACGAGTTCCGCCGCGCTGCCCACGATTGGCCAAGCGAGCGCCGCAAGAAGCATGAAGGGGTTCCTCAACGAAATAACCATCCGCTTGACTTAGAGATTATTGTCCCAAAACTGCTTCACGGTCTTGGCCGAGATGCGGGCGTGCTCCACGGGCGAGTTGAGTACCTGCTGTAGCAACGCCTCGTTCTTCTTGTCGTTGCGCTGGTAAATCCAAAGCGCCTCCAGAAAATGATGGGCGTCCTCCTTGGCCTTGGGATCGAGCTGCGCGATCCACTTGTCCGTGGCGTCGAGCACCTTGCCGCTCGGGTGTTCGGACAACTCCACGCGGGCGCGCTGCCGGATGCCGTTGATTGGGTGCTTGAGCAGGTCGAGCAGGTCGCCGATCGACTCGCCGTCCACGTTCATGTGCTTGGAAAGTTCGCGGCCCTCGTAGGTCACGCGGTAAATGCGGCCGTGCGTCTTGTTGCGGTTCGGGTCGCGGACGTTGTGCTGCATGTGGCCGACGATGACATTCTGCCAGTCAGAAACATACAACGCTCCATCGTCGCCAATCTCGAAGTCGGTCGGACGCAGGTTGCGATCTTCGGAGACGAGCAAGTCGTGCGTCTCGGTGCCCCAGACATCGCCCTCGTCATCGTATTCCATCGTGTACTGCTTGATGCCAAGGAATCCGATAGCGTTTAAAATAAGAAAGTTCCCGTTGTTTTCCTCGGGGAAATGGTTGCTGGAGAGGATGCCACTCGAGCAGACCGGGCGAACGGTTTTCTTTAACAGCGTCTGCATCTTGAAGCCGCCCTTGCCGTTGGGGCGAACTTGGTAGGCGCGGCCGCCGGTGCCGTCGGTGGCGTAGTGGTAGCCCCAGTAGTCGAAGCTGATGCCGTGCGGGTTCGGGCTGTTGTTGGCGTGATGCGAGAACTTGAACGTGCGCGGGTTAAATCGATACATCGCCGAGGCAGTGTCTTTGCGCGGCCCGCTCCACGGGGTCTCGACATTGCTGACGTGGAACACGCCGCGCTGGTAATAAATGTAACCGCCCGGCCCGTAAACGAGGTTGTTCGCGGCATGATGCGTGTCGGCAGAATCGAGCCCGTGGAGCAAGCGCTCCCTTACGTCAGCCACGTCGTCGCCGTCGGTGTCTTTGAGGTAAATCAGATCCGGCGCGCTGGCGACGATGACGCCGCCGTTCCAAAACTCGAAGCCAGTTGGGTTTTGCACCTTGGCAAACGTGATCATTTTATCGGCAACGCCGTCGCGGTTTTCGTCCGGCAAAATGACGAGCGCGTCGTTGGTTTGCTTGAGCGGCTCCCACTTGGGATACGTCGGCCAGACAGCGGCCCAGAGGCGGCCCTTCGTATCGACGCCCATCTGCACCGGGTTGATCATGTTGTCGAACATCTCTTCCGAGGCGAAGACATTGGCCTTCATCTTCGGCGCGAGCTTGAGCTTGGCTAAGGTCTCCTCCGGCTTCAGGTATTTAACGGAGCCTTCCTTGCCGGTATTGCTGCTTGGCGAGCCTCCTCCCACGTTGGAAATGACCTTCACCGGTGCCGGCACATTGCTGTCGCCGGCCTTGATGGCTTTGCCGTTGGCGGCGGCATGGATGACCTTGTCGCGATTGGCCGTCATTACGTCGATCATCTTTAATTCCTGCTGCAACACCTCGCGGTTGGTTTGCTTGTCGTAGAAGGCCAAGCCGGAGCGGCCACCCCAGACGTCGTTACCGTCCGTGGCGCGGTAGCGGTTGTACCAGTGCCAGTTCTTGTCCAGCACGGCGGCGTTGATCTTGGACAGTTTGCGAGCCCTCGCTCGAGGCAGTTTGCCAAACAGGCTTTTGTGGATGCCGCGCGCGAGTTGCTTATTGCCTTCGCTGGTCAAGTGAATGCCGTTGATCGTCAGCGGTGTTTTGCTTCTCGCATAATATTTCTGCGACTGGCCGAACAGATCCACGAACTCAACCCCTTTTTCGTTGGCGACCTGACGGGTGGCTTCTGCGTACTTAGCTAGACGCTCGTTGTTGGCAACGCCGTCCGGCAGGTTGGCTTGGCCAAGGTTTTCATGGGCGATCGGCGAGAATATCACGACACGCGGGGCGCTCTTACCGTTGTATTTCTTGCCGTTGATTTCATCAAGCCACTTGACCAAGTCGGCACGGTAGGCGTCAGGGCTGTTGTCGAACGACTCGTTGTAGCCCCAGAACGCGAGAATCACATCTGCCTTGGAAATCTCAAGATACGCATCGGCACTCGGGAACCCGCTGTTGCGCGGGCGGTTGTTCACTTTGTCGCCGCCGAAGCCGTGATTGCGAAACACCAGTTCCTTGTCCGGCATGGCGGCTTGCGCGTAGCTCTCGAGCCAACCGTGGTGCTGCATGCGCTCTGCGAGCGCGTTGCCGATGAGGACGACATGGTCGCCCTTGTTTAACTCTAGCGCTTGGCTCGTTGACATGCCAAGCACGGCGGCCGCAGCAAAGCCGAGCAGCGGGATTTTAGGGGTATAGATTCGTAGGTTCATCATCTCTAAAATGTTATTCAGTAATTCTCTTAGGAAAAACGCAGGAACGTTGCCCCTCCATCTCAGGGAGACAGACGCCCATGCGGTTTAAACATTCAAACTGGGCGGGAGTGTTACCAGCCATCTCCCCCGGAGTAAACCGCGAAAACCGTGCCTCAATTCACCTAAACACCCGACGGAAAAGGTCGATGCTCTTGGCCACGCCTTCGTCAGCCGGGGCTTTGCCCTCGAACTCCAGCGACACGTAGCCGGTGTAGTTCACGCTACGCAGAATCCTTGCCACGCGCTCGTAGTCGAGATCCAGTGTGTACCACTCGCCGCCGCCGTAGTAGGTCTTGGCCTGCACGAAGTCCGCCTTGGGAGCAATCTTCTCCAGCTTGGTGTAAGGATCCTCGAGGAAGTTGCCGGTGTCCATCAACAACCCCAGCCACGGCGAGTCGATGGCGTTGACAATGCGCAGCAGTCCCTCCGGCGAACGGGTGAGGCCCCAGTGGTTTTCCAGTGCAAGCATCACGCCGCACTCGGCTGCCTTGGGCAGGCATTTCTCGATCGAGTCGATACACCACTTGAATCCCTCGTCCAGCGTGTGGCCCGGTAGCAATGGCTCCTTGCCGCGCAACTCCATCAACTTGTCGAACGACTTGACCGTGCCCCAGCGGCCGGAGTTAAGCCGGATACACGGTATGCCCATGCGGTACGCCAATTCGATGCACTTCTTCGTATGCTCAATGTGTTTGTCCCGCACAGCGGGATCTGGATCGACAAAGTCCTGATGAATTGACAGGCAGATCAAGTCGACACCGTTCGTGAACGCGTGCCGCTTGAGCTTCTGCAAATAGCTGTTGTCCTCCGAATCCATCTGCCGATGGAGGATGTCCACCCCCTCGACGCCAAGCCGAGCTGTCTTGTCGATCACCGTCTCGATGGACACCTTCGGATCGCGGAAATGCCAATACGAATAGGACGAAATACCGAGCTTGATGCGCTTGTCCGATGGCGCGGCGGCGGCGGCCAAGCGCGGGAAGCCGGTCGTGCCTGCCACGGCGCCAAGCGCGGCGGCCGTACCGATAAAATTTCTGCGGGTGAGTGCAGTCGATGAGTTGTTCACGGGAGGCAAGTATTGCGATGCCCCTGGCCAATGTCGAGGTCGCTTGGCCAAGCGGCAGGCTTGACGCGGCCAAGGAGAAAACCTACTCTCCCGCCGCTCTGGCCGAGCCGATTACCGGTGGCCGAAGCCCCCAACTTTTAACGAAATATTCCTGTGGAAGTAACCATTACAGACCTGTCCCCGTGCAAGAAACAGCTCCGCATCGAGATCGACGTCGAGACTGTCAACGCCAAGTTTGATGCCGTGGCGAAGGACTTCCGACGGCATGCCCATCTGCCCGGTTTCCGGCAAGGCAAGGCGCCGTTGGCCAACGTCATGCGGTCCTACGGTGACAAGATCGGAGAGGAAGCTAAGCGTACCCTCATGTCCGACAGTTATGCCAAGGCGCTTAAAGAGAAAGAGCTCCGCCCGGTGATCATGCCTGAAGTCGAGGAGTTGCAGTTTGGACACGGCAAACCGTTCCAATACCTTGCCACACTCGAAGTCACCCCCGCCTTTGAAATGCCCGAGTACATCGGCATAGAAGTCGAGAAGGAGCGCCGCTCCGTCAACGATGCGGACATCACCAAGGCGCTGGACACCCTGCGCGACCAGCGAGTCAGCTACGCGGACATGGATCGCCCCGTCATGGAGGAAGATTTTATCGTGGTCAACTTCACTGGTACAATTGATGACAAGCCGATCACCGATCTCATCAAGGTTGCCCGTGGCTTAACTGAACAGAAAAACTTCTGGCTTCACAAGACACAAAATCCGCTGATCCCCGGCACTGTCGAGGCCTTAATCGGATCGAGCAAAGGCGACAAAAAAACCGTGACCCTCACTATCCCTCAAGATTTCGTCTACGAGGAAATTGTAGGTAAAGAAGCCAAGTACGAGATCGAAGTCGTGCAGGTAAAGGAAAAATCCCTTCCGGAACTTGACGACAAATTCGCCAAGGGCTTTGGTGCCGAGAGTATGGAAAAGCTACGTGAAGGAGTAGAGAACGACCTTAAAAATGAGCTCGAGTATTCAAAGAAAAAATCTATCCGCAACCAATGCGTGGATAAGTTGCTTAGCGACGTAAACTGCGCTCTTCCCGAAACAATTGTCAACGAGGCCACTCGCGCGGCCGTACACAACATCGTCCAGCAAAACCATCAGCGCGGTGTTGGCAAGGAGATCATCGAGGAAAATAAGGACAAAATTTACGCCAACGCAAAGACCGACGCCGAGGTGCGCGTCAAAGCAAATTACATCCTTTCAAAAATTGCTGAAAAGGAAGGTATTAAAGTCACCGACCAGGAACTCAGCCGGCAAGTCGCCGCCATGGCGGCACAGCAGAAGGTCAAGCCGCAGAAACTGGCACAGCAGCTTAAGGACAACGGTACTATCTACCAGGTTCAGGAGGAAATCTTGAATGCAAAGGTTATTGATTTGCTTGAGGAAAAAGCCAAGGTCACCGAAATCGACCCCAAGCCGGAGGCGGAACACAACCACTCCCACGAACACGGCGAAGGCCATGATCACTCCCATTAAGCCAAGCGCGTTGGGTTGACGTTTGGGATTGCTTGTGAACAATCGGCGGTCATGCACGAGTACATCGAACGCGTCGTTGACCTGACCGATCCCAACGAGACTGAGCTGCACAATCTCTCTCTCGCCGAGGCTCGCCAACGCATGCTTGCCGCCTCGCCGGAAACCCTCCGCGACTTCGACGGTTCCTTCGCGCTCGTCGCCAAGGATGGCAAGTCGGTCAAGCTGGCCCGCTCGCTCGACCGACCGCTGCGCTACTTTTTGGCAAAGCAAATAGAGGGGCCGGCGCTCATCATTGCTCATCGCATCGATGCTATACGCCAATGGCTCGAGGAGCAGGGATTTGGTGATCAGTTTCATCCGTATTACACGCGCATGGTTCCAGCGCATTATTTAGTGACCATCCAGCTCGTAGGCTGCCCGGACCCCGACCCGACATATGAACGCTTTTTCAATCCGCGCCGCAACAACTACTCCACCGACCTCGGATTGATTGGCCACGACTACATCGCCGCGCTGAAAAATGAAGTTCGAAAATGGCTCGAGCGCATCCCGGAAACCGAGCCGGTCGGCTGCTGTTTCTCCGGTGGGATCGACAGCGGCGCGGTGTTCCTGGCGACGTACGCTGTGATGCGCGAATTGGGCTACGACCTTGGCCGGCTCAAGGCGTTTACGCTGAGCTTCGGCGACGGTCCCGACCTGCAGCAGTGCAAGAATTTTCTCGGCAAGCTGGACTTGGGAATGTTCCTCGAGACGATTGAGTCCAGCCTCGGCGACATCGACGTCGCAGAGACGATTCAAATCGTCGAAGACTACAAGATACTCGACATCGAGTCCGCCTCGATGGCGGTTGCGCTTTGCCGCGGAATCCGCAAAAAATATCCTGATTGGAAATATCTCATCGACGGCGACGGCGGCGACGAAAACCTGAAGGATTATCCGATTGACGAAAATCCGGAGCTGACGATCCGCAGCGTCGTCAACAACCAGATGCTCTATCAGGAAGGCTGGGGCGTCGGCACGATCAAGCATTCGCTCACCTACTCCGGTGGCTTAAGCCGCTCTTACGCCCGCACCTATGCTCCAGGCCATCACTTTGGATTCAAGGGGTTTAGCCCGTTCACAAGGCCGGATGTGGTTGAGGTGGCCGAGGGTATTCCATTCGTTGAGTTAACCGGCTACGATGTCGACAAGCTGTACGCGCTTAAGGGAGATATCGTCGCCCGTGGCGTTAAGTCAGCGCTTGGTTTAGATATGCCGGTTTTTGAAAAACGCCGCTTCCAGCACGGGGCAACATCAGTTGATTCGCTCCGCGAAAACATCCCTGCCCGTGAGGGGCAACTCCGTAAAAAATTCCTCGAGCTTTATTCCTGAAACCCCCGCAGATACCGGGCTGACTTATCCGGAATCCCCTGCCGCACGCAGCCACTGGATAATAGGGCAGCGCGGCCAGAAGAACACGCTTGACCCAAGCCGCCCCTACGCCTGGCTGCTCGAGAAGGAACGCGATGAAGACGGCTCTCTCGTTGATTGGTTGACGATCTTTCTCACCAACAAGGAATGCCCGTGGCGCTGCCTGATGTGCGATCTCTGGCAAAACACCCTAGACGAAACCGTGCCCGACGGGGCCATCGCCGGGCAGATCGACTTCGCGCTTGGACAGGCAGAACGCGAGTGCGGCGGCTTGGCCAAGCTGCGCAATGTCAAACTCTACAACGCTGGCAGTTTCTTCGATGTCAAAGCCATCCCAAAGGCAGAAGATGCCGCGATCGCAAAGCGCTTGGCCAAGTTTAACCGTGTCATTGTTGAGTGCCACCCGGCTTTGGTTGGGGATCGTTGCCTCCAATTTCGCGACCGGCTAAGCGGCCAACTCGAAGTGGCGCTTGGCCTCGAGACGGTTCATCCGGAGGCACTGCAAAAACTCAACAAGCGAGTGACTCTCGATCAGTTCCGCGCCGCCGCTGAGTTAGTCACTCAAAATGGCATGGCCCTGCGCGCTTTTGTTTTACTTCAGCCGCCATTCATTCCTCCGGAAGAAGCCGTCGAGTGGGCCAATCGTTCCGTCGATTTTTCGCAGGATTGTGGCGCTAAAGTTACCTCGCTGATCCCCACCCGAACCGGCAATGGCGCGATGGATCGGCTCGCCACCGCTGGTCAATTCAAAGAGCCTACGCTTGACCAGCTGGAGGACGCGATGGACTACGGAGTTGGCCAGGCTCGCGGGCGCGTCTTTGCAGACCTCTGGGATCTAGGCCGCTTCTCAAGCTGCGAGACCTGTTTTCCCCAACGCAAGTCCCGCTTGGGCAAGCAGAATGACACCCAGCAAGTCCCCATCAGGATCACTTGCCCAAGCTGCCGTTGACCGGGCTTAGGTTGCAGTTTAGCTTGGCGTCTCGCTATGGGATCGGATCATTCAGTAAATCAGAGACTTGAAAAATATCTGCGGTTGCATCCATCGGTCGACGAGGATGTGTATATTGCCAAGTCAGCGGTGGTGTTAGGCGCGGTGACCCTCGGGAAACAATCAAGTGTCTGGTACAACGCCGTTCTGCGAGGCGACATTAACGAGATCGTTGTCGGCGAAGGGTCGAATATCCAGGACAACGCAGTGCTTCACAACGCCGACGACTTTGGCTGTTACATCGGTGACTACGTGACCGTCGGCCACTCGGCGGTTGTGCATGCGTGCCGCGTTGGTGACGAAACACTGGTGGGAATGGGTGCCACCATTCTCGACGGGGCGGTGGTTGGCAACCAATGCATCATCGGCGCGAATGCACTTGTGAAACAGGGACAAAAAATCCCTGATGGATCGATGGCGGTGGGCAGCCCGGCAAGAGTGATCCGTAAGCTCTCCGACGAAGACCGGGCCGGACTTAAAAGCTGGGCTACTAAGTACGTTGCCAACGCGGCATACTGCCTGAAGCACGGCATCAATGTAGGGGGACCGCTGCAGACTTCGTAGCCCACATTGAGCTTTTGTTCCGACGATGAAAACCGTCAAGCTGGCTCAGTATGCCATGGCCACCCGCTTTGAGCTGGTGTTGCATGGGGAGGACGAGACGGCTCTTCGTGCCATAGGGGAAGAAGTGTTCAATGAAATTTCAGCTCTTTCGGAACAGTTAAATTTTCATTGCCAAGACAGTGAACTCAGTCACATCAATGCCAATGCCTCGCTTGGCCCTGTGACTGTTGAGCCGGGTTTATTCCGTTTGCTTCAGGAGGCTAAGCTCATTCACAAACTGAGCGGCGGCGCGTTTGACATTACGATCGCTCCGCTGATGAGGTGCTGGGGGTTTGCTGATGGACCGCGCCTCGTGCCTTCACCTCGTGCCTTGGCCGAGGCGCAGCAATGTGTCGGAATGGATTGGGTTCATCTGGACGCGGATAAATTCACGGTGCAGTTTGAGCGGTCCGGCGTGCAGGTGGATCTTGGAGCGGTCGGCAAGGGATACGCCCTGGAAATTGCGAATGAGATTTTACGCGAAGCGGGTGTGGCAAGCGCCTTGATTCATGGTGGAACAAGCTCGGTATGTGCAATCGGCTCGCCTCTGGATGGGGAGTTTTGGAACATAGCAATCGAGCATCCTGATACGGCTGTTCCTGACCATGAAAGGATTGTGGCCATGGCCAAGTTACAGGATGAGTCGTTTAGCGTGTCTGCTGGCTGGGGTAAAGCATTTGAAGAAAACGGGGTTTCTTACGGTCATGTCATGGATCCAGGCCTTGGCCAACCGGTGCAAAACGCCCTTTTGGCTGCGGTGGCGTTGCCAAGCGGAACGGCTTCCGACGCTTGGTCCACCGCGCTGCTTGTCGCGGGGGCCGAGGGGGCCGCGGCGCTTGGTAAAGCGTCGGTTGGCTCTCGCTCACTAATCATGCTGCCGTCCAGCGAATCTGGATATCGACTGACTAACAATGGTTTTTATATGCCGGAACGATAAATTTGCTTTGCGTCGGCTTGGGCCTCGCGCAAACTGCCTGCCGCTCGGCAGTCGAGTTTTTAGGGCCCATAGCTCAGCGGTTAGAGCAGACGACTCATAATCGTTTGGTCGGGGGTTCAAATCCCTCTGGGCCCACCATTCCCCATCATGAGCGCAGCAATGGACCAATTGATCTTCGATGATGGCTGTGGTCTTTGCCAACGGGGCGTTTGGCTGCTCCAGCGGTTTGACTGGTTTAAAACAATCACACTCGTTCCCTTCTCAAATGCTGCTGATCTCTTGGTCGAACACTCCATCACGACTGAAGCCATGATGAAGGCGATGCACCTTGTCACCAGGGACGGGAGGGTGTTTGCCGGCGCGGAGGCGGTTCGGGCGTTCGGTATAAGAATGCCGCTGCTGTTCCCCCTGGCCTTGGCCATGCGGCTTGGATTCGTCCTGCGCTTGGCCAAGTGGGTTTACAAAAAGATCAGCGGTAACCGATATGTGATCAGCCGTCTCTTTAAACGCGAAGGGAAAATATGTCCATTGCCCAGAGACATTTGAAAACATTGCCGCGCGTTATTCGCGTTGGCACACTCCGCCGGGCATGAGGGAATACTTCCTGGCATGGACGGAGGCGCTTGAGCAGTTTGTCCTGGATGTGATTTATGGGCAGCGCAAGGGGAAGCGCGCCGCTTTGCTTCGCGCGGTTCTTTATTTACTGTCGAAGGTGTTCACTGTCGCCGTCAAAGCGCGGCTATTCCTATACAACTTTCGCATCCTGCGCGACTCCACACTTGGCGTGCAGGTGATTGCGATTGGCAACCTCACCGCAGGTGGCACCGGGAAGACCCCTGTTGTGGAGAAGTTTGCCAGGGAACTTCAAGACGCAGGCCGCACGGTGGCCATCCTCAGCCGGGGATATCGCTCGAAGCCGGTTCCATTTTACCACCGGCTCATCAACAAGCTGGACAGCATCCCACCCAAGGTCGTGTCAGATGGACAATCTCTCCTGCTGGACTCGGAGACGGCAGGCGATGAGCCGTACATGCTGGCTTCAAACCTCAAGGATGTGGTCGTGCTTGTGGACAAAGACCGCGTCAACGCCGGGCGTTTTGCCATTGATAAATTTGGGTGTGACACCTTGTTGCTCGATGACGGGTTCCAGTATTGGAAACTGAAGGGGCGCCGGCGTGACGTGGTGTTGATCGACTGCCAGCAGCCGTTTGGCAACAACGGGAAACTCCTGCCTAGGGGAACCCTTCGTGAGCCGCCGTCCCACCTGTCCCGTGCCCACATCGTGTTTATCACCAAGAGTGATGGCAACACTGAGGAATTACGGGGTAAAATCAGTAGACACAATTCCTCTGCTAGCATCATTGAGTGTGTGCACAGCCCTCTTTATTTTGAGGATGTTTTTACAGGGGAACAGGCCGGGCTGGAACTTTTGAAGGGGAAGAAAATTGCGGCTCTCAGCGGGATAGCTTTGCCTGTCAGTTTTGAGGAAAGCTTGATTAAGCTTGGTGGCGATCTGGTTTATTCCAAGCGGTTTGTGGATCATCACCGCTTCACACAGCAGGAAATACTAAATGTCATCAACCGCGGAAAAACCCGGCTCGCGGACTTCATTGTCACCACCCAAAAGGATGCCGTCCGCTTCCCTAAGATCGACCGGCGCGATCTGCCCATCTACTTCATGCGGGTGGAAATAAAGATAATTAAGGGTGCTAAGAACTTTCAGGAGTGTGTCCGTCAAATCTGCTTCCAGTAAAACAGTGGATTCTTTCTTTTATATCTTGGCCAGATCCTTCGTTTTCGTTCTCCAGTTGATGCCCTTAAAAGTGGTGGCGCTGACTGGCCGGGCAGGAGGGATTTTAATATATTATTTGGATGCGAGGCACCGCAGGGTCGCTGTGAATAACCTGTTGGCTTGTCTGGGTAATTCACATTCTAAAAAGGAAATTATTTCTCTCGCTAAGGAAAACTTTTGTCGTATCGGGGAAGTGTACCTTTCTGCGTTGAAGACGGCGGCCATCCCCGGAGATAAAATTGGCTCTGTGCTGTCGGTCAAGGGTGCGGAGAACCTCTGCTTGGCCAAGCGGGAGGACGGTTCCCTCCCCAGTTTTTTGTTTGCTATCGGGCACTTTGGAAATTTTGAGATGTACGCAAAAGCTGGGCTTTTCATTCCTGGTTATGAGCTTTCCACAACTTATCGGGGGTTCCAGCAGAAATGGTTGGAGCGCTTGATCTTGTCACTCAGAAATAAATCAGGAACCAAATTTTTTGACCGCCGATGGGAAGGGAGGAAACTTCGGTCGTTCATGAAAAGCCAGGGAACCATCACTGGGCTGCTTGCAGATCAGAGCGCCGGTAGAAGCGGCCTGAGGCTTTCTTTTTTAGGTCGCCCCTGCTCAGTCACTCCCGCCCCTGCAATACTTGCTCTGCGCTACAATCTGGGGCTGCACGGGTGCTTCTGTCGCCGGCTTGGCTTGGGCCGGTGGGAGATAGAGCTTTATCCTGAGATTCCAACTCGGCTAAATGGCCAAGCGCGTCCGGTTGAGAACATCATGTCCGACATCAATTCCCTGTATGAATCTTTCATCCTTGAGGATCCTGCAAACTGGTTCTGGGTGCATAATCGCTGGAAAAACCCAGATCGTGCGAAGAAAAGAGGTATCACTTCGGATGCCTCAGAAACGTAATTCTACGTTTTGCCAATCCTATGATGTCCTCATCGGCATGATGACATAGAGGAAAGGATGGTTCACCTTTACGACGCCTGGGCTGAGTTGATCGGTAAACTCGAAGTGCACCTCTTCCTCCTCCAATGCTTTCAGTGGATCGATAAAGAACTGGGGATTAAAGGCGATCGATGTTTCCTCACCACCATACTTGATGGCCATTGATTCCCGGCTCTCTCCCACTTCCGGAGAGTTGGCGGTAAATGTAAGGTTATTTTCAGTAAATGTAAGTTTCACAGAATTAGCCTTCTCGCTGGTCATAATCTCTGCCCGGCGCAATGCATGGATCAATTCCTCCTTGTCCAAGGTCACCCGGTGCTGGGATTCTGCGGGAATCACTTGTTTGTAGTTAGGATAGGCGCCTTCGACCAGTTTTGAAACTATCAGTGATCCTTTTCCTTGTTTTTCTTCCAACCCAAAAGACACCTGGTTCTCTGTGATTTGAATTTCTACATTTCCCTCTTCCCCAAGTTGCCGGCTCAATTCCTGAATCGCTTTTGTCGGCACAATCAATTCCATCGGATTATTCCCGGGCAACTCCACTTCTTCTTCTGCCAGCGCAAGGCGCCTACCATCCGTCGCCACCATGGTTAGTTTATTCTCCTTGAAACTCAAATAAAGACCATTTAGCACATATCTGTTTTCATCGGTTGACACCGCAAAGGACGTTCGGCGAAGCATGGTCTTGACCTTATCTTGCGGCATTAGAATGGTTGTCTGACCCGAAAAATCAGGTATCGGCGGGAATTCCTCTGCTGGAAGTCCGTTGACACGATATGATGAAGAGCCGCTTTTTATGGAGCACTGGTTATTGCTAACTTCCATCTCAATAAGGCTTCCCCCCACCTCCCGGGCGATGCTGAGCAGTTTTTTTACCGGTATGGTAAAAGATCCCTCGCTTTCCACCTTGGCTTCTACAGTTTTTGAAATAGTTACATCAAGGTCCGTGGCTGTCAGTGTCAACCGATTCTCCGTCGCACTTAAAAGCACGTTAGATAGAATGGGAAGCGTTGTTCGTGTGGATACAACGTTTTGGACAGACTGTAGACCTAAAATGAATTCCTCTTGACCGATAGTCAGCTTCATCTGCGCGGGGATAATATAAATCTCTTCTATGAAAAGGAATCCTATTATTAAGGGGCGTGAATAAGTGGATAAATAAGAGAATTAAGTCGTTTTTAAGAAGTAAATCATGAATTTTGACTGGAAGAGGGATGGTAGTATTCCCTTAACCAAACTTGGAAACCAAGTTTTATACATTCCATTTGCAACTCATTCACAGGTTTTAGATAGGTAATTCAAAACTTCCGATTGGCTTCAACGAAGTTAAGAAACGAAGATAAGACGAAATTGATTTCTTCCTCCGTTGTCTCGCGGCCAAGCGAGAAACGAACGAGTGAGTTGGCTTCATTATCGCTTTTTCCCATCGCGGAGAGGACATGTGAGGGATTTAGTGAACCAGCAGAACAGGCAGAACCAGCAGAGGCACAAATTCCATCCAAATCCAAGGCGGCGAGTTGGGTAATGCTGTCGATGCCAGGCACGGTGAAACTGGCTGTGTTGGCCAAGCGCTTGGCCAAGGGACAGAGTAGATTTATTCCATCAATCTCACCCATTGAAGAAAGCCGGCTGTTCAACAACTCAAGTCTGCTTTTCTCGAAGACAGGCGTTGGAACAAACCTCTCGATCGCTTCCACCAGACCTGCGATTGAGGCCAAGTTTTCCGTGCCCGCCCTTCTATCATTCTCATGACCACCACCGAAGAGAATAGGATCCGGCAACAACGGAGACTTTATGAACAGAGCGCCACTTCCCTTTGGCCCGTAAAATTTATGCCCGCATATCGTAACCAAGTCGGCGTTAAACTGATGAATGCTTTCAAAAGGCTCCTTACCAAACCACTGCACAGCATCTGTGTGAAAAAGAACACCCCGCTGTTGGCAGATCTCCCCCAATTCGGCGACTGGTTGGATGGCACCAGTCTCATTATTGGCAGCCATCACTGAAACTAAAATTGTGTCATCTTTAATAGCGTTATCTAAATCTTGTGGAGCCACTCTCCCCTCTGCATCAACCGGAAGTGTGGTTAGCTCGAAGCCTTCTTTATTCACAAGATATTCAACAGTGTTCAAAACCGCATGATGCTCAATTGCGGAGGTAATTAAATGCCTTCCTTTAGACTTCAAAAACCTTGCCGAACCACATATGGCCAGACAGACGCTTTCTGTAGCTCCACTCGTAAAAACCACCTCACTCGCCCTGCACTTCCAAACCCGAGCGACCCTCTCTCGGCAGTCATCCAGTAGGGCGCGAACTTTCCGGCCAATTCGATGAATACTTGAGGGATTTCCAAAAAAGTCCCCTAAAAAAGGTAACATCACCTCCTTCACTTCGGGATCAAGGGGAGTGGTGGCATTGAAATCTAGATAAACCGTTCTCACTGCCTGTTTCCTACCTAAAAAATAAAAAAAACTCAATAGTAATAGAGAATTTATGGGAAAATAAAGAAAGTTAAAATAGAGGAAAGAAGCAGAGAATAAATAGTGAAAAACAAAAAAGTTATTCAGAAAGCATGTTATACCTAACTTTATTAACAACCCGCCCGTAATAGGCAAACAGGCGTTTGGGCAAGCGCCCACAAAGTAAGGCTATGAAGAAACCGAGGCAGCAACAGCATCCCGGGGAACCCCAGCCATTATTTTTTGCAGCACAAGATCGGTAGTGACGCCCTCTGCCTCAGCCTCAAAATTAACAATCAACCTGTGACGCAGTGCTGGCAGCGCTACCTCTGCCACATCATCAAAGCTCACGTTGAAGCGGCCTTCCGTCAGTGCCCGAACTTTAGCCCCAAGCAACAAGGCTTGGGCACCGCGAGGGCTGCTGCCAAACTTAAGAAACTGATTGGTGATTTCATGCGCGGTCTCTGCGTTTGGGTGCGTGGCAAGAATAAGCCGAACCGCATAGTCTTTCACATGCGAGGCGACCGGCACTTGCTGAACAAGTTTTTGTAACTCAATCAGTGTTGCACCATCCACGACTTTAGAAACTTCCACCTTGGTGCCTTCAGTGGTGCGGGTGACGATCTCAGAAAGTTCCTCCGCCGTTGGGTAGTCGACCAGCAACTTGTAAAAGAAACGATCAAGTTGTGCCTCCGGCAGCGGGTATGTGCCCTCTTGGTCGATCGGGTTTTGTGTGGCCAAGACGAAGAACGGAAGGTCGAGTTTACGGATCTCGCCACCTATCGTGACACTGCGTTCCTGCATGGCTTCCAACATTGCCGACTGGGTCTTCGGGGTGGCCCGGTTGATCTCATCTGCCAATACCAAGTGGGCAAAAATCGGGCCGTGCTGAAACTCAAAAGCCCGTTTGCCGTCGTCAGTTTCATGCACCATATTGGTGCCAAGAACATCCGCAGGCATCAGGTCAGGCGTGAACTGGATACGGTTGAACGATAGGTCTAGCACTTGACTTAAAGTCTTCACCAGAAGTGTTTTACCCAATCCCGGAACACCCTCCAGCAGCACATGGCCGTTGGCGAAAAGCGCATGGAGCGTCCCGTCAACAATGGCTTTCTGGCCAACGATTACTTTGCCAATTTCTTCCCGGAGGGAGTTATACACTCCCCTAAATTTTACGATCTGTTCTTTTGGATCCATCTATTTCTCCTTTAGCCAAGCGCATGGCCAGGCGCTATTCCTTCAGGTCGTCGAAATAGTCCCGCACCGAGTCACGATAAGCACGGGGCACCTTGTCCTGATTCAACGCATTGCGGGCATCCGATTGAGCGGCCGTCACCGCTTCCTGAAATTGCACTCTGCTGCTGCCCTTGATGCTCACCCCGCGCAGCGTGAAGCTCGGCATCGAGCCCTTAGGGTTGATCTTCCCTTTGATCCGTGTGGAAACCATGTCGTCCGGCACTTTGCTGGGACCGCGATCTGTGTTGCCTCGGGCATCCATGCCCGGCCGCGAGAAGCCAGAGTTGTCCCATCGCTGCGCCAAGTCCTCAGGCGTGAGTTGATAACTTTCATCCCCCCAAGTGCCGACTCCGCCGCCCGGTTTACTGCTTGGGCCAACGCCCGGTTTTTGGCAGGAGCCAAACGACTGACAGTTGCCCACGGCCAGTTGCGCCCGCTCTAGGTTTTGCAGCGCTGCCATCATATTTTCCATGTCGCCTAATTGCTGCAGCACCTTCTTCAATTCTTCCGCCGCTTCCGCCAGCGACTGCGACGCCCCCGCCTTGTCGCCCACTTTGGCTTTTCCTTTCGCATCGGAAAGGCATTTCGAGCACTCGCCGAAATCCTCCGCCGGGTCGAGAGCCTTCTGCAGTTCCTGAATCATCTTCTCGAGTTGCTCCGGTGTTAATTGAGCAGACGCCAACTGCTCAATCATTTTTTGCAGCGACTCGATTGCAGCCGGCACCTGGCCATTCTCAAGTTGTTGGCCCAGCGTTTTGCCAATCTTGGCCATCTGCATTTGCAGGTTTTGCATCGCCTTAGCCAAGTCCGCCATTTTCTGCAAATCCTCACCGGCAAAGTCCATATTCTTTAGGAATTGATCAATATTACTGGATTCCAGCGCCTGCAACGCCTCGTCGATATTCGGCATTTCCAGCCCTATTTGCTCGGCCATCCTGGCTAAGGCAGCCATCGATTGCGCCAACTCCTGACGCGCCTGTTGCCCTTCCGGTGAGTTGGCGTCCGGCAGTCCGGCGGCGGCGTCCTTGACGGCATCTATCTTCGACTTCAGCGCATCAACCTGCTCTTGCTTTGCCTCTTTTGCGTTGCCGAGACTTTTCTTTAATTCATCCAGTTGCCGCTGCATCTCGGCTTTTGTTTGGCGGCCCGCACCCGGTGGGGTCCGCGCAGCTTGCTGCATTTTCTTGAGTGTGCGCGCATGGCCAAGCTTGCTGGATTGATCACGCAACCGTTCCGCCAAACTTGAGAGCTTGGCCAAGGCTTCGTCTCGCACAAGTTTGCCCCTCTTAAACTCCCGCCCAAGTTCCTGCACCGACTCGAGCGCGTCCTCCGTCGGCTCAAAGTGCGGCGGGCTTAACTGGACTTGCAGCTTGGTCAGCGCCGTCAGGTTTTGGCCAACGTCCTCAATGATGGCCGAGTCGCGTTGCTGGTCAAGATGCGCCTGACTGCGATGCTCGGGAACAAAACCAAGCCCGACGCAGGCGGCCAACACGAGCAAAGTCCAGTGGCAAACCTTGGGCAACCGCAGCGGCAAAAGTTTCCCCGGCTCAATCTTGCCTGCCGCCTTTGCAGCGTCGCTAATCACCAAAGCCGACCAAGCGGAGTTTTTTGCGTAGATGTCGGACATCTCCACCGCTGTGCTCAGGCGTTCTTTCAATCCAATTTCGCGGTCAAGCCAACGCGCGGTGTCGCTGCCGGCGAAGCGCTTGGCCAAGCCGATCAGCAAACCAGCCAACGGGAGAGCCAACCCAATGACGCCCGCCCAAAGCAGTGTTGTCTGTGGAACGGGAGCCAGTTTGTATACACTCAGGGAGGCAAGCCACAAACAAACGCCAATCAACAGCCCAAGCCACATGTTTTGCCAGCCCCATTGCAACTTGCGGCGTCTTGTAGCGGCGTCAATTTTCGCGTCAATGCCCCTTTTTTCACTCATGCAAAGAGCCAATGCTGCGCCCCAACCTCACTTTTTACGAGTGCGAAAAGATGGTTTTCTTTATGAAAAATCAGAAACTCTAAATACAGCAGGAAACCCGGACTTTCAGGGATTAACCCACTGCAGGCAATTTCAAATGGCGCTTGGTAAGGACTTTTTTTGTCTGATCCTTGCGGAACTGATCATATATTTTACGGTACTTGGCCGACTTCACGCCGAGGATCGACACCGCCAAAAGCGCGGCGTTGATTGCGCCCGGTTTTCCGATGGCGAGGGTCCCCACCGGGACGCCGGCCGGCATCTGAACGATTGACAGCAGCGAGTCCATGCCCTTGAGCGAGGCGGACTCCATAGGCACTCCGAGCACCGGGAGCGTCACTTTGGCTGAAATCACGCCCGGCAAATGCGCGGCCCCTCCCGCTCCGGCAATGATCACCTCGATACCCCGCTTCTCCATAGTAGAGAGGTATTTCATCAACGCGTCGGTGGCGCGGTGGGCGGAGATCGCCTGGGCTTCCCAAGGGATGCCGAGATCCTCTAGTTTCTGCGCGGCGTGGGACATTACGCCCCAATCCGACTGGCTCCCCATCAGGATGCTTACCAAAGGTTTCTTATTTTTTGCTGCCATAAAAATTCAAACTGAATGCTTCAACAGACGGCGATTAAACTTTGCCCAGCGCAAAAAATCAAACCTGATCACGCTAAGCCCTTGCCCAAGTTCAGTGGTCGCGCTTGAGTAGGTAATCCGCGAGCGCTTCCAGTGCTACTGCCTTGCCGTTAAACGGCTTGAGTGCAGCGTAGGCCTTTGCCGTCAGTTGAGCGGCGATCTTTTGTGACTTAGCCAGGCCGAGAACCGACGGGTAAGTCGCCTTTTGAACCGCAACATCCTTACCGGCGGTCTTGCCCAACTGCTCAGACGACTGGGTCACATCAAGAATGTCGTCGATCACTTGGAAGGCCAGGCCGACGTGGTAGCCAAAATCGGTCAATGCCTGCAGGCGACGAGGTGTGGCGTTGGCCGACATGCCGCCGAGCCGTACCGAGCAGGTCAGCAGCGCGGAAGTTTTGCGCTCGTGAATATAGCGAAGTTGTGCGCGCGTCACTGGCTTACCTTCGCCCTCGAGATCGGCAACTTGGCCGGCGATTAGTTGTGCGTGGCCGGCCGTTTTGGCAAGTTCGCCAACATAATCGTTCTGTTTGTATCGATTGGTTGGGCAGGCTTGGTTGGCTATATCAAAAGCTAAGGTCAGCAAAGCGTCACCCGCGAGCACCGCGATACCCTCGCCGTAAACGATGTGGTTGGTAGGCTTGCCTCGGCGCAAGTCGTCGTCGTCCATCCCTGGCAGATCGTCGTGGATCAGGGAGTAGGTGTGGATACACTCGACGGCAGAGCCAAGAACCAGTGAGTCGCTTCCCCTGCCCCCGCACGCCTCGGCGGCGGCCATGCATAGGATTGGCCGAAGTCTTTTGCCGCCTGCGAACATCGAGTAGCGCATCGACTCGTGCAGTGTCTTCGGCTTGGCTGAAGCCTTGGGTAAATGTTGGTTTAGCGCGGCATTGACAAGCTTCCCGCCTTGGTCGATGTAACGCTTAAGTGAAAATAAATTTGGCTTAGATTTTATGATCGAGGAAACCGGCACACGACGGTTTTAAGCAAGCCTAACAAGACTCACAAGACAGGAATAGAGCAAAGAAACGCAAAAAAGTGATACAAAAACCTTGAATTGCGAGGCGGGGGATGGGTCTAATTAATTGAGTTAACGAAAACGCAAAAGTAAAACAAAAATCAATCTCGCTCACGTGCAGGTTTTTTTATTATAAAACACAAGAAAAATTCACGCAGAGCAAAAATTGTTTATTAGCCCTCTATAAAAAAGCAAAACGACCACGCAGAATCTCTTCAGGAATAAAAGTTCCAAAATTGTCTCGGAGAAGAGCGACAGGCAGGATTTTTTAGTAAAAAAGAAAACAAATTATGTTGGTTTAAATACGTTCAACTTTTTTAAAGACTCCGAAGAAATTAAAGACCCGCGCTTTTGAAAGGGGCTTACAGCGATAAATTAAGCCGAATTTTTAACCCTTAAGTAGGCAGATTTTATGAAGAAAGCAGCAACCATTATCCTCTTTATTATTCAATCGACTTCGATTGACGCCCTAGACTGGCCCACCTATCGGCATGATACTCAAAGGACAGGTATTACCAGCGAGCAGTTGGGTCTTCCATTGTCGAAAAGCTGGACGTTTGTGTCCACACACCAACCCGAGAGGGCATGGCCAGCGCCATTCAGGGAAAACCCATACTCAGGAGTCAAGGTGGAGCCGCTACTTACCTTTGACCATGCCTTCCAGCCGATTGCTTGCGGGAATTCGGTCTTTTTCGGTTCCTCAAGTGACCATCAGGTATACTGCCTTGACTTAACATCAGGTCGTATCAAATGGACCTTTTATACAGAGGGGCCAGTTCGCATCTGTCCGACATTTCATCAGGGAAGGCTTTATTTCGGATCGGACGACGGAATTATTTATTGCCTCGATGCCCAAACAGGGCAGGAGCATTGGCGTCATCTTGCGGGCCCAAGCAATGATAAGATTCCCGGGAACGAACAAATTATTTCCCGTTGGCCGGTGCGCACCGGTGTACTGGTCGAGAAAGGACTGGTTTATTCGGCCGCAGGGCTGTTCCCGGCGAGAGAGGGATCCTATTTATTTGCGCTTGATGCCTATGAGGGGAAAAATGTATGGAAGAAAAAAATAAACCAGACAGCCCAGGGCTATCTATTGGCCACGCCAAGCAAGATTTTTGTGCCTTCTGGAAAATTGACGCCATTGATGTACAATAGGTCGAATGGGGATTACATCAAACGTATCTCTGGGCCACGTGGCAACTTCGCGTTGATTGTCGATGATGTCATGGTTTCAGGTCCTGGTATTTCAGGGGAAAATTTAGTGGCGCAAGACCAAGCTAATAAGCAATACCGTGTGGCGAACTTCAAGGCCAACAAGGCGGTCATCAGTCCCAACTCGGTTTTTCTTGCGTCAGGATCTGAAATCATTCGTCAAGAAAGAAAACCGCTTGCCCTAAGGAGTCTTGAGAAACGCAAAAATGATTTGGAGGGAATGATAAAGGCGGAGCAAGACTGGGAAAAAGCGGAAGAATTAAAACTAAAGATCGCGGCAGCAAAGAAAAATTTCAAGGGGGCTATTGACCTGAATAACAAACGCCAGTGGCAGGCCGAAAAATTTGATCGTGGCAATGTTGTTGTAGATCGCGAGTTGTATGGCAAGGAAGTAGGCATTATTTCTGACCCTGGAGGGCAAAAAAACTTTGTTGAGTACGATCTCATAGTTGAGACGCCCGGTATGTTTCAGTTGGAACTGAGGTATGCTGCGCGATTGCCGCGCCCAGGACGTATTCTTATAGATGGAAAAGTTGCAAGAGAAGTAGCCATTGCACAAACCACTGGTGGATGGGAGCCAGAATATCAGAGGTGGCATAGCGAGGGTTTAATCAAAGCTGTCACAAAAAAATTCACTCTCAGAATTGAGTCTGAACCAATGATGGCTCATATTGATGAGATACGCCTGACTCCCCTTATAGGCAACATCCCTGCGCTGGAGAGAGTCAATGCAGTCATTGAAGGTTTGAACAAGCAACTTACTGAGACTCAGAAAACCGCCAAAAAACCAGGAACAGCTATCACCTTAAAAGGAGGTATCTCTATTAAGGAGCAGATCAAAACCACAAAAGATTCCATTATCAAAATTAAGTCGCAAGCATCGCTTATCAAGGAATGGAAGCAGCCGGTTAAAGAAGCCAAGGCAATCATTATGGCGGGGAACACCTTATTCGTGGGCCGAGAAAACGAGGTACTTGCCATTAACGCCAACACAGGGAGCATTGACTGGAACATGAGTGTAGACGGCATAGTGCATGGTCTTGTCGCGGCCAACGGCTCCCTTCTGGCAACCACAGACAAGGGAAAGATTTATTGCTTTTCAGAACAAGGAATCCCGCAACAAGTTACAGATAATACAGCCACAACAAAGCAGCGTAGAAGCGAAGAACATATTGATTATTTAGATAAGGAATTTAGCAGGCAAATGATCGGGCAACTCGATCAACGAACAGGCTATGCTTTGGTTCACGGGGCTGGGGATACGCAGATGGCATCTCAAATTCTGAGAGACACAAATTTTAATCTAGTTATTGTTGAGGAAGATTCCAAGATTGCAGCGAAAACCCGCAACTTTTTTAACGAGAAGGGATTGTACGGAAAAAGAATCGTGGTTCACAAAAATTCAGGAAACCAGCTGCCCTATCCGGATTTTATGTTCAATTTTATTTGTGTGGATATTAATGCCTTAAAAGGGGCAAAACCTCTACTCAGCGAGTACTATCGTCTGCTGAGACCGTTTGGGACATTGGCCATTGGAGGAAAAAAAGGGGCGAGCGAGGCATTGGCGCTTGCTCACAAACCATTAGTCGAACTGGTTGCTAGTAGTCCGGATATTAAGAGCAAGTTTCATTCAATGAAAGATCAGCAGTGGCATGTGATCAACAGGGGCAGGCTACCAGGGAGCGGTGAGTGGTCCCATCAATATGCAGATCCTGGGAACACAGCTTGCAGTGAGGATATGAGGATAAGTGGAGATCTCAGGCTCCAATGGTTCGGCAAGCCCGGGCCCTACCGAATGTTTGACCGGCATTCATATACAACAGCTCCTGTCTACAGCAGCGGTCGTTTGTTTACGCTGGGCGAAAGAATTCTATATGCCAATGATGCCTATAACGGTCGAGTACTTTGGGAGAAAGAACTCCCATCCTTGGAGCCAAGAGTAAATCTGCCCCGTGATTGCGGGTACATGGTGACCGATCGGGATCATGTGTACCTTGCCGTTAAGAACAATTGCATAAAAGTTAATGCAAGGTCGGGAAAAACCGAAAAGGAATTTAATTGCCCAAAAATAAACGACGATTATGACTACAATTGGGGGTATGTTGCCACAACGGGCGGCCTTCTTTTCGGCTCAAGTGTCCGCTCAGGGAACTTTTATAGTGAAGGGCGAGGGCCCTGGTATGACGACTCCGGTTTTAATAATGCCCAGGATAGCCACAAGGTGTTGAGCGATTGTCTTTTTGCAGTTGATTTAGCTGGTAACAGACAAGCTTGGAAATACAACGGTGTGATCATTAATTCGACCATCGCAATCGGGGGCGGTCTAATTTATTTCGTTGAAAACAGAAACCGAAAGGTCCTTCAGGACAAGTCACGTAGATTAAGCGGAGGCAAGGAGTGGATGGCTTTACATCTTGTTGCCTTGGATGTGAAAACAGGGAATAGGGTCTGGGAAAGTGACATGCAATTTGAACAAAGAACTCCGGTATTCTTTTCCACCTATAAGGAGGGAACCCTGATCGTACTTCGTTCTTCCTCTAAGTCTTTTGATCTTAGGGCGATTAATGCCAAATCCGGTAAATCACTCTGGAATCGAGACCATGGTTGGGAGAACAACCATCACGGGGCGCACCGGCGACACCCGGTCATTATTGGAGATGTTGTCTATCAACAACCCCACGCATACGACCTCAAAACAGGCAAAGAGAAGTGGTCCACAAGTAAGGTGGGAGTAGGCGGCAATTGCGGAACTTTATCAGCGTCTTCCACCATGTTGTTTTCGCGCCTAAGCGATTACCCCGGCTTCATCGATTTGGGGAAGGGCATGAACAAGGAAAATCTGGTGGAGATTACTCGGCCGGGATGTTGGATCAATATCATCCCTGTTGGCGGGATGGTTTTGGTTCCGGAAGCGGGATCTGGGTGCAGCTGCGAATACTCGATTCACGCATCTATGGGCTTTCTCCCAAGAAAAAATTGACTTGTGAAATAACAAAGCAAGTCTCATGGGGGACAGAGTCAGTATGTTATTGAAATGAGGCAACAATCGCAGGGTAGTTGTTGATGACAGCCATGCTCACTGGTCATAGCTTCTTGAGGCATCCCTAAATTCATGAATGATCCAAAGCGCGGGGTTGTTAACTGCGAAAAAGTAGAAAACGAATACTTCACCAAACGTGATCCAAAGCGCTAAGCAGGTGTGTGGTCTCTCTGGGAATTGGGAGTTGGCGCGGTGATATCATGAGATTTTTCCTGGTGGAATCAGGAAAAGGAAAACGCATGCATAGCACTTGCGCTCCCCCAAACAGTGCCATCTCAGGGTTTGGTCTAGGGTTCCTTGGTATTGTTCGTACCGGGGGAGGCTGTGCCCTCGCTAAACTCGCCTTTGCCGTCCGGCAACCGGCGGAACGCCGAGTCTGGATCAAGCTTGGCGAATTCAACCTCATCCAGGATCAGATTGCCGTCCTTGTCACTATCGATTAGTTGAATGGTCTCGCCGCCCTTGGCTAACTTGAAGTTGGCGTGTAGGCCCTTCTCGGCTTTGCCGTCTTCGTCGGCCCAAACAACCAAGCGCCCGCCCGCCTTAATTTTGGTGTCTTTCGGGAACTTCCATTTGCGCGGGATTTTTTTGTTGTCGGTCAGGAATTTGCCCGACAAGTCGATCTCACTGTCGGAGGTGTTCGCGATCTCGATGTAGTCGTCATAGTCGCCCTGCGGATCTTTGCCTGCCGTCTGGTTTTCAGAAACGACCTCGTTGATTCTAAGCACGGATTGGTTGGCCTTGGGAGCTTTGACGCGGAATGTCAGCGGCTTGGCTTCGGCATGGGCTGGATAAAAATCGGAGGTCATATCGGCTCCGCCGGAACGGGCCTCGACGTAATAGCGAATTTTTTTGCCCGCCAGTTGTGCGGGGATATTTGCTGCGAACACACCGCTGACCCCTTGGCCATCTGGATGCATGGCTACTTGGTTGTAAGGTTCGTTTTTGCCATCAGCGAACCAGAGGACGACCGTCTTCGCCAAGGTTTTGCCAGTCGTTTCGACGGTGATGCGGGTGGAATCCGTCGACTGGGCTTCGTCAAGCTCAGTCACCGAGACGATCTCCGGCGAAGGGAGATTTACCTCAGGATGGTTCAGCAGAAACTCTCGGCGACCTTCGGTGAACGGCCTCAGGCCAAGCTTGGTGCGTCGCCCGTCGGAGCTTGTTTGAATGAGCCCTTTTTCAAACGCATCGTATGAACTGTGTTTGCGGACGTCCTTTTTGATTTCCTCCCTGATTAGGGCTGCGTAACCTTCGACGAGTGGGCCTATTTTATCCCAGGTGATCCACTCCTGGGTGATCGTCTTGAGGTGGTGCCGATAGCGCGCCTTAAAGTGCGGCACCTGGAACAGCTTGTACATGAGTGGGCGGTCCGGGTTGTCGGCGTTATAAAATGGCTCAAGCTTTGGTCCGCTCAAACCGGAGGGCATTCCGGGTCCGCCGGGGATGTTCATCACCTCGTTGCCGTCGTGCTGCAACAGGTGGAAGCGCCCTTTCGGATCAAGGTACAGGTTGTAATCGCTTCCACGGGTGAAATATCCTTCATCCTGAAATACACACTCGAGTGCTAATGACCACATGGCGCTGTCTAAATCAAAGCGGCCATTTAACTTTTCGGCCAATTCCTCGACCGGTGTTTCATCCAGCAGTTTGGTGAACTGCTCTAATTCTTTCCAAGCCTCTTCTTTGCCTTCCGTGCGTTGTTGAAAGCCGTTGTAATCCTCTTTTTTATCCCCCGGATAGCGAAGATTGCCACTGCCGCCACCACCCGCTCCGATCTTCCAGCGCGTGCCTGCGCGTGTTCCGAAGTTGTCCTCCAGAAAATCCTTGTTGTACTGCTGGATGTGCGAGTAGAGGCCCCAGCTTTCGCCGTTGATCACTACCTTGATAAAATTTCCCTTAAACGCCGGTATGTAATTACGTGCCACGTGCGAATAGATGACCTCGCGCATGAACGTGGGGTCAGAGTTGGCGTTCAGCAGGTTGAGTGTCTTGTAGCCAAGGAGCTTTTGATCGCTGTGCTTGTGATCGATATAAAGGTTCATCGACCGTTTCAAGTCAGGCGACACGGAACGAAAAGAGGAATTGCCTCGGTATTTCAGACCGACGTCCTTGTAGAGCTTCCCATTAACTACCAAGTCGGCTGGCACAGCGACATCTGTGCGGTAGAAAACTTCCATCTCCTCTTTCCACTCGTTGTCCTTGAAATTGATAAATAATGTGCGGAGCGTACCTTCATCGTAAAGCTTGGTCCCGAGATCTTTGTCATTACCCGGCTCTAGCCGTTCGGCTTTTGAAAAATCACGGGGCTCAGGGGCAGGGCGACCGCTGGCTCCCCTCGTATCGGGCCGGGCCGCTCGATCACCTCGCGCAGGCGGCCTACCAGTACGACCCCCGACCGGTCGAGGAGGCCGGCCTCCGCGTTGACCACGATCGTCGCCGCCTTCGCTATTTCGTTGTTCCTCCACATATTTTATCGCAGCGGAACGTTCAGCCTTGTCCAGAACCCCATCATTATCCTTGTCGAACTTTGGGATTACCTCGATTCGTTGCCCGCGTCGGGACCCTCCTCTGCCACCCCGGGCACGGCCACCGCGATCGCGTGGCGGACCTGCTGTCCGACCACTGGCGTCCGGAGGCCCACCGGGTCGACCCCTTTCATTGGGGCCACGCCGGAACGACTCTCGAGCGGCTTCACGCTCTTCCTCATCCAACTCACCGTCCTTGTTTTTATCAAAGCGCTCTAGAATTTGTTTCCGTTGAGCTTGACGCTCAGGACGGTCACCTGGCCCAGGGGGATTGGCTGGTTGTGCTGTAAGGTTAGCAGCCGATACGGCCATTAATCCACCAGTCAAAAGGAATTTATAAGCAGTAGTTTTCATGTTAAAATCACGTTGAAATCCGTTAATCGAATGCAGAAATACGGCCAAACCAGCATCAATGGTTACAAGTTTTTTCTCCGGAATGAAATAATTAAACCCAAACAAAGCCACGTGTTATGCGTTGTGGCACTAGCATCTGATTGCCTTTGGCAATGAATTGTGTTGCATTCGAGCTCTTTGCCGAAGGGCATGGAGAGGATTAAAATGACACAAAAAGACGGGGATTATATATGGGAAAGGTTTCAGCGTTACTACACAGAGTTTCCCTCTATCGGCTTGGGCCTGGACATCAGCAGAATGAATTTCACGGAGGAGTTCATCGGGCAGATCAAGCCGCGTTTGGCCAAGGCGTTCGCTGCGATGGATGAACTCGAGGCGGGTGCGATCGCCAATCCCGATGAAAATAGGATGGTCGGCCACTATTGGCTGCGGAACTCCACCTTGGCTCCCACAGAGGGAATTCGGCAAGCGATCGATCAAACCTTAACCAGCATTAAAGCGTTCGCCGCCAAGATTCATTCAGGCGAAATTCAAGGAGCAGATGGGCCGTTCGAAAACATCCTGATCATTGGCATTGGCGGCTCAGCGCTTGGCCCGCAATTCGTCGCTCACGCACTTTCGCAGCCCGGTAGGGACAAGATGACCCCTTGGTTTATCGACAACACTGACCCGGACGGCATCGACCGTATTAAAGCTAAATTAGTTAATTCATTAGGAATAACACTAGTTCTTGTGATTTCCAAGTCCGGGGGCACCAAGGAAACACGGAACGGAATGCTCGAGATGAAAGCGGCGTATAATGCGGCAGAATTGAACTTCGCCGAGCATGCTGTCGCCATCACCGGGGAAGGAAGCCAGCTCGACAAAATCGCCAAAGCTGAAGGATGGATTCAGCGATTCCCGATGTGGGACTGGGTGGGCGGACGCACTAGTGAAACTTCCGCGGTCGGTCTCCTGCCTGCGGCGCTACAGGGATTTGACATAGACCAGTTCCTCGCGGGAGCCGCTGCCTGCGATACTGTGACTCGAACGAAAACATTTGAAGAGAATCCAGCCTCCCAGCTTGCAGCAATGTGGTTGAACGCTGTTGAAGGTAGAGGTTCCAAGGATATGGTTATTCTGCCTTATAAGGACAGACTAGAACTTTTATCGAGATACCTTCAGCAACTCATCATGGAGTCGATTGGGAAGGAGCGCGACCTGGACGGCAAAGTTGTAAACCAGGGGATCTCCGTTTATGGCAACAAGGGATCGACGGATCAACACGCCTATGTTCAGCAACTGCGTGAAGGCGTGCACAACTTTTTTGTCACCTTCATCCGGGTTTTGAAGGATCGCGATGGTGAGTCAATAGAGGTCGAAAAAGGCCACACAAGCGGTGACTACCTTGACGGTTTCTTTCAAGGCACTCGGAACGCGCTTTATCAAAACAACAGAGCATCTATAACGCTTAATTTTACTGTAATTAACGAATATTGTATAGGTTCTTTAGTGGCATTGTTTGAAAGATCTGTTGGTTATTATGCGTCTATAATTAATATAAACGCATACCACCAACCCGGCGTGGAAGCCGGCAAAAAAGCAGCAGGAGATGTTATCACGTTACAAGCAAAAATAATAGATTTCTTGAGTGAAAACAGTGATTCTGCTCATTCAGTAGGTGAAATTGCGGACGCCATTAAGGATTCAGAAAGCAAGGAGACGGTGTTTCTGATTTGCCAGCACCTCTCTGCAAATGAGCAGCATGGAGTAAAAAAAATCGACTCCGGGGCATTAACTAAAATTACCTTTCAAAGTCAGTAATCCATGTTTCTTTATCCTAAGAAATATGACGTGATTGTTGTTGGAGCAGGGCATGCCGGGATCGAGGCGGCCTTGGCTTCAGCGCGGATGGGATGCCAAACGCTCATGCTAACGATGAACGCAGACACCATCGGCCAGATGTCCTGCAACCCTGCGATTGGAGGCTTGGCCAAGGGGCACCTTGCAAGGGAGATTGATGCGTTCGGTGGAGAGATGGGCAAGTGCACCGACATGACTGGACTTCAGTTCCGAATGCTCAACACTAAGAGAGGCCCGGCTGTGCGGGCACCAAGGGCTCAGTGCGACAAAAAAGCTTATCAGTTTCGGATGAAGTGGATTTGTGAGCGTCAGCCCAACCTGGATATTTGCCAGGGGCAAGTCTCCCAACTGATTCATCAGTCAGGGAAAGTCATCGGGGTCAAGACGACCATGGACGTCCGATATGAGTCGGTGACGGTTGTGATAACAACAGGAACCTTCCTAAAAGGATTAATGCATGTTGGTGGGAACAAGCAGAAAGGAGGTCGAGCCGGGGAAAATTCAGTTGGAGGGTTTTCTGACTCCTTACGTTCTGTGGGATTGGAGTTGGGGAGACTGAAGACGGGAACTCCTCCTCGCCTCTTGAAAAGATCCATTGACTTTGAAAAAACAGAGAAACAACCCGGTGATGTATCTGTTCCCTACTTTAGCTTCTGGAAGGAGGATTTGTTCCACGTGGAACAATCCGGCGTCGCCCCAAGTGACATTGGCAGTTCTGAGGGGAAGTATCCACCAGGCTCTATTTTAGATCGAATAAATGGTCAATTGCCCTGTTTTATCACTTTTACAACTGGTGAAACCGCAAAAATCATCAAAAAAAATCTATATAAATCTCCGATTTATTGCGGCAATATTGAAGGAGTTGGCCCACGGTATTGCCCTTCCATTGAGGATAAAATCGTTCGTTTTGCCGATAAGGAAAAGCATCAGATTTTTTTGGAGCCGGAAGGGATTTCAACTGACGAGATCTATGTTAACGGATTTTCAACCTGTCTTCCGTTCGATGTCCAATACGACATGGTCCGAACCATCGTTGGTTGTGAA
>Ga0115000_10000754_pt1 | contig 29783 bp, 42 predicted proteins | sample ArcticOcean_MG_C_6_FD_89690 | JGI IMG/M metagenome (GOLD analysis project Ga0115000, IMG submission 89690) | Marine microbial communities from western Arctic Ocean - ArcticOcean_MG_CB8_128 | ecosystem: Environmental > Aquatic > Marine > Oceanic | place: Arctic Ocean: Canada Basin | collected...
TAATCGCTGACATGGGTAAGGGCGGTTTGGTTTCACTTGATGGTAGCATAACAGTCACACCCGTTAATGGTTTATCAAACCGTTCCGAAGGGCAGGTTCAATTCAAATTATCCGATACAGCCGTTGCCGCAGGTGCATACACTTCTGCAAACATTACTGTTGATGCTCAAGGGAGAATTACTACTGCCGCAAGTGGGGCCGCTAATCCGGCAGGTGCAAACCCTACTGCGACCATAAGTGGAACTGCCGTCAATGGAACTGCTACTACATTTATGCGTAGTGATGGCGCACCGGCTTTAGCCGCTACTGCGGTTGCCGCAGGTGCTTATACCGCCGCAGACATTACGGTTGATGCACAAGGAAGAATTACTGCCGCCGCAAATGGTGGCGGTGGTGGGGGAGTCATTACTGCTACGGCCAACGGTGCAAATAACCGACTAACTACTTATTCTGCCGCTACTACGCTTAATGGTGAAGCAAATTTAACTTTTGATGGAAGCACATTAACTCTTGCAGGTGCATTGGCTCAAAGTGGAGGAAATGTAGGTTTCTTTGGTGGCGGTGCGGCACAACAAGGCACTATTCCTTATGCACCCGCCGGACCTATGCCTCCGGCTTATGATGAGAATTTACTTGATGCGGAGTTTGGTGGAATCTCCGCCGCTATTCAATCAATAATTGATGCTCTTACCGCATACGGGTTATCTTCTTGATTATTCTTTAAATGGAAAAATTGTTTGGTCTTTATGGACTTTATTTTCTTCTGCAATAGAAGTTATTTTATCCATGAGCGAAACGAGAGTCTTTGCGGTTTCATATCCATTTACAGTAGCGGATTCGCAAAGTCGGAAAATCAGTGTTAATTCTTCGTCGGACAATTCAATGTTATTTGGAGGCATAATTATTACTTGTTAAATACACTATTTAATGGTTCACTTACTTGGTATTTTTGAATAATCGTTTGCGTTAATTTCACCCTCAAGGTAATCTTCTTCATAGTCTGCAACATCTTCATTTTCATTTTTCTTAGATTCGCCTTCGGCATTACCTTTCTTTGAAGTGGGTCTTTTTTCTTCCGAACCGAGTAAATCAGTCCATGACAAACCTAAAACGAGTAACATAGCCCCAATGACAATCCCTACATATTTTAATCCTGTAAGAGCGTCTAAAGAACCTGCATCTTCCGAACCGTTGTTTTCGGGTTCAATCATAATCAAGACTTCTCTTTCTTGCTATCTAAACAAGCGTAAATTGATTAATTAGATTTTCCTTTCTTAAGGCGTGGTGGAGCAAACCAACCGACCCATACATCATTTGAACCGCCTATGCCCTTAGTATATGCTTTTACACCATAAGTCCAAGAACTTTTAGGTCGCTTTGATTCTTCGGGAACGCAATCTTTAGCAAATACTTCTTTGCTTTCGTCGTCATTAGTGTATAATTTTTGGTTGCGTAGGTAATTATTAGACTGTCCCATATTTTACAATTACTTGAACAGGTATTTAATCGTTTTCAAATAATTTCTTTTGAATGCTTTCATCACCTTTTGAAAAAGTGTCTTGAACCCAATTATGGACTAATCTAAAAACATTGTCTGTATAATCATCAACACCATATTTTTCAATAATTGAATCAATCAATCCATCATATTTTGCTACTGAACCTTGATGAACAGTTAAAATTAGTTTATAATTACATATTTTATCTTCAATTTCTCCTGTCATTGGATTTTCAGCGTCTTTTTCAATAACTGCGATACATTTACCTGCAATTGGAACTCTTCTATAAGATTCGCCACATTTTGTGCATCTCACTTTTTGTTGTCCGTAAGCACGAAGGTTTCCTCTCATATCCCTAATTAAATGTCTATTAATAAGTCTCCCCGCTTGGTCTTTATTATCAACGGCTCGGATTATTTCACCCAATTCAAATTGCATAAATGTTTTTTGTTTCATTGAATCTAATGCCGTATATGGATTTATTTTCGGACCTTCGCAAGCATCTGTTGTTGTATGTGTATAACCGAAGCCTTCAAATGCACTAATACCTTTTGCTAATCGCACTTCAACGGTTTCAATACCTAATGACTTAGTGGCTTCTTTAGCAGAAGGTCGGCTCATAGTTCCTTCATAAAAAGAAACAGGATATTTCCACATGGTATCAACATTTAATGCTTCTTTATCTATTTCCGTAGGTTCAATAGTCATTGTTAAAATCAATGGTGCATCCATCAATCCCCCTCTAAATGCGGAAAGGTATGCTCTTGAAAAGTTAATCAATCCATCCATAAGCATAATTATAGCGTCAATATCGCCGTCGCAATTGCGTCTTTTCGCCGCATGATAATAAGGGTGTCCGTAGTGTCCTTTAATATCACAGAACCCTATAATTCTTGACAAAATAGCACCACTTGTATGCGGCGCAATCCCCATAATCAAATGTCCTACTAAGTCTTCAATCTTTTCGCAATTATAAAATGAATCCATATCATAAAGTGTTATTAATAATTCATCAACGAATTTTGTAGTATTCAACAAATTAGTAGCGCAATTCAACGGCACTACAACATCTTGAGGCATTAATTCAATAACTTGATTTTCATTATCACAAGTATAACCCAAATCTCTTGCTTGTTTCGCCGTAATACCTATTTCTATTGGCTTAAAATGTGTCATAGTAATATCCACCATGTCAAATCTCATAGTGCCATCTCGGAATGTGCTAATATCATTCTTTTCTCTAAGAATCCCTTTGACTAAATGTTCATTTATTTTGTCTTTGCTTGTCATACCTTTGACACCTTTCACTATTGGATTAATACTAATTCTTTTCTTAAGGTTTTCTTGGCCGAACACTTCTTCAATACCCATTTTTTCTTCTGCTTCTTTTATCATGGTCAAAGCATCATCCCATAATACTTTAGCACTTACTTCATGGTATAATTCTTTGTAATCATTTGTTGGACTAATCCATTCATGTGATTGAAAAATAGTATTCTCACCATCTTTAGGACAAACACCTTTAGTAGTAAATTCTCCGCACTTTTCGCAGTATCGGAGTCCGACTTGGACTGCATAATCATTCTTAGCCGCATCAGCAACCAATCTTTTTGTGCCTACTTTATGACCTACTACAAACAAAGTGTGAATTGGTGGTTTCATTTCTCTCATTTTACTTCCTTCGGGTTTAGCCATCCGAGTTCCAATTCTGTAAGTTACTCTTGGTCGGAAGTTTATAGATTTTAATGACGACCCCAACGCACCTATCGCTAACAAACTATTGGAGTAGGGTGGGCATTTACGCCAATAACGGATAATTTCTGCTCTTTTTCCCGAAATAAAGTATTTGTCCGATTTGACTACAATGTTGATAGACAAGCGATAACAAATGGTTCTTGCTTCAAGATTTAAGACTTCACCATCTTCAAGAATGCCATTCATTAAGACTTCAAAATCGTCTTCGTTAATGTCGGAAAGAAAAGGAACATAGCATGGTGCTAAAGGCAACCCCATTTTTACTTGTTTCATGGCTTCTTCAAAATTATTAGGATAACTTAAACCTTTATCTTCGCAAACTTGTTCATGCCATTCTTTCACATAAGGGCTTTCTAATAAAACATGGTTATTTTCTAAGAACTCTCCGACAGGAACAAGTAATTCTCCCAAATCCCAAATCGTTTCAATATCATAATCGGGGTCTGTTGGATAACGAAGTGGTATTTCATCATAAGAAGTAATTGTCTTTGCCGAACCGTCTTTAAATTGAATATAAGGTCCTTCTATGCTATCGCAAGGTGTAACAACCGTTCCTTTTCCCGGTCTTTCATACTTCATTTGAGTTCCTATAACTAAGAAACCTGCGAGAGCCTTCATAGAAGCCGGATGAATAGATGTAGTAGCCAATCCCGCTACTCTTGACCGCCCGTATCTCAATCTAAAGCCACCTACGGCCATAGGTTGCGAAAATATAGGCCGACCTGCGAGAACATCGGAAATGTATTTTTTATTTGGTTTTATTGTATTATCTCCGCCTTCTTTTGAACCTTTAGCGAAAGGCCGTAGCCATTCCCAACCATCTAATTTCAAGGCATCCACATATTTTAAGATTTTGGGTGCTTTTAGAACTAATCCTTCACAAACAACCAATAGCATACCTTCTCTCACTTTATTAGTCTTTACTCTTGGTAAATCTCTTTGTCCTGTGACTTCATTACCTACGCCTTCACCATCAACATAAATAGGGCATGATTTAACAATCTGTTCTAATTCGGGATTAGAAGGTCGGTGTTGTAGTCCTCTATACAATCCTACTTCTTCCTTATACCTTTCAATTTCTTCAAAAGACATAATAGGATTTGACAAATCAAAATCTCTTCGTAAAATATCAGCAATTAATACAGAAAGTGCTTGGCCTGTTCCACCTGCGCTTCTAATAGGCCCTGCATAAGAAACTGATAATGAATGGCTACCGTTATTATTTTTAAGAATCCTTGCCGATACAACGCCTTCTAAGGGTGCTACAAGGATTCCTTCGGTAAGAACCGCAAGACCGGCACAAACGCCATGATACATAGCCATTTCACTAAGTCTTTGTGAATCCTCGTCGGGTTTCCATAGATTACCTTTTTTACTTTCAAATGTTTTCATAGTTTCTTTGTAATCAAAATCAATTTTTTCACTGAACCCTAATTTATTACCAATTCCTTCACACGCATAACAAGAAGTTTCCCATGTTCCTTTTTTCTTTATTCCTGTGCCGCCGCAATCGCTACAATCCATTAAGATGCCATAAAGGTATGATTCGGCGCAAACAATTCTTGCGACTTCAATAGCGACTCTTTCTCGGTTGCCATCATATTCTTTAGTTAATTTTCTAATTTGCTCGGCTGTATTTCTCGGATGCAAAAAATCTAATAATTTTTGAGTTCTGTCTGCCAAGTCATTTGCTTTAGGAATTTCAACATGATTTTTTGGGTCATGTCCTTTACTTCTTGCATTTTCCGCAATTTCATAAGCGTGGTGTGCTTCGCTATGGAGTCTTTTTAAATACTCTTCATAAGAACCCATAAAGAATCATTGTCCGATACTGTATTTAAGTGTTAATGAACGGGGTGGGATTTGAACCCACGAACCATTTAGGACAGGAATTTAAGCCCTGCGTGTTTGACCTACTCCACCACCCGTTCAAATGAAAAATGGTTCAAACAAGTATATGAACATTACTTAACTCATTCAATAATAGAAAAGAGAGTTTTTCCTCTCCATGCCAACAATGCAATACCTATAACTGCGGAGGTCAATAATGACTTTTGTTGTTCACTTGGGAAAAAATACAATTCTTGAACATCTTGAGAAGCCCTAAACAAACATGAAGCGGCGGCGAATAAAACGACACCATCTAAGACACCTAATCCTTTACTCAAGCCGTATTCTGCGTGGTGCAAAAAATCCCTCATAAGAAGTAGTTATCTAAACGACTATCTAAGGAGTATCTTATTTAAGTAATGCAAGAAGTCTTTCAAGCAAATCATTCTTTTTGCCTGTAATTGGTAATCCTTGCTTCTTCAATAGGTCTTTTAATTGAGTAACAGTCATGGCCTTAATCGCCTTTGCTATTGATTCTAATGTATCGCCTAATTCTTTCAAAACATCGGATAATGATTCATCTAAAACACCATCTTCTTTAATATCGTCAAGAACTTCTTCGGCTTTGTTTGCGACTTCTTCAATGGCATCATTAACCACTTCGGATATTTCTAAATCTAAACCTGTTTCTTCTTCAATAATATCTTCTAAATCATCAACGGCTTTGGAAAAACGCAAACGCAATTTATTATTACCTTTAAGTTTATTTAAGAGTATTAATCCAATTGTTGCCAATAAAATAATTACCATAGTTACAATTTCTGCTTGGTCGGCCATGAGAACAAATTGGACTACTTTGTATTTAATGCTTCATATTAATTTGGATTGATAAATAACTTACGATTAGCGGTAAGGATTTCTCCCCATTCTGTATTATCAACATCAATTCCTTGAAAATTGCGCCAAAAAGGATTAACTCTTGGATTATAAGATACTTCATAAGTAATTCCATAAGGGTATTCCGATTGAGAGCCAAGATTTCTAATGACGACATGACCGGCTCTAATCCATGCACATACAGTCTTATTTGCACCGCAATTGATTTTCTTTGCCGCAGTTTTTTGATTTTTCAAAATGCAATCATACATAACTACTTGGTATTGTTCGGGGTCATAAAAAGAAACCTCTCCGTTTGACAAGTTTTTTACTTGCCACTTCATATAATTCTCGCCCTTCGCTAAGTGAAATCGCACTTGGTATTTTCGTTCCATAAAGTAGGCTAAGAAGCCATACTACTTAAACATTATTCAATAGATTACTTTTGCTTCCATCAAATATCCACCGGCAATTAATCCGCTAAGAACCACCGTAGCAGGTCCGAGCGTCATACCGATAGGGGATGATTCACCTTTCAAGATATAAGGGATAGAATGTAGTGTTTCTAAAACCCCGACTGCCATTAGCCCCAAAGCGAGGGTATAACCAACAATATGTAAAGGTTTCTTTTCTTTTGCGTAAAATTCTTTCGGATAATTTTTCATAGTATTCACCACACGAAATGAGATTGTAATGTATTTGATGCCCTAAAGTTCATTTCCGCACTTGAGGATTCTGTTGTTCTTAACTCGCTTTTCAAATGTTCCATATCAATATCATATTCTTCTCCAAGACTAATAAACTTATTGAGCATTTTGTTATAATCGGCAAGTCTTTTTGCTTTGCCTTCTTGGTTGTCTTCATAATCTCCGCCGTTAGGTTCTTTCCAATTAGATAACTTGATTACTCTTGCATCTATTGGTTCATCATCTTTGAATACTACTAATAGAGGTTCTTTTTCACTACTTGAAGACACAGGTAATGTATTATCGCTTTTTCGGAATGTGCCTTCAACAATTTGAATCTTGTAGTTAGCGTTATCCGCATCACTTCCCAAAGTTTCGTCACCATGAGTTTTAACTATTGTTAATCCAACGGGTGTAGTATCTCTTAAAGAAAGAAAATAATAAGCGAGTCCTCCGCCCCCAACAAGTGCGGTAGCCGGTAATATCCATCCTTGCATAATAATTATTAGTCGGTCTTGTTATCTAAAAACATCTCCCCATATATTGAGTAAAACAAGTTTTACACCCCTCCGAAGTGCTACGCTTTCAATAACTTCGCAATTGAAGAATGTGTCAAAGTGCCAAAATATAGCCGTTATTCGGGAGATAAGGTGGGACAACCTGTTCGGCGGTGTGATTATTTTAAGTTATACGGTATTATCATTTTGATAGGTCCATATCCTTTAAGATTATTTTTCCTCATATAAAACAATTGAAAATTAGCATCTGCTCTTTTCTTTTCTTTATCTTTGTATTTACCAATGGGTATAAAATCAACATTTTTAGAATAGTCAAAATCCTCATCAATACTAATGATAGGTTTGTCAAAGTGCATATCATATCTTTCTGTTATGTTTTCTAAAACAGAAACTTTGTTTGAACCTGCTCTTTTTCTATCCACCATATGAGTTAATACTGCGCCATTTTGTTTAAACTTCATAGAAAGAGAAGCATTATTGACATTTAATCCTAAGAATCGTTTCTTAGCGGCATCCATAATTTCTTTTCCATAGGCTTTTCCGATTTCTTCGGGTGGTAGTGTTGAATATATTTTCTTAATGTCTAATTGATACCAAATGTCGGCATAATCTTCATCTTGTTTTCTTTTATTCTTTGATTTATTAGCATCCGGTCCACTTAATACACCCCTGCCTTGAATCTTTCCATCAAATGATAAGAGTTCTCCGTAAGCGACTAATTCATATTCTTTAACGGGAACAAAATTACACACCCAATAATTACCACTTTTTTCAATGATAGGGATTCCTTTGTATGTTCTTTTTGACATTGTTCGGACTGTTGTTCTCAATTCCCTTGCAGACTTTGTTGCCGAATTGCCATTATGGATGAGCGTTAAGAAGTCTTCTATTTTATCGTCGGGGGTTCTTTTTACTTTAATTGCTTTTCCTACTTGTGTTTTCAAGTTAATACCGTTTTTATCGGCATACCTTTTGACGGTTCTTCTTGTGGTCTTTGCATACTTTGATGCCCTCTCAATACCCCAACCTTTTCTTGACATTAAATCTAATGCAAGACCGACCCGATTAGTAGTATTTTTATCCATAGTATTCACTTCTTTGATTTGTTATCTAATGGTTGTTATTATATCTCCAAATTAGTTCTCTTATTTGCTCATGCACGATGTATCTTCCATCTTCAAATACGGTGAAGCCCATGCAAAAAAAGTGAAAGTATTCTTTTCTTGCTACATATTCCATCATGTCTTGAATTGGGTTTTCGCTTCTTTCTTCCCACAAGTTATCCTTATTTTTATCATTATAAATGGCTTTTAAGAACTCATACCTTTCATCCCAAAGCATATTCTTAATCATTATCAAGAACTTCGGATAATAATATCCATGTATGTAAGCCCAAGAAAAGTCCTCATTATTCATAGTGAACCCTCCCAATCTCGTTTGATAAGGATTTCTCCATTACCTAAGTCTTCAATGAGCATTGTTTTATTATCTAATTTAATTTTTAATAATTCATAGAATTGTTTGTTTCGGTTTTGTTTCTTAGCGAATGCTTTAGCCTTCTTTTTATTGACTGTGCAACCTTGACCCATTCCTTTATCAAACTCCGATAACATTTGTCGGTGCAGTTCCAACATTTCAAAATCAACGCCTTGTAAAAGACTACTCTTAGGCAACATACCTGTTAATGTTTCTAATGACTCGCAGAACATTTTTGACCCTGCGGTTACATCTTTAGGCAATAATTTATCCCTTCCATTTAACCGAGCATAGCCTCTAATTAAAGACAAGAAACCCGCCCATTTTCTATTATCGGTTTTGCTTCTTGTAGCGAATGCTTCTTTGAAGTTTTCTGTTTCTTGAATCCTTACAAATTCCGATTGAATGATAGACCTAAACAATCCCAATTGGGGTTCTAATTTTGAAACATGAAGTAAGTATTCTTTGAAGAACTGTCGCACTATTACTAATTCATTATTTTTTGTTTTGCTTTTACTTTTCTTATCCATATTTTCAAGGATTTTCATACGGATTTTTTCTTCTGCGTTTGGGTCGTCATTGAGAACGGGTTTTGCGAAAATAATAGTGAGTCTTGATATAATAGGTAATGTATATTTACCAAATGCGGCCAACATTTCTATTTTACTGTCTTCGCCGCCCCAATAATTAGGCGGATTACCAAAGAAGCCCATGTTGAGCATAGCGTGTCGGGTGACATCCATTTTACCTTTTTGTAACGAATAAAAGCCATCGGACATGACATTCAGCATTTCACCGAATACATCTTCATCCATTGTTTGAAATTCCGAGAATACGATGCGGCTATTGTGCATTTTAGGCAACATACCTAATTCAATAGAAGACAAATCATCACTTGACATAGCCCCAAATAGTGCGGCGAATGTTGAAAGTTTTCCTGTCCCTGCCATACGGCAACGAACTAATGGTGCAATAACTTTATCAACCAAGTGGTTTTTACCTTCGCCGGGATTTGTTATCAATCCAAAGTGAATCATGTCGTTTTTATCATAAGGACTCAAACAGAAAAGCATGACTGCTTCTTTTAGTGAATTGTCGGCATAAAACTCCGACCAAATGCTATCATCATCAGTTAATATATCAAGAGGTTCAATGTTTTCAGTTTTGCATAAATCCAAAAAAGCAGTAATTTGTTCTTCGCTTAATTGACTTTTAGAATTATCATCGGCGTATTGCATATCTTCAACAACAAACAATCGTTTGCGATTTAGATTAGTAAATGCACCTTCAATTTTTATCGGTTTTCCTTCTGCAATTGATACTCTAAGCATTTTATCATAAGTGCCAAAAGTAGTATTATCCAAACCACCTGCGAGGTATTTAGATGCAGTATTATGGATTATACAATCAGCCGAATTCTCTCCATCGGAGATAGCGAATTCAATTATTGTCTTATCTTTGCCCGCATCCTTATTTTTAATACCAATAGGATTTCGTTTGGTTGAAACACCAATACCTTGAACAGTAGTTCCTTCAATGAGGGAATCAATTATCGTTGATACATTCTCTTGCTTTTCAACAATTGCTCCCGTTGATAAGTGATGTGTTCCTTTAATCGTTTCCTTGATATATTCAAGAATACTTTGAGGAATCATGCAATCACCATTTCATCGGGTTGCCGTTGCTTCCCACCAATTAAGGTGAACATTAACGCATTGATAAACCCTTCGGAGGCCGATAAAGTGGCCGAACCCAATAACGACTCGCAAGCGAGAAGTAAAGAACCCGACCACATTACCGACACAGGGGGTTTCAAGTGAGATGGGTAATCCCACAGGAATGCGTCAAGAAGAGGCGAACCTTGATAAATACCGTTGGTATAATCACGCTTCTGCCACTTGGTCTTCGGGCATAGCAGGGATAACAACATCGTCACCTGCGGCATCAAGACGGAGGGTAAGTTTGTTAAAGGTTCTTCCTGTCTTCTCGGAGGTCTGCTTTGTGCGAACAAAGGACACTTGGAGAGGGAGAGCGTTACCGTTTGCGGCTTGGCCTTCAATAAATTGGGAGAAGTGGTTTGTCTCAAATCCGCCAACCCATAGAGTCATTCTGCGACCCTCGTTGTTGGTGTCAATGACATTAACTGCGGTGGACACACCGTAGTTTCCTTCAATCCCTTCGTTGTAGCCTTCAATGATGTAGCCTTGATAAAGTGTATCAAAGTCTGCTTGTAGGCGGTCACGATTAGGATATACAGTAGTGGAAGAACCCGTTTCCGGTGCTTCCGCTTTGGCTTGTTCTAAAAATGCTTCAATTTCCGATTTGTTTTCTGTCTTGCTCATATATTTCACTTCCGTTTTTGCCACCTTTTCTGTTCGGGGCAATCTTATAATAGTGCTAAGGGGTATATGAAGGTTCACATTATTATTGCATATTTACAGAAAAATCAAAGAATACTATACCACCATTTTCATCTATGCCGTAATTATCGTCATGTAAGTCGCCAAAAGTTACTCCATAATTCACACCCCATCCATGAAGGACTGTTTTTGCTCGGAGGACTTCTGTTTCAGTTAATGACTGAACATCAATAGTATTGTAATCATCTGTCACCCATGCGGCGACTTCATCATTATAATCAATGTCCCAATCGGTATCGCCTTCATCTTCTAATTCATCTAATAGTTCTTGATTTGCATAGCCCTCATTATAATAATAGTATTTTGGCAATACTTTACATTCTTCCCATTTACCCGATTTTGTATTTTGAATATACTCATCTATGAAATTAGATTGCTTATTATTAGCATCTCGCCAACCGAATTTAACATCACCGATACCCATAGATACAATTTTTAATACTTTACCATTACTTAATTTAAATATAAATCCATGAAGCCCTCTATTAAAGTAATCTCCAATAGTTTCAGCATCTAATGACGAACTGTGTTGCGGTTGTTTCTGCCGGAGCGTCAGCCCAATTACGGAAAAAACGCCTATAAGTCCTGCAATTTCAATTATTTTCATCAGTTCCACCAATGCCGACTTTCAAAATCAGCACCGAAACCGTCTTCAACACCGAAAGAAAATGGGGATATATTATGTTTCATAAGTGCGGCAAATCCTATTACAATTAATCCAATCAAAGCCCAATTAACGGCTTTTCCATCAGCACCCTGTTCAAACATTGTATCTGCGGCATCCACTTTAATACCGCCTTGAGGACCTTCAATATCCATAATGCCCATATAACCCATTTTTCCTAATGCTTCTTGGAACTCAAACCAATCAACACCGGCTTCATTTTTCAAAGACCCATCGGTAGCATTTTTATTATATCCATTTGATTCACTAATACCCATAAATTGTTCTTCTGTCATTTCGGGGTGGCTCATTTTCATAGCCTTCCATAATTCTTCACGATTAGGGAACACTAAAATCCGCACCCTATTGTGTATAAGTTTCTGCCCGCCCTTGTCTTGTTGATGAGGATAAACAACATATTGAACAACATATTCGTCATTATCTCTTGATTTCATAAATTCACCGAGAATATCGGTGGAGGAAAAGTATTGTCGGCCTGTATAGATTTTGCCGTCTTTCAAAGGATGCCCATGTATAGTCCACTTTCTTTGTGATTCATTAAAACCGTTTTTCTTGCTATCTTCTTTTGATTTTTCAGTAGGGTTCACTTCAATTCGGGATTCATCACCATAAGAAGGTTCGCCCAATTCATAAACGCCATTAACATCATAAACATAACTCATCCATTCTCTATGCAAATGTGTTTGGTCGGAATACTTTTTCATTTCCTCAATAGCGTCTTGAGAAAACTTATCCCATTCTTGCCGCCAAACCTTTTCAGTCATAATAATTGTTTGTTGGTTTTGCTATCTAAAACCCGCTTTAATAATTGAATGCACAAGTAGTAATTGCAGGTTCTTTAATTTGGAAGGCTCTCATGCCCTTTAGTAGTTCAATAATTTCTTTTTTACACTTTAATGAGTATGGGTCGCCAACATTTGTCCCAAATTCAGCCGAAGTAGGAGATATTTTGTTAGTTTTTAGTTTTAAGTTCTTCTTTTTACCATAAACCTTAATCAATTCAATAGCCCCATCAATGGTATTATCAATGACTAATTCATTAGCACCAACCCAAATGCCTGTAAAAATAGGTTTAATTGGCATCCAATCCATACTCAAGGGTTCATTTGCGGAGAAATACTTTATTTGTCCTGTTTTCCAATTGTAAGCCCTTACTGCGCTTTTGTCGCCAACCTTCTGTTCAAGTAATTCTAATGCTTTTTCTAATTCTTCGTCTTTTACTGACTCATCAAAAATACCTTCAAGTAATCCCTTAATGAATTCTTCTTTATCATCTTCGGTAATCTCTCCATTCTCAAGTGCATTTTCTAAAGCCTCATCTATTGCTTCTTCTAATTCTTCCGCATTTTCCGCAAATTCTTCTGCTTCCTCCACTAATTTTTCCATTTCTTCAATTTCGGGAACATCTTCGGGATTAACGCCATCAGCATCACATACTTCTTTTGCTTCCTCTAATGCTTCTTTAGCATCCTCCGCTTGCTCATTTGCTTCATCAGCATCGGCTTCTTTCATAGCGTCTTCTGCACTATCTCTTGCATTTTGACATTGTTCTTTTAACATTTCAATAATTTTTTGAGCATCGGGAGAGATAACAGGTTTTCCATCATCGGATTCTTCACCATCACCTTCATTATCGGAATCGGAATCATCATCGGAATCGGATTCACCTTTTTCATCAGTTTCACCTTCACCATCACCTTCTGTATCGGAATCACCTTTTTCTTCCGAATCTCCTTCGCCACTTTCATCGGAATCGTTATCGGAATCCGAGTCGGAATCGCCTTCATCACCGTTTTCGGAATCACCTTCGGAATCCTCATCGGAATCGTTGTCGGAATCGTTGTCGGAATCTCCTTCATCACCGTCTTGTGGGTCGCCACTATCGGAATCGGAATCATCATCGGAAGGTGGCATATCGCAATCATCGGAATCGTGGTCGTCTCCACCGCAGTTATCGCAGTTTCCCTCATCACCGTCACCATCTCCGTCACCTTTACCTTGACCATCACCATCAGCCCCGCCATCTCCTTCTTTATCGGAATCGCCTTGACCGCTACCATCACCTTCTGTTGGTGTTCCTTGACCATCTCCGTTGCCATCACCGACACCTTCTTCTTCGTTACCACCACCATTAGAGGGGGTTTCGTTGCCATCACTTTTGCCATCACCGGCTTCACCATCGGGGTCTTCTTCGGGTGCGGGTTCGTCTCCTTTGCCGGATTCTTCCGCAGGTTTTAGTTTCTCTTTCAAATCATCGGGAATGTCTTTTGCTTTTTCTTTACCTTTTTCATAAGCGACATTATCGGAATCGCTGTCGGAGTCGCTATCGGAGTCGCTATCGGAGTCGCTATCGGAATCCGAGTCGGAATCGCTGTCGGAATCACCTTCACTTTCTTCTCCTTCTTCTTCCCCTTCTTCTTCACCTTCGGAATCCGGTTTGGGAACTCCGCCACCGCCACCGCCGCCACCCATAGGTTTTGGTGCAGGTAATTGTGAATTATCAACGCCTGTATTAGAAGCGGTTGGTTTAAATCTTGTATCATCACCCATAGCGATACTATCTTTCAATTGAGAACCGATAGGCAAGGACACTTCAATAAACTCATCAGTATCAATATAATTATTAATATCAAAATAAGGGAATAAGTGTATCAAGTGTTCATATAAGTCTTCATTATCTGTGTAAATCTCCATATATTTGTTATCACCTTCAATGTCATTCAAGGGAACATCATAACTTAAAGCAAAGTCTTTTATTCCCTGCATAGTGGATTGAAAATAATTTGCATCCTCAATAACATCAACAATAACCAAGTTATCTTTTGAAGGGCGTTTTTTTGTGTCGGTGATTGCGCCGGTTCTTAAGTCAATCCACTTCATAACTATTCTTTATCTAAACGACTATTTGAATGTTATGATTCATTTTCATAAAATCCACTGTTGATAGAATGTGATAATTCATTAGCAAAGTCATAAACAAGTGTGGCATCAACAAACCAATCCACCAATTCATAAGGTATCAAGTCCACTTCTGCTTCACTTGGATTATTTCTATTTTCCCAATGGAGTTCCCAATTATCATAAGTCTTTTTGAGTCTTTCTAATTGGGTATCTTCATCAACACTAATTCTTACAATTTTCCACCCATTTTCTTTTAATTTGGTTGCTTCATTTACGAATCGCACATCGTCAATAACAACATGGGTATAACTTTCATAATTGTTGGCTTCTTCAATAACATAGTCCAACCAAACATCATGTCTAATTTCACGCATTTTCATTCCTATTTGTTGTAAAAGTGGTCTATCTTTATCTTGCATTTTGAATAAATCATTAGCAATTGCTTTTACTTGACCTGCCATTGATAATTTTACCACATCGTCAGTAACAATATCACTTATCAAATTAGCAAGTGTAGTTTTACCTGCCGCCATTCTTCCTACTATCGCAATCTTCATATTATCACCTTATTTTTTGTTCCTTATAATTGTTTTTGCGAGGTATGTTGGTAATAATCTTGCCATAGGATTATTTTTCATACCCTTTTCAAAGTGAAACATAAAACTTGGGTCAATAATATAAGTATGTCCTATATCAGTATCACTTCGCACATTCCGCCCACACATTTGCGCCAATTCCACACTTGTAATCATTTGATACCATTTAGGGTCACTTTCTGCTTTAGTCTTAACTTGAATATCGCCTAATGGTCCGAAAGGGATTTTAACAATAATAGTGAAATCAACCATTTTTCCATCAAACCCTTGATTAGCATAAGTGGAGATTAACATATCATTAGTAGTTTCTGTTTCAAATTCTCGGAATACTTCATCTCTTTCTTTTGAGTTTTTATTATGTTGTCTAATCCGCCCATGAACCAACGGGTATTTATCCAAAAGTGCTTCAACAACGCCACTTTCAATATCATCTGTATAAGGTAAAATTAAACCTTTGCCATCGGGATAAAGGCTTGCGATTTTATGTATGGCATCCGCACATTTTTCAAAAGAATCGGGAGTTCTTGCGCTTTTTGACAATTTTCCTCCTTTAATGTGTGTATAAACGGGTCTATTCTTTTCGGGGAATGGTGAATAATGCACTTTAACAAAAGCCGTATCACTTTCTTTTAATCCTAATTCTCGGCCAAAGATTTCATAATCTAAGATTGTTCCTGTTAAGAAAATCCTTTGTTCTCCCAAATCAAGTAATAATTCATCCGCATAATTAGAAACATTAAGTGGCTTGAATGAAACCCATGCCGGAATTTGGTTTTGCGTATCAATTTGAAACACCCAATTTTCCCAATTCTTCGCAATAGAGCCGACTAATTCTTCAACCTTCATTAAAAAATTAGAGGCGTAAGAAAGTTCTCTTTTCTCATACTTAGTGTGTGGGTCTTTGTCTTTCATTTTATCTTGCACATATTCTTGTAGCGCAAGCAAATAGAATGTTAATTTAATAAGTTCTTGTTTTCTTGTTTCGGGTGGCGTATTGAGAGTCATTGATTGAACAGAAGGAACACCATAACCTTGTTTTGGAGTCTTAGGGTCAAATTGTTTTAGAATCATATTCCTTTGTGCCTCTAAAGAATCCTTTTTAGATTGTGATTTAGCATCCTTAACATCTTGTGCGGATGGGGCTTTGAATAGCCTTTCAAGCATTCGTTGTGAAATGTTTAAGGAATAAAAACTCATCATATTGTTTGCTAATTGGTGTGCTTCATCAATAATTAAAAATGGTCTTTTTGGTAATACTTTTCCGCTTCGGTTCATCCCCATCATATAAGCCGTATTACCTACAAAATACCTTGATTTTTGAGCCGTAGTCAATGCCGCATAATAATCACATAAAGTATTAGCATCCACTTCAAAGTCCATAATTCCGCCCATAACAGTTTCATTTTTCTTAGTGCATTTGAATCCTTTGGCAAATTTACAAGGTGCAAGAGAAGCGTTACAAGTTTGCGGAGAAGTAGCACCTACATCTTCTAATGCCTTTGTAGCAATTGCTACATCGTCTGTTCCCGGTTCAACATCAAGCAAGCAGTCATAATTAGCCCGACCCATAACAGAACGCATAAATGGCATTTCTTTAAGGTATTGGGCTTGTAATCCTTTTAAATGAGTAACAATGTAAGAAGAAGAATCATAGATTTGCGGAATTGTTTTTGCTACAACGGATTTTCCACCACCTACGGGCATTTCCACAACAATGTTTTTATATCCTTTATCTATCGCATCCATCATTGGCTCAAGCACTTTCATTTGAATGCTTCTAAAGGGGTGAAATTTTGTATCTTTAGAGATTTCATCAAATCCTACATCATCAGCGATTTTTGTATCTTCTTCAACATCATATTGAGCAAAGTCTTTTTCTTCTTTTATGTGTCCGGTTCTTTTCTTAATGCCGGTTTTACCAATTTCTTTATCATCATAAGATTCAGCAACGGAGAAATACGCATTTAAATTAAATGAATCAATGTCTTCTAAATCATCTTGAATAATTTTATTATTCTTTCCTTTATCGGCTTTATTATTTGGGTTATATTTTTCCTCACCGTCTAAAAATAATGTTAATCTATTTTTCTTACAGAAGGATTCTATGAGGTTCAACCGTTTAGAGTTATCACCGAATGCTCCCTTGAAGTCTTTGGCTCTCCAATCATACTCCAACCCTAAATCGTTTTTTAATTCGTTACGGTAGGGGAATGTTTTACCCTCCACCCTCACGATGATGAAACCCATGTAAATTGATTAGTGGAAGCCCTATTTAACCGCTTGGTTTAGATAGAAGGCATTGTTATAACTTCTTATGCGTATTGAAGGTTATATGATACCCCATGATGATAAAATAGAAATGAATGGTGAAGATGGATATTTTATACACTATGCAAATGACGCTACATATTTATGTGTTTTTGATGGAGTCGGCGGTTGGGCTAATAAAGGAGTCAATGTCAAAGAGTTTGTTAATGAAATGATTGAGAATTGTAAAATGAGTATTAACAAAGGGCATTTAAATCCCGAAATTATTATTGAGGATGCTTTGAATCACACAGAACAAGCAGGGTCACTTACGGCAATTATGGCTATTATTCAAGAAAACAACATGAAAATATACCAAATTGGTGATTCGGGCATGGTAATAATCAACGGCGATAGGATTATTTTTAAAACTGATGAGCAACAACATTCATTTAATTATCCTTATCAAATAGGAAGGACAGGTTCGGGTGAATTTCATGGCGACAAACCAAGTGAAGGACTCTTTTACAGAATAACAATAAATGATGGAGATACAGTCATTATGGGTTCGGATGGATTATTTGATAACTTAAACAATGGCGAGATTGTAAATAATGATGAATCCGCAAAAGAATTATGTCTTGAAGCGTATAGGAACTCAAAACAAAGTATAAAAATTGTTCCTTTTTATCAAAGGGCATATAATGAGGGATATATTGATTATTTAAAACAAGGTGGCAAACAAGACGACATAACCGCCGTTATTATTTATAATTAATTATGGTGTGAATGGTCATGCCCGACAAAGTATGCGGCCAAGAAAAATACCGTAGCGTGAACCGAAGTTAAGGCCAATGTAACCCATGCCTGTTCATAATAGGCAGACCATACTTCCAATAAGTGTAAGACACCATCAAGAGCAAGGAAACCTTGAACAAACTTTGCCATACCACCTCTAAATCCGAGTCCTTTAAAAAAATTAAGCATATCAACACCTTAGATTTTACATTATCTAATGTTTTGCTTTAAATGCCGCCGATGCCGTATTCTTTAAGGGCTTCATTAGCAGTCAAAACACCATTTTCAACATCAACGGAAAATATCCCTTGAGGGTAGCAAGTATCTTTCCAATCACAATAACTGCAATTCCAATCGCCAATCTCCGCTAATGGCTTTTTACCATGTTCATTGAATTTAGTCTTGGACAATTCGCCCATATCAAAGTTAGCCATAGCCATTACATCGGAGTATCGGAGGTAAAAATCTCTTGCGGGTGGTGTATCGGATTTCAAGTTATCTAATTGCTTGTAAAATCGGTCACGCATCATATCAAGAGTTAAGTCCATTTGTTGAGGTGTAATGTTCCATTCAAGTGCCTTTTCTGCTCTTGGTTTCAATTCATTACCGTTCATGTCTTTTACAATAATGCGGCCTTCATATCCATCCGATAATTCAACACGAAATGACTTATTAGCCCCATTATCTCGGCTAATGTAGCAAATGACGAAGTAAGGGATTTCAACATTATGAAACTCTTCCCATGTCTTTCTCATGTGGAGGTAAAGTGCGGTTTGCATCAAGTGTTCAATTTGTGGGTAGCCCTGCTCATAGGTGGAGGTCTTAGTGCCGTTCATCACCATTTTTGCACCGTAGCCCCACTTAGACTTGACTTCAATACCAATTGCCTTTGAAGGGTCAATAACCATGCGTGAAACACCATTAGCATCAGTTTGCATATCAGTCCAACGCAAAAGAGCATCCACTTCACCACTTAGTATGATGGGTTCATCCGTATCGGGATTCTTAGCGATATTCTTTTTGATTTTTGAATTGGCTTCAAGGAGAACCCCTGCATTTTCCCATGCGTCTTGTAGTCCACCTTCGGCCACATTACCCAACATAAATAGGAATTGATTTGTGTCTGTTGCAGGGTTTGTGCGAGGCACTTTCTTCTTAGAATACCATGCTTGACGGAGGCACTTTCCTACTAATTTATCTTCTCCACGCTCATTCTTCATAATTGCGCTTGCGCCTGTTGGATTTACACCCTCTTTGCCTCCAAGACTTTCTCGGTATTTTCCTTGTCGTAGCGATTTTAGGGCTACTGTAAAGGGGTCAAGGGCTTGGGTATCTGCGGTCTGCGTATTATTATTAGAGGACATTCTCTTATTCACCAATTAACGATTGATGCAACAAGTATATGAATGTTTAGTCAAAATTGACTTTCGCCCACTTAACTAAGTATGCTTTTTTGTCATTATTATAAGTGAAATCATAGAGGTGGTCGGAAAAAGGTTTTGCTAAGTTTATATTATAAAATGTTAATTCTTCTTTGCCACCATACCGCCCTAATTTTGCTTCTGCGAGAAGTTCGCCGGTATTCTGCCAAATAGACAATAGAGCATCAGCAATCTCTTCATAAGTAGTATCTTCCAATTCAATTTGTTCCGGCCAAACAACCCGATACCCTGCTAATAAGTCCGGTAATCCACCCTGTTGCAGTTTTAATGTATCAAATAATTCAATTCCTCCGTTATACATAGTAGTTTGACCGAAATTCTTTAATATCTCATAATCAGCATCCATTGGTTTAAATTGAAAATCCATTTTAGTATTAGGCAAATGTTTGAATCTTCTTTTGCCAAAAACTCTTAGGTAATTCCAATGTTTATATCCTTCTTTATTCTTTAAATTATAAAGTGTCACATAAGTTCCGTTGTTTTTGCCTATGGCATTGAAATAAATACAAGATTTTCCCTTCAAAACCATGAACGGGATGCCACATTGAGGGACTAATGCACTTGCAGTAATAGCGGTCATAACACATCATTGTATTAACGACTATTTTAATGCTTTGATTAGGAACAATTAAATACACACGAACATAATGATATGTTATGAAGGTCACTATCAATGCGGGTGGCGGAAGAAAAATAGTATTTGAAGACTATGAGGGTGGCGATAATTTAGTCAAAGTATCAGTCTTTGAGGGCAAAGAAATTTTCGTTATTGGCACTATTGCTGTGAAAGATATTCGCAGATTAGGAAAAGCATTTTGAAGGAGAGAAAATATAATGTTGAAAGTAGTGGCTCGTTTGCTTTTAGCACAACCATTCCCAATTGAGGCTTCTTTAATTCAAAACGAAAAATTAGCCATAAAGGAAACCCAAAGCGAAAGAGAAATTTTATTCCGATGGAGATTTAGAGTCTGCAAAATATGTTCTGCAAACTTTGATATTGAATCCGAAGGTATGTTTTACAAATGCGAGGAATGTCTATGAAAAAATTACAAACAATAAAAATTGCCATAAATAAGAAGGCCGAAGTAGTTCTCTTGACTGATGTTGATATGAAAGATGATAACGACATAGATACTTTATTCTTAAATTTCTTTACAATTTTAAGTCACCCTTTGCGATTATCCATTCTTGGTGTTGGCAATTTATCGGAACATTTAGCAAAAATTATGGGTTCGGAGGAAAAAGCGATTCTCCAATTATTGTTAAATAAACCCGATGTTTATACTAATATGCTACAAACAAAGACCCAAGAATTATTACAAGAATTTTCGGTGGAATTTGCTAAAATTGAATTAAATAGCGAAAAAAACGCAAAAAATGTAAGAGCAATCCTCACTTCGCTTGTCGGCAACGGCTATTATAAGCAAATAGTAAATTATAATTTTCCATCGGGTATCAAAAAAGAGAGTCAGCAAGTGGATATTAATGAAATGTTACCTGCGTTCAAGCAAATGCTTGAGATTGTTAAGCGATATGATGATGAGGAATTTTTGAAAGAATTAGGTGTATGATATGAAAGAAGAGGCAATAGGATTAGAAGAAGCAATAAAACAAATGATAGATGATGGAGAAATCCCCGATGGATTCCACATGATGTTCTTTTCGGAGGACTTTTCATTAAAAGAAGACGACCCTACCAACATATTATTGAAATCCGTTGGTGAACGGTTCGGCTTTGCAGAACATATCCGAAGACAAGTATTTCAATTACCCAAAGAACAAAAAATTGTATCTTATGAGTTTCCTTGTTTTGTAGGTATTGATGATTTACAACAAACGATGGAAGAGGTTGATACACTTATTAATGAGTCTTTTGGGCGCATGGTAAGCGATAAGACATTAACTGTGTTTCCAAAGGCGAGGGTTCAATTTTTGTCGGCACAACCACCAACAGAAGGTGAACAATAATGGATAAAGAAACTTTTGAAATTAAATTAATTGATGTTCTCGCATTCAATCAAGACTTTAACATTCATCCAACCGATGTTCCCAAAGGGGAATTTAATTATTGGACTGAATTATCCGAGATGATAGGTATAGACTTATCAAAAGAAACAGAAATCAACGCATATTTGGTGTCAAAAACTGAATCTTGCGAGGTCTGCGGCCTTCAACATTGAAAACAGATTTACCATTTGCATCTTTAAAACAGCGACAAAAATTAGTAATGTTTCCTTTGTCTAATCCACTTCGCCCCCAAGAGTTACTCATAAATGAATAGATTTGCGCTTCTTCCCATTCGCCTTCATTTTCCGATAGCCAAGTAGTTACAGATAATGCTTGCTTCTTAAACAAGCACTTTACTTTCTTACTTCGCCCTTCAAACATTTTTAATACTGCTTCATCCAACATACGCCTTCAACCAACCCAATAGGTGAGACTACTTAAACATAGTTATTCATCCAACGATTTGTTTATTTTTTCGGCTTCTTCTTTAGTAATCGTTTTTCCTTTATAGACGATAGGACCATCCACATATTTCTTCTTTGGTGATGGTATAGAATTTTGCGGTTTATATTGTGTGGCTTTACGCCCCCAACCTGTGCTTCTTTTAGAAGTTATCGTGGTGTTCCTTACACTTCTGCTTTCTGCCATCATACCATTGAAAATTACTTCTTCTTTTCTTTTTTTAGCAAGGGCGAACATAATGTCTTCATAGACAAACAACATAAAATTCCAACCTAAAGATTTGCCATGAATCCAAACGCTATCGCCATCTTCAAAGAAAGAGTCCTTTTCATAATCCCTAATGGTTTCATGTGGCAAATAAAAATGTTCATCCATCCACTGTTTCTCTTCATCAGTAGGTGGCATAATAATACCTATCATGTCCTATTATTTAATACTTATTGATATGCAATTCTTCAATTGAAAAATTGATTTCCCAATTGGTTTCAAGCGCAATTTGCTTCAAAGATAGCCACTTTCAAATCCTTAATCAAATCAGCGATTTCTTCGTTGCTCATGCCCTTTTCAAGAGGGTTCATTTGAGCAACCATAAGTGCGGCATTGTTTTGGCACATACCCATCTTAATATCTTTATCACGATTACTTGGTGCGCCGCCGCCATATGACTTCTTTGCAGTCCAAGTATTATTTGTAGCGTTCTTTTTGCGAGGTCCAACAAAGACCTTTTTAGCATCACCTATGACAATCAATGCTTGAGCGTTGTCGTTTTCACCGACTACTCCCCATGTGTTTTCGCCATTTGAACCTCTTGCGGGGAAGTATGAACCTTCTTGTAAATCATAATTTCCGACTTCAATTGGCTTTCCACCACTTTGTTCCATCTTAAAATAGATTCTGTGCTTGTCATTCTTCTTATATTCCGAGTATGATACTCCTTGTTCTGCTATTACATTTATTCCGACCATGATTCTTCACCTTTTCAGTAATCTTACCATTGATTGAACGGGTATATCAAGGTTCGCATCATTGTAGCCGAATCTCCCGCCATTCCACATTACCTGCTCTAATTAAATCTCTAATCATTCTTTGTTTTTTTGTCAATTGACTTTGCCCCGACTTCACATCTAAGAAAACTATTCCGTTTGCATCCCAAACTATGTAGTCAATAGGACTACCCATGAAAGACCAATCTTTCGGTTGCCAATAGGTTTCAATTTGGGGGTGTTCTAAAAACGGACACCATTTTTCAAGAATTTGCCCCTTTGTAGTATGTGCAGAAGCCGCCCTCCCTTTTTGTTTCTTTTCTTCGGCTTTTGTTTCGGCTAATGTTTCTTCAAGATTGACAACAATTTGCGCTGTTTCAGTTAAGGAACTTTCAACAAATCGGAGATTTTGTCCTAATTGTCCTATTAATTCTTGTTTATCCATAATTAATGTCTTTTCGCTTTCTCTATCATTTTCCAATTGAATAATTTTTGTTTCTAATGACTTATTCCAATCCATTAATTCATTATTAGCAAAATTGACTTGCTTCACATACCATACAATCATAATGGCTAAAATAATTGCGACAATTACTTCCCACATAAACATATATTAAATGAAACCCTATCTAATCCTTTACTGATTTTTTAGGGTCATTATAATCGTATCGCAAAGTTTCGCATAATTCTTTGTATCTGTTGCGTATCGTTACTTCTGTCACACCTGCGACCTTTGCCACATCGGACTGCGTTCTCTCATTAGAATGACGCTTTGCAGACAAATAAATAGCCGCACCTGCAATACCTGTCGGACCCCTGCTTACCATAGCCATCTCGCCAATGTTGCTAATGATTTCAAGTGCTTCTTTTTGCACATCAAAACCTAATCCTAACATAGAGCAAAAGCGAGGGATATAAGCATCGGGATTCGCCAAAGGAACATTTGCCTTTAATTCTCTCGCTAAGAAACGATATGTTCTTCCTATTTCTTTTCTCCCCGTTCTTGAATGCTTCCCAATATCATCTAAGGTTCTTGGATTTCTATTCATACGGCAAGACATATACAAAGATGCGGCAACCACCCCTTCAATACTACGGCCTCTAATCAATTTCTTATCAACGGCTTTACGGTAAAGCATAGCACCTTCTTTAGCAATTGTATTGGGCAAGCCCATGTTTGTTGAAATACGCTTTAATTCAGTTAGTGCAGTAGCCAAATTTCTTTCTTTACCATCACGAATCCTTCCTCTATTATCTAAGAATCGCAAACGACCCCATTTTTGACGGTCTTTTGATGAAAGGCTTCCACCATCCGCCCCTTTGTATGCGGGTGCAATCTCCGTAGTCATAGACTCATGTTCAAATTCGTTTGTTGGTCGGCCATGATGTTCATTTGATGTTCCATCTTCGCCATAACTTACATTGGGTCTTTGGTCTATCAGTAATTCATCCCGAACCAATCCACAATCACTACAAGAGTCGGATTCATCCGAGTTATGTTCAAAATTAGTGCCATTACATTCAATGCAAACGCCCATGTCTATTTCATTATCTCTCTTCGCCATATTAAACACATTCATTGAACAGGTATCTAAAGGTTAGTATAAAACCACTAATGAGTATGTAAAGGAAACCGAATCTTTAGGTATTAACATTCATCATCTTCAAATTCGGGTATGTGAATATGGATAACACAGTCTGTTTCTTCTCGGCAACCTTCGCAATCACAAGTCTCTTCTCTAAACAAACTCCACAAATGCACTACATCATCCATGTTTAATTCTTTAGAAATACTTTCAGCAAATAAGTTAAAAATGTGTGTATATTCTTGAGCCTTTGTAATCCAATAAGCATCCATATTAATCTCTCCTTGCTCTATTCAAAACAGAAGCGAGATAAGCAAGTGATTCTTGATTAAGTCTTGAAAAATCAACCTTCATATCCCTATCATTTGCTTCATTCCTAATGTTTTGTTCCTTAACACTACGCTTAGAAAGAGTAGCCAAACGAGATTCACAGTGTTGTAGCAAAGTGGCCTTATTATAAGTCCTCAATTCTCTTAACTTTTTTCTCAACAATGCTCGCATAATAACTAATAGTCATACCTTGTTTATAATCCTTTGGCATTATATGGGTATTTATCTTCATATACTAAATCGGTTCGCCCGAATAGAATGACTTTATGACTTTTTCTTCCACTAAGGCCAACACAATAAGGTTTATCTAAACGGCAAAATCTATCATCCCTGCATAATACAGAAGCGATTTGAACAACCGAAGGAGTATTCCGATAATGCAAAAGCAAGTCGGGCATTTCACTTGTAAGCAAAGCATTTTGTTTCAATGCTTCATAAATTGTTTCTTTCCACACATTTTTTCTTGACATAATTACCACTTTCCATGAAGGGTAACAAACAATTTTGATGCGGTGATGTGCTTACAGTCAATACCTGCTTTGCGACACCTTGCCTTATAATCCCAACATTCACAAGCCCACTTATCATCGGTCATTTTATTGCCGACCTTTATTGGCTTATAATTAAAGACCCTATACACTTTATTTTGAGAACCCTTAACTACAAATACCGATTCCGATATTTGCACAATGTTTCCTGTTCCTACTATGTCTAAGCCCTTTTGCTGTCTATTATTCCATTCTTGGCGTTTTGTTGTTTCAACCATGCGAAACCCCCAAATAACACTTTGTCGGAACAGGTATTTATAGGTTCGGTTCGGAGGCTAATTCTTGGTAATTATTATAATTTCCTCTATGTGATGCCATGTATGCTTCATACCATCCAAATTCTTGAGCGCATATTTGAACCTTTTCATCAGCGACGATGGCAACCCCATGATAAAGTAAGCATTCAATAATAGAATCCCAATAATTAATATCAATGAATTCCGCTAAAGTTAAAACATATTTTTTAATCAAATCCGGCGTTTCATAATCATAAAACAATGATTTATCACCATCTATTATACAAAATCCAATAAATGACGGCTCTTTTACTTTGCCACATGAAGCATATACAGGGTATATTTTATCATATTTCATTCCTTTTAATTCGGCGCATTGAGATAAAAAACCTCTCACTGTTAATTCTTCAATATAATTATTGTCTAAAATATAATTGCTCATTGAATCGCCCACTTAGGAATCTTAAGACCCTCATTTCTAATATACATTTCTTTTTCTGCTTTTTTATTGGGTTTATTAAATACCATAGCCAATGATTTAATCGCCCTCATTCTTTCTTGTGTCCAATCCAAATTATCACCAAAAACGACATCGGCCTTTTCTCTCAAGATATGCGAACTAAATACATTAATGTCCTTTGTCGTAGGTGTCCCAATAGGTGTCCCATATGAAGATGCTACTTCAATTTCTTTAACTACTGATGTTGTTTCATAACCATTCATTTTCCACACCTTAGCAAATTGAACAAACTCTTTTGGTGCATCGTGGATTCTAATTTCTTCATCTATATCTAATTTTTTCCAAGAGCGACGGATGGGATAACCAAAGGAATCAATAGGCCCAAGTGAATCAAGGCTTCTTGCAGGTTGATTATTAACCCAATCGCTTTCGCTAATACTCAAAACCTGTCTCATAAATTGTTTTGTAGGAAACTTATTATCAAATAATAGACCCATATTATGCACCTCGCCCTTTTCTCATTTTTCTAATCCCTAATATAAGGAAAACAATTGCACCTACAAATATAACTCCATTATAATTTTCTTCGCCTGTTGCATTATCCGTTCCGTTATCAGTTCCGTTAGCAGTTCCATTACTACTTTCTTCTTCTTTTACAGGAACTCTTGCCATGAATTTTCCAATACTTTTTGTTCCACTAATTTTAGAACATTCGCCTTCGGAAATACTATTAACTTTTACTTCCCACACACCGGCTTTGTTAATCAAATAGGGTTGTGCTTCAATAACACCATAAGCACCCGTCAAATCATCTTCATATACTTTCTTACCATCATTATAAATTTTTATTCTTATTTTATGTGATGTTGCGGCATCTTGGTGATAGCCTGTCCCTGCGCCCGAAGTGTCTTCTAATTTATATTTAATGACTATAAAATCCTTTAATACTTCTCTATTATCAGTATAGTAAGCCCAAGTAGTATGTCTTGTTGCACACAAAAGGTAATCATCTTCTGTTCTTTTATTCGTTCCAATTGAGGTTAATTTTGAATAAGTTACCATATTAAGCCCTCTTTAATTTAAGTATTGCCATCACTACTATGATTAATCCACCAAAAGCCGCTAATTGTTTAATGCCCGCCATAGTATGCAAATTCTTTAATATATTTTGGTTTTCTTTACTAAGGCCGTTTGTTTCTTCCTCCACTGTTTGTTCATCCATTGTATTAAACATATAAGTGTGATTGAATCCATACATAGGAAATCTTTGGTCATGTTTATTTAGAGTAGCCAATCCGAATTTATACACCAAACCTGCTTTGCCTAATGCTATCATATCAAGTCCGAAGGTAGCCCATAATGCTATTGTTGCCGCCGTTGATAAACCCCCTGTTGCGACAAATGCAACCGCAGAAGCGGCGACGAAAATAGCAATTTGCGCCCAATCCCATACAACACCAAGCGTTTTATCCGATTCGGCTTCTGCATCATAACCATAATGTGCCATAAACATATAAGTAGTTTTAGGCCATTCTTTCTGTAATCTTATTTGTCCTGTTTTAAGACCTGCGCCCGAAGTGTTAAAAACATCCGACCAAATGGTAACGAAAAATGCTTCCATACCACCATAACGATTTGTAGCATCAGTAAAAATGGTTTCCATTACTTTATCATCACCATCTTCTAATTGTTGTATTTGTTCGGGCGATAATGTATTCATTTCTTCTTCCAAAGCAATTTGTAATTTTTCCATATCAAAGTAAATTAACTGCAATTGAACCCTGTCGGATTTGTATGTATTAACTTTATATTTTAATAGTGAACCCATAGGCACGAAATCCCAATAAGGACTGCCATCTTCTATTGAATCGTTTATGATAGGAGTCCCACCTTCTTCATCAATAGTTAATTTAGAAATAAATTTGGCTTTAGAATGGTCGGAATATCCTTTACTCCAACCACCATCATCCGGTTGTATTCCATTTAGAGTAGCCATATTAAATCACCTATTCTTCTTCTTCTTCTTCTTTACTTCCTTTTGGTAAATACTTTTTAATAACTAATAATCCTACTAATCCCACTACGCCGACAACACCAACAGATAATCCCGCTAATTTATTAAATGAGGATTGTTGGCATTCCTTTACTGCTTGTTCATATTCCGGTGTGCCTTCTGCTAAACCTCTCTCGGCTACATTTTTTCCACAATTAGCACCTGTGAAATTATCAACAAAACCATCAATCAAGTCATTTGCACCAAACAATATCATTCCCGATATAATAAGGCCACCCACTATAACAGCACCGTTTCCTACTCCCTTAATAGTTATTTTGCTAAAAGTGTTGGCGGTGGCTTTTGTTGCACCCTCCACCGCTATATCATCGGCTAATTTTTGCGCCTTAAGTTTCCTAAGTGTTGAAACTTTTTTAAATCCTTTACTAAATAGTTTTCCACTACCTTTAATTCCTTTTAAACTAAGTTTTCCAATACCTTTACCACCTTTACCAAGTAGTTTTCCGCCGCCTTTTAGACCTGTTCCAAGAAACCCTTCAAAGACTTGTGTTTCTGCACCCATAGAATAATCACTATTTCTGTAACGATTTTCGTTGTGCATACCAAGTGGATTTAAGGGTGCATAATTACCTGTTCGTGGTGTAGCCATATATTATTGTTGGTCGGCCTGTTATCTAAAGACTTTTGAAATATGTTTTTGGTATTCCTACAACGGATAATGACGGGAATGATTTCATGGCAGAAATAAAATTAGCCCAAGTGATAACATATCTAATACCATCAATGTCTGTTGCGGGTAAAATACGGCCATATTCATTTGTTCCCAAATCTCTCATCCTTTCATGTTCGGATGAAGGCATAATGAAAAAACCTTGCTCATAAATCGTTTCATAAAACAGTTCAATAGGCAAAGGTGGTCCATCGTCGTTATCATCGGTTAGAATAATAGAAACATAAGTATCAAATTCGGGTATGTGCGAGCGAGCATCAAGACCACATTTTGAACAAGAGGCAAATAAATTACCTTTTTCATCTTCTTGGTAATTCAATGTGAAGTGGTAATCTTGCTTTTCAACGACCCACTTATCCTTATAACCGCCATTTATAGTGTCTTTTTCTCTTATTCTTGAGCATGACGGGCAGAACAAAGCATTAGGCTTCCAAGTGCTATTGCCATTCTTATATGTAACTTCTCTAAATAACTCTAATGTAGGTGGTGCATACTTCTCAAATCCTGTGATGGCTTCATCCACACCGATTTCTTCCATAGATTATAATTATAAAATCCCTACTTAAATGTTTGTTTCTAATTCCACTAATGCTTTGGCGGTTTTGCCTCTTTCTCCATGTAGGTTGTCTTTGCGAATCTTGGTGACTCGCATTTCAAGTTCAATCGTGTGAAGCATTTTCGCAAATCTAACTCGGTCA
>Ga0115000_10000756_pt1 | contig 29650 bp, 17 predicted proteins | sample ArcticOcean_MG_C_6_FD_89690 | JGI IMG/M metagenome (GOLD analysis project Ga0115000, IMG submission 89690) | Marine microbial communities from western Arctic Ocean - ArcticOcean_MG_CB8_128 | ecosystem: Environmental > Aquatic > Marine > Oceanic | place: Arctic Ocean: Canada Basin | collected...
CACGACGACGCGATTACTATTGCGGAGGATTCTTCGGTTTCGGCGGAAGAGAAGGAAGAGAAGCACGACGACGCGATTACTATTGCGGAGGATTCTTCTTCTTTTTCAGCGGAGATCGACGCGACGACTTCATTAATCGCGAAGAAAGCGAAAGAGTTGGAGCAAACTTTAAAGTTGTTCGAGAGGCAACGAATGGATTTACATCCACCCTCAAAGGAAGAGACTCCTTCTTATGTCAAGTTTGAAAGACGGCCGAGACGAGTGCTTGGAGATTTCAACACGTCGGATTGGAAAGCGGGGCGAGCGACGTGGTACGGCGGCCCGTCCGGACCTGGGCCAGACGGGATGAGCATTTACACCGGTTCGTGCGGCTACGGCCAAGATCTCGGGAATCACTTCATCACTGCGGTACAAACGGACGGCAGCTACGATTACGGTTTGACCGAGGAGTGCGGGAAGTGCATAGAGGTGGTCTGCGTGAACGGTCCCACGAGGGGTTTCGAATGGTCTGAACTTGGGAAGTGGGCTGGATGTCAAGAGCCGGCGGTGAAATCGGTCGTCGTGAAGATTACGGATTCGTGTCCGTGTAATCATCCCAACGAAGGCAATAAACGTTGGTGTTGCGGCGATCGCGAACACTTGGATTTGTCCTACGCGGCGTTTGATCAAATCGCGATACGCCATCGGGGCGTCGTGGACTTGAAATTTCGCCCGGCTTCGTGCAAAGACCAAGGGAAGGTCGTGTCGTACTATTAAAAAGCAAAGAAGAGAGGTTTTGCATAACACAGAAACGATATGAATGAATGATCCGTGCGCGAGTTTTAAAATGCCGTTCTCGTTTTGTTTGTTCTCGTTGAAAAACGAGAGCGTCTGTTTGTGTATAATAACATTAACATTAACAACAACAACACATTGTGAAGTACAAATAGAAGTCATCATACATCATCATGTTTTAATATTAACGACGATTACAGAGAGACTCCTAAATATCTTTTATAATATCTTTCTTCTTAAAGCTGAGGAATCTTTCGCAACCGTCCTGGCGCCAAATTTGTTTTACCCGTTTTAGAGTCCACGCACATCTCTACTTTTTCGCATTTAGGACCGAGTTTTCCAACCGCGTCTTCTTTGTCGCAACAGACGAAACCGGTTGGGCAGCAGATACCATCGCAACAGAAGCGTTCGTAGGATTCGACGAATTGAGGACTCACGGCGCGGAAATTTTGTGGGTGCGGAGGTCCGCCGTCGCATCGTTTACCGTCGTCGTCGCCCTCGTGACCGCAATAATCAGGACAGATGGAGAAATGGTACGCGCACGTTTCGTAACCTTTATTATTCAACGTTAAATCGCAGCATTTACGTGGATATAAGCAGTTGGACGCGGAACACTTTTTGGAAGCAGACGCTGCCAAAATGCTCACGAAGGACGCGGATACCGCCGTCGTAGATATGAGAACGAACGGGAAGAAACTGAACATCCAAATCGCCGACGCGACGGAGAATCCGACCAGCGAGCCGCAAAATGGCGACAACGCGGCACGCGATTCGTGCGCTTGCACTTGATTCGAATAGTAATACGAGCGAGCGCGGAGTAAAAATAAGTCTTCGACGGGCATCAACGCGCTTTCTTCTCCGTTTGCAGTGCTCGTGGCGTACATCTCCGGACGATACGTATTACCTCCTCCTTTATGCATTCTCGAATTGTAGTGATTCCCGCCACCGCCCTTTTCTACCTCTTCCTTTTCGATTAATTCCTCCATAAACTGGAAAAACCAATCCAACGACAGCGTGGCGTCCGCCGATCGAGCGCATCGAGATGCTTGATACCTCGCCTGCATGGCGTAATCGTCCGACTCGGCGATTTCTTTCGGAAACTGTTGCCTCGCCGTTCGAACGAACGCTTCCGAGAGGTCGTATAAGAACTTTGCGTCCGGATTTTTCGTCGTCGGTGGTGGTGGAAGCGTCCGTTCTTCCTTTTCCTCCTCCAACACCGCGAAAGTTTTCGTCTTCTTAGTAAACTCCTCCTCTCTCGGCATCGCCACTTTTTCAAAGCCTTCCTCCTCCTTCTCCAACGCTCGCTCTTCCTCGACCAAAATCCTCGCCAACCTCGCGACTAACTCCGCTTCCTCTTGCAATCTCTCCCGTCTCGAACTCGTCGTCTGAATCGTCGTCTCCTCTGCAACCACATTCACCGTTTGTGTTCCCGAGGCGAAGAACAAAAAAACGCACGAGATCATCATCGAGAAAAAATAAAAAATTCTTCGCATCATCATCATCAATCAATACTCACAGCCAAATCTTTAAGCGGGAGGTCGTCGTTCGTCGTCGTTCGTCTTTCTTTGGAGTGAGTTCACCAGAGGTCAGAGTAGTCAAAGATTTTAAAACTTTTTACTCTGTATTCTTATTCTTATTATTAGTAGTATTTTTGTAAGAACAAAAAAAAAGCCGTTTCTATCAAATAGAAGAAATACGAGTACAGAGAGAAAATTTTCCTCATTTTTTCCATTTTATCCGAAATTCCTCACACTACTAAATACATAAAAGAGATACACACACAACTCTACGTTTACGAAATCAGCGTCGTCTTGTCGATGGTCTTCTTCGAGCGAGAGCAATTTTAGCACGAGCAGAGCTGCTGTGTAGAGCTACAATTTACTCTTCACAAGTCACGAGACAAAACAAAAATGATGCAAAATCGATTGTACAAAACGTTGCTCTGTTCTGCATCCAAGCGCATCATCTATTCTCAACAACAACAACGACAATTTCTTCAAAATGGGAGCGTCGTCGCGATGAGCTTTGTTTCCTCTTCTTCTCTTTCAGGAGGAGTTTGGGGGAGAAGAATCTTTAGAGAGAGTTTTGTCGATGATGATGTGGCATTTCAACGGGGAAGGATGAGAAGTCTCTGTTGTCATCGTTGTTGCGGAAACAACAACAACAACAGCGAGAAGAGAGGAGGATGGAACGCGACGACGACAACGAATTTTAGAAGGAAGTTTACCGCGTCGTCGTCAAACCACGATGAAAATGAACAGTATTCGTTCGCCATCGTCGGCTCTGGTCCAGCCGGCATGTACGCGGCGGACAAGTTGCTCCACATGAAGAGTAGTAGTAGTAATAGTAGTAGTAGTAGTAGTAGTAGTAGTAGTGGTGGTAATAATGTACTCATCGACGCGAAAGTGGACGTGTACGAGAAAGAGTGCTTCCCGTACGGTCTCGTCCGGTTCGGCGTCGCTCCGGATCACCAGGCGACGAAAAATGTCACGAACAAGTTTGACGCTTTGTTGAGAGACGAGCGGGTGCGGTTGTTTGCGAACGTGAAAGTTGGCCCCGGCGGCAATGAAAACGACGACGACGACGAGGGGGACGGCGGAGAGGGTAATAATAGGGGTGTATTGCGCGTGTCCACGAAAGAGTTACTCGAACGATACTCTGGCGTGGTGCTCGCGCACGGTGCGGCGGATAACGATCGGAAATTGCAGATTGAAAACGAAGATACGTTAAGAGGCGTGTACGGCGCGAGGCAGTTTGTAAATTGGTACAACGGGTTACCGTCTGCCGCGCCGATGCGGAATAAAGAGATGCACGAGGATATCGTGGACAGATTACAAAATAAGAAAAACGGATCGAACGTTGTCATCGTTGGCGTCGGGAACGTTACTTTGGACTGCGCGAGGATTTTGTTGCGCTCGCAAGAAGAGTTGAAAGAGACGGATATAGCATCGCACGCGTTGGAGGCTTTAGAGAAGGCAAACGTGAATTCAGTGACCATCGTCGGTCGACGGAGCGTCGCGCAAGCGAAGTTTTCTCCCAAGGAGTTGAGAGAAGTCCTCAATCTACCGGATTTGGACGTCCAAATTGACGATTTAGAAGTCACCGAGGAAGATATCGAGGAAATGAACGCGTCGAGGCCGAGACGAAGAGCGTTTGAGGTTTTAGAAAAGGCGAAGAAAGAAGGAGCGGCGACAAAATCAGACGGTGACGACGCCAAAGGAGGCACGAGGAAGATATTGCGCGTACTCTTTTTACGCTCGCCGACGGGTTTACTCCCTGAAGATGATATATCCTCGTCGTCGTCGTCGTTAGGATTCGTGAAAATTCGCAAAAACATCCTCCAAGGGCCAACTGGGAATCGACAAGCGACGCTTTCCAACGATCAAGTCAGAGACGAAACGATCCTCCCGTGCGATATTCTCATACGTTCAGTTGGATACGTCGGCGATAAACTCGAACCGAATTTAGTTCCATCGGACAAGAACGGAACCATCGTGCACGACGGTCTAGGCCGCGTTCGGTACAACGAAGACTCCTCCGCCTCCGCCACCGGTCGTCTCTACGTCTGCGGCTGGGCGAAGCGAGGCGCCTCGGGCGTCATCGCGACGAACGTCCAGTGTGCGGAAGAAACCGCCTCAGCCATAAAAGAAGACATTCTCAACGGTCTTCTCAAACCAGCAGCGCGCATTCTTCCTCCTCCTCCTCCCAACAAAAATCTCCTCGTCACCGCTTCCGAATGGTTCAAGCTCGACGCCGTCGAAAGAGGTGAAAGCGGCCGAGAAGAAACGGAAGAAGAAGATGTAGAAGAAAAAAGCAAGTCCAACAAGAAAGCCTTAAACGTCAAAAGTCGAAAACCGAGAACGAAAATAGTCGACCGAGACCGCGCCTTGGCCATCGTTCGCGCAAGCGGGGCCTCCGCTTCGTAATAATAAAAAATGGCTGATCGTACTCGCCGATAGCAACGAATCCAAAGATCAACGCAAAGTTTCTTGTATCCTGCGTATCCCACGTGTCCGGTTTTAATGCCAAAATCGCTGGTACTCCTCGCGTACTCATCATAATCGTCATCATCGCATAAAGACCGCGTTTTCACTCCTTTTTTGCTTCATTTTTTCTCTGCAGAATTGGTCAAAATGCGTGCATTTTTCTCGTCATCATCAACGACACTACCAACACCGCGTAGCAGTAATAGGAGTAGGAATAGGCGTCGTACTTCTAGTGGTGATCAAAATTGTTTCCTTTTCGTCGTCGTGAACCGTCGTTTACGTCGTCGTTCTCTCGTCGTTACGAATACTACTCAGAGTACGACTCCCAATACGCTTTTACCGTTGCGCACCTTATCTCCTCCATCGAAGAACAAACACACCATTATGAACGAAGTCTCGTCCGTTTCTGCGGCTGCTTCTCGAACAAAAACAGCGACTACGATTGCATCCCCGACGAGGATACCGATTTTGAACAATAACAACAACAACATCGCCTTTGCGATTGCGTTTGGATTTTTAACCATTTCGGCGGTGTTGTACCCAGCTTCAAAAGCGATGGAAAAAGCGATGCGAGCGACTGAAATCGCGATGAACGAGACGACGAAATTGATGGAACGAGACGCGTTGAGAGCGTTCAACGAAGGCGAACAAGCGTCGTTAGAATGGCAAGAGCTCGGGAAAGAGTTGAGAGTGCTTTTGAAGAACATCAAGCGATGGGGGAAACCGCTCGTGGGTGACGCGAATAGTTTAGAGTCGTTCGATTTGAATTTGCTCGGGGAATCGATGAAGGATAGTTTAGCGGAGATTTTGGAGAAGAGTTTGATTGGTATCGGGGGAGGAAATATGAATAACAACAGCAGCAGTAATAATAACAATAACAACCAACTCGGGGGGATAAACTTGATGCAACAGTCTATCGATGAGAATTTGTTTAAATGGCAAGACGCCATCACGGACGTCATCGAAGATTTGACCAATTTGAGACTCGAAGCGGCGAGTAAAGGACAGACGGCGAACGAGGAAACGTTGAAGAGGGCGCTGAATCAAGCGAAAGTCGCCTCGGAATCGTTTTTGATTAGTAGCGGTAATAACAGAACGGGCGACGACGAAGAGGAGGATCCGGCGACGAATTTGATTCGAAAAGTATCGTCCTCGTTCGACGAACAAAACGACGATTTCGATATACGAACGCGAGCCGCGAGCGAAAAGTTGAGAGCGGAAAGCCGAGCAAAACAAGAATCCATGGACTCGTTCTGATAAGCTTCTCCTTCTTCGATTCTTTTATTAGTACACATGCACATTGTAAAACACTTTTGTACACAGCGGCGGCGGCGAAAAGCAGCTGCGTTATTAGTAACACACTCCTCCATTTCAAATGCTTTTTTTTTCGCTTCGACGAAAGTCATTCTTTGGATCTGGACAATTGATACATATGGTCTTCGGATCTGTTCTCTCGGGATGAAAACAGACGGCTCGAGGAAATTTTTTCTTCGTTCCTTCATCGTCAAACAATTTCGCGTACTTTGAATGATCTAACGCGATTGAGATTGGATTGACCGTTCTCAACGATACGCCTTTCGGTTCCTCTCGGAATAAAATCCGTCCGTCGTCTCGGTACCAAACGCAATCGCCTGCGTGTTCGTATTGATACGTCCACTGTTTCGTGTCGATGGAGGAGGATAAAGAGGTTTCCAACACGTCCTCGGGTATCCAAATCCCCGCTTTCGGTGGCACGCGAGCAAACATGTCTTGTTCGTTGACTATTCTCAAATACCCGTCCATGCAGTAATTATCCTCATTATTATTTGCGTTTTCTTTCTTCTCAAAAAGCGCCTTGAAATTTGCGTCTCCGACCCTTGGCTGCCCGAACGAAATCAGAGACACTTTCGCTCCCAATTTTTTAATCTCCTCGCTATTCCCTAACCTCGCCGCACACAACGTCGCCATGGCGCCTCCCAGCGAGTGTCCGGTGACCACAATTCTCGGCATCGCCTTCGATTCTTCTTGTTCTTCTAATTCTCTAATCTTCCTCTTCACTCTCTCCACCACGTCTCTCTCCACCCTCTCCCGCACGATCCCGTACGCGTTCGCGTACCCGGCGTGTACTTTCGCCTCGATATTTTCGTACGGACAATCCTTCCAAACGACTTGCCCAGCTCTGCTGTTTATCTTGCTCTCCCGAAAAAAACCTCTCTGCGGGTTCGGCGTCGTGCCTCTAAAAACGACCAACACCCAATTCGGTTCTTTCAGCGAGACAATCAACATTCGGCTTTCCGGTTTATTATTACTACTACTACTACTACTCCCGCTACTCCCTTCGTCGTCGTTTACGTCGTCGTCAAAATCCAACCACGTCCGCCTCTCTCGTTCTTTCTCTTCAATCTCGCACAGCGATAAAGCTTTTTGCCTCAACATTTCCGGTTCGTTCGAGATGACGAATTCGAATCCAAACTTGCCCTCAACCTCCATGAGATTCTTTTTATTACTTTCAGCAGAACTCTCGATTTTCGTATCCAAGAACCCTTTCTGCCCGCAATTCCAATAGGAAAGCATGCTCATGTTCGCGCAGAGTTTCGCCCCGGAGAACGATAACGGGTGGAACGAGAGTTGTTGTTTTGGCTTCTTTTTTTTCTCGCTCATGTCGTTGTCGTCCTTCGAGGACGGAGAAGAGTTCGACGACGAGGCGTAAAAACACCGGCGACACGGATGATGATGATTCGGACGACGCAGATTACGAGCGGGCTTGGTAGTTGTGCGAAACAATGACGAGAATCGTGAAACGGAATACACACCACCACCAACCCTGAGAAGGATTCTCGTCGTCATCGTACTCTTTCTCTCTCTCTCTCGGGTCTCCAAAGGTCTCGTCAACGTCGGTAAATAGGTTTTGTGTGGAGGAAATTTCCCCCAACAAGAGGGACAAAAAAACGGCAATTTTTGCTTCTCCATAAAAAAGAGATCTCGCATGTGATTTAATACTCTATATACTACTACTCTCATAATTTCAAACGCGCGGCAAGAATAGTATAATAATGAGCAGACGAAAGAATCCACATCCGCAGCGCGCGGTGAACGCGAGGACGGTTTTGAAGGTTGCGAGAGAAGAAGAAGAAGAAGTGGAGGAAGAAGAACCGGTGTTGTGTTCGAGGATTCCTGATGAGGATGATTTCGAGGCAAATCATCAGATACAAAAAGAAGAAGAAGAAGAAGAAGAAGAAGAAGAAGAAGAAGAAGAAGAAGAAGAAGAAGAGATAACTGTTAGGAAAGGAGCGAAGAGAAAGAGAGGGCACGAGTGCGATGTTTGCGAGAAGATGTTTGATAGACCATCACATTTGGCTATACACATGCGTACGCACACGAAAGAGAAACCGTTTGAATGCGATGTGTGCGAGAAGAGTTTTACTACATCTGGTAATTTGAAAAGGCACAAGCGTATTCACGCGAACGAGAAACCGTACGAATGCGATGTTTGCGAGAAGAGTTTTCGTGATTCCTATACTTTGAAAGTCCACATGCGTACGCACACGAACGAGAAGCCATATGAATGTGATGTGTGCGAGAAGACTTTTCGTACATCTAGTCATTTGACAAAGCACATGCGTATTCACACGAAAGAGAAACCGTACGAGTGTGAATTGTGCGAGAAGCGTTTTCGTCAATCTGGTCATTTGAAAAGGCACAAGCGCACTCAACATCATTAATAGCTTTTCATAGCAAGTTTACATACACAAAAGCTTAAATAAAGTGGAAGTTCCTTCTGAGCCACAGAAAACTTCCCCAAAACTGCATTACACACGGGCGCTCGCACACACTCTAGGAGAGAGAATCAGAGCAGCGTCTCAGCAGAGAGTGTAACACAAACGCACGCACTACTACACAGAGCATGTCTTCCTCCTCTTCTTCGAGGGTTTTGCGCGCTCTTCTTGTTCGTTTCGGAAAGAATGGAGGAGGAAAAGCGAATCCATCGTCGTCGTCGTTCGGTGTCGGTGTCGGTGTCGTTGGCGCGACGGGCGCCGGTTTGCTGATGAATTATTCGGACGACGATGCGGTCCACGCGGTGAAAAGAGTTGCGACGGCGTCGAAACATTTAGTGCCGGTGTATTTTGATTACCGGAGGCACCTGGCGAGGGTGAAGAAACTCGAGAGCGAGTTTACTAATCAATTCGAGATGGATGAGGACGAAAAATTGGAGGAGTCGAAACGAGAATCGAGGCAAAAGTTATGGACCGACGTCGCGGTTCGCTTGAGAGATTTAGCGCGAGAAAATGGAGGGATCTACGTGAAAGCCGGGCAGCATCTTTGCGTGCAACCGGTGGCGCCGATGCCTTTTCGGCAGATATTGAGGGTGTTGATGGACGACGCGAGCTCGAGGCCGTTTGAGGAAGACGAGAAGACGTTTAGCGAAGAGTTTAACGGTTTGAAACCGAAAGAGGTGTTTTTAGAATTTGAGGAGAAACCAATCGCGAGCGCGAGTTTAGCGCAGGTTTACAAAGCGAAGACGAAGATGGGAGAAGACGTGGCGGTGAAGATTCAGCAAAGACCGGTGGCGAGGTTTTTGTGGGTCGATTTAGCGACGATTGAGACGTATTACGCGGTTTTGGGGTATTTGATTCCCGGGTTGAGGTTCGCGTGGTTGGCGAAAGAGACGAGAAGGCACATGTCCGAGGAGTTGGATTTTCGATTGGAGGCGAAGAATTGTAAAGATATGGGGAGATTGTTGAAAGAAGAGTGCGGTTTTAAGGAGGAGGAAGTGACGGTGCCGAAAATCCACGATAATTTGAGCACAAAGCGAGTGTTGACGATGGAGTTCGCGGACGGGACCAGAGTCGATAACGTGGAAAAAATGCGAGAGAATAAAGTGGACGCGTATAAAGTCGCCAAGACGATTCAGGAAGCGTTCGCGACGTTGACATTTGAACACGGTTTCGCGCACGGCGATCCTCATCCGGGGAATTTGTTGGTCGATAAAAACGGAAAAGTGACGATTTTGGATCACGGCGTTGTGCGGCGATTAGACGAACCAACGAGAGAAACGTGGTGCCAAGTGTGGTTGGCGTTAATTCGAAACGATGAAAACGAGATGCGAAACGCCGTGGAAAAGTTGGGGATAAATCCGGAAATGCACAGGTTTTTCGGGATTATCTTGGCGTTAGCGCCAGCCAGAGTGATTGAAGATCGGTTTAAGAAGGAAGACGAGAAGATGGCGGTAGTTTCATCTTTATCTTCTTCGACTTTGTCTTCTTCCTCGTCCTATTCCTCCGCTGCAAATAAAGCTGGCGTCGCCGCCGCCACCGCGAAAAATAATGGAGCTTCGATGACTTTAACGACGACTCGAGAGAACAAACCAGCGAACAACGACAGTTTATCCATGAGCGACAAGCGCGAGATTTTCAAAACGGTACTCAAAGTAAAACTGGAAGACCAAAGTCAACTGTTCGAGTCACTCCCACGAGATTTACTCATGGTGCTCAAAGCGAACAATTTACTTCGATACGTCAACGAACAACTCGGATCGCCGGTGAATCGATTCCGCATCATCGCTCGAAGCGCGAAGAATGGACTCGAGAAACGCGAACGGATGAAAAACGACGCCGAACAGGCGTTGGAGATGGACAGCGCGAGAAAGAAAGGGTTGGGATATCGTACCAAAGAGTGGGCGCGAACGGTGAAAGATCGCGGATACGACAACGTCATGGTGATGTTGTTACCAGCGCAACTGTTTTTCACGAGAGGCAAACTCGCGTGGGCATTTTGGCGTTCCTCTAAAGCGGCAAAATCATCCGCGGTTCTCACAAACGGTAAGTCATCAACAGTAGTATTGACGGCGGCGGGAGGGTCATCGACGACAGAAAGAAAAGCATAGAAGTATTAGAAACGAAATCTTAGTGTAATATACATAATAAATTAATAGCACAGCACGTACGGTAAGTACAGTAGTAGGTTTAGTTATTCATTTAATACAACACAGTAATGAGTTTAGTCGATATATAAAACAAATTTGGGCGGCGGCGCGGCAAAAAGCGCTCAAGCGATTGAATTTTCTTTTTCTGCCATTTTCTCCAAAGCTTGACGCTCAATTTCCTCCAAGTCAAAATCCTCCTCCGTTTCCTCCTCTTCTTCTACCCTTTCATCTTCTCTATTATCTACCGATACTAACTCACCGTTCGCCTTCTTCTTAACTAATTCGTATACGCCTAAATCGCTCGCCGACGAGCCGTTTGCGTCCCTCACCTCCGGATCCGCCCCAGCTTCCAACAAAACTTCCGCTACGTCTACTTGCTCGCAAATCGTCGCGTAATGCAACGCCGTCTTCCCTTTATCATCTACCGCCCCTATGTCCGCATCCAATTGCATCAGCTGAATCGTAATCGCCACGTCGCCGGTATCGGCGGCAAACATTAGGGGTGTTCTCCCTTTCGCGTCCCGTTGATTCGCGTCCGCTCCGGCTCGTAAACATTTCAGCAACTTATCAAAATCACCCTCCTTCGCGGCTTTAAGCAAGCTCGTTTCCTCCCCCGGCTCTTCCTCTTTCCCATCCTCTCCTTCTAATCTCCTCATCGTCGATTGACTCCTCCCAAACGCCCCGCCGCCGCCGCCGCCGCCGCCGTTCGTATTATTATTAGACTTCTTCTTCGGACTCGGCAACAACTCCAAATCGTCCAGTCGACTCTCCAAAACTCTCACGTACATCCTGCACGCGTCCACTCTCGTCATACCTTTATGTTTCATCCACTCGGTAAACTTCGCGTACCCTTTGATATCCAATCGAGTCGGTCTTACCTTCACGTCGCAATCGCCTTTCGTCGCCTGTTTATAAATGCCGTAGAGTTCTAAGATGCAATCTTCCGGTACGGCGCCTTCGGCAATGCGCGTCGCCGCGTACGCCGCCGCCGCTTCAAATCCCGCGATAGCTTCTAAATCGCTTCTTCGATTCGTCGTAGGAGCAGAAGAAGAACTACTACTCGAGGACGTTGTTGTTCTCCCCCCGACGTCGTCGAATCGGTCTCTCGTTTGTTGAGACGCGACCGAAGATTCGTTCAGTTTCCTCTCGTTCGATGTCCCCCAGCTTAACAACGGGAACGTTCTCTCTTCTTTCATTCGCACGCGTCGGTACAGTTTTATCGCGAGAAAAGAAGTCAGAAATGCGCTCGCGAACGAGGTCGCGAGAGACGAAGAAGAAGAGGTAGAGGTCATTTTGTTACGCTTATTTTGATGCACAGCGACGCGAAAATATGCTTTACGCGCGAGTACAACGCTCGCTCGCAGCTTTTCACTTCCTTATCGATCTTATGGAATTGAGTTTCGTTGATTCGCCTAATCGCTTCAGCGCAGGTTGTCGTAGATGTGCGTGATAATGACGAATCGATTTGAGCACTTTTTTCTTCATAAAAATTTTCACAACACACAGTTGCTTTAAAACGAACAACAACAACAACAACAACAACAACAACTACGCTTAACGCTTACGCGCTCTGCTCTTTTCAAACGCGAAATTCTTCACGAAGAGAACGAGATCGCATTGGACTCGTTGATTTTGGTTTGATATAGTAGGGCGTTTCGCGAGAGAGCGATTATTGTCGCTCGCGCTTTTGTGTTCTTCTTCTTCGTCTTCTTTCTTCTTCGGCTATTTTGAACTCTCAATTTACGCGGAGCAAAGAGAGAGAAGAAAAATGTCGGACTTTCGTCCGCGCAATCGTCGGTCGCAAAAGGGTATCATCAAACGATCGTTGACGATTTGTGCGCTTTCGATACTTTTGTTCGCGTCGCGAGTGGTTTCGGAGGCAATAAATGGTCGCGTCGTCGAGGAAGACGATCGAACGCAACGAGAGGAGGAAGATACAAAAAAGTTGTATCGAGGAGGAGGAGGAGGAGTGAACAACTTCTTCGACGCGCCGTTCGGGGACGTGAACGCGAAAGATGTGCCGAGCAACAACAATAACAATAATAACAACAACAACAACAACAACAACAACGCGGGAGTGAACGTTGCGGCGTTTGCGCCGAGGAGGGCATTGCAGGTAAGCGCGAGAGCGTTTCGTTCTTTTTTGTTAACAAAAGAGTTTTCTCTTGGAATTTCCAAACCGCCTTTTCGCGTCTTCGCGTTCGCATCTGAAACAAACGATCACTCTCGAATATGCATCGTAGAGAAGCGCGGATGACGACGACGCAATTATTGATGATGACAGAAATACTGACGAGCGATTTTTGATGTTTTTTGTTTCGTTGTCTTCACAAAATAGGATCCAGGAGTTGGCGAGGATTTGAGCGCGTGCGCGGATCTCGCCGACGGCAACCTCGCGTTTAGCGTGCACACGTGGTCGTCTTCGCCTTCGGAGGAAGTGTTGCGACTCGGTGCGATTGCCGGAAACGTCGTGGATGCAGCGAGAGAGACGTACGTTTCAATCGTGGTGACAAGAGCGAGTGGAGCGAACGTAAACGATCCGGTATCTTTGGCCGGAGTAACGTTACCTTTTCAATGGTCGAGAGCGGTTGCCGTGGAGGACGAAGTTTCGGGCGAGACGACGTACGAACCGAGACCAAAGGAGGAGTTTGTCTTTGCGTGTTGGGGTGGACAAATTCTTCCGAAAAGTTCTTCTACCTCTTCCAACGAGGGCAGGAACGATGTGTCTTGCGAAGAGATATCGCTCACGATGGACGATGTTGGACCGAGAGTTACTTTCGGTGCAAACGTCGTTTTGCTCCCAGGCGAGTTTCTCGTCGGCGGGTACTCAAACTTCCTCTTTTCTTTTAAGCACGTCGAGAGTAAAAAAATCGAATCGTTGATGACGTTACGAGCGCCAGTTTGCGACGTCGAAGCGATGAACACGCTATCCTCGTCAGTCGCGGTTGTGAGTCCGAACATGATTTTTGGCTGGAACCCAAACGTCGGTTTGGATTTAAACGCGTGTCCGTCACTCGTAGACGTTGCGTTTACGACGGTGAAACCGCGACGATTGACTACTGCTGACGCTTCATCATCGTTAGTATCTGGAGTACTCGGGCAAAGAACGTGTCTCACGTTAGATCTCACCGATTTAGTGCTCGAAATCGATTTAATCGAAGAGGGTGAAGACGTTTCTACTACCGCCACGTCAATTACGTGCGAAGGTTTAGCAATCGCGACACCTCCAGAAATGCTCGATATGCGAGAGCAGATCACAAATTTTTCGTGCGAAGACGCGAGGTTTGAAGTCTCACTCGATGGGTCAAAGCTTCGAGTTCTCTTGAACGAGAACGTCAAGTTGTGTCCCGGTTGTTTCATCGTCGGCGGTAACGACAACGTCTGGGCTAGGTATGAGACGACGACGACGACAACAACAACAACTGAAACGACAACTGAAACAGTACCTTCTTCTCCTACTTTGTCTCCTTCTCCTTCTTCTTCGCTGTACTGTGAAGGCGATGCGGAGCTCGCACCTCCGATTCGCGCGTGCAATGCCGAAGAGAACGCAAACTACAACGGCGAGGATATTACCGAAGGTGTCTTTCTCGCCTCTTCCGCAGACGCTTGCTGCGTAGCGTGCCAAGAAAATCCCAACTGCAACGTCTGGACGTACTGCACAGACGAAGCTGGTGGTTGTGGTCTGAATGAATACGTGTCATCTTATTCACAATGTACTTTGAAGGTCTTGGACCAGGCAATAATTTCTGCAAGCGTCGATACTGAGATTCCGGGATCTCGAGGCGAGGACGTCACCTACACCTCTGGAATTTTGCTCGATAAAATTGTTGAACCGATCGCGAGAGATACGAGCGACGTGAAGTTCCCACCTTGTAACGCAGAGATAAACGCCAACTATATCGGAGATGTCATCGCAAATGTGACTGTAGACCTTGCGGTGAATGCTGGAGCGTGTTGTGCGGCGTGTTTGGCAAACGCAGGCTGCGAGCTTTGGGTATTTTGCGATTCAGAAGGCGGATGCGATGAGTACCCCTATCGCACGTGCACTTTGAAAACATTTCCTTTAAATATCGCGGACGCGTCGTTGGAATCTCCTGCCGCATACGCGAGAGGCCCGAACGTTAACTGGACCTCTGGTATCGTCACTTCTCGAATTGATGTTGGCGAGTTGCCCGAACCGACCAGTGAAAGCTGCGAGATCGAGCAACGCGCGAATTACAAAGGTGATCCTCTCAACGTTGGTACTGATTTGATCGTAGACTCCGTGGAATCGTGCTGCATCGAGTGCAAGAAAAGATCTGATTGCAATGTTTATGTTTTCTGTGAAAACGAAGATGGTTGCTCCAACGCCTATTTTGATTACGGTTTCGGCGAATGTTGGCTAAAGAAAGCTCCGGCTGAATTTTTAGTCTCGGAAGAATTCCCGGCTTGGGAACGCGGCGAAGGCGTTCCTTGGGCATCCGGGAGAGTTTTTCCGAGACCAATCGGGCCATTTGAGATTCCAAAATCGTGCGTTTCCAAGACGAACGCGCTAAGAGATGCGTGCACGCCTTTGCTCGCGGAACCAGAAGCCAGATCAGGCGATACGACCAAGTGCTGCCAGTTGTTGGAAGCGTCGAACGTAGAGCGCTGTTTCTGTGAAAACGACGCTTTAGCAGAACTCGGTGATCGAGAAGATGTGCTGTTGGTTGCCGAAGCCGTGTGCGATTTGACGGAGCCACTTTTGATCGGAGAGAAATGTGTGCCCGTGGAAGAAGTGATTACGGTTGAAATTTCTCCCCCGCCTCCTTCTGTGTCGCCGCCGCCGCCGCGCGCACCGTTTGCAGTTGTTTCGGTTGAGTCTCCACCACCGCCATCTTCTCCACCTCTAATTCCGATGCCACCGCCTCCGTTGGTGATTGCGTCACCTCCTCCCACATCTCCGTCGCCACCGCCGCCTTCACCGGTTTTAGTCGTCGCTTCGCCGCCACCTCTTCAACCGGCTGCTCCCAATCCACCGCCGCCGATGCCGACCCCCCCACCACCAATGGCACCTCCGGTGTATCCACAACCACCTCCACCTATTCCAAATCCTCCACCGCCGCTCAGTCCCAGTCCTCCACCATTTGCCCCAGCGTCGCCTCCACCATCGCCGTTTCCACCGATTCCTCCGTCTCCGTTGGCGCCGCAGCAGCCTTCTCCTCCTCCACCGTTCGCTCCTCCACCAATTCCTCGCTCTCCGTGCGTCCTCCTCACAGAGTCAATTAATACGGATTGTAGCGCGCTGTTTGTGGAAAACGGTCAGCAAAGCACGATTTCGCAGACGTGTTGTAGTTTGATACAGACGGCAAACAACGATCGGTGCTTTTGCGACGCGGATGTTAAAAACGTGTTGGGTGCGTCTAAAATCGAGACGATTCGATTAGTTGGACCGTTTTTGTGTGGAACGGATTTACGCATCCTTACAACAACAGAAGAGTGCGTCGAAGAAGCACCGCCGGTCCTGGTTGAAATATCACCTCCTCCATCTGCTCCGTCTACTCCTTTACCGCCGCCGCCGTTGCCACAATCGCCCGCGATTGAAGTTGTCGAAGCGTTGCCGCCGCCGCCACCTCCTCCTCCTTTTCTGCCACCGCCACTACCAGTTTCACCGCAAGCACCAGTCGAAGTGATTGTACCATCGCCTCCCTCGAGTCCACAACCTCCACCACCGCTCTCACCGGAAGCGCCCGTGGAAGTTATTCTTGTGGCTTCGCCTCCTCCTTCTCCTTCTTCACCGATGCCGCCGCCGCCAAGTCCTCCACCCCTTGCGCCACCACCGTTATCTCCACCGCCGGCACCGCTCGACGAATTTCCGGACGATTACGAAGAGCTTCTTCTTCCTCCTCCTTCTCCTCCTCCTCCTGAATCCCCTCCCCCGCAAGCTCCAGCTGTGCCAAGCTCGCCGCCGCCTCCCGTGGTGCTCGAATCTCCTCCTCCACCCCCTCCTCCTCCACCACCACCCCCTCCGTCGCCGTCTCCTCCGTTCGCACCATCACCACCTCCATTTTCTCCTCCACCAATTTCACCGTCACCACCTCCACCTCCGATTCCGGTTTCACCATCACCGCCGCCACCTTCACCGCCACCACCGTTTCCTCCGCCTCCGGAAGTACCTTTGCCGCCACCTCCGGTGCCAGCTGAACCATCGCCGCCTCCCCCGAGTCCATTTCCACCTCCACCAAGTCCATCACCGCCTCCCCCGAGTCCCTTCCCTCCTCCTCCGAGTCCATCGCCGCCGCCTCCTTCTCCCTTCCCTCCACCGCCGAACGTGTGCCCTTCACTTACGGTTCTCGGCGGTTCTGCCGCTACGCAAAATGAACTATTGCTTTCTGGCGTATACGTCGAGCAAGGTGCGACTGCGTTCGACGAAGAAGACGGCGATATCACCTCGCAGATTGATATTGACAACTCAGCTGTCGATACATCAACGCCCGGTGTATACCCGGTGTCGTATCGAATTATCGACTCGAGTGGGTGCGAAGTTACCGCGACTAGATTTGTGAGAGTTATTGCACTCGTCCCAACTTCAGATGCCGCGGATATTCTCGTCGCGTGTAGAAGACGAGTCAACCGCGTAGATCAGCTCTGCGACGTTGGAAACGGAAACCCGAATCCAGCCAGTTTCCCGGGATGCTATTTGGCCGTTTCAGATATGGATAGCGCTTCGTGCTTCTGCGACGATGAAGTTCTCGATACGTTTGCAAAACGCGACGCGACGTTTGTCGAAAAGCTCGTGGACTTTGTTCCACTCGCTTGTGGATTCAGAATCAAGTACGGCGACGAGATTTGCGAAGATCGCGACGCGCTTTCGGCGTTCTTGAAACTTCCAGCTGAAAGAGACGTGCGCGATAGATCAAACGCGTGGAAACGCGTCATCGACGAAGATTCTGGTCGATTAAAAGAAGACTTGACGTGCGGTGAAACCGTACAAGCGACTCGTTACATTTGCCGCAAAGTCACGTCAAGCGAGAGCATTACGCCGGTGATTGCAGATATCGCCCCGTGTTGCGACGCGGCGTTCGCTTTGAACCGCTCAAATTGTCTTTGCGACGCTGTGGAAGACGAAAGAAAAGGAACGGAACTCTTCGAGGATACAGCAGGAGCAAAATCATTCTTGCGCAAACTTGTTGGTTTTACGCCTTTGGGATGTGGATTCGACATCTCCGAGCAATGTCCGAAAATCCGCGAGCGTATTGGCGTCCCGGTCACCGAGATGGTTCGAAACGTCACGCAATTTATCAATGAAACTCGTTTGATTCCAGTTGCCGTCGGTGTTCCGTTATTGGTTGGTGAAGGCGACATAACCGGCGTTGAAGTAGTCGAAGAAGGTGTTTTGGAGCAACTCAGCGGAGGGTTATCTGCCATAGATCAACGCGGGAATCAAATCCGCGATGGAATGTTCAGAGAGTTTTTCGATAGAGCAAACTACCGAAACTGTTTAAATTACACGGACACCATCGAGCAAACGTGTACAAGAGTCGTTGTTAGCGATGAAACTACCGAAAGCAACGGCGTCGACACGACGACCTACGATGTCACGGCGTGCTGCGGTGTTTTGTATTCGCTTTGGACTCGCGGGTGTCTTTGCCCACCATTTGCGGAGCAGTTGCTTTCGACCGAACTCTACTTGTCTTTATTCAAGATTGCACCAGAAGCGTGCGGATTTTCGATGGACGAGATTCCAAACGACAATAGAGACGTTTGCGTTAATGATTTATCGGAAACACTAGAAGGTTACGTCGAGAGCGATATCGATGCTAGATTTGATTGGAGGATTATCGAAGACGCCGAATCGTGGGTTTCCGAGAAATACAGCACCACAAAGCCGAGCGATTTTCAGAATATATTTTTGGTTGAAGGTGGTTCAACCATTGGTGGTTTTGGAGTGGGTTTCGATTTCGAGGCGTTCACGAATGCCACCGCTTGGTGGATACCATCGCCGACGTTTCAAACAAACGTTTCGGTGGCGATTCCTTCTGCATCGACTTGTTACGCCGCCGTGAGAGCGGCTGAAGATTCTTGCGTACCAAACCTTGCAGGTGCCTCAGAAATATTCTTTCAAGACCTCGACTGGCATATGTGTTGTAGGCGACTTCGCGTCGTCGAAAATGCAAAGTGCTTCTGCGATGGTCTTCTTCTCACGGCAGATTCTCCGATTAACGCGAGTGCTGCCGACACAGATATCGTCTCGAAAATTCACGCTGCAGTACTTTCTGAAGCCCCATCGGCGTGTGGTTTCATACCAACGTACGGCAGTACGTGCCCAGCGGCTGAATTTACGGAAACAGTGGACGAAAAACTCGCCATAGACTCACGAGAGCTTGTCGATGTGGAGACATTTTACGCTCAAAAGAATGAGGTAGATTACTCTCCGTTGGCGTACATTTCGGCGCGAACTTTCTACAGCGAAGACCCGAACACGATAATTCGAGGACTCGTGCTCTCAAACGGCGGAATGCTTATTTCGGAACTTAATATAATTGGTGGAGAAACTGGTCGCGAGGCAAGATTAGTCATCGTATCTCCACCGAGGTTGAAAAATCAAGGCGTTACAGTGCTTCGCGACGCCGCTGGTGGACAAGTTTCGCTCGAATACACCACATGGAATACTTCAAGCACGTATCGAATTCTGGTTGAGCTGAGCGATACTCCCGGAACTTTCTTTCTAGATTCGACATCACAGTTCGTGCGTATAGGCGATGGTACTGCTACTTTTGAAGCCGGTTTGTTCTCGGGCGCAACGAGCGCTACGATTGGCGTGACTGAATCCGCGCTCACGGTGACGTCCAGCGGCAAACTTTTCTTGAGAACGTTTGAGTCTCCGGAAGGTATCGAAGTTGAAGGCGAAGAAGTAACTTTACCAGATGGCACAGTTGCAAAAATTGTTCGCGTGGAATCTTTCGACGAATCCATGTTATTCCCACTCGTTCGCACGTCTGCAATCATCGTTGCGAATGAAACCCTCATGGAGGAAGAGACGACGACGACGACGACGACGACAACGACAACGACAACCCCTATCGATATTCGTCGCGGCGTTGTGAAGAGATCTGGAGTCATCGTTCCAAAAGAAGATGACGGTGGCGTCTGCTTGGACGCGCGAAGTGTGAAAAATTTCCTTGCGATTGCGCTTGAAAGCCCTACGCTCTCGAAAAAATACTCCGTCGTGGGTGCACTCACCGTCGCCGACGATACCGATAAAGAAACGATCCTCGTGCCGGAGATTAAAATTCCGATATACTACGTTCCAAGAGGCGGTGAAGTCGAAACAGAGGAGTTCACGAGTAGTTTCTACGACGAGTCATCGTTCGTGGATCCGTTAACGCCTGGCGTTGGAACGTGCTTAGGTATCCAAATCATCGACGGTTTTGGTCGTAGGTATTCCGACGAGGATCTTTGCGCGCGAACGTCGAGCGAAACGACTTCGTTTGGCGTACAATTTACAATATTGGACGTAGAAATGTGCAGAGGGTGCGCGGTGACGGGTAGAGAATCTGACGGTGCCTTATTTGAAGTCTCGCACGGCGATGGCGAAGACTCGAACGCTTTAGCCGTTTCTGAACCTTTTATTCGACGTCCATTTTGCGAGCTCAACGATTTTGAAGAAGTCGCGCCGGAACAACAACAACAACAACGACGGCGAAGAAACTTGCTGCAATTCTTTGGTGGCGTTCCGTTCTTCCAATCGCCTCGGGTGATTAATCCATCCAATCAAATGGCTGGAAACATGCCAGGAGGCGCGAACAACCAGTTTGCGGCTGGAAACTCTGGAGCGGGCGGTGATGCCCTCCTTCCTTCCACGACGGTGAACGTGAGTCAAGGCCCTCCGACGACGACGCTCTGCTCGGAAGAGGCTTTAAAAGATATCGAAAGTAGTATTTACTGGAAAGACGATCGTGGAGCAATCACCTCATCGATAAACGGAGGTAATGGTTTCACCGAGCAATACGAATCGTACGCGTTCGCCGGTGATATACGAAATCCAGATAAGAACAGCGAAGTGAGCTTGAAGAACGCTCTGACGCTCGTTGCGCTCTCGCCGTGGCTTCGCGAAAATCTTGGCGATGGCACGTACGGCGCGTGGAGAAGAATCAACGATCCATCACGAGAACTCAAATTTACGTGCTATGGTTATAAAATAGTATCGTACGACGAGCAAGGAGATGAGATTGTACAGATTACCAACCCTCGATGCGAGAATGTTCAATTCTACGCATCGTTGAGCGCGCCCGTGAGCTTATCTGGCGGTGGTGGTGGATCAGAAAGCACAACACAATTCTCTCAGCAACAGGAAGGTAGTAGCGGCGACAGCATCCCTCCAGCATATGTTGTGTTAATCGAAGTCGATTTTGGCGTCATTCTTTGTGAAGGATGCTATCTGAAACCTTTGTATGTCGACGATGATATTCTCTTCAGCGTCTTTCCAAACAACGAAGTCATTTCGGAAGATGTAGTAGATAATACCATCGGTAGTTCTTACTACACATTCGACTTTGTCGGACCGACTATAGCCGAGCGACTGGAGTGTTCTTCTCCGAAAGGCGCGTTGGTTCCTGCCGTCGAATTGGTGGCACCAGATGCCGCAGCGATTACTCCTCTAGACGACGATGACGACGACGAGGAAGAAGAAGCGCCTGCGCCGAGCGTTAGAAAGCTTCCGAACCGATACGCGTGTAACGCTCAAGCAAACACCAACTTCAAAGGCGTTTTACTCAACGATGGCAACAAAAACATTCTTTCTTCTGCGGCGGCGTGTTGCGATGCGTGCGCCACGACGGAAAATTGTGACATATGGGTATACTGCGTCGGGGATTGCGTAGATTTCGCCTTTCACTCGTGCTGGTTGAAAAAGTCCATGGAAGGTGGATTTAATTCTACGGCGTCGCCATCTAAAATTTCTGCGTGGGATCGCGGCGACGGCGTGCCATGGACCTCTGGATATCTCGTCACGAAACAAGACGATGCTGGTACCGCATCTGGGGAAGTATCCTCATCGGAAGAGGAAGTCACGGATACCGCGAAATATTTTACCCTCGAGCCGGGGAAGCCGACGGATATACCAGCGTCGACAATCACAGTAAAAGCAATCGACGCACCGGTAACACCTCCTTCTCTGTTTGATAACGTCAGCGATGGTGTTGAAACGCTACCTCCTCCAACGACGTCTTTGCCGACAGACGAGGAACCTGTCATCGCGTCTCCTCCGCCGACTGGATTCGGTACGATTCGTCCGACGGTTCCCGTGGACGTTCCGACTACTACTACTACCACAACTCCGACTCCAACTATTCCCCCAACGACAGACGAAGTAATACCTCCTACTACCACCACTACCCCTTCTTCTTCTTCGTCCTCGAAGTGTTCAAACACCGACGTCGCCGCCTGTCCACGCGAATCGTCCCAAACGCTCGAAGCGCTCGATATTCGAGCAAACTTTAGAGCGTCCACAAAAGGAACCTCCCCCTCAGACGACGGACGTCAACTCACCGTCTCCTGTACTGCCGTAAACTTCGGCGCGCTCGGCACCGTCTGCCTCGCCGGCGTCACCTTCCGCGTCCCGTTCGAACTCATCGTCATCCCGGAGACAAACGAACAAGCCGCCGACTCCCCCGAGCCTCGTCGCGCACCTTCCTCTGAGTTCCTCTTCGACTGCGCCTTCCTCGGCGTCCGCTCGCGCACCGGGCCAATCACAGACGACCCAAACACTACTCCGCGAGAGTGCACGGACGTCCTCAAACTCGCCTTCGTCGACGAAGAAGAAGAAAACAACAACAACAACTCCTACATCCAATTCACTCTGCGCGACGTCGCGCTCTGCCCGGATTGCTGGCTCGTCGGCGGTAAAGGCGGGGTCATCTTCTCCGTCAGGCACCGAGAGAATTTAAAACTTCTACTCGCGAGAAGAGACGACGGGGAGTACATCAACACCGTCAACGCGGAAGAGGTTGCGTGCGAAGCCGCTTTTTAACGACTTTGACAAGAAAGAAGAAAAGCGACAGAAGAAGAAGAGGTTGTTGCAGCGGCAGCAGAGAGAGAGAGAAAGAGAGAGAGGAAACGGAGAGAGTAGTAGTGAGAAAACGTGGATCGCAGCTAAAGCGAACATCATCATCAACATCTCCAAAGTAGAAAGAGAGAGAGAGAGAGAGAGAGAGAGAGACATCACCATTGATCATCGGAGTATTTTTTAATGAGTACCAACACAAAAGAGACAATTTCCTTCATAAAAATCTCCCCCCTTTAAGCGCTTTAAATCCGTTCTTTTTAAAGCGCAGAGAGAGAGTATATAGGAGAGCGCACAAAGAATGGGGTGCTGCGTCTCCAAACACGAAGAAGGAAGGGAAGGAAAGGAGGAGGAGAATGACAAAGATCCGATCAAATCGACTTTGAATTCGTTAAAGAAGAAGAAGAACAACACCAAAAGCGTAACAAAATCGGATTCGAAAAATGCAAACAAAATTGTCTCCTCCTCGTCCCTATCGTCGCGGTTAGAACTCATCCGCGCGTGGAGCGGAGAACAGGCGACGACTTCGAGCGGCAAGAACAACAACAGCGCAACAAAAACGAGGACGAATGAGGACGACAACGAGGATGATGAGACGCAGATGAATGATTTTTTAATCGCAAAAATGCTCTTCGAGGAGGACGAGTTGGAGGAAAAAAATCGAAAAATGGCAACCGAGAGCGATTTTTTACTCGCGCAATCTTTACGAGAAGAAGAAGATTTAGAAGAAGAGATAAAAGAGAACGAGTCGTACGAGATGCTTTTGGAGCGGTGGAAACGTAGGGTTGGTCAGGAGCGGATCGAGAGTTGGTCGAGGAAGTTGGACGGCGTGGTGAGAGAGCAGGTTTTGAATACGCCTTTGAGGAAGAGCGGAGACGATAATATAAAAGTGAAGAGGCAAATGTCGGTGCCTATTACGCCGAGGAGGAACCAGGACGAGGATTTACGGATCGCGTTGCAGTTGAGCAGAGAGGATAGCGAAAAGGTGGAGAGAGATCACGACGTGTTGCTGGCGAGATTGGACGCGTTTGGGTTGAGAGAGAAAGTCGTTTCCGGGGACGGGAATTGTCAGTTTCGAGCGCTGAGCGACCAGTTGTTTCGGACGCCGGAGTTTTACGAGGAAGTGCGGAAGAACGTCGTTGGACAGTTGAGAAAACACGCGTCGAGGTATGCCGCGTATGTCGTCGCGGCGAATGAGGAAGGCGGGAGTAAAAACGCGCCTTCTTCGTCTTCGAGTCCGCAATCCTCGACGGAGGAAGCCAAGTCGGCGTTTTTCATGATGCAAACCGCGTATTCGAACTATTGCGACGATATGGCCTCGGATGGTACCTGGGGTGATCACGTCACGTTACAAGCCGCCGCGGATTTGTACGGCGCGCAGATTTCCGTAGTCACGTCGTATTTAGATAACGGCGTTTTGGAAATTACGCCGATTCGAACGTCGTCGTCGAACAAGAAAGGCGGCGACTCGTCTCCTCCGGACGATGGGAAGAACTCGTCCTGGTCCGAGAAGTTTGGCGAGAGGAATTTATGGCTAAGCTTTTGGGCGGAAGTGCATTACAACAGCGTCTATCCAAAGTTGGAGTTTCGCACGCCGGAAAGCGGGAAGAAAAGTGGTAGAAAGAATGGCACCGCCGGAGGATATTACGACGGGAATGAAAATACCAACGTCGATACAGGCACCAGCGGGAACAACGGCACAAACAATAACAATAACAATAATAATAACAGCAGCACTAGTAAAGGAACATCATCTCGAACGGCTATTCGTTCCCAAGCTTCGAAGCAAAACGACGCCGCCTTGCGCATCCAAACCTCCTTCCGAGGCGCGCAAGCGAGAAAGAAAGTAATCAACTCTCGACACTTGCTGCAACGCTCCATCGAAACTTTGAAGGTACACGACGCGGCCTCGGTCATCCAACGCGCCTATCGCGTGCATCGTGCCGAACGCATCGAACAGGAAGAGTACGAAAAAGTCATGCAACGCATCACGAGCAACACGCCGGAGAAGTTTCGTTCGCCAGAGTTCTACTCGTCTCCTTTGCGCGATTTGCGAGGCTTCGGGCAGCGAGAACTTTTCAAATCGCCGAAAACGCCCGAGGAACGTAAGCGCAATTTTCTCAAAAACCAACGCGCGTTTGAGGAGAAGACCGCCGCGATTAAAATTCAAAAGATATTCCGAGGCGTGTTGGAGAGAAAGCGAATGCTCGACGCCTCGGAGGACGATCCGGCGAAGAAGTTACAAGCGTTAGTTCGAACCGAAATGGCCTTGAACGCCTATCGAGAGTTGAAATCAAAACAAACCAACGCGGCGATGAAAATGCAAGCGTTGGCGAGAGGCGCGATTGCCAGAAAACGCTTGAAAGAAGTCAACGAAGCGGCTTTGAAAATTCAATCGATGGTGAAAATGCACAAGGCGAAAAAAGATGTGCGCGAGATGAAAGCGAAACGACTGGAATCGGCGAGGAAATTGCAAGCGCTCGCGCGAGGCGCGATTGCCAGAAAGCGGTTGAAAGAGGCCAACGACGCGGCGACGAAAATTCAAAGTTTAGTGAAGATGCAAAAAGCGAAGAAAGCGTTGCAAGAGTTGCACATCAAACGAAACGAGTCCGCGCTGAAGTTGCAAGCGATGGTGCGAGGCGACTTCGCTCGCAAACGCTTAGCCGAGGCGCAGCAGGCTGCAATTAAGATTCAATCGATGGTCAAAATGCAAAAAGCGAAGAAGGAGTTCCAAGATCTACAGGAGCGAAGGCGGCAATCGGCGTTAAAAATGCAAGCGTTTACCAGAGGCGTCATCGCTCGCAAGCGGTTCAACGAAACCAAATCGGCGGCGATTAAAATCCAATCTGTGATTAAAATGGCCAAAGAGAGAGAACAGTTTCAAAAGCAACGCCGAGCGACTTTAGTGATTCAAGCGCGAGTGAGAGCGGCGCTCGAAGGTCGAAAAGAGCGCGAAAAGTTTCAAGAGAAGCGAAACGCCGTTCGAAAAATGCAATCGTTGTTCAGAATGGCGATCGAAAAGAAGCGATATCAAGAAACGAAAGACGCCATCGTCAAGATGCAATCGATCGCTCGCGTGAAGTTGGCGAAGCAAGAGTTTGAGCTTTTGAAGAAACACCACGCGACGGCCAAAAAAATGCAATCGATTTATCGAGGTCAGTTGGTGCGCAAACGGCAAAATGAACTGAAGCGCAGAGCGGTGGCCATTCAATCCGCGTTTAGAGGGTACAAAACGCGAAAAAAGTACAACTTGCATTCGTATTACGTCGGATGGGAAACCGCGAATAAGACGACGTGGTCTGGGAATTCCTCCTCGGACGAGGAAGACGTCGAGTGGACGAGAGAGTATTACTTGAAATCGTACTCCAACAAGGACGCGTTCGAGGAGCATCACGAGAACATGGTCAAAGCTGGAATTTTACCGCCGAAGACGAGCGAACCGTTTTCACCTCGCACGAGTTTGGCGTTCAACAACGGGATGATGAATCATCATCACGATCAAAATCATCACGACTTTAACCTCGAATCGTATCCAGCGCCGATGTCGCCTCCGAGACGACGACGCAAGAAGAGAAACTGGTCGAGGCGACTCATCGGTCGTCGTCGAAATGGCGGTTTTGATTCCGACAGCACCGACGAGGAGGACGATTCCGCCGCGGAAAAAGAATTTCAAGAACCGAACTCAGTTTTGATCAAAACAATTGCCAAAACGTCCGGCCACACGGTTCTCGTCCGCAAACCCATCGACCTCGAAGCGTCTTCGGCGATGAAGAAGAAACTCGCTTTCGAGTTTGATCGAATGGAAAGAGAGAGGAAAGAGAAAGAGTTCGGAGAGATGGAAAAAGAAAAGAAGCGGTTACAAAACGCTCGCAAATCAACGCCGCGACGAATTGAAGACGCGCTGAAAAGCGCGTTCGTCGACAAACCCGCGAAAGTGGCGCACAGAACTTTCGACGTCCTCACGAGCAAACACGCCATGGAGCTCCTGTTGAAATCCGCCATCGCGTTCTTCGCCTTTGATGCCGTCAAAACCGTACGAGCGAACCATCGAGAACGCGTTCGAAGACACCGTTTTGGGCGCGACGATAAACCAGTTTTAGTGATCAAAACATCTAACAGGAGCTTTTTTGGCGGAGCGAGAAAAACATAGTACTTTCAACATCGTTCGTTCGTCAATATTAGAGTGTATTAGTAGTAGTAATAGTATTACAGCGTATTATAAAAGTAGAGTTTACTACGTACGCAAAAGGCGGAACTTCTCTCGTCGCCCCGGAACTTCGTACACGAAAACATCTCGTAGTATTATTATCGTCGTCATCGCTTCTCTTCTCGTTAAACTCCTTCGTCTCTCTTTCTCATTATTTCTTCTTATTCTTGTTGAATATTTGTTCGTCCCTTTTCCTCATCTCGTCCTGAGCGTCAGCTCCAGGTTTTAACCCAAACGTGGTCGCAAGAAGGAATCCACCCCCAATCAATATCGCGAGCGCAAAAATCGCCCCACTCGGCGCTTCCACGTCCCCGGGTTGCCCTCCTTCTGCGATCTCGTATAATTTCCTCGACCCTTCGGACGATGTCGTCAAGGTGACGCCGAGTACTGCGATGTCATCGATCAAGGAAAGCAGAATCAACCCGAGGGCATTTTCGCTCATTCCTGCGGATGTAATGACCCCCCCGGAATGCATTTTGTATCTTCTTCTTTTTGAAGACACGAAGAGCGATAAAGACGTGTTGTTGTTATTCTTCGCTCCTAAACGAGTGCTGTGAAAGCTCCTTTTGCTGTTAATGTTGTTGTTGGGAGAACATATCGAAAGAGAAGCGAGCGATATCATCATCTCAATCCCTTTGTTTAGGTTTTGTAACGACTTTTCAAAGTGAGATATTTTTATGTGTGTTTTTTTCAGTCAATTAAGTTCTCTACTACCTGTTGGTGTTGTTTTTGCTGCAAATATTTTTCTTTAGATGAAACTTCTCTCGATTGACAACGCTGTTGTTGTGAAAAAGGGTATTCAGAGCGAGTATTCGCAGACGTCGTCGTGAATACAGAATTTTGTCTCATCAAAGAGGTTCACACGTACCCATATTCAACACCTTTATAAGCCTATTGGGGAAATTTGCATTTTTTTCACATAAAAATGTATAGAACTTAACTAAGAAAAGACGAGAGAACTTTGCTGCGCTTGATAGCGATAACACGCACACATTTCACACGCAGAGCGGAATAACACACATATATATATATTGAGCAGCGGCAGAGAAGTGTATTTTTTTAGTATTCTCAGAGAGAGAGAGGAGGAGAGCAGAGAGATGGCGACACCACCACCGACATCAATGACGACAATGACGACGGGGAAATTTAGGAGGATTCTCCTCTCAAATATGGAATCCTTTCTCGTGCACACGATGCCGCTCGTGCGATTATGCGAAAAGGAAAACAATAAGAATAAGAAAGATTTTACGTTGAAAAGTTTATGGGAGGCGTTTCACGAGACGAGCGCGTTCGGGTGCGAAGTGCCGCTGGAAATGAATGCGAACAAGGAAAGGATTGAGAAGGAGGAGGATGTGGAGGAAAACGAGGAACCGGAGGTGATTGCGCAGTATTACGCGAGTTACGTTTCAGCGTTTCAGATTTTCGAGAAGACGAAGAAGAATACAAAGAAGACAAAGAAGAAGAGACGAGAGGAGCGGAGAAAAAACGGTGTTGGTGAGAGTAGGAGCGATGATTGTGATGATGATTTTACCCAGGCGGCGTCCGCGCAATATTTTGAATCGTTAGCGCCGTATTCGAGACCGCCTTTGACGGACGTCATCGAAAGACTCGCCGAGGAGAATGAAAAAGTACAAAGTTTGAAAGCGTCGGAGATTGATCGAGAGAAGTCGTGGTTTTGTTTCGCGTGGTATCCGATTTATAGGATACCGCAAGGAACGAGTCGGTCGGATATTCAGGGGTGTTTTTTAACCTATCACGGGTTGAATCATTTAGATATAGAGGATGAGGAGGATGAGGAGGAGGACGGAGACAAGAGCAGCGGCGAAGGAGAGGAAGAAGAGGAGGATGAGGAGGAAGAGGAGGAGGAGGAGGGAAATGTGGACAAAGATGGTGAAGGTGATGAAGAAGTAGAACACGGAGAAAAAAACGGGAAAACAAGTAGGATTCGAGGATTACCTCCACTCCCACCCGCCTCTTTGACGCTTGCCGGCGAAACCAGACTCCAAAGGCGCATCGAAGACGCCAAGAAGAGCGTCGCCGTCCTCGAAAAGGACGAACGCAGCAATACAACAACCACTACCAAAGGAGATGATGAAGAACACACAAATTTCATTCCGCTCAAACCGTTCGGTTTGTGCTGTTACAAAACCGACCCGGAAATCTGGGAAGAATCCGACGAAGCTGAAAACGCTCGAACCGCGGCCATGATTGACGGCGCGTACGCCTTCTTGAGGAGCTTGGAAGTTATTCATCCCGACTACGAATTCTTTTCGCACCACGGATGATGATTTTAAGACAGAGAAGACGTTGCGCGTTTTTAGAGAGAAGAGGATTATAGTCGCACATAGTAGCAACCACATAACAACGCGCGCAGCACTAATAGACATAACACTCGTACCTCTACAATGCACAGTATGCGCTTTTGTCAAGTGGAATACGTGCCCGCGCGGGGCCAAGTACTTCTTCTTAGCCGGTTTGTGTTTCTTTTCTTCTTTTCTTCTTTTTTCTCGTAAACGCCATTTTTTTGATCTGGGGAGAAAAAAAAGAAATATGATGATGGACGGTAAGAAGAAGAAACAATTATCCGGCGCGCAGAAGAGGAAGAAGAAGAAGGAGAAAGAAGATCTCGCCGCGGAAATGGAGCGTTTAAAGCTTCGGCCGAGCAAGTTGTGGACGGGATTGGTGTTGCATCATAAAGATGTTTTTGTATCGCATGTGATTTCGAAATTGAATAGGACGGATCGATATTTCTTTGCGAG
>Ga0115000_10000758_pt1 | contig 29604 bp, 17 predicted proteins | sample ArcticOcean_MG_C_6_FD_89690 | JGI IMG/M metagenome (GOLD analysis project Ga0115000, IMG submission 89690) | Marine microbial communities from western Arctic Ocean - ArcticOcean_MG_CB8_128 | ecosystem: Environmental > Aquatic > Marine > Oceanic | place: Arctic Ocean: Canada Basin | collected...
GAAGACGCACGGCAGCAAGTCATACAGCGCCGATGTCGTTGTGAAGAACGTTCTCGCTGCACTCCAACTCGACCGCCGCCGCGCCGAGACAGAGGTGGTGAAAGTGTGGAACCAGACGATTGACCCCACCATCACGAGCCACGCGCAGCCGGTAAACATCCACCACGGCACACTGTTCGTCTCTGTGGACTCGAGCGTGTGGCTGGACGAGATCGTGCGCTATCGCCGCCACGAGATTCTGCAGCGCTTGCAGCACGCCATGGGTTCCGAGATGGTCAAAAAAATCTCGTACCGAATCGGATAAGGTTCGACCGGAGCCACCGCTTACTTTTTGAGCAGCGCGGTTGCCAGGCCGTCGATGGTGTGGGCTTTGGCCTTGACGGTGGGCTTGAGGCCAAGCTCCTTGAGCGCCTTGGTGGTCTCGGGGCCGATCGATGCAAGCTTGAGGCTTGGGTTGTCCGAGCAGCGCTTGGCCAAGTCGAACCGGGCGTCGAAGTTTTTCACCGCTGAGCTGCTCGCGAACGTGATCCAGTCCGCGCCGTTCTCTTCAAACTCCTGCGCCGCTCCATTGCGGTCCGCCGTCTCGGGCTCGGTTCGGTAAAACGGGATGTCGTCGACGATCGCGCCCTTGTCCTCGAGCAGCCGGGGCAACTCGGGGTTCGCTTCCTCGGCGCGGGCGAGCAGCACCGAGATGTTCTCAATGTTCTGCGTCTCTAGCAGCGCCTTGGCGGTGGCCGCCGCGGTGTAAATTTCCGGCATGAGATCGATGTGGAGATGATGTTCCCTGAGCTTTTTTGCGGTCGCCGGGCCGACGGCGGCGAAGCGGACGCTCCCAAGCTCGCGCACATCACGGAATGCCTTGAAAAAATAGTCGAAGAAATGCTCCACGCCGTTGGCGCTGGTAAAGATGATCCAATCGTAACTGCCGATGCCGGTGATCGCCGCGATGAGCGGCTCGTTTCTGCTTGGCGGCATGATTTTGATGGTGGGAATCTCGAGCACTTCCGCGCCGAAATCCCTGAGCTGACCCGACAATTTGCCGGCCTCCCTGCGGTTTCGGGTGACCACCACTCGCTGGCCAAAGAGCGGCCGGTTCTCAAACCAGTTCAGCGTGTCGCGCAGCGTCGACACACTGCCGATGATCGTCACCGCCGGCGCCTTGAAATCGGCCTTGGCCGCCTCGTCGGCGAGCGTCCCCACCGTGGCGGTGATCGTCTGTTGCCGGCTCATCGTGCCCCAGCGAACCATCGCCGCCGGCGTGTCGGCGGGCAGGCCGTTGGCCTCGAGGGCGGCTGCGATTTTACCGATGCGCTCGACTCCCATCAGGAACACCTTCGTGCCCGGCTCGCGGGCGATGCGTTCCCAGTCCAGCGCGCTTTCGTCCTTGTCGGGATCCTCGTGGCCGGTGATGACGGTGAAGCTCGAGCAATGCTCGCGGTGGGTCAGCGGAATGCCGGCGTAACTCGGCGCGGCGATGATGGACGAGATGCCCGGCACGACCTCGAACGGCACGCCGTCCCGTTTCAGCCCGGCTGCCTCCTCGCCGCCCCGTCCAAAAATGTACGGGTCGCCGCCCTTGAGCCGCACGACCGTCTTGCCGTCCCGGGCTTTCTCGGCGAGCAACCGGTTCAACTCCTCCTGCGGGATGGCTTGGTCGCGGGGACGTTTGCCGCCGAAGATGACCTCGGCCGCCTCCGGTGCGAGCGCCAGCAACTCGCGGTTGACCAGTGCGTCGTAAACCACCACGTCCGCCCGGCGCAACAACTCGGCACCGCGCATCGTGAGCAGCCCGGCATCCCCTGGTCCGGCGCCTACAAGATAAACTTTTCCCATCAAACCCATGTGACGTCACCGTTGGTTAAGTTCGGCCAAGCGGCAAGAAATCATTTTCCGAGCGGCACAATCACCTTCAGTGCGCGCGGCCGCAGCGTGATCGTTACCGGCAGCGTGCCGATGAACTCGCCATCGGCCTGGACGCGCGTCCCGGCAGTGCCGTCGATGGTCAATTCGCTCACGCGGTGATGCACCGCGCCGGGCCAGTCGCCGATTTGGCCCAGCGCCATCGAGGTCACGCCGCGCGACACCGAGCCGGGGTTGACGCGCGGGAACACACACAAGTCGAGCCGGCCGTCGTTGAGCTTCGCGTCCGGAAACAGCACGACCGGCCCGCCGAAAAACCGCCCGTTGCCGACGCACATCCACTCGCCCCGTTCCGAGCCACCGTCCCACGTGGCGGTCAGCCTCGGTGGCTTGGCCTTGAGCGCAACGAGGGTGGAAAACAGGTACGCAAGCGGCCCGATTTTTTTCTTCAGCGCAACACTCACGCCGCCGACCGCGTCGCCGTCCAGCCCGGCGCCGGCCATTTGGACGAAGTAACGCTCCTCTTGGCCGTTGACCGTTTGCACCCTGGCCAAGGGGAGATCGACGGCTCGCGCCTGGCCAAGCTGGATCGTCTCCCAAGCGCGCTTGGCGGCGAGCGGGATGCCCAGTTCGCGGGCGAACACATTCATCGTGCCGAGCGGCAGGATGCCGAGCTGCACTTGGCCAAGCCCGTTGCGTTCCTTGGCCAAGCCGTTGACAACCTCGTTGACCGTGCCGTCGCCGCCGGTGGCGACGATGGTTTTGTAGCCGTCGCGGATGGCCTGTGCGGCGAGGGCAGTCGCGCTTCCGGGCGCGGTCGTCTCGAGCAGAGTGCACTCGTCCTGCAGTTGGCCAAGCGACTCGCGAAAGCTCCGGGCTTTTTCGCCGCGGGCGGCGGGATTGAAAATTAGCGCGATGGACGGTTGGCTCATGGCGGACGGCTTGGCCGGGGGTTACTCGTTCGGCTCGGGCAGCGCCTTGCCGCCGCTGACGAGGAACATCACCGCCATGCGGACGGCAAGGCCGTTGGTCACTTGGTCGAGGATAGTCGAGCGCGGGTGGTCGGCGATCTCGCTGTCGATCTCGACGCCGCGGTTGATCGGCCCGGGGTGCATGACGATGGCGTCTGGCTTGAGCCGGGTGAACCGCTCGTTCGTCAGCCCGAAGAGCGACCGGTACTCGCCGATGCTCGGGAAGGCGGAGAGCCGCTGGCGCTCGTGCTGGATGCGCAGCAGGTTGACGATGTCGGCGTCAGCGAGAGCGTCGTCGATGTTGTGCGTCACGCGGCAGCCCATCTGCTCGAAGATGCGTGGCACGAGCGTCGGCGGGCCGCAGAGCGTGACGTTCGCGCCGAGCTTGGTCAGAGCCCAGATGTTCGAGCGGGCGACGCGGCTGTAAAGGATGTCGCCGAGAATGGTGACGTTCAGGCCGTTCACGTCGCCCTTTTTCTCGAATATCGTGAACGTGTCGAGCAATGCCTGCGTGGGGTGCTCGTGCGCGCCGTCGCCGGCGTTGATGATGCTGCAACCGACCACGCGGGAGAGCAGGTGCGGCGCGCCCTCGGCACTGTGGCGCACCACTATTATGTCGGCACTGAGCGCCTCGAGCGTCTTGCCGGTGTCCCGGAGTGTCTCGCCTTTCCTGAGCGACGACGACTCGGCGGTGAAGTTGATCACGTCGGCATTAAGCCGCATGGCGGCCAGCTCGAAGCTGATGCGCGTGCGGGTGGACGGCTCGACGAAAAGGTTGACCACCGTGCGCCCGCGCAGGGCCGGCACTTTCTTGATCGCACGCTCGCCGACCGCCTTGAAGGCGCGTGTGGTGTCGAGAATGATGCGAATCTCGTCGGCGCTCAGCGACTCGATGTCGAGCAGATGTTTGCGAGTCCAGTTCATTGGTTGTTGCTCAAGGCCTGCAGCGTGACCGAGTCGTTGCCGCCGGTCTCACTCAGCGAAACCTCGATGTGCTCTTCGAGGGCTGTGGGGATGTTTTTACCGACGAAGTCCGGCTTTATAGGCAGCTCGCGGTGGCCGCGATCAATCAACACCGCGAGCTGGATGCGCCGTGGCCGGCCGAGGTGATGCACGGCGTCGAGCGCGGCCCGAACGGTGCGTCCGTTGAACAGCACGTCGTCGACTAGCACAATCGTTTTGCCCTCGACATCGAACGGCACCTCCGTCGGCTGCACGCTGACGATGCCGCGTTGGTCGATGTCGTCGCGGTGCATGCTGACGTCGAGCACGCCGACCGGTGCGTCGTGTCCCCAAATACCGGTGAGCAGCCCGGCCAAGCGCTTGGCCAAGTGAACGCCGCCGCGCTGGATGCCGATCAGCCCGACGCTCTTGCTGTCGGCGTTTGCCTCGGCGATCTCGTGCGCGGTGCGCGTGAGGCCGCGCTGGATCGCGTCGGCGTCGAGGAGCAGTTTTTCGTCAGCCATGGCGGTGGGTGCGGGCACAAAAAAACGAACCTGCGCTGTGCGCGCTGATTCGCTTCGTACAAGATTGTCTCGTCAGTTTTCGCATGTCCCTTGGCGACCTCGCTGGATCGCTTTAAAGGAAACGTGGCGCCGGGTCATTCCCGAGCAGCCTGGCAGCTCTTCCGCCATTTTGTGCGGTGGTTGAGAACCCAGTCCATCAACGTCCGCTCGAACCCAATGTCGCGACCCGCCCTCTCGGATTCAAGCCATTTGTGCCGCAGCACCTCCTCCCGCTCGGCGAGATACTGCTGATACAGCGACGATTTCTTGAGCAGGGCGTCGGTCGATTTGTCTTTCTCGTCAACCATGGCTCACTTCGCGATGGCAGAACCTAGCATCGCCGACGCCCGGCGCAACCCCTTTCGCGCAGCTTACCCCGTGCCAAAAGCGGCGAATCCAACAGGCCCAGGAATCAATTTTAATGCGCTTTGCCAAGCTCCATCTCCCTGAGGGGTAGAGGGAACAGCAAGCGGCCGCTTTGGCGATCCGCTGGACAAAAAAGTGATGCTTTAGCTTGTTGTATGCGCCATGCTCGCCGCCCATGCTCAACGGCAAAATCGACCTGCGAAGCGACACGATCACCCCGCCCGACGACGCGATGCGCGAGGCCATGGCCAGCGCCGTCGTCGGCGATGATGTGCTGGGTGACGACCCGACGGTTCAGGAACTGGAGCAACGCACGGCGGCATTGCTCGGTAAGGAGGCGGCGGTGTTCGTGCCGTCCGGGACGATGGCCAACCAGTTGGCGATCCGCTCGCTCACGCGGTCCGGCGAAGCGATCCTGCTCGACACCAACGCACACATTTACTGCTATGAAGCCGGCGCGCCGGCGGCACTGGCCGGGGTGCAGGTGAGCCTGCTAGACGGCCGGCGCGGGCAGTTTACCGCGGGGCAACTAGAGGCCGCACTGCCGCCTAGGGATGTTCACTTCGCGCCACCAAGCCTGGTCTGCATCGAGAACACCCATAACCGCGGCGGTGGCAGCGTCTGGCCGATGGAGCAGATCGAGTCGGTCACGAGCACGGCGCGCGGGCACGGCTTGGCCTTGCACCTCGACGGCGCGCGGCTGTGGAACGCTTCGGCAGCAAGTGGTGTCAATGAGGCAGTTTACGCAGGCCACTTCGACACGGTGAGTGTCTGTTTTTCGAAGGGACTCGGCGCGCCGGTCGGCTCGATTTTGGCCGGGTCAACGGACGTGATTGCCAAGGCGCGGTTTTTCCGCAAGCAACAGGGTGGCGCGATGCGGCAGGTCGGCATCCTCGCAGCGGCGGCGGCGCATGCGCTTGAGCACAACCGCGCCCGCCTGACCGACGACCACGCAAACTGCCGCGCCCTGGCCAACGGCTTGGCCAAGCTGCCTGGGCTCGGGGTCGATGCTGAGGGCGTGGAAACAAACATGCTGTTCATAGGCACTGGCGAACGCGATGCTGCGGCCTTGGCCAAGCGGCTTGACGAATTGGGTATCCGTCTGCTTGCCATCGGTCAGCACACCCTCCGTGCGGTGACGAATCTCACTGTGACGACTGAAGAAATCGCCCAAGTCATCACTGCCTTCAAGGAGTCGCCCTAACTCTAACTCTAACCAGCGAAGGGTGGGGACGGCTGTCCCCAGCTGTCCGTTGTCGAAGCCCATCGTCTCTGGCGCGCAGGGGGCAGCAAGCCCTACCTTGGGGTTGGCTCAGCGCGGTTTTGCGGTTGTGGATATCTTCCCCTCGACCGCGTTCGGCTCGGCGATTAACGTTTGCGCGTGCCAAAGGAGGCGAAACTCACACCGATGATGGCCCAGTACCGGCAGTGCAAAAGCCAACTGCCGGCTGGGACGATTCTGCTGTTTCGCCTCGGGGATTTTTACGAGATGTTTTTCGAGGACGCGCAGGAGGCGGCCGGCATTCTCAATATCGCGCTGACCAAGCGCGGCGACATGCCGATGTGTGGGATCCCCCACCACGCCACCGGGAATTACCTCTCCAAGCTGCTCAAGGCCGGGCGCAAGGTGGCGATCTGTGACCAGGTCGAGACGGCCAAGCCGGGGCAACTGGTCAAGCGCGAGGTCACGCAGATCCTCAGCCCGGGCGCGCACTTCGACGAGCGAATGCTCGAGGCCGGACGCAACAACTTTCTCGTCGCCGTGAGCGTGTCCGGCGGCCGGTTTGGTGTGGCGGCGATCGATTTGACGACCGGCGATTTCAAGGCCGCCGAGTTGGAAAACGAGAACGACATGCTCGCCGAGTTGGAGCGGCTCAACCCGGGCGAGGTGATTTATCCGGAAGAGTCGCAGCGCTTGGCCGCATCGATCGAGCCGAATGTCAGCGTACTCAACGGCTACGAAGGCTGGGTGTTCGCGCTCGAGACGGCGGAGTTCACGCTGAAGGATCATTTCAAGGTCGCCGCGCTCGACGGCTTCGGGCTGAAGGGCCGCACGGCGGCGATCGGTGCGGCCGGCGGTGCGCTGCATTACGTCAGCCAACACTTGCGGCGCGACGTGGCGCACTTTACTCGGCTCGCTTTTTACGAGGTCGCCGACACCCTCGTGCTCGACGCGGCGACGCTGAAGCACCTCGAGATTCTCGAGCCGCTGCATCGCGAGGCGGCCAAGCCGGCGACGCTTTACGCCGCGCTGAACCGCACCTCGACGCCGATGGGCGCGAGGCGGCTGCGCGACTGGCTCTCGCAACCGCTCTCATCGGTCGAGGCGATCCGGCGGCGGCAGGCGGCGGTTGGCCAATTTCTTCACAACAGCCCGGCGCTCGACCGGTTCCGAGAAAGCCTGAAGGAAATTCGCGATCTTGAGCGGACGATCAGCCGGTTGAGCATCGGCTCCGGCAACGCCCGCGACTTAGTGCAGTTGAGCGGCGCGCTTGGCCAATTGCCGATGCTGCGCGGCTTGATCGCCGAGGTGCAACGCGCCATCGACCCCGTCGCGCCGACGCTGAGCGAGGAGGTTTTCGACGAAGCCGAGCCGGACGACGAGCCGCCGTTGCTGAGCGAGCTGGGCGGCCAACTGCACGAGCTGCCCGAGGTGACCGGCCTGATTTCGCGGGCGATTGCCGATGAACCGCCGCTGACGATCAAGGACGGCGGCATCATCCGCGAAGGCTTTGACCCGGCGCTCGACGAGCTGCGCTGGGGCGCGACCGAGGGCAAGGCCTGGATCGCCCAGCTCCAAAAAGAGGAGTCGGAAAAAACCGGCATCACCTCGCTCAAGGTGCGGTTCAATTCTGTGTTTGGTTATTTCATCGAGGTGACCAAGACGAACCTCGACAAGGTGCCGGAGCATTACACGCGCAAGCAAACCATGACCAACGCCGAGCGCTTCATCACGCCGGAGCTGAAGGAAATGGAGGGCAAAATTCTTGGTTCGCAGGAGCGCAGCCAAAAGCTCGAGTACGAGTTATTCCAGCGCGTGCGCGAGCAGGTGCTGCAGTCGCTGCGGCAGATTCAGCAAATCGCCTCCGCGCTGGCGCAGCTCGACGTGCTCGCCGGTTTCACCGAGGTCGCCCGGCTGCGCGGCTACGTTTGCCCCGAGGTGCGCGACGACGGCATGTTGCAAATCGACGACGGCCGCCATCCCGTGCTCGAGCAGGCGCTGGTCGGCGAGCCGTTCGTGCCGAATGACACGCAACTCGAGAGCGACACCCAACAGATCGCCGTCATCACCGGTCCGAACATGGCCGGCAAAAGCACGTACATCCGGCAGGTGGCGCTGCTGGCGTTGCTGGCGCACACCGGCTCGTTTGTGCCGGCTAAGCGCGCGCGGGTGGACTTGGTCGATCGCATCTTCACCCGCATCGGCGCGAGCGACGACCTGTCGCGCGGCCAGTCGACCTTCATGGTCGAGATGACCGAGACGGCGAATATTTTGAACAACGCCACCGACCGGAGCCTCGTCGTGCTCGACGAGGTCGGGCGCGGCACGAGCACGTTCGACGGCTTGAGTCTGGCATGGTCGATCGTCGAGCATCTGCACAACCAAGTCGGCGCAAAGACGCTCTTTGCGACGCACTACCACGAGCTGACCGAGCTGGCCGGCCGACTGCCCCGCCTACGGAACTTCAACGTCGCCGTACGCGAGTGGAACGAACAGATCGTGTTCCTGCACAAGATCGTCGAGGGCGGCGCGGACAAGAGCTACGGCATCCACGTCGCGCGCCTGGCCGGCGTGCCCAAGCCGGTCATCGAGCGGGCCAAGGCCATCCTGCGCAACCTTGAGGAGACGGAACTTTCCCCCGACGGAGAGGCGCGCTACGTCTCGCGGCAGAGCGTCGAGCGGGAAAAACTCCGCCAGATCGAGCCTGCGCCGCAGTTGGACCTCTTCGCGGGCCAATGACAGCTTGACCCCGGGCGCGCGCTTGGCCAAGCTGCGCGGCCCGCTCGGAGAGATGGCTGAGTGGTCGAAAGCGCTCCCCTGCTAAGGGAGTATAGGTTCACGCCTATCGAGGGTTCGAATCCCTCTCTCTCCGCCACTTTTTTTAGCCTTTTTGGCGCATCAGCTATGCTTGACCAAGCGTAGGCAATCCCTTCTGCCAGCGGGAAAAAAATGCTTCAATCCTTAAAGTTGGGTTTGCGGCCGTTTGGAGGGAGGTGGCAATCGAGCGCACCACCACTTTTTGATTCCAACATACCAAGACGCTGCGGAGTGGCGGTCTCCAAACAATCGTTTGCCTTACTTCATATTTCAATTACCGCTTTGTTCGCTCGCGTATTTGATTCGGATTCTGGCGGAGAAATTGCTTTGATGGGGGGCGATCTTCGTGCAGCTTTTCGGGCAACTTTTTTGTTATGCACCTTTGTGGGTACCGCAATCATTTTTTGGGGCTCGTTCTTTTTCTACTTGAATCAGCGGCCGGCGTTTCTCTTGCTGCAGTGGACTTTGACCACAAGGTGGCACCGTTGCTGGTTCGGCATTGCCTCGAGTGTCACAACGGTTTTGATCTAAAGGGCAAGTTGGATTTGTCCCAACGCGAGGCGGCGATGAAGGGGGGGAAGCATGGCTCCCCGGTGGTGGCCGGCAAGCCGGGCGAGAGCCTGCTCTGGAAAAAGATATCGGAGGATGAAATGCCGCCAGACCACCCGCTTGGACAAGCGGAGAAAACGCTGATACGAGACTGGATCACGGGAGGGGCCAAGTGGGGGGCCGATGCAGATCTTGATCCGTTTCAGTTAACTACAGCTAAACGTGGAGGGTACGATTGGTGGTCGCTGCAGCCGGTGAAACGGCCCGGCCAACCGACGGTTACATCGCAGAATTGGGTGGTCAACCCGATCGACGCATTCATCCTTGCTAAGCTCGAGAAGGCCCAGCTAATACCCAGCGCCCCGGCGGATCCGCGGGCGTTAATCCGGCGTTTATATTTTGACCTGACAGGCCTGCCACCGACGGCGGAACAGGTCGCCACGTTTGTTAACAATCCGACAGATGCCGCGTACCGCAAGGTGGTCGATAACCTGCTAGGTTCGCCGCACTACGGCGAGCGCTGGGGGAGGCACTGGCTGGATCTCGCGCGGTTTGGCGAGAGCGACGGTTTTGAGAGGAACGGTGTCCGCAACAATCTCTGGCCGTATCGCGACTGGATCATTAACGCGTTGAACGACGACATACCGTACGATGAATTCGTGCGCATGCAGGTCGCCGGGGATGTCCTGAAGCCTGGCGACCCGGCCGGGCAAAGGGCTGTCGGTTTCCTTGTCGCCGGGTTGCACAACACAGTCGTGGGGGGTAGCGAGTTCATGAAAAAAACCGCGCGCCAGGATGAGCTAGAGGAGATTGTCGGCACGGTGGGGCAGACTTTTGTAGGGCTCACGGTCAATTGTGCGCGCTGCCACAACCACAAGTTTGATCCCATTCGGCAGAAGGAATACTACCAGTTGACGTCGGCGATTGCCGGGGTGTTCCACGGTGAACGCAACGTCTCCGATCCAGAACTGGGGTTCCAACGTGAGGCGCTTCAAAAACAGGTTGCCGTATTGAGCGAAAAGTTGGCCGGGATCGAGAACCGCGGTCGCGAGGCCGCTCTAGCCAGACGCAAGCAGGGGGACAAGCCGCCGAAGGCCGATCCGCCGAAGCCGCTGGCACGGTGGGAGTTCGATACTGACCTGCGGGACAGCCTCGGTGAGATGCACGGCATGGCCAAGGGCAGTGCCCGGGTTTCCAGCGGCGCGCTGGTCGTGGACGGCAACGCATCCTGGGTTGAGACGAAACCGACCAAGGAGCAGCTCCGGGCCAAGACACTCGAGGCCTGGGTGGAGTTGGGTGACCTGAATCAAAAAGGCGGCGGTGTGATCGGCGTGCAGAATCTTTCCGGTGTGCAGTTTGACACGATCGTGTTTGCCGAGCGCGAGTCCCGGCTCTGGATGGCTGGCAGTAACGGCTACGCCCGCACGCAGTCATTCGGTGCGCTGGAGGAAAACGAGGCGCACCAGAATCCGGTCCATGTAGCCATCGTGTATCGGGAGGACGGCATGATCACCGGCTATCGCAACGGTGTGCCGTATGGCAAACCGTACAAGACTGGAATGTCGGAATTCCCGGCCGGCAACTCGCAGATCATTTTCGGGATGCGGCACAAGGGCGGCGGCAACAATTACCTTAAGGGCAAGATTCATCGCGCCCAGCTTTACGAGCGGGCGCTGACCCCCGACGAGGTCGCGGTTTCGGCCGGGGTGGAGAGCTCGTTTGTCGGTGAACAGGAACTGGCCGCTGCGCTTGGTCAAGCGTCCCGGAAACGGCGGAAGGAGCTGAAGGATCAACTAGCGGCGTTGATCGCTCGCGAAAAGGAGTTGGGCATCGGGTCGCAGATGAAAGTCTACACCGTCGTTGCCCGAGGCAACCCTGGTAAGGTTCGCCTTCTAAAGCGCGGCAGCGCGATGGACGAGGGCGAGGTCGTTCGTCCAGGAGCCGTCGCCGCGCTGCGCTCACTGAGCAGTGATTTTGGTATCCAGCCGGACGCGCCCGACGCGGAGCGCCGCAAACAGTTGGCACACTGGCTCACGGACCCGGAAAATCCGTTGTTCACCCGCGTGATCGTCAACCGCCTGTGGCACTACCACTTTGGCACCGGCATCGTGGAGACGCCGAACGATTTCGGGTTCAACGGCGGCCGGCCCAGTCACCCGGAGTTGCTCGACTGGCTGGCATCCGAGTTTGTCGCCAACGGAAGACGGCTCAAGGCAATGCACCGGCTGATCGTGACCTCGAACACCTATCGGCAGGCGACTGCGCCGTCCGAGGACGGACTGGCGTTGGATGCGGAGAATCGACTGCTCTGGAGGAAGTCTCCGGTGCGGCTCGACGCCGAGTCGTTGCGCGACGCCGTCCTCGCCGTCTCCGGGAAGCTTAATCCCAAGATGGGCGGCCCCGGTTTTCGCGACGTATCCATCACGCCCAACAACGGCACCACCTACTACGCGCCGATCTATCCGAAGGGCGACGAGTACAACCGGCGCACGGTTTATCGCTTCAGTCCGCGCGGCGGGCGCAGTGCGGTTCTCGATACATTCGATTGCCCGGATCCTTCGACCACCGCGCCGCGCCGCGGCGTGACCACCACTCCACTGCAGGCGCTGGCTTTGTTGAACAACGAATTTATTTTGAACAAGGCGCAGGCGATGGCAGACCGGGTGCAAGCTCTTGAGAAGGGCAGACTCGACGAGCAGGTGAAGCGGGTGTTTCTCGATGCCTACCAGCGCGCGCCGGACGCTGAGGAACTGTTCTTGGCCAAACGCTTGGCCGGGCAATACGGTCTCGTCACGCTCTGCCGTTCCCTGTTTAACAGTAATGAATTTGTTATCCTGAACTGAAATGAAAGACGCCAACACAATTGATCGACGCGAGTTTTTCAACTGGGGCATCCGAGGGATCGGGGCCACGGCGTTCGCGAGCCTGCTCTCCCGCGGCAGCTCGGCCCGGGCGAGTTCGCTTGGCCCGGCGGTCTTCCCGAACTTCGAGCCGCGGGCCAAGCGGGCGATCCACATAAGCCTCGTTGGCGGTATGAGCCACATAGACTCGTACGACCACAAGCCCGGACTGGACAAGGCCCACGGCAAGCCGCTTGGCTCGAGTGAAAAGCCTGATATTTTCTTCGGCAAAGTTGGCCTACTGCGGAAGAGCGATTTTCAATTCAAACCGCGGAGCCAAAGCGGGCTTTGGTTGTCGGACATGTTCCCTCACATCGCCGGGATGGCCGATGAGATGACGGTCATCCGCTCGATGACCACTGATTCGGCCAACCACACGCCGGCGTTGTTTTTCGCCAATAGCGGCTTTGAGTTTAACGGATTTCCGTCGGTCGGCAGCTGGGCATCGTACGGGTTGGGCAGCGATACTGAATCATTGCCAGCGTTCGTCGTGCTTAGCGACGGACGTGGTGGGCCAAACGGTGGGGCGTCTAACTGGTCCAGCGGGTTTCTTCCTTCGCAGCATCAGGGGGTCGAGTTGCGGAGCGGCAACACGCCGGTGCGGGATCTCTTCCCGGCCATCGAGCAGCCTAAAGGATCGGACGCCGCCGCGCGTGCATTCCTGCAAAAATTGAATGCCCGCCACGCTGCCCGCCGCGGAGCCGATGCGATGTTGAGCAGCCGCATGCGCAGCTATGAGCTTGCGGCCCGTATGCAGTTGTCCGTGCCGGAAGTGAGCGACATCAACGGCGAACCGGAATACATCCGCCGTCAGTATGGTATGGGGGAAAGCCGCACCGAGGATGCCGGGCGCCGCTGCCTGCTGGCGCGGAGATTGCTCGAGCGCGGAGTGCGGTTCGTGCAGATTTACTCCGGCGGCCCGATCGGCGGCTCGCCTCGCGCGAGCTGGGATGCGCACGAGAATGTGCAGGACAACCACTCGACCGAGGCCGGCCGGATCGACAAGCCGATCGCCGGCCTACTTCGCGACCTCAAGCAACGCGGCATGCTCGATGACACACTGGTGTTGTTCACCACCGAGTTTGGTCGAACGCCGTTCGCCCAGTCGAATGCCAACCAGGTAGGCCCCGGTCGGGATCACAACAAGTACGGATTCTCATGCTGGATTGCCGGCGGTGGCGTGAAGTCCGGGTACAGCTACGGACAGACCGATGAGATCGGATGGAAGACAGTTGAAAATCCGGTGCACTGGCACGACTTCCATGCGACCGTCCTCCATCTAATGGGGATCGACCACAAAAAGCTGACCTTTTACCACAACGGAATCGAGCGCCGGTTGACGAACGTCCACGGCCATGTGGTGAGCGACATTTTCGCCTGATCACTCGCCGATCCTTTTCAGAAATTCGGCTTCATCTAGAATCGTCACGCCAAGCGACTTGGCCTTGGCAAGCTTTGAGCCGGCCTTTGAGCCGGCGAGAAGACAGTCTGTTTTTTTACTGACGCTGCTGGTGGTTTTGCCGCCATTGGCTTCAACTTTCGCCATGGCCTCCTCGCGCGACATGCCGAGTAATGTACCGGTGATCACGATGGTTTTGCCTGTAAATACCATTCCTTTATCGGTGGCTTTGCTCGGCTCCGAACCTTGCGGGTCGATCCCGAGCTTGGCCAAGCGCTCCAATGTGGCACGGCCAATTTCCGAGTCAAACCAAGCGATCACGGATCGGGCGACGGATGGCCCGACCTCGGTCGTGTAGTTTGGTGGATGGTTGCCGTTCTCCTTCGTGATCCGGGCAAAGCCCAGCTCGGCCAGGCGCTCGACCCGTTTGCGAATCTCGTCGACCAATTCTGAGTAACGCTGCTCACGCTCGGCCTTGTCGGCTTCTGATGTGGGCGGGTTTTTACGTGAGCGCGGATTGATGTGAATCACCTCCTCGCCCATATCATCCAACACAATGATATCGCTCAAAATGTCTGACTGCGCCACGGCGGGAATGTCCTTGTGGAATCTGCTCAATGCGATGGCAGTCGTACGACCCAGTTCGGGAATGGCCAGCGCGAAGAGCCAGCGGTCGAGGCCCATCGTGCGGGCGCGTGAGACTGAGTTGACGAGCTTGTTGGCATTTTTCTCTCCAAAGACGCGCGGTTCGCCTTCGGTGCCGAGGTTGAGCGGACCGAGTTGCTCGACGCTCAGGCCGAACAGATCCAGCGGATTTCCTGCAAGTTGGCGCTCGACGAGCTTGTCTGACACGATATCGCCGAGGCATTCGATATCGAGCGCGGTGCGCGCGGCAAAATGCTCGAGCCGCTGCGCCGCCTGTGCCGGGCAATCCGAGTTGACGCAGCGCCATGCCACGAACTCCTCGTCCTTTTGAATGGCCCCACCGCAGGTCGGACATTGGCTGCCGGTCGCGGTGAGCATATTGAACGGTTTGGTATCGACCGGCCGCAAATCCTTGACGACTGAGATTACCCCGGGGATGACATCGCCGCGTTTCTCGATGAGAACCGTGTCGCCCACGCGAATGTCTTTTCGGGCGATTTCGTCCTCGTTGTGCAGCGTGGCTCGGCTGATCGTCGAGCCGTCGAGGAAAACCGGCTCGAGCTCGGCGACCGGCGTGAGAGTGCCGGTGCGGCCAACCTGCACTGTAATTGCGTTGAGCTTGGTTTGCGTCTGCTCGGGTGCGTATTTGTAGGCCATGGCCCAGCGTGGCGACTTGGCGGTGGCACCGATGCGGTCGCGCAGGTCGAAGCGGTTCAGCTTGATGACAGCGCCGTCGGTGTCGTAGTCGAAGCCGGGTCGGACGCGGTCCAACTCGGCGATGGCGTCGAGGACGTCGTCCACGCCGGAGCAGCACCACGTGTGTTGTGGTGTGCGGAAACCAAGCCGGCGAAGCGCGTCGAGCAGGCCGGATTGCGAGTCGATCGTCGGGCCTCCGATGATCTCACCGCTGCCGTACAGGACGATGTCGAGGGGGCGTCTGGCCACGAGCGCTGAGTCGAGCTGCTTTAGCGAACCGGCGGTGGCGTTGCGGGGATTGGCGAAGAGAGGCTCGCCGGCGTCGGCTCGCTCGCGATTGAGCTGCGCGAAGCCGGAGCGCGTCATGATCACCTCGCCGCGCACCTCGAGCACTCCGGGGGCGTCTGCTTGGTCAAGCGCATTGAGCCGGAGCGGGATGGTCCGGATGGTGCGGAGGTTGGCCGTGACGTCGTCGCCGGCAATGCCGTCGCCGCGGGTGGTGCCGCGGGTGAACAGGCCATCCTCAAAACGAAGGCTGATCGCGACGCCGTCGGCCTTGGGCTCGACGAGCCAATCGAGCGGCTCACCGGGAAGGAGCTTTTGCACGCGGTCAACAAAGTCGCGCACCTCCTCCTGCGAGTAGGTATTGTCGAGGCTCATCATCGGCACCGCATGCCGAATGGTCTTGAAGCCGTCGATCGGTGCGCCGCCGACGCGCTGACTGGGAGAGTCGGCGGTTTGGAGTTCTGGATGCGCCAATTCGAGGTCGAGCAACTTGCGGTAAAGTTGGTCGTACTCTTGGTCGCTGATCGCCGACTGTGCCTCGACATAATACGCCCGGTCATGCCGGCGAATCTCCTCCGCCAACACCGCATGCCGCTGCTGTGAAGTGTCAGGCATCAATCAAACATCTTGCCGGGGTTCAGGATGCCTTTTGGGTCGAGGGCTTTGCGGAGTTCGCGCATGACTCGCATCTGGGCCGCGCCGGCGAACTTGGGGAGGAACTCTTTCTTGGCGAGGCCGATGCCGTGTTCGCCGGTGATGGTGCCGCCGAGGCGGATGGCTTCGTCGAAGATTTCCTTGAACGCTTCGTGCACGCGGTGGATTTCAGCCTCGTTGCGTTCGTCGGTGAGGAAGGTCGGGTGCAGGTTACCGTCGCCCATGTGGCCGAAGGTGCCGATTTTCAACTCGTATTTCTTGGCGACCTCGGCGACGAAACGAATCATGTGGGCCAGTTCGCTGCGCGGCACGGTGGCGTCCTCGAGGATGATGGTGGGGGCCAAGCGGGCGAGTGCGCTGAAGGCGCTGCGGCGGGCGGTGGCGAGTTGGGTGGCTTCGGCGTCGTCCTTGGCGACGCGCACTTCTTTTGCGCCGTTGGCCTTGGCCAGTTCCTCCATTTTAGCGGCTTCCTCGGCGACGGCGGCGGGGTGGCCGTCGGTTTCCATCAGCAACAATGCCTCGCAATCGAGCGGCAGGCCGATCTTGGCAAAATCCTCCACGCAATGAATCGTGGTGCGGTCAAGAAACTCGAGCGTGCATGGAATGATTTGCGCGGCGATAATGTCGCTCACGGTTTGCGCGGCGGCATCCATCGCGTCGAATGTGGCGACCATCGTTTTCTTCCCGGCCGGTTTCGGGATGAGCCGCAGCAGCACCTTGGTGATGACGCCGAGCGTGCCTTCGCTGCCAATCATCACGTCCTTCAGTGAAAAGCCGGCGACGTCTTTCACGCACTTGTTGCCGAGCCACATCACCTCGCCGTTCGGCAGCACGACCTCCATGCCCATCACATAATTGCGCGTGACGCCGTACTTAAGCCCGCGCAGTCCGCCGGAGTTTTCAGCGACGTTGCCGCCGATGGTGGAAATCTTCATCGAGCCCGGGTCCGGCGGATAAAACAGCCCGGCCTTCTCGGCGGCCTCGGCGATTTGAATCGTCGTCACGCCCGGCTCCACCGTCATGGTGAGGTTCGCCGCGTCCACCTCCAGAATTGCGCCCATTTTCACCGTGCACAGCACGATGCAATCTGCCGCGGGAACACTGCCGCCGCTGAGGCCGGTGCCCGAGCCGCGCGTGACCACCGGCGTTTCTGTGTCATTGGCCAGCTTGAGTACCGCGCTGATTTGCTCCGTGCTCACCGCGAACACCACACTCCCCGGCATTTCCTTCATCGCCGCCGTGCCGTCGAAAGCGTACGGGATGAGGTTCTCCCTTGAGGTCAGCACATTTTCCGCGCCGACGATGTCGCGCAGTTTGTTGAGGGTTGATTGATCCAAGGCCATCCGTTGAACAGGCGCGAAGCTTCCGCGACTTGGCCAAGCGGGGCAAGCGCGTAGGTCGTTTGGCCAACTTGGGGACGGCCTTTTTAGCCGTCCTTCGGCGGGGGCGGATAGGGATGCGGCGTGCTGGGGAAAGCACGCCCTGTCTTGGGCTCTTGGCAAATTACTGAGGATAACTTGTCGATAAGCACCGAGTAAGTTTTCAAGTTCTATTCGTTGCGTCGGTACCGGGTTTGGGGTTTCATTGAGTTGTGTCTGATGTCTTGGATATGCCGCCCACCGAGTATGCGGATCTGAAAAAAACGCCGCGAAAAAGGGAATCAGTCGCCTCGATTGCGCTGGGCCGGACACCGCCGCACGACACCGCCGCCGAGCAGGGGGTGCTCGGCTGCATCCTGCTTGACCCAAAAGAAAATCTCCCCGCCTGCATCCAAAAGGTCAAGGACGAGTCTGTGTTTTATGACCTCCGCCACCAGGCGATCTACTCGGCGTTGGTGCAGATGAGCGAACGTAACACGCCGATCGATCTGCTGATATTGTCGCACCAATTGCGCACCGACGGGGAACTGGACAACATCGGCGGGGTGGCCTATTTGGCCGAGTTGCAGGACGGGGTGCCGTCTGCCGCGAACCTTGAGTATTACTTTGACATCGTTCGGGATCGGGCGCTCCTGCGGAAGGTGATCCACACCTGCACGAAGGCGATCGCTGATGCGTATGAAGGGAGCGATGAGGTGGAGAGCCTGATCGGCGAGGTGGAGCAGGCAGTGCTGGATATTCAGCGTGAGCAAAGCATCTCCAACAACGCAACCATCCAGGAGCATGTCAAAAACGCGGTCGGCAAGATTGAACAATACTTCAAAGACAAGGGAGCCACCACGGGCATCGAGACGGGCTTCACTGATTTTGACCGAATGACGACGGGGTTGCACGGCGGCGAGATGATCGTCGTGGCGGCCCGGCCGAGCATGGGCAAGACCTCGTTGGCGATGAACATCGTGGAGCATGTTGCGCTGGAAAAGGGTCTGCCGGTGGGGGTGTTCAGCCTCGAGATGTCGGCGGACGCGCTGGTCATGCGCATGATCTGCTCGCTGGCCCGAATCAATCTGCGCGATATGCGTGAAGGGCTTCTGCAAACCAGGGAATTCCCCCGAATTGTTGATGCGTCCGGTAAATTAACCAACTCCGGGCTGCATATTGACGACACAGGCGGCCTCTCGATTCTTCAACTCAAGGCGCGGGCGCGTCGCATGTGGCAGCAGCACGGCATCAAGTTGTTTGTCATTGACTACATGCAACTGCTTCATTCTACTTCGCGCCGCGGCGGGGAGAACCGCCAGCAGGAAATTGCGGAGATTTCCAGCGGCATTAAGGCTCTGGCCAAGAATTTGGATGTCCCCATCATCGTGTTGAGCCAGCTCAACCGTGAACTGGAGAAGGACAAAACCCGCAAGCCCCGCCTCTCGGATCTCCGCGAGTCAGGCGCGATCGAGCAGGATGCCGACTTGGTGGGGCTTTTATACAAGCCGGGTGGAGCGGATGCCGACGGCGATGAGGCGGAAAGTGAAGCTGAGCAGATCAACCTGCTCATTGCCAAGCAGCGCAACGGCCCGACAGGGGATGTGCGCCTGTCCTTTTTGAAGGGGTTCACAAGATTTGAGAATGCAGCCAAGATCAGCAGCGACGACGTCCCGCAGGTTGACTAACCCAGCGCGGTGGCTGCGCGCGCTTGGCCAAGCGATCATCGTCTGTGTGCTGCTGTGGGGCGGCCCGGCTTGGGGGCAAATTAGCGGCCCGGCTCCCAGGGCGATGCTGGTTCAAAAAATAATCATCCAGCACGAGGGGCAGGCGGCGGCGAGCGAGCAGCTGATCCGGGCCAATATCCGCCTCAAGGCAGGCGGACCCTACTCGCGCAAAGCCAGTGATGACGACATCCACAACCTCCGCAACACCGGGTTTTTTGAGAACGTTTACGTGACCGACAAGCAGGTTGCCGGCGGAGTGGAGGTGACCTACACGCTGGTGGGCAAGCCGGTGGTCACGGAGATTCTTTTCGAGGGCAACACCGGTGGGCGCAAGTTCAAGGGAAGCAAGCTTCGCAAAAAAATCCGCTCCCGCACCGGGGAGACCCTCAACCGGCCGAGAATTTTCTCTGACACACGCCTCCTCCAAAAGGAATACCAAAAAGGGGGCTACGACCAGGCCAAGGTGGGGTACGAGGTCCAGCACGACAAGTCGCTTGGCCAGGCCGTGGTCGTCTTCCAGTTTGACCCGGGTCGGAAGGTCAAAATTGAGGAAATCGTGTTCGAGAATGCCGTTGCCTTTTCCCAGCGCGAGTTGCGCAAGGTGATCAAGACCCGCAGGCATTGGTGGATGTCCTGGCTGACTTCCAGCGGCAAATTCGAGACAGACCAGTGGGATGAGGATCTCGAGATGCTCGTCCAGTTTTATCAGGACGAAGGCTACATCGACTTCAAGATTCGTGAGATCGAGTTTGAGGACTCGGAGGGTGACCGGATGGTGATCCGCCTCGACATGTACGAGGGCTACCGTTACCAGATAGGAAACGTCACCTTCGAGGGTACCTCGATCTTTACCGAGGACGAAATACGCCGTGGCGTGCGGGTTCGCAGCAGGGCAGTGGCGCCGGTGATGCTGGAGGGCGCCATCTTCACCCCAAGTGGCTTGAGCGAAGACCGGGAAGCCGTCCGGGATTTTTACGAGTCCTACGGTTACCTCGACACACGTGTGATTGTGTCCAAGGTGCCCAACACTGATCAGGGCACGATGGATCTGGTTTACCGCATCAGCGAGGGTGAGTTGAACTTTGTGGAGAAGGTGGAAATTCGCGGAAACACCCGCACCAAGGACAAGGTGATTCGGCGCGAATTGGCGATCTATCCCGGTGAAGTGTTCGACATGGTCAGAGTCGAGTTGAGCAAAATTCGCCTTGAGGGCACCGGGCTCTTTGACGCTGTCGAAACGCAGGTAGAAATAATACCAGAACTGCCCGACCGCCGCAATCTCATCATCGGGGTGAAGGAGGGCCGAACCGGCCACCTCATCATGGGGTTTGGGTATAGTTCCATCGAGTCGATATTTGCCCAAGCGGGCTTCGTGCAGGGCAACTTCGACCTCTTCAATCCACCGTACTTCACCGGGGGCGGGCAGAAATTCCGCCTGCAAATCACCACCGGCGCACGCCGGCAGGATTACCAGGTCACCTTCGAGGAGCCTTATTTTATGGACCGCAAACAGCGTTTGTCCGTGGACCTGTATCACCGCGAGATCCAGTACTACAGTCGCTACTACGAGCAGCACCAGACCGGCATAAAGCTAGGCTTCGCCCGGAAGCTCTGGGACGATTTCACCTCCGGGGGAGTCAACCTCACCTTTGAGTCCGTAGGCATTTTCGACAGCTCCTCTTATTCTGACATGCTCAAGGAGCACGACATGCTCACCAACGGTTTGGCCAAGGGATACGACTTGCCCAGGGAACATCCCGATAGTCTGTCAGCCAACCCCTTTGACTGGACCTTCGATATGGACAGGCTGCATCAAGGGGAGTTGGCCGAGTTGAACAACGACCGCCTGGTTTCCAAGCTGGGGCTGTTTTTCGCCTACGACACCCTCAACCACGGGCTTATGCCCAGTCGAGGCCAATTCACACGGATTAACGCGGATATTGCCGGCGGCCCCCTGGGCGGCGACACCGAGATGTACCGCCTCGAGCTCGAGACGGCCTACTTCTATCCCGGTTTTGTCCCGGGCCATGTGTGGGAGGTGATTGGCAAGCTGGGCGTCGTGGACACCTTCGGCGACAGCGGGCGGGTGCCTTACTTTGACCGGTTCTTCCTCGGAGGCGGATACACAATGCGCGGCTATGATTACCGGGACATCGGGCCGCAGATGCAACGCTGGAAAAACGGCGTGGAGGACGGCAAGCTTGGCTACTATGTGAACGTCGAGGGCGCCGACGGCAAATCGAAGGGAGAAAAATTTGTCCCTGTGGAGGAGAATGTGCCCTACTATCCATTTTCACAAAGACCACAGGTTCAGCCTGAATCCGGTGACAAGTGGACCCCGGTCATTGAAGACAGCACAGAAATACCGCTTGGAGGCAGCAGCTACTGGTTCGGGTCTGTTGAGTACACCATCCCGATCATCGATAAATTGCGGTTCGCGATGTTTTACGACATCGGCATGGTGTACGCCGATCCCTACGACTTCGATTTCTCAAACTACGCTGACAACTGGGGCATCGGCCTGAGACTCTTCGTGCCACTGCTGGGGCCGTTGCGACTTGACTATGGCTTCCCGCTCAATAGCCCGGATTACGCTGAGGGAGGCGGGCAGTTCCACTTTGGGGTCGGCTTCTCCCGCTCTTTTTAACCTGATTTGATAGACACAAAAAAACCATGAACCACTCATCCTTGGCCAAGATGGCCGCCATGATACTGGCTGCAGCCTTCTTCGCCGCTACCGCTACCGCACAGGAACCTGTTAAGATCGCCACCGTTGATCTCCTGAAAGCCTTCGACGGTTACTGGAAAACCAAGTTATCCAACGATCAACTAAGGGAGCGAGGAGCCGACTTCGACAAGGCGCGAATCGGCATGATCGACGATTTGAACCTGCTCCGGGAAGATTACAGTCGGCTGAACGCTAGCATTCAGGATCAGGCCAACTCCAAGGAAAAACGGGCTGACGACCAAAAGAAAGCACAGGTCAAACTCGCCGAGTACAAGCGCCTCGAGCAGCAAATAATCGAATATAACAAAAACGCCCAAAAAACGCTCGCAGACCAGACCCAGCGGCTTCGAAAGGGGCGCCTCGAGGAAATTCAGGAAATCGTCAGCGCCAAGGCCAAGGAACTGGGCTACGATTGGGTCATCGATTCGTCGCAGGATGTCATGCTGCCGCGCACACCCACCGTTCTTTACACCAATGGCAAAAACGACCTCACCGCCGTAATCATGGGGCTCCTCAACGAGTCCGCCTCAGGCAAATACAAACTCAGCGAACCGGCCGAGCCAAGCGCGGAGCAACCAGCAGCCCCCACGGCGACAGAAAAATAGTCGCCGCGAACAGTTCCAAGAGAGAGGAGCGAGTTCCACCTCACCCCATTTTCAGCGTCTCCAACTCACCGCTTGGCAAGCGGTAAAGTTTGACTTTTTGAGACCCACCCAGTAGAAGATCCTCGTACCAGAGAGAGACAAATATCATGGCCGCAAAAGCATCCTCCAAGACACCATCCGCCGGACCCGACAAACGCACCTCTGACCTCGAGTCTGCTATCGCCGCCATTACAAAGAGCTTTGGCGAAGGCTCGATCATGCGGCTCGGGGACGAGGGGGCGAACTTGAAAATTGAGGCGGTCTCCACCGGCTCGCTTGGTTTGGACATTGCGCTCGGGGTGGGCGGCGTGCCGCGGGGACGCATCATTGAGATTTATGGGCCGGAGTCGTCCGGCAAAACGACGGTCATGCTGCATATCGTGGCCAACGCGCAGAAGGCCGGCGGCACGGCGGCCTTTATCGACGCTGAGCACGCGCTCGACCCGTCGTACGCGGCCAAGCTGGGGGTGAACCTCGATGAACTGCTAATCTCCCAGCCGGACAGCGGCGAGGAGGCGCTGACGATCTGTGAGACGCTGGCCCGCTCCGGCGCAGTGGACGTGATCGTGATCGACTCGGTGGCGGCGCTCGTGCCGAGGGCGGAACTAGAGGGCGACATGGGCATGGCGACCATGGGAATGCAGGCGCGGTTGATGAGCCAGGCGCTGCGGAAGTTGGCCGCCATTCTCGGCAAGTCCAAGACGATGTGCCTGTTCACCAACCAAATGCGCGAGAAGGTCGGTGTGATGTTCGGCAGCCCGGAAACGACGCCCGGTGGCAAGGCGCTCAAGTTTTATGCCAGCGTGAGGATCGATATCCGTCGTCGCGAACAAATCAAGGATAACATGGGCAACGTGATCGGCAACCACATCCGTACCAAGGTGGTGAAGAACAAGGTGTCGCCGCCGTTCATGGAGGCCGAGTTCGACATTATTTACGGGCAGGGCATCAACTGGGAGGGGGACCTGATCGCCGTCGGCTTGGCCAAGGAGATTATCCAGAAAAAAGGCGCCTGGCTGCAGTTCGAGGGTGAGATGATCGGCCAGGGCAAGGAAGCCTCCCGCAAGGCGTTGCAGGACGAACCGGCATTGGCGCAGAAAATCCTCGCCAAGATCAAGGGCGAGACTGTGGAGGAGCCCCCCGCAGAGGAGGAAGGCGAGCCAAGCGCCGCCGAGGATTAACCACTTGGTCAAGCGGGCCGGCCTGAAATTTGGCACTTTTCCCGCTTGACGTGCCGTGGCGACTGGGCTACCAATCCGCCCGCTATGGCAAAAGTAGTGGCAACAATCGTAATGGGACTGGTCGTACTGGCACTCGGCCGGGGTCGGGTTTGTTGCGGATAAGTTAAAATTTCCAAGACACCCACGACCCAAACGGTCGTGGGTTTTTTTTTGCAAAACCAAGTAATCCGATGAGCGAGACAACAGAAACCAAGACGGTGACATCAACCAAGGCCAAGGGAGAGATCGGCCCGAGCATGATCGGCAGTGAGATCCTCGTCAGCGCACTCGAGCGCGAGGGCGTGGACACGATCTTCGCCTACCCCGGCGGCGCGAGCATGGAGTTTCACCAGGCGCTGACCCGATCCGAGCAGATCCGCACCATCCTGCCCCGCCACGAGCAGGGCGGCGTGTTCGCGGCCGAGGGCTACGCCCGCGCCACCGGCAAGGCCGGCGTCTGCATGGCCACCAGCGGCCCCGGCGCCACCAACCTCGTCACCGGCATTGCCGACGCGTACATGGACTCGATCCCGCTGGTCGCCATCACCGGCCAGGTGCCGCAGGCGATGATCGGCAAGGGGGGATTCCAGGAGACCGACTTTTTCGGCATGACCCTGCCGGTGGTGAAACACAGCTACCTCGTCACAGACGTCAACGAAATCCCGGCCGTGGTGAAGCAGGCGTTCAAGATTGCCACCAGCGGCCGGCCCGGCCCAGTGGTCGTAGACGTGCCGAAAAATATCCAGCAGACCCGCGCGCAGGTACTGTTCCCCGACGAGGTGGACATCGCTGGGTTCGACCCCGAGGGACTCAAGGCAAGCGAACTCGAGCTCAACGAGATCGTTGGATTGATTGAGAAAAGTGAGCGGCCACTGCTCTACGTCGGCGGCGGGATTATCAGTGCCGACGCCAGTGACGCGTTGCGCCGCCTGGTCGCAGCGACCGGCATCCCAGTCACCAGCACGATCATGGGCGTCGGCGCGTTTCCAGAGACGCACGAATTGTCGCTGCGCTGGCTCGGCATGCACGGCTCGGCCTACGCCAACTGGGCGGTCAGCGGCGAGTTCGAGAAGGACGCCGAAGGCAACTCCATAAAGGTGGCCGAGGGCGCCGACCTGCTGCTGGCCTTTGGCGTGCGGTTCGACGACCGCGTGACCGGCAAGGTCGAGAAATTCTGCGAGCACGGCACCATCGTGCACATCGACATCGACCCGTCGGAGATCAACAAAAACCGCAAGGTCGCCCTGCCGGTGGTGAGCGAGATTCGCTACGCACTCGAGCAACTGGCCGACATGGTCAGCGAGCGGCCGTTGCCGAAAAAATTCACCGCATGGCAGAAGCAGGTCGCCGAGTGGAAAACCAAGGCGCCGTTTGGCTATCGCGTGACCGACGAGGTGCTGAAATCGCAGCACATGAAGGATCATCTCGACGGCTCGGAGGACGAAGTCATCCTGCCGCAGATGGTCATCGAGATGCTCTACGAGTTGACCGGCGGCGAAGCCATCCTGACCACCGGCGTCGGCCAGCACCAGATGTGGGCCGGCCAATACTATTTGTCAGACAACCCCCGCCAACTCATCACCAGCGCCGGGCTGGGGGCGATGGGCTTCGGCTACCCGGCGGCGCTAGGGGCCAAGGTCGCTCGCCCTGACAAGCAGGTGATCGACATCGACGGCGACGGCTCGTTCCTGATGAACGTCCAGGAACTGGCCACCGCGCGCATCGAGAAGATCGCGGCCAAGGCCATCATCCTCAACAACCAGCACCTCGGCATGGTGGTGCAGTGGGAAGACCGCTTTTACGCCGGCAACCGCGGCCACACCTACCTCGGCGATCCGGACGACATGAAGCAGATTTATCCCGACTACGTGACGATGGCCAAGGGATTCGACGTGCCGGCCGAGCGGGTTATTTACCGGCGCGACCTCCGGGCGGCGTTGCAACGAATGCTCGACTCCGACAAGCCGTACGTGCTCGACGTCATTGTGCCGTACACCGAGCACGTGCTCCCATTCATCCCCGCCGGCAAAACGGTCGCTGACATGATCTGGAAGGTGTAGGCAAAGCGAATATACAAGGGAGAGCTGTCCCTGCCGCTCGCTTGGCCAAGCGCGTTCGGTAATTCTTATTTTCCCGGTTGGTTTTTTTGGGCGAGGTGCAACTCGCCACTCTCTTGCAGTCCGCTTGGCTTACAGCGCTTTTATCAAGTTTCTCAACTCGACTAGCCGCCCGTCTGGCGATCGCTTGGCGAAACGCGGAAATTTCCCTCCAATCATGATTAAGTCGCCGTTGCGTGTCAGCATGATTTTGTCGCCCTTGGCCTCGATGCCGGTGACGTTTTTGGCGGCGGCCAGCACCTTCAATTCAGCCGCGCCCAGCAGCCGCTCGACCGGCTTGGGGATGGGCCCGAACCGATCGCGAATCTCCGCCCTCAACTCGGCCAACTCGGCGGCGTTGGAGAGCTGGGCCAGTTTGCGGTAAAGAACGATTCGCTGCCGCGTTTCGGGGATGTGGTTGAACGGCAAATACGCGGGCGCACGGCCGATGTCCCTCGGCTCCTCGGCAGTAACCGGTGCTTCGTCATCATCGTCATCATCGTCATCGACTGTCGCCACGACATCGCGCGGCACGGTCACCTCGAACTGAGGCGGGACAGACTTGCGGGGCGCTCGCTCGGCGCTCTTTTCCTCGCCGGGATTCATCGCGAGAAAATCGAGCGCGAGGCGCACCTCGACGCGGCGCTCGACGGTTTCGCCCTTGAGCCGCTTCACGCTTTGCTTGAGCAACTGGCAGTAAAGCTCGAAGCCAACGGCGGTGATGTGGCCGCTTTGCTGTGCGCCGAGGATGTTGCCCGCGCCGCGAATCTCGAGGTCGCGCATGGCGATCTTGAATCCGCTGCCGAGCTTCGAGTACTGCTTCAGAGCGCTGATGCGCTTGCGGGCGTCGTTGAGCAGGGCGGCGTGGCGTGGTAAAATCAAATAGGCAAAAGCTTGGTGCTTGTAACGCCCGACGCGGCCGCGCAACTGGTACAGCTCGCTCAGGCCGAAACGGTCGGCGCGGTCGACGATGATCGTGTTGGCGTTGGGGATGTCGAGGCCGCTCTCGATGATGGTCGTCGAGAGCAGGATGTCGGCGTCGCCATTGATGAATCTTGTCATCACCTTCTCGAGAGTGCCGCTGGCCATCTGGCCGTGACCAACGATGAGCCGCGCCTTGGGCACGAGCTTACGGATGCGATCGGCCATGGTCTCGATCGTCGTCACGCGGTTGTGCAGAAAGAACACCTGCCCGCCCCTGTTGAGCTCTCGCTGGATGGCGTTGCGGAGGGTCGTCTCGTCGAACTCGATGACGGTGGTCTCGATCGGCAGCCGGTCCTGCGGCGGCGTCTCGATGGTGCTCATGTCGCGCGCGCCTGTGAGCGCCATGTGAAGCGTGCGCGGGATTGGCGTCGCGGTCAGCGTGAGCACGTCCACCGTCTGCCGAAGCATCTTGAGTTTCTCCTTGTGCAGCACGCCGAAGCGCTGCTCCTCGTCGATGATCACCAAGCCGAGATCCTTGAAGCGGACATTGGGCTGGACGAGCTTGTGCGTGCCGATGACGACGTCCACCGAGCCGGCCGCCAGCGCCGCGATCACGGCGTCGGCCTGTTTTTTTGTGCGGAACCGCGAGAGCAATTCCACCGACACGGGGAACTCCGCCATGCGCTCGATGAATGTGTTGAAATGCTGCTGCGCCAGCACGGTAGTAGGCACCAGCACGGCGACTTGTTTGCCGCCCATCACCGCCTTGAACGCCGCGCGGATGGCCACCTCGGTCTTGCCGAAACCGACGTCGCCGCACACGAGCCGGTCCATCGGCTTGGGCTGCTGCATGTCCCGCTTAGCCGCCTCGATGGCCGTCCACTGGTCCGGTGTTTCCTCGAATGGAAACGACCCTTCGAACTCCCGCTGCCACGGTGTGTCGTCGCCGAACTCGTGCCCCGGCTGGGCCTCGCGCGAGGCTTGGAGCTTGAGCAAATCCGCGGCGACATCGGAGACCGCCTTCTCGGCGTCGGCTTTGGCCTTGGCCCAGCGTTTGCCGCCGATGATGCTGAGCGTCGGCCGCGCCCGGCCGGTGCCGACGTATTTGCTGACGAGGTGCGCCTCGGACACCGGCACATACAGCTTGGGCGAATCCTGCTCCGGGTCGCGTGTGCCGTACTCGATCACGAGGCACTCCTCACCGCCGCCGTTTTTGTTCGTGCGTGCCCCGGCCGACAGTACTTTCAGCCCGAGGTAGCGGCCGATGCCGTGCTGAAGATGGACCACGTAGTCGCCCACGCTCAAGTCGGTGAAATCGATCTCCAGCGCCGAGCGCGTCGCTGCTGCGTGGGGCGACTTGAGCCGCCGCGGCCGCTGCGTGCGGGTTCGCCCAAAAATCTCCGAGTCGGTGACGACGACCAGCTTGGCCGACTCGACGAGGAACCCGCGTGACACGCTGCCGAGCATCCGCACCGGCTTGGCCCCGGTCTTGCCCTTGGCCAAGCCGTACTCGATCCACAACTCGTCGAATCGCTGCAACTCGCTGTTGGCGCCGCAGACCGTCCAGACGGTGTAGCCGTTGCGTAGCCAGCGATGCAGCTGGTTGAAAAACTCCCGCCGCAGCGCGTCGGCAATCTGCGGGTCGCCCAACGACTCTCCAAGCGGCCGGTACGCGTCGAGCGACTCGAACGGCGGCTCGGCTTCGTCGCCGGTTTCGCGAACCTCGACGATTGTGCCGCGTTCGCGCGCCTGGCCAAGCGCGGTTTCCCAGTCGTCGTGAAACAGGTCGCCGCTTGGCACCTGCCCGAGGTAATCGGCGACGCGCTCGGCGATGTCGTCCGGCTCGATCAGCAGGCAAAGCGGATCACCGGTGAGGTAGTCTCCCAGACGGCCGGTGGCGTAGCCCGCGTCGGCGTCGAGTTGCTGCTTAAGGATGCCAAGCTCGCCGCCGGGCGAGATCGTGGCGCGGTCGATCTTCTCACGGGAAATCTGGGTCTGCGGATCGAAGGTTCGCAGCGACTCGATCTCGTCGCCGAAAAACTCGAAGCGCACCGGCCATGGGCTGGCTAAAGGGAAGACGTCAAGGATGCCGCCACGCAGGGCGAGCTCCCCCTTTTGGCTGACCTGCGCCTCCGGCTCGTAGCCCTGGTCCTCAAGCCACTCAACGAGGTCGAGCGGGACGATGCGCTGGCCAAGCTTGAAGCGTCGGAATCGTTTTTTCAGCTCGGTCGGGGAGAAGGTCCGCTGCAGTAGGGCGACAGCGGTGGTGACAATGACCGGGCCGATGGAGGATTGTTGGCGCTTGGCCAAGTTGATTAGCGTCTCGAGTCGTTCGCTCAGCACGTCGGCGTGTGGGAGTCGGGCCTCGTGTGGCAGGACATTCCACGCGGGGAAAAAGAGGGGTGGCTTGGCCGGGCGCTTGGTCAGGGCCGGGAGCCACGTTTCGAGTTCCTGTTGGAGTTGCTCCTGAAGTTTACCGGTAGGGCAGACGACGAGCACCGGCCGGCCCTTGAAGGAATGGGCCAAAACAGCTGCCGAAAAGCCCCAAGCGCCTTGGCTGACGCCGCCGAGAGGCAATACTCCCCCCGGCTCCGCGCCGTTCAAGACGGCTTGTAAAGCGGGAGTTTCGCGCAGCTTGGCCAAGGTGGCCGAGGGGTCTGGTTGGGCCAGACTCAAAATCAGGCGGGTCAACATGAGCCAAGCCCGGGAGGGCGTCAAACGGAGTGTCCTCAAAAAAATTAAAAAAAGTCAATCCGGTGCTTGACATGGCGAAATGGGAAGCCAATTGTCCTAACGAAACGATGTGTGCTTCAACTGAAAAAGACGGCAACGTTTGTATTTTGAGCAACCAAACAAAATAGATACCAATCTAAGAGCAATTTTACAGTTATGAAACGAGCATATAGAGCAAAAATAATGAAAATGAACAAATGGACTATGGGTCTGGCCGCCGCTGGCGTTGTCAGTCTCGCTTCGACTGCTCAGGCAGAGGAAAACAGCGTGTTGACGGCTATGTCGTCAACCGTCATTAGCGGCTC
>Ga0115000_10000759_pt1 | contig 29603 bp, 35 predicted proteins | sample ArcticOcean_MG_C_6_FD_89690 | JGI IMG/M metagenome (GOLD analysis project Ga0115000, IMG submission 89690) | Marine microbial communities from western Arctic Ocean - ArcticOcean_MG_CB8_128 | ecosystem: Environmental > Aquatic > Marine > Oceanic | place: Arctic Ocean: Canada Basin | collected...
CGATGAAGAAACCTCTACACCTCCTGAAGCCGAAGAAAAAATAGAAACAGAATCTGTTGAAGAAGAGGAGGAGGTAGTCGAGGCCGAAGAAGTGGTAGAAGAACCAAAAAAAGAAGAACTCGCCGAAGAAATGAGCGATGAAGATATGCGGGCCGCAGATTTTGCCGATCAGGAGGGCACAGAGCAAGCCGCTTCAGAAGAAAAAACTGAAGAGGAAGAAGGCGAGCAAGACGAAGATGAAGAAGAGGAAGAGGAAGAAGATGCTGCTGCCGCTGAATTAGGAATTTCCGAAGACGATTATCCTGATGACGAAGAAGAAGAATATGAAAACGATGATGAAGAATCTTCTGAAGAAAGAATAAAAATTGGCCCCATTTCGGTTCCTGCAACGCGAACCGGGAAAATGATGTTAGCTGGGGGTGTACTGGGTATTTTACTAACTGCGGGTGGGGTGTATTTTGCTATGCAAACCTTTGCACCTCCTGAACTTGCGAAAGTAGAAAAACCTGAAACTGAAGTTCCCGAAGGCTTAACCCCGAAAAAAGGCGAAGATGCGATGACAGCACCTGAGGAAGAGCCTGCTGCTCCGCCAAAAACCCAAACCGAAGAAACTAAAAAGTCCGATGTTCCGGGAATGACGAAAGAAGACACTAAATCTGAAGTTGCACAAGAATTAAATAAATCCGACACCTTGTCGGAAGCTGCGAAAGAAGTGGAAGTGGTTGAAGAAGATTCTGCGGGGCTACAGGCTGCCTTATCACCGGAATCCAAGATGGTTAAACTAGCAACCATTATGCCGGTCGCTTTTGATGTCAACGACATTCGGGTTCTCAGCTTCACACTCGAAATCACTTTTAATAACGAGGCTGGCGCAAAAGTTTTTTCAAGCGCGTTACCCGTTTTTGAAGAAATAACGGTGCTGACTGTAGAAAACTTCTTAAAAAGAAAATTCTACAACGACATTCTTTACGTAAAAGAGAAACTTCAAAAACGTTTAAAACTTGCCTACAATAAAAAAATCGAAGGCGATACAAGAGTGAAGAAAATTAAATTCGAGGACTTCTTGATTCAATAATTAACCCGCTACACTAAACGCATTAAATCTCTATTTCCGAGTTTTCCTCCCTACCAATGGCTAAACCTTCTTTGATCTTCCACAGCAGTTGCTCTACTCCTTCTCCTGTAACCGAAGAAATCGTCAAAAGCGAAGAGTTGATTTCCTTCAAAGCTGGCTTCAACTTTTCAAAATTGATCACAGACTGAGGATCATCCATCTTTGTAGCCACAAGGATTTGTGGTTTATCAAACAAGTTCTCACTAAAAGCTTTTAATTCATTCTGTAATTTTTGATACCGATCCAGAATATTATCAGATTCAATATCCGAAAAGTCGATCAAGTGAAGCAGTAGGCGGGTACGTTCTATATGCCGCAAAAACTGATGGCCCAAGCCTTTTCCTTTATGAGCGCCTTCTATAAGACCGGGGATATCTGCTGCCACAAACGACTCGCCTTCATCCAGCCTCACTATCCCGAGATTTGGAACCAGTGTAGTGAAAGGATATTCTGCAACTTTAGGTCGAGCATTTGAAATTCGTGATATCAAAGTCGATTTGCCAGCATTGGGAAATCCAATAATTCCCACATCCGCCAGCAATTTGAGTTCTAAAAAAAGCTGGCAGGATTCGCCGGGCTTTCCTCTACCAAATTTTTTGGGTGCCCGGTTGGTGGCAGACTTGAATCGCATATTGCCTTGGCCATAATTTCCACCTTCTGCTACAACAAATTGTTGGCCAGGCTCCTTAAGGTCCACCAGTAATTCATCGGTTTCCTTATTTTTAACCAGCGTCCCTGGGGGAAGGCAAACTATAAGGTCTTTACCGCTTCGGCCTGTCATCTGGTTTCCTTTGCCCGACTTGCCGTTTTCTGCCTCGTAAAGTTTTTTGTATCGAAGGTCTATGAGAGTGGAAAGATTAGATTCAACTTGCAGAATCAAATCGCCGCCTCTTCCTCCATCGCCGCCATCGGGACCACCAAGGGGAATATGCTTTTCCCTTCGGAAACTACAACAGCCATCGCCTCCGTCTCCTGCTTTCACGGAGATGGTTACCTGATCAATGAACATGAATTTTAAAGTTTGAATGGGCTATTAAATAGCCCGGATGGGGTTTCAATCTTTGCCTGGAAAAGCTTAGAATGGAGGGGCAGTGTCAGTTTAGTGGATGGACACTGATTTTTTGCGTTTTGCGGTCACGATGTTCAAACTTAACCACACCTGCAATTTTTGAAAAAATCGTATAGTCGCTTCCCAGCCCGACATTATCTCCAGGGTGAAAAGAAGTACCACGTTGGCGTACCAGTATTTCTCCGGCTTTAACCGTTTGACCGCCATATCTTTTCACGCCCAGCCTTTGTCCTCTGCTGTCACGACCATTTGAAGTACTTCCTTGTCCTTTTTTATGTGCCATGTTTCATTTCCCCAATTATTATGCGTTAATTGCAGTGACCTTCAAACGTGTCAATGACTGACGATGTCCATTTTTTCTACGATAATTTTTTCGTCGATGTTTCTTGAATATGATGATCTTTTTGTCTCTATATTGCTCTGTGACTTCACAGACAACTGAACAACCTTCCAGAAATGGAGTTCCTACTTTTGCAGATTTCCCTTCTCCGCAAATGAGAACTTTATCTAGATTAATACTTTCGCCCACATTGCCGTCCAGCTTTTCTACCTGAATCTCATCGCCTTCAGACACTTTATACTGCTTACCACCCGTTTGGATCACTGCAATCATTCCCATCACTCCTGAAAACTAACAAAAGAAGACGACAACTCCCCGCCCCTCTAGTTATAAATAAAACATGCATTTTAGAAAAAAAAAAGGCTCCTGTCAAGGCTTTGCATAACTAAACGAACCTTTGCACAAATATTGGAAACGGAAAAACCAAAGGCTTAACGATCTATTCTACCTCTCTGGTAATAAATCTATTCCAATCTGAGCGACTTGTTATTGATTTCTTATACATCTATTATGATTATTACAGAAATCTTTAACTAGGAAATTTATATGTCCTTGAAAGACAAGGAAAAATGGGATGCCAAATATAGCGATGACGATCGTATTTCGTCAAGGGCCCCTTCAGAATGGATCACAACCCATACCGGACTGCTTTCTAGCAAGGGAAAAGCTCTCGATATTGCCGCTGGAGAAGGTAGAAACTCGGTTTTTGCCGCATCTATGGGTTATGAGGTGGTTTGCATGGATATATCCGAGATCGCTCTCAGTAAAGCCCATGCTCTCGCAAGCGAAAAAAATGTAAAGATTACAATACTTTCCGCCGACCTAGATAATAGTTCCTTACCCGAAAATGAGTACGACCTCGTTCTTTGTTTCAATTTCCTCGAACGCAATTTATTCCCGGAAATACAAAACACTTTAAAGACAGGCGGCATCTTGTTTTACGAGACGTTTACTGTGGATTATTTGAAGTACAGCAGTTTTAAAAGACAATGGGTTCTGGAACATAATGAGCTACTAAAAGCTTTTGAAGGTTTTCGGATATTGCGATATAGAGAAGTTGATGAAAGCCCGGAGGCTTTTGCTTCTCTGATTGCGCAAAAGCTTTAAAAGTTAAAGTAACAATATGAAATCATATAAATCAATTCTGGTCTTCTTTCTTATATCCACCCTGCTACTCTGGTTGATTGCGGGTTGTTCTTCGACCCGTGAAAGGAAACTTAGAGGCAATGGTTTCACCTTGATGTTTAAATCCAAATCTGCCGGCGGGTATTCATTAGCGGATATAAGATTGACCTCTGTACAAGTCTCTGAAGGTGAGATACTCCGACAATTAAGCTCACTAAAATATGAAGAGCTTGCTCTCTTTGGAAAAAAGAAAGCTATCTTTACGCGTGAGCAAGCTAAACGTATCGGACGCTTGATCGCTAAGGCTCTAAACAAATCTTCTGGTAACAAAATTATCTATTACGAGCTGGATACACCGGACGGGGCAACTGAAGGCGATGTTTTTGCCAACGGAAAAGTATTGAACTGGCGATTTTCATCTATCCAAGGAAGAGAATTTTCTAGCCGCGCCTTTAACGGATGGGGAGGTAGCAACTGGAGACTGTTGCCTGGTTCCGGGCAAAGATACCATACAACAGGAAGGCTACTTGGACAGGAAGCCAAGGAAAACTGGGTTAAGGTGGCTTTATCCCGTAACTCAGCCAGGGAACTCCGGGAAGAAAAAAAATACAGAGACACCGCGCCCTCACGAAAACCTAGAAAACGACGTCGAGTCCGAGCTGAACCTTCTAGAAAGTGGGCACCAGCACCGACAAGAAACAATTCTTCAGATACCGAACTAGAAAAAAAACTGCGATTTCTGAAGGGCCTCTACGATAAAAACCTAGTAGATGAAGAGGAGTATAATCGCAAAAGAAAGGAATTGTTGGACACCTACCTTTAAGACCCGCGTTTGTTTTCAGACTCAGTCTGAAGAATCTTATCTACTTTATCGATTAAGTCATTGCGCTCCTGATTGGTCGTATCGATCCGTCTTTTTATCTTCACAATTTCTGAATCCGCCAAATCGGTTCGCCTTACCTCATCTTCACAATGCCAGAGTTTTATATTTCTAAAAGCCAATTCGCTGACGGCCTCTCCCAGTTTTTTTATACTATCCGATGAGGAAACATTGGTGTTGGTGTACATCTTTATTTTTTCATCGCGGATGCAAACCTCCCCCTGCAAGGCAGCAACGAGAAAGCCATTGACCTCTTCCACAAGGTTCTGTCTTTGCTTGTCCGCCAAATCGCGTTTGGCTTTTAATTCCTCGGATTCACTATCTTTTTCCAATGCTTCTTCGAGATGCCAGATTCTTAGATTTTTTATTGAGAGTTTGTCGACAAGACTGCCTAATGTTTCAGCCATAAAGTTTTGATCCCATAGAAATTATTATCGCGTTTAAAAATTTTTTTAACGCTATCACAGACCCAAACAGCGATCAACCTTTCCCGTTCTTCGAGAATGGTAACTAATTCTTAATAATACAATTCAACCCATCTCGCACGGTGAGTAAAACTGACTCCACTCTTTCATCCTGAATCACTCTTTCGTTGAACTGATGAATCGCCTTATCGGACTTGTCTTGCGGATCAAGCACCCGGCCACTCCACAAAACATTATCTACGGCTATCAGCCCCCCAAAACGAATCATCGGCAAAATGGTTTCATAATAATTGCTGTAGTTTTCTTTATCCGCATCTATAAATGCCATATCGAATGGCCCCTTAATGGATTTCAAAGACTCCAACGCCGGTCCTTCCATCTGGGTTATCTTTTTTCCATTCGCACTCAAGTCAAAATATTTTCTCGCAAAAGCAATTGCTACCGGGTCCTCATCACATGTCACCAGTTCGCCATCCTCGGGCAGAGCCTCCGCCATCGAAAGCGCGCTGTATCCGGCAAAGGTACCGATTTCTAAAATTCGTTTAGCACTTACAAGGCGCGCTAATAGTTTGAGCAGCCTGGCTTCAATTCTTCCCGTTGTCATTTGAGGGATTTCCAGTTTTTCATAGGTTTCCTCTTCCAACCGTTTTAATAGGTCTCCTTCGTAACTGGTGTGGTTGAATGCATATTCTTCAATTTTTTCATTTATAAAATCCATAAGAGCCTTATATAAAAAGGTTTAATAAGTAATAATTTTAGCGTCTTGAATCCGCCAAGCATACCAAGTGGCTACTGTTTCCATTGGTTCCATTTTTTTCGGCGATTGCAAGCCACTCATATTATAAATCTTTTTGATTCCGGCTTTGAGCCCCAAATCACCTAAGGGTAAAACATCGAGCCGATTCAAAGAAAATATAAGGAACATTTCTGCAGTCCATCTACCGATGCCGTAAACAGACGTAAGAGTTTCAATCATCTCTTCATTAATTTGGTAAACTAGACGATGCATTCTAATAGAGCCATCTAAAAACCGCACACCCAAGTCTTTCAGGTATTTCACTTTCTACCCCGACAGACCTGATTGCCTTAACTTAGCCACAGAAATAACGGCTACTTTTTCAGGTGTTGGAATACACCTTTGAAACAAACTTTGTAAACGTTTTGTGATCGACTCAGCGGCTTTTATTGAGATTTGCTGACCAATGATGGCTTTACACAAAACCAAGAAGTAGTTGCGATTACGACTCAGTTTGAAGGCACCTTTTTCGCGAATCGTCGCTGCCATGACCGGGTCCTGTAAATCAAAATGTTTGAGAATTGCTTTTCTACTGGGAAGTTTTTGCGCCATACATATCTCAACTTCGCCAGTCGACTTGCAGCGCTTTTAGTTTGGGAAGGTTTGGCGAGGATCGAAGCTGATCTACCGCTTGATCAGTGATTTTATTATGATAAAGATCCAGCGTTTCCAGTTCTGGAAAAGCCTTTGAATGATAGATCAATTCCGCAGCATGGTCGTCCAGTCCGTTTTTTGAAAGAGAAAGAAGTTTGAGGTTTTTAAAATTTTCCGACTCACAAAGCGCATGCAATCCTTTTTCTCCTAAACCTGTATTTTGCAAATAAAGCTCCTGCAACTGCACAATTTTTCCAGGGCCGCCTAAAACCATGGCTCCTTGGGGACCTATTGGATTCACATTGAGATACAAAAGTTGTAAATTCGCAAGACTATCAGACTCAACTAAGGCTTTCATACCTTCAACACCAATTTGGTTTCCCTGCAAAAATAATTTTTGCAGGTTCACAATGATTTTTGAGGCGGCAAGCGAACGAACTGCGTTATCACTAAGCTTATTGTAGGCAAGGGAAAGGGTCAATAACTTCCCTAAAACCGAAGCTTCGGCTAGCAATTCCACGCCCTCATCAAAGAACTCGTTTTTATCGAGCCTGAAGTCTTTGACCTTGTGGATTTTGTCATATGCTATGAGATCTTCGAGATCTTCCAGCAAAATTTCTTTATCGTTCAGGTCAAGCCGATAGATCGCTTTTTCATTCCCTTCCAGTTCTGCCTGGGTATCTGCTTCGTTCCATACCATAGCGGTAGCATCATCTGGCTCATCTGCCAGAATTGTCAGGCTATTCACCACCAGACTTTCAAACATAGGACTCATCATTTTAAATCCACCCCTTGGTTTTTAGAAACTCCGTTATCTCTGCCACCGTTCCTCTCGGGCCTCGGTTTGAGGTGTCACATAAAAAATCAGCAGCAGCGCGATATTTTTCCTCCCGCTCCGCCAAGTTTTTTTTCTGTTCCTCTTCAAAACTCATTCCGCCTTGCAAAGCAGGCCGGTTTCGATCATGACGAATTCTTTTAGCTATTGTTTTCAGACTGGCGGTGAGAACAACGCACACCCCGTCTTTTTTCAGGTTCACAATATTCGCATCGTTTAGAACAACCCCACCCCCACAATCGATGATACTATTTTTAGCCTTACCAGAAACTTTGGCTACGATTTCGAATTCCTGTTTCCGAAAACTCTCCCAACCCTCTTCAGCGACAATTTCAGGAATCGATTTCCCAGCAGAACGAGAAATCAAATCATCGATCTTATATAGTTCCATCCGTAACTTCACGGAAAGTATTTTTGAAATCACCGACTTTCCGGTACCACGATAACCCAGCATTACAATATTCACGAATATTCCACTTGTTAAGCATCTAATGAATTGACGAATCAAGCCTTTAAAAAATTAGGCGTTTCGTTTTATAGATTCTATGAAGGTTAATAAAATATCTACAATGATGCAAACTAAAGATTCTGAATCAGTTACTCTTTCCGATAAAGCTTTTTCAACCTTTAAAAAAAGCCTATGATATAATTCAGAATTATAAAAACCTTTTACCCATTGGAAAAGAGGTCGCCGTGAAATATTTTATCAAAGCTATGGTTATCCTGATGACCATTACAATTTTCGCTCCAGCCGCCTTGGCAGAACAAACGAAGGAAGAAAAATTAGAGACCCTTTGTAGCGAAGGAAACTCTACAGCCTGCTTTAAAACAGGGGAGCGCTACCGGACCGTTGAAAGAGATGAAAAAAACGCTCTCAAGTTTTATGAGAAATCCTGCGATGCGGGCTATATGACGGGTTGCACCAATGGGGGAATTCTTTTGGCAAAAAAAAGCACTCCCTATAGCAAAGGCTTTAAACAGGCTCGGAAAATGTTTGATAAAGCCTGCGAAGCCGGAGAAGACCCTTCATGCTTTAATCTTGGCACTCTCAACTACAAAGAAGGCAGACAGAAAAAAGCCATCAAATACTACAAAAAAGCCTGCGGCATGGGCAATCAGGCGGGTTGCGCCAAAGAAAAACGCCTTCTGCGATAACATCTATGGAAGATAAATTAAAAAACTGGGAAGAACTTTGCAACGATGGAGAAAACTATGGAAACGAAGGCGAAAACCTTTCGCCGAAAGAAAAGATACTTTTTGAAAATATTAAGGATAAAAAAGTCCTTAAAATTCAGGATGCCTACCTTTTCTCTAAGTCAGGCAAAATAGATGAAAATCACGGACGCGACCTCGCCGAAATGATCGCTCACTTCCCTTTTGTCAAAACCATTTCCAGTATCATTCTCACCCATAACCGACTTGGGCCAGAAGGTCTACAAATTCTCGTTGATTCGCCTATCCTCCCAAAAGTGAATTATTTGCATTTAGGCTCAAACGATCTAGGAGACGAAGGAATAGCTATCCTTGCTCAGGCTGAGTTATTTTCTGAAGTGGTGACATTAAATCTAGAATGCAATGGCATCACCGCAGAAGGAGCCAAAGCTCTTGCCCAATCGCCCTTTCTCACAAAAGTGGAATATATGAACCTTGTGGATAATCGCGTGGGCGATGAAGGCGCGCTGGCCATTGCCAATTCAGACAATTTAAGCAATCTGAATTATCTGCATTTAGGAGGGAACAAAATCAAGTCTGAAGAAGCAAAATCTGCTTTAAAAAACTCACCCAAACTGACTAAACTGGAAAAGTTGAAAATATTTTAATTTTCGGAGTCTTCCTTTAAAATCAAATCGCGTTTGGATCATCCGGTCGTAAAAGTTCCGGCCTCGAGTAATTGACAAGACCAGAGCCGTCATCAACTTCCTCTTTAATTACCAAAGTCTTGAGATTTTTCAACGTTTTACTTTCATAAATAGCTTGCGCGCCCTCCTCATCAAAATAATTCCTGCCAGCATAAAGTTTGACCAGGCCACTCATTGAAACGGATTCACCCAAAGCCTTTGCACCCTCATTACCAAATCTATTCTGAGATATTCGAAGCGTTTTCAGGGATTTCCATTTGGGGGCTTGTGCTAGAATTTTAATGGATTCATCTTTAATTTTATTGGCGGAAAAATCTAACTCTTCCAATTGATCAGCCAACTCTCCTTTAATGAATTCGCTGAATCCTTCTCCATCAACATAGCTACGCTCCATTTCCAGCTTCTTCAGCTTAGGAAAAGTAGTGGTTGTGCTCAAAGACTTAGCCGTTTCGTTTCCGGCTTCATTCCAGCCTATATCCAATGACTCCAAGTTTTGAAAATGACTGGAAAGCAACATTTCTGCAATGGATGAATCACTCAAACGATTATCTGAAAGAACCAGAACTTTTAAGTTTTTAAGTTTAATTTTTTCAGATTTCGCGAGCTCACTCAATCCTTTTCCCGTCAAGAAATTTATCTGTAAATAAAGCTCTTCTAATCCACAAAGAATATCTGACTCGAAAAGATTCAACAATGCTTCGTCATTGATCTGATTATCACTTAAGTCGAGCGACCTTACTGACTTCATAAGTGAATAATTGCCGATGATTTTCACTTCATCCGTGGCTATATATTTTCCTGAAAGTTTTAACGAATCAGGGCTTTCCTCCAGTAGGGGTTTTAATGTTGCTTCAAGTTTTTCAGCTTTTTCCTCGTAAGAGGGCTCAAACTCTTCGTACTCTGCATCTCCACCACGTTCAATGCCCATTTAGCTCTCCTGATTACCCATTGGTCTTAGAATAGTTTCTTAACAGTTTTAATCAATAACTATATCTTATCCCTTCCCGTATTCATATATGAATTGGAAATAAGCGTATTTTTTAATACTAGCTGAACTCCTACCCATATCAATAAGCATATAACATCTATTATTTCAATTGCATGTGAAAACCGCCCACAGATCAGCACTAAAATATTAAAAATAATTAATGCCTAATTAACTGCTTTTTAATTTTGTACCTATAAGATGTACTTATTGAACTTGATCTGCCACCTTTATTAGGTTCGGCAATATAATGGAGGGATTTACTATGGACATGTTTAGAACACTTGATATTCGCGGTCTTTCCTTTTTTAAGGCATTCGAATTAGCTTCCGAAGAATTTAAAAGAGTGAAGAAAAATGGCATTTTGGAATTGATTCTTGATAAGAAGAAAAACTTCACTGAAGATTTCACCAAATATGCTAAAAGTCAGGGTTGTAGAATTTCTGATATTGAAGACGACCCCAGAATGGTCCGTCTTTTTATACACAAGGACTCCAGAGCTATAAAAGCGTAAGCGATTCATAAACACCGGTTATTTCAAGCTTTACAGTTTTCGGTCTCCTCCTCTTACTGAAAACCCTGCCTTTGGGATAGCTGGTGTTTTTTGTTCCAATCCGGATTTCACTGATTTTTGTCATAAATAATTCTCAATCCATCCAAAGTCAAAAATGGATCCTGAACATCTATCACAGTAGTTTTAGTAGTTATCCAGTCCACAATTCCACCGGTAGCCACCACCTTGGCATCTTCTCCCAATTCACTTTTAATTTGTTTCACCAATGCCTCAACCATTCCTGAAAAACCATAAACCGCCCCTGAACGCAAGCTCTCCACCGTTGACTTCCCTATAACCTGTTCGGGAAAAGTCATATCCACTCGAGGCAATTTGGCTGCACTTTTAAAAAGTGCTTCAAGGGAAATCTGAATACCCGGAAAAATAGCACCCCCTAAATATTCACCCTTAGCGGTAACAACATCGAAGGTTGTCGCTGTTCCAAAATCCACTATGATCAAGGGGCCGCCATATTTTTCAAACGCGGCCACAGAGTTTACAATACGATCTGCTCCCACTTCAGATGGATTTCGATAGAGAATGGAAATGCCGGTTTTGATCCCCGGCCCAACAATCAAGGGTTCGCATGAAAAATATTTTCGCGACATCCCCTGCAGTATGGGTACTAGAGGCGGAACTACACACGCGATGATAATGTCGTCGATGGTTTCCGTCTCCACATTATTCAATAAAATAAATTCTTTAATGAGAACCCAATATTCGTCCGCCGTCCGATTCCACTCGGTGCGAATCCGCCAATGGGTTAGAAGCTTTTCCCCGGAAAATAATCCGATGACATTATTCGAATTTCCAACATCAATCACTAAGAGCATATTCGTTCCATCTTGCAGGTATATATGTAGCATTAAAAAATAACAATGGTCGATAACAATTACGAAAAACCATTAGGATAACTTGGATTCTCTAATATAATAAAGCCTCTTTAAAATTACAAATAAGGTTTGATGAAAGATAAAAATCATATCGAAATGGAAGATATTTCAACATTTCCTTTGGAAAAATCGTTGAACCACAATGACTGGGAAGATGTTTCATACCCAGAACTTAAAGAGCAGGAATTAAAAGAACTAGCGGAAGAAAAGTTAAAATGCTTTTTAAGAGTGGTACGCTCTGGCAGTCCCTTCAAATTGGGCCGCTATTTTTATCGTATCAAGGCTTCATATTGAGAATGCTCTCCCTGAAATACGTAAGTTTATCCTGACCCTTTTACAATAAAAGTTCAGTTTATGAAAAAAAAGAAATTAGGACTCATTGTGCTACTGTTTTTTTTCTTTACTCCATTGCCCGGAGTTTCCTCAGACTTTGTTGTCGCCCCGCCACCTAAATCCATGGACAAGTACTATGCCGGCTCAGGAAAAATTTCTGAATGGGTAGCCCAAATGCGTAAATTAAGCACTGCCTTTTCAGCAATATTTGTCAGTCTGGATAAGGAAAATTGGGTCCTCGCTGAAAAATATTCAACCAATTTCACAGATTCATATAAAAAAGCATCTGAGATGATTCCCGAGTGGAAGGAAGAGTTCGACTTAAAAGCAGCTAATGAACTGAAGGAAAGTATTCTAGCAAAGGACATGAAAAAACTGGGAAGAGCTTCAGAAACTCTCGGAAAAACCTGTTCCCATTGTCACTCAAAAAACAACACCAGCGTTTGGGCTCGCTATCACTGGCCTTCAACCGATACCATAAAAGTACTGGACCCTATCGATGAAAAAGAGTTGCCCTATGACGTTTTCATGGAAAAGCTCTCCGACTCCTTAAAAAGGATCAGCGTAAATTTCGAACAGGAAGATTTCCAGCAGGCCTGGCGGTCTCTCGATGTCTTCAAAAAAAGAATCACAAGTTTGCGGTCTGTCTGCTCGAAATGCCATGTCGACGAATGGACAAAGGGCTCCACCTCCGTCAAAGAATTTTTTGTAGGAGATGATATATTGGCGGTTCTGCAAGAGATTAAAAAGGATTTCGCAACGGGAGAACCTTCTCAAAAGAATTTCAGGAAGAACATAGATTATATAAACAAGCGGTCTTGTAAAACATGCCACCTTGTCCATCAACCGGTAGCAGCCATTCAGCAGGCCTGGCAACAAAAAAACTAATCCGCACCTTAGAAAAGCACACCCCTCACTTCAACTGAAGAGGTTTTTTGTCCCAACCTTTCAGTTTCATACATCCCAAAAACCCCGTATCTTGACCTTCAAATCCGAACTCCCGGCCTTGAATCATATTGCTGTATTTGTCTTTATCCTTCTCACATTTACCAAAATCAATCAAAAAGACAGCCTTTCCCTTACCTTCTCCATGTGAGAATTTCTCAAACGGAGGGGCTTCTCCACATCCCGATAAAACAAGCATAATCAATATAGATAGAATCTTTACCATAAAATGGGTTTTCTGGAAATTGGAAAAATAGTTTATCGAACTATAGCAAAACACGTAACAAGCAGGTTATTTTTTTGGCGGGATTATCAATCTTCCACCTTTGGTTGTAAAATATTTCAGCAAGTTTTCTTGCGAGTCCACGCCAAAATATTTTTCTATAATTTTGTCCTTATCATGCTGGATTTTTGTATCCAGATATTGATTCAAAACTTTGTACAGATTCTCTTCCCGATTTAAATTTTCTGGCTTAGGATTTCTCATATCTCAATCTTCTAAACAACCAAAACTTACCCTCAATACTGGGGACTAAAATAGCCCTGGCTATTTTTATAGCAACCTTTATGCCATCAGCCTACCTACCAGCCCGATCCAATAAACCATACAAATTCAAAGTCTATCCTTCTTCGTTTTAAAACTGAAGATCTGTAGTTTTGGACAATATCAGACAAGAGGTTTAACTTTTTCATACTACTGTCAATGAGATAAGAAAACGGATTCACATCTTATTTCTTCAATCTGGTAAAAGAAAACTTATGTTTTCTAGTCTCAAAAAGTGCTGGAAGCATGAATAAAGCACAGACAGTACATGTGACAATCCCAAGTTCAACCACCGTTGCGATAGAGTTTATCCCTGCATGATGGGCTATATTAAGACTCGCATACCCCGCAAGACTGGTCAATGCAGACAGGATGATAGCACTTCCCGTTTCTTCCAACGACTTCAAGGAAGCACCCTTTGAGTAATCTAGAATGTGGTGACTGAGATAAATACAATGGTCGATCATAATCCCGACAATAGACGGCAGCATGACTATATTAATAAAATTCAACCGCACATGAAAAGCAGACATCAAAGCACCCGTTAAAGCCAATCCCGTAAATAACGGCAAAAAGGTTATAGTGGCCAGTCGAAAACTTTTAAGATCCACAAGGAGAATCAAATAAACCAGACCAAATGCAACAACCATCGCTTTGGGCCCTTTTTCCTTAACCCAATCCAGTACTTTTGCTGCAATTAGATTTTCGTTCAAGATAGCGGTCTCAATATTTCTCTCTCTGATGTTTTTTTTCAGGCTATTCATTTCCTTCTCCAACTGATAAATATTTTCAACTCGGAAAAAATTTTTGTCCGCAGGGGAAAATAAAAGCAAGAGATAGTCTTTCCCCGCCATTAACTTTTTCTGCAAATTAGCCGGTATCTTAGATTCATCAAACGGCTCGACATTCAAAATCGACTCAAAGTTTCTAAACCGATTTTCACCTAATGAGAATCTGACAATATCTTTATTGCTATCAAAGTTTTCTTTAATTCGACCGATGATCTCTTTTTTCGAGTCGTACTCTTTTTTACTGAACAAGTTCAACGAATACTGAATTCCTATAACCGTTTTATCTCCACTTGTTTTTTTGATTTCTTCAAGCGCATCATGAATATAAAAAAGATTGTCTTTTTCTGGTGTCAATATTACTGTCGGTGAAAAAGCATAACCGAAATCATTGGTCGTTTCCGTTTCATAGTCGCTTGCGGGCGAATCTCCTCTTAATTTCTGAAAATCGTATTCGAACTCTATTCCCGGCAAAAGAACCAGACTAGATATCATAAGTAAAATGAAAAGTGCCGAAAGAAAATAAGGTGTCGTGGAATATAAATTAGCAATCTTTAAATTAAACAACCTGGGCTTGGGTTTTCTAAGCCAGTGTATTTTGTCGTAAAAAAGAGCCTGTGCTGGGAAAAGAAAATAGTAGGTAATAAACGCACAAATGATACCTAGAGTAGCAATCTGTCCAAACTCCGAGAACCCTTGAAAATCAGAAAAGCTCAAAATTGAAAAAACACTAATAGTACTTAACATGGCAATCAACCCCGACCGCCCCACCTGCGTCACTACCACTTCCACAGCCTCGGGAAGGGGTTTGTCCTTCAATAGTTCCTGCTTGAAGCGAATGTACAAATGAATACCATAATCGATCCCTAGCCCCATCAAAATGGCAACAAGAAATCCGGAAATAACATTTAAATGCCCGATTATCAGACGAGCCAAAGCAAACGTATAAGTAAGAGATAGCAAAAGAGGAAAGAAAATGAGAGGTATGGAAAACCAGGATCGAGTGTAAATTAAAATAATGGATATCGCTAAAAAGGCAGCAACCAGTGCCGAATTTTTCAAGTCATTCTGGATAAAGTTATTTTCTTCCAGACGAACCACCATCGAACCCGTAAGTCGGATTTTGAGCTCTACATATTTTTTCTCCAGCCCGCTTTCATTAATTACTTTCTGTGCTTCGGCAACAAAATTTTCCGTAAAATCGGTATCGGTAACGGTACCTTTGGCTTTTATAAAAATATAATAGTTATTTTTTTGTTTTCCCTTGTGATACGGGTCAATCTTTTCAAAAATCCTATAATCACTAGACAGGTTACGAAGTTTAATCGGGTTAAACGGTTCTTCCTCTTCAAAAAAACCGCCAAACTGACCACGTGCATAGTCGATAGCTTCCGCCATTAAAATTTCAAGGGCTAACAAGTCTCCACGCGGAATTAAAAGAAGCTGCTTGTTATTCAGGAAATGTTTCGGCACCTGTGAATCTACGAATTCTGTTCCAGGAATATTTTTGAACTGCCTTGCCAGATGATTTATTACTTCAGGTGCTTGAATAGGATCGAGATTTTCTAAAACTACCACCAAAGGCCCTGAGCCTCCTGTTTTCTCAACAACCTCATTAAATTCTTTTATTAAGGGAAGATCCTTGGGAAGGAGATTATCCATTTTAGGATTGAACTTCAAATCCGCTGCCAGATAAACTGAAAGTCCACTCAAAACCAGCGCAACAATGATAAGTGTGCCGGGAAACTTTTCCGTAATATTTTTATAGCACCAACTTAAAATTAATTTCATATTTGCTGCGTGAATGGGAAGTTTAATCCGAGAGGATAAGCCTAATTGGGGAAATCACGTATATTTTTTTTTCATAATAACACGAGGGGCTGGGTCAATAAACGCTAATCAAAAGAATTAACATATTTAGTCGAACTTTTTTCTACCTCGGTTGCGCGCTATGCCCGAGTCTCTGGCAGCTTTTACCACAGCATCCGCAACTTTCTTAACCACATCAGCATCGAAAACACTTGGGATAATATAGTCTGGTTGCAGATATTCATGGGAAATGCATCCTGCTATAGCGTGTGCTGCAGCCATCTTCATCTCTTCGTTTATTTCAGTGGCCATACAATCTAAAGCCCCACGGAAAAGTCCGGGAAAGCACAACACATCATTTATCTGGTTCGGATAATCACTGCGCCCAGTAGCTATTATCGACACATGCGGGGCGGCTTCTTCTGGTAATATTTCTGGCACCGGATTCGCCAAAGCAAAAACTACGGGATCTTTTGCCATTTTTTTTAAATCCTCAACTTTCAATTGTCCCGGCCCTGATACGCCCAGAAAAAGATCTGCTCCTGCAATAATATCGCTCAATTTCCCGGACAACCCCTCAGGGTTGGTATGTTCCGCGAACCACTTTTTGGCCTCGTTCAAATCCTCTCTGGATTTATTGATCGCTCCTTTTCGATCACAAACAACAATATTATCTATTCCGAGTCGTTTGATCATTTTCGTACACGCGGTGCCTGCTGCCCCTGCGCCAAGGATAACCACTTTAACTTTTTGATGACTTTTTCCCAGAAACTTGAAAGCGTTGATCAGTGCAGCGGATACTACAACTGCTGTACCATGCTGATCATCATGAAAAACGGGAATATCCAATTCCTCCTGAAGTCGTTTTTCAATTTCAAAACATTGCGGCGCAGCTATATCCTCGAGGTTTATTCCACCAAACCCTGGAGCGATTGCCCGGACAGTCTGCACTATTTCGTCGGTACTTTTCGTGTTAAGACAAATAGGAAATGCATCCACCCCTGCAAATTCCTTGAATAGCATGGCCTTACCTTCCATAACTGGCAAGGCAGCTTCCGGGCCAATATCCCCTAATCCGAGAACAGCAGTACCATCTGTCACAATGGCCACCGTATTACGTTTAATGGTCAATTTATAAACCTCTTCTGGGTTTTTATGAATCGCCATGCAAACCCTTCCAACACCGGGCGTGTAGGCCATGGAAAGGTCATCCCGCGTTTTTAATTCTTTTCTACTGGTGACCTCAATTTTCCCTCCAAGGTGCAGCAAAAATGTTCTATCAGAATGATGCACCACTTCCACACCTTCAATTTGACCAAGAACCTCCACAATTTTTTGCCCATGCTGCACTCCTGAAGTATAGATACTGATATCACGAATGGAACCACCATTGATAAGAGGACGAACGATATCTACAGCACCAATATGACCTTCCAGGTTCGCAATCTCAGTCATTACCCGTGGCAGAATTTGAGCCTGACCTTCTATTTTTAATCTAACAACAATGCTATCGCCTGCATTGGGAGTGAAAGCAGCTTTAGTCATATTCCACCTTGGGGTTCTGGGTTGAAAAAATAAAATCTCTGAACACTAACAAACCGCATGCAACGAATGACAATCTGAAACTAAAAAATCTTGCAATTAAAAACAACAAACTCTAGCCGCTACACACTATACAATGAGGTTTTTCATTGGTTATTGCAAACAGGAATTAAATGGCCTAACATACTCCCGGTTTTGTCTCCGAAACACGTTTTGTTCCAAAAAATACAACATTCACCATCCTCAGCTCTCTATAAAGTATTGTCAGGATGCTACTGTCTGCTTTCGAATCCTCACTAAACGAACGAATTCCCTGCGAATGCTGCGGGTCGTTAAAATTTATTCCTGTACACCTTCGTGAAAATAACACACTGGTCGTTCATTGCGAGGAATGTCATCTGGAATTCGTCAATCCATTACCTACCGTAGAAGCTATGCATGAAAATTACCAAAAAGAGATGACTGGCAATGAGGCGGAGTCGGGGCTTCACTCAAGTTACATCGGTGAAAGACAAGCACGCATCAAGTCTTTTTCGAAACTTTATAACTCCCGGTTGAGCCGTATAGAAAGTTTATACTCGGGTAAAGGAAGTTTATTGGATATTGGATGCGGGGCGGGGTTTTTTCTTAACTGCGCCAAAGAGAGGGGTTGGAATTGTCACGGACTGGAAATTCTGCCTGAGTATATAAAGTTTGCCCAGGAAAATTTTGCGTTGGACAACATTCGTCTGGAATCATTAGACGAGTCCCTTTCATATGATGCAAACACCTTCGATGTCATCACCCTATGGGATCTCATTGAACACTTACGGAATCCCTTAGACTGCCTGAAGAGAATCCATCGTGTAATGAAACCAGATGGACTTCTGGTAATGTGGACTCCAAATGTTAAAAATGCTGTCTTTTTAAAAGAGAACTGGGTTGGCTACGAAACCCTACAGCATTTCTACTTTTTTTCCAGAGATAGTCTGAACCAAATGTTGGAAAAGGCAGGCTTTAAAATAGTTCATTTAGAAACGAACAAAGCAAGAAAAGGGCTGCTGAACCAAAAAGGTTTTAACTCCTATTATAATTCAGCAAAGCCCAATAACATTATGGGAAAGTTTCTGCGGTCAGCAAAAAGGGACTTAAAAAATACTCTGAACCCGCTGACATACATAGGTCCCTTGTTTGATATGGCGGGCTACGGTTTCAATTTGCATGTCATTGCATCAAAGCAAGAGGATTGATCTACAGAAAAAGCAAAGAGCAGGCTTCTTTGCACAAAAAAAACCGGCAGGGCATGAAAACCCTACCGGTTAAACAATCTCGCAAAAAAATTTATTTCGGAATTACTTTTGAAGCTTGTGGTCCTTTTTGGCCCATGCTTTTTTCGAATTCCACGTCTTGGCCTTCTTTCAAGGTTTTAAAACCATCCCCTTGTATTTCAGAAAAATGCACAAAACAATCCTCCCCGTCACTTGACTCGATAAATCCATACCCCTTACTATCATTAAACCACTTTACTTTTCCTTCAGCCATACCCAATAACCTCCAACAATAAATAAGTAGGAAAGGAGTATTACATACTGCACCTTTCCATAATTCTAACCCGAAAATTTTAACATGAAATCCCCTCCCCACCTAGTTTAAACGGATCAAAAAAGCCACATCATCAGAGCCCCACAAGCACGCACTTAGGAATTTTAAGCCAATAAATTCATAAGGTTAGGATCTCTTCAATTTGGTTTCGTCTGCCCCTTATATTTCCCATTTAATAAATTCAGAGACTGGGCCAAAAGAACCACCCAGCCGGTTCCTGCCATAGGTATCAGAAAACAAATATGTTGTAATAATGCCAGGCTCAATGCCATCTCTGGCGACAACCCTGAATATTTATAAATTAAAAATGCTGTTGCTTCGTAAACGCCGAAATTTCCAGGAATTAGGGGTAAAATTGTAGCAAGATTCAACGCTGCCATGACCAGAATCGTAGTCCAAAAAGGAAGCTCTAGTCCCAGACTTTTTTGCGCCGCCCATATTCCCAATGCCTGTAACGCCATCATTATTAATGAAAGAAATAAACCTGCACTAAATACCCGGTAATCTTTCAATATTTTCAGGTGCCCGGCCCATTGCGATACAAAATTTTTTACTCTGAATAACAAAGATGGCGAAATTTCTTCATCCTCACTTGCAACTTTTGGGATCTTATGTGCGGCATAAAACATAAACGCCGTGAATATTACAATCAACACGATAAAAATCGTAATTCCTTGTCGCATTTGCTCTGGCAAGGGAGAAAAACTGGCTGCCAAAGTAAGAACCACAACTTTAACAATGCCCTCCATCATCTGATCTAGAGCCAGCACCGATAAAGCCACCGAATGCTTCAACTTCGTCATACGCGCCAGCAAAACAAGGCCTACCGCATGCCCTCCCGGAAACGGCAGAGTATTGCATGAAGTGGACATGAAAGAATTGGCTTCGAATAGTTTTAAAAAAGAAACAAAAATATTTTTGGGGACAAGGACATTCCACAACGATGTCCATACCAACAAAATCGATAAGTTGAACAAAACAGAAACAACCAACCATCCAGAACGAGCAGTTTCTATCTCATTCCAGGTTCGGTCAAAATCAGCTGTCTTGAAGAACTCATAAAAAAAGTACGCAGCAAGAGACCAAATTACGGCAAAGATAATTTTCTTTTTCAATCCAACATACCTGAAATTATTAGACGCGATGGGAAGAGTAATCGAAAAAAATAAAACCCTTTAAAAACCTTAATACCCAATAATATAATTATAACCTCCGGTCTCTAAAAAATGTTTGAATTTCATGCGTTTACAAACTAATGATTGAGAGAAAAAAGTTTCGGGTGGTAACCATTCATAAAAATTATTATCATCCATCTATATAGTGAAATGGCACATATCCAAATAGGATTATAAATGACGAATAAAATAATTAAGGAAATCATGTCACCAGCACATCATGTGAATTCGGATGTCCGTGTAGATGAAGCTATCACTTATATGTTGTCAAAAGATACAGGAGCAATTCTCATAAAGAACGAACAGGGAAAGTATGTAGGGATATTTACTAAAGCGGACTTGATCAAACTATTGAAAAAAAATTCGACCCTATTTCCATTACAATTCTCTCAGTAATGTCCCCTCCGATGCATGGATCAAACAGAATCGCACGATGAAGCCAGAAGGAAAATGTTAGAACATAATATTCGCCATTATGCGGTGACGGACGGAAAAAATATTATTGGTTTGCTCTCAAATAAAGATCTTAATTTTTAAATGGAGGATTCCACCTATCGTTTAATTTGGTTAAGCGGTTTTTCGTTATATTCGGTATTGCATGGATGACTGGGACCCGCACCAAAATTAAAATAGAAACTATTGTTGGTAGCATTTTCCTTGCATGGGCATTAGGTACTTTGACATTCTGGTTTTCAGGGTCCAGGGCTGCCCTGGAGTGGATTAATGATTTCCCTGCTAAGCGCCTCTCAAATAGGCTCTATATTTTTATTCGGCCCTCCCGCACTTAGCCCAGGCCAACCCTTGACCGATGGCACTTCCTCTATTGGATTCGTTCTTGCCTTCCAGGTATTTCCCTCAGTCATTTTCTTTTCGGCCTTACTGGGAGGACTATATTACTTGGTTATCATGCAAAGAATAGTTCGGTTTTTCTCAAAAGCCTTTTACCGGATTCTTTCTCTATCTGGAACAGAATCTTTAGCCGCTTCGGCCAATTTGTTTGTTGGAGTTAAATCCGGCTTAACCGTACGCCCTTATTTGAAATAAGTGACTCGATCAGAGTTGCTAACCCTAATGACCTGTATGATGGCTAAGGTTGCCAGCACTTTAATGGGTATCTATGTTATTGCCCTACACAAAGTTTTTCCAAATATTGCCGGGCATATTGTTTCTGCTTAGTTGATATCCATCCCATGCGCCATATTAGTCAGCAAACTTTTTTGCCCTGAACAAGATCAACCGGAAACTCTTCGAGAGTCTCACTATGATAGCTGTGACAATTCAAACCATACCAATTTGATGAGTGCTTTCATCGAGAGAGGAAGCCAATGGTTAAAAATGGCTGTTGGCATTGCAAGGGTTCTCATTATCGTATTGGGTTTGGAAGCGTTATTCGATCTGATACTAGGCAAGCTTCCCGAGTTCCAGGGACAGCCTTTTTCTGCAATCCAGCTACTGGGGTGGATCATATTTCCTTTTTCTATATTACTTGGATAAGACCCGAAGAATGGGAAATAGCCTCGCAAATTCTAGGCTCACGGTTTATTGAAACAGAAGTCTCAGCTTATTTCTCACTCGCATCCATCCAAGCCACCGATTCGACACTCACTATACGCTCCATGACCATTATGACCTATGCCTTGTGCGGCTTTATTCATATTTCTAGTATGGGAATTTTTGTAGGCGGCCTTTCAGCATTGGTTCCTTCACGCGCACATGAAATTTCGATTATTGGATTACAGGCCTTATGGACCTCTTTCCTGGCTACACTATTAACAGGATGTATTACAGGGAGCCTTGTCCTTATTTAAAAACTATGGAATCGGGACGGTCGCGAACTCTCCCAATTCCCATTTTTGATGTAACTTGCTAACCGTTCCATTTTTTAAAAGCCGAGTAAGGCTGGCATTAATATTACTTTTTAGCTGTTCATCCTTTTTACGAAGAACGATTCCATAAAACTCCGATGTCATTCTAGAACCCACAAACCGGGCCTGACCTGCCAAATCTTTATTATTCAGAAAGTAATAGTTGGCCTGAACAGAATCTCCCACCACGGCATCAACCCCTTTATTTGCAAGATCGATCACTGCATGACCGAATTTGTCAAACGTCTTTATATTTATTCCGGAATATTTTTCAAGAAAATAATGCGATGTCGTGTTGATTTGCGCGCCTACTGTAGCATTTTGTTTTTCCAGGTCTTCCAACGACTCGATATCGGTCATGTTATTTCGGACCAATACCGCTGCCCCGCTTTGCATATAAGGAATGCTGAAAGCCAACCTCTTCTTCCTCTCCTCTATGATCCCAACAGAACTGATAACAAGGTCAAATTTTCCGGTGATCAACCCTCCAAACAATCCACCCCACTCAACGTTTACCAGTTCATATTCCAGATTTGCCTCCTGAGTCACCTCCTTGATTAAATCAACTTCAAATCCATCCAATTGATTTTCGTCATTCATAAACGACATAGGGATAAAAGTCGCATCAATAGCCACCACAACTCTGGATTTTGATTCTGGTTCGGGAGTGGTGTTCTGTTGACATCCATTTGCCCAAATCAAAGAGGCTAAGAGAAAAATCTTAAAATTTGAATAGAATGCTTTCATACTTTAAACTCTCAAAGTTTTTACTATCTATACGGAAATTGTCACTCAAAAGATAGCTTAAAGGATTATCCGCACAAAGGCAAAAATGCCACTAATGATGTATTATTCTGTACCTAACCCATGCATTTTTTTAAAAATTCATATAATATAAGTGACCGTGATTTTCCATCCGGCATATCGTTGTCTTCTTCAAACCCTTAATTAAAAAAAACTTTTTACTTATGATGGGAAAAAACTATACCTGGGCCGATGAAACCAATGTTGATGCTTTAAAAAAGTCATTCAAATTTCACCTGAAGTATTCCCTCGCTGATGACCATTTATCTGCAACAAAAAGAGATTTATACACCAGCCTTGCCTTGTCGGTAAGAGACCGACCGCTTGATTAAAAAATGGCTTGTCTGCCAACATTCATATTATGAAAATGATGCTAAAAGGCTTTATTACCTTTCCATGGAGTTTTTGATTGGTCGGCTGCTGAATAACAGCAGCAGCAACCTCGATTTTCATGATGAGTTTTGTCAGGCTCTAGATGAGTTGGGCTACAATATGGACGACCTAGAAGAAATGGGAATAGAAGCAGGGCTTGGCAATGGCGGCCTCGGCCGACTGGCCGCGTGCTTCATGGAATCGCTGGTAACATTGGGAGTGCCTGTTTGGGGATATGGAATTCGTTATGAATTCGGCATTTTTCACCAAAAAATAGATGAAGCCCAAGACACACTCACCAGAATAAAAGCGAACAACGAATAGTGATTCTTTAATATTTTTGGGGTAATTTTTTGGGATGTTGCTTTATCCACTCACGCGCAAGTTTTTTTGCCTGGGTGATTTGTCTGGGAGTCATGCGCTTTTCCATGATATCAATATTTTTCCGGCCTCCTTCGCTACCATTATCTGCTGAGACAACAAACCACCTTAAAGCTTCCACAAAATTTTGTTCCACCCCTTCGCCCTTGCTATACATCGCGCCTAGATTATTTTGTGCATCTCTATGAGATTGTTCAGAAGAAAGCCGATACCACTTCATAGCTATCACATCATCCTGCGGCACACCATTTCCCCACTCATGCATTACTCCAAGATTATATTGAGCAGCAGGATGACCCTGCGAAGCCAGAGGCTTTAATTTTTCAAGAGCCTTATCGTAGTCAGTTCTATGTATGGCATCCAGCCCTTCTTCAAAGTCATTAGCAAAAGAAGGAGTTGAAACAAGCAGAACTAGAAGAAGAAAAAATAACTGCATTTTCATAAAATTTTGATATTTTCAATTTGAAGAGACTTATCGATCGAACGTCATTGCATTTATTTTTTCAACCATATTTGCCGCCATTCATCGGCACGTCTTTTCGACTCGACGAGCTGTTCAGGGGTCAATCTTCTTTTTACAAAATTTTTATTTCGGATCGCCTCACTATCGCCTGCTCCGGCTATGGTGAACCATATATGAGCTTTTGCGAAACTTCGCGGCACTCCAAAACCAATCATCTGCAACACTCCAATATTATTTGGAGCATCTCTATTCCCTCTCTCTGCCGCGAGCAGATACCACTTCATCGCTTCTTTGTAATCCGTGTCCACTCCCTCTCCCTGGTCGTACGCAACACCCAGGTTATTTTGTGCATTAGCAAAACCTTGCTCCGCCGCAAGCCGGTAATACTTCACTGCTTCTTTGGAGTTTTGCAAAACACCTTCTCCAATGTCATGCATGACTGCCAGAGCGTATTGCCCGCGCGGGTCATTTTGCTTTGCAAGGATTTCAAATTCCTTCACTGCGGTGGAATAATCCCCGCGATCAAAAGCATCTCGTCCTCCCTGATAATCTGCCATAACTGCAACCGGGGACAGCGCTATCAGAAATACAATTCCAACAAATATATTTTTCATTATTAAAGCCCTATCAGTTATCCATTCACCCTAAAAGTTTCACGCACCCTGTATTCGCAATACAGTAATGTAATTATAAAATATTCCCTCGCAAAACAACACCGATACAATTTCACCAACAAATGATCCGGTCAAACGATTCAGCACTTTTGCAACTCTTTCAAAATCAGGTTCAGTTTCCAAACAGATTTTTAAGAGGCGTTGAATCTAACAAATCGGCTGGTTTTATGTCCTTTTTCGTAGGTTTCGACACGACGCTATTTGCATTCGGTTTTCCACCTATCAATTCTTTAATTATTCCAAGAATTTCAACCTGCAAAGCATCCGTCGCAGGCAAATCTAAATGCCCCACATCAGAAGACGATTCCCTTTGATCGCATTTTAATGATGCACTTCAACTTGTAAATGAACCACTTTTTTTTATAATCAAACGGGAAGACTTTATCGTTTTGCCATCGATTGTAAAAATATTCCACGTTGCTAGAAACTTTCCTTTTTCAATTAAGAATCCGCTGCCCTGCGGAACCAACAGCATCTATAGCTCCTAAGAATTTGACAGAATGTTGAAGCTTGGGAGCTGCTTCCATAATTGAATCTACGCCAAAACTGTTACCGACTAAAATTACCTTTCGGACTTTTGGCAATGCATTGATAAAAGCGGATACTTCTTCAACAAATTGGGAATCGCTTCCTTTTCTTACCTTCTGCATTACCTTTTCAATGATATTTGGGTTTGCAAGTGAATCCTGAATGTTAGCCAGACTCGAAAATCCGCCTAAAAGACTTCCGCTTTCTGGGGAAGACCCTGCTTCCTTGATGGATTGTTGAACATGAGTTTGGGGTCAAGGTCAACAGAAAAACCCTGGTTCTTGTCTGAAAAACTATTCCAAGGAACCGTGAAACCTGTATAATCATCTCCGCTCAAACCACGGGCTTGAATTTCCGGGAATTCAACACCCAGGCCTCTCAATCCATCAATGAGTTGGTGCATTCTATTGATAAAACAATCGCCAAACCCATCCACAAGATTCGCGACATGAGGTTCCGACGCATTCAGGTATTGAATAAAACCAAGAGGCGGAAAAAAAGCGCTGATAAAAATAATACAACGAAAAATTGATATCATGCTTTCCTCATTTAAAATGGATTAATCTGTTTTTTTTTAGCCATCCATGATTGCTCTCATATTATACCTGCACCACCAACATTCCCTACGAACTAGATACAATCCACTATAAAAGGAAGGGTTGGCAGTTTTCTATTTTCAGGGTGCTCCAAAAAAATTATATAGATCATCTGATTTTTCTGGAAGAGAGACAGTAAAAGTAGAGCCTTCACCTAAAGCACTTTTACATGTTATGGATCCCTTATTACGAGCTACTATTTTATCACAAATAGCCAGGCCCATTCCCGTTCCTCCATACTCACTTCTTCCGTGCAACCTTTGAAATGGCTTTAGAATCTAGTCACTGTATTTTTCATCGAAACCAATACCATTGTCCTTCACCGCGATTCTCCATATATGAAGGTCATCTTTCTGACTGTTTAAAGTTAAAATGGGAGGTTAGTCTTATTTAGAGTACTTGATCGCGTTGGCAATCAGATTTTGAAACAATTGTTTCATTTGCGAGGGTTCCGCATATAAGGTTGGAAGACTACCAACCTCAACAGTTGCTTGAGATTCTATAACCCTCGCCTCCAGATTCTCAAGAACTTCTCCGATAATTTTTTCCAAGTCGACTAGTTGAAAAGGCCTTACAAACAATTCTATTCTTGATAAATCCAACAAATGATTGATCAAATTTTGCATTCTTGAAGCCGCTGAGGTCATTCGCCGGAGATAATCTTTCTGAGTATCCTGACTAACGCCTTCCTTTATTCTGTCACCAAATAAGGCAATTTACCGCAGCGGCTCCTCTAGATCATGGGAGGCAATGGAGATAAACTCCAAAGATCGTCGGGTGGTGCAAACCAAGATCGCCATTGCCAGCACAGCAAACATTGAAGCCACTATTTTAACCTTGAAGGATGCGCTCTCAGCATTTGCCGAATTGTCGGAAGGACCCCAAACCGTTGGAAGAGGTTCATGACTTTACTTATGGAGGCGTTGTACTGAGCATACGCTTCTGTGTTCCCAGCCAGAAATATTTCCGTACCCGTTATCTCATCAATGAAGCACTGTTGAAGGCCATAGAAGGGATAGACGAGAAATTGTAATCAGTAGATAGTGTTGCGCTAACACCAGAAAAACTGTCCGCAGACGACGATAAAAATGCATTTCAAGCAGAATAATTTTTATCTACTGCGGTTTCTTATTCTGACAATAGAAATAAGTGATCAGACTTGCCCTACAAAAACCCTTCTTAATAAAGCAGTAATGGGCATTGCTAAGCTCCCCACCCAATCAGTTTACCCATCACAATATAGTTTTGGAGTTCATTCCGGCTGATAAAAATTAGCACAGTCGCCATAGAGTTGTGGCTTTAGAAGCATAAAATTAGGATATATATAGAAATTATGCTAGAATATATTTTATAAGGTAGGTTGTTTAGTTGTAGTGTTAATTGATTCTTTCTAGTTTCTCGCCTTGAGCAAATCTATAAAAGCACTTTGGCCTAGCAGGCCAAAAATCGTTTTGTTTTTTCTCCAAGTGGTTCTCTAAAAGTTCTTGCACCAATCCAACCCAATTTAAAATCAGGGAAACCGTCAGCCAGATTTTCTGGAATTAAATTCCCCACAAAAAATCGAACGTCATCAGGTAGAACTTTAATCCTGCATGACCTTTTTCGGTTTTATTTGATTTCAAAGAGAACATCCGCTTAGTCGAGTTCCCATTCCTTAGTCTCAGAAAAAAAAATACAGCTCTTTTAAAGCCACGGCATCAATTAACACAACTTAAAAAAGAACGAAGACTAAAAAACATTTCGTCTTTTCAATAATACTTTTACGCGCAAATTTCACAGAACTTATTTTATGCTCTCTCTATCACTCTTATATGTAAAACGTAACTGGCTCGGAAATATACGAAATGACATACTCGCAGGCATAGTTGTCGCACTGGCTCTTATTCCTGAAGCGATTGCATTCTCGATCATTGCGGGTGTTGACCCCAAGGTGGGTTTATACGCTTCATTCAGCATGGCTATTATCATTGCTTTTGTCGGAGGCCGTTCTGGCATGATTTCGGCCGCAACGGGTGCTATGGCACTTATTATGGTTACGCTTGTGAAAGAACACGGGCTTGAATACCTTCTTGCGGCAACCATTTTGACAGGCGTTCTTCAAGTTCTTGCAGGATTTTTAAGACTGGGTTCTCTGATGCGGTTTGTATCACGCTCTGTTGTAACAGGGTTTGTAAATGCTCTGGCCATTCTAATTTTTATGGCGCAACTCCCCGAATTTAAGGGAGCAGGAATCCAGATGTATGGCATGGTCGCTCTGGGGCTGGCCATTATTTACATTTTCCCCCACTTCACAAAGGCAGTGCCCTCACCCCTTATCAGCATCATAATAGTGACATCTATCTGTATGTTTTTCGGGCTAGATTTACGCACTGTCGGTGATATGGGAGAACTCCCCTCTACGCTGCCGGTTTTCCTGTTGCCCGACATACCACTCAATCTGGATACATTACGGATTATTTTTCCATACTCCCTGACACTCATGGCTGTCGGCCTGCTGGAGTCACTAATGACAGCGACCATTATCGATGACCTGACGGACACACCCAGCAACAAAAATCGCGAATGCGTAGGACAGGGTGTTGCCAATATTGTGTCTGGTTTTTTTGGAGGTATGGCAGGTTGTGCGATGATCGGGCAATCGGTTATAAATATTAAGTCTGGGGGGCGTGGTCGCCTGTCGACACTTTTCGCGGGACTGTTTCTATTATTTCTGCTTTTGGTTCTTGGGGATTGGGTACGCCAGATTCCTATGGCCGCCCTCGTTGCCGTCATGATAATGGTTTCGATTGGAACATTCGATTGGTCGTCTTTTAAAAACCTGAAAACGCACCCAAAAACCTCCAGCCTTGTCATGGTAACCACCGTAATAGTCGTTGTCATTACACATGATTTGGCAATGGGTGTCTTTGTCGGAGTTTTGACAAGCGCTCTTTTCTTCGCCCGCAGAGTATCGCGACTACTAAAAATCGAATCTCATTTATCTGAAAATAGCGAAGAGCGTACCTATAAGGTTTATGGACAGGTCTTTTTCGCTTCCGCAGGCATCTTTTCTGATTCCTTTGATTTCAAAGAAGTGGTTCAAGATGTCACCATAGATGTCAGCGCAGCTCATTTTTGGGATTTGTCCGCTGTCGGTGCCTTGGATAAAGTTGTTATGAAATTCCGTCGTGAAGGAACGACCGTTCATCTGCTTGGGATGAATAAAGCAAGTGCCACAATTGTTGATCGCCTAGCAGTGTATGACAAACCCGATGCGCTTGAACTGATGCCAAAACATTGAGGAGAGAGAAGGAATGACCAAACTATTAGTATGTATCGACGGATCGACTTACGCAGATAATCTCTGCACCAATGCCGCCTGGGTTGCCAAACAAATAAATGCTGAAATCGACCTTCTTCATGTTATGCGCCGTTCCTCTGACTATCAGGCACCAACCGACCATACCGGGTTAATGAATTTTGAGGTACGCAATAATCTTCTTGAAGAATTAACAAAGGTCGATGAGGAGCGAGGTCGTCTGGATCAAAAGAAGGGGAAAATCATTCTTGAACATGGGGCAAAAATTCTGCAAAAAGCTGGTGTTGAAAAAATAAACCTTATTCATCGACGTGGTAGTCTGGTTGAGACTATTCAAGAGTTTGAAGGCTCTGCCGAAATGATCTTCATGGGCAAGCGCGGTGAACATGCTAACTTGAACTCTCTCTTCCTTGGATCAAACTTGGAAAAAGTTGCGC
>Ga0115000_10000761_pt1 | contig 29590 bp, 33 predicted proteins | sample ArcticOcean_MG_C_6_FD_89690 | JGI IMG/M metagenome (GOLD analysis project Ga0115000, IMG submission 89690) | Marine microbial communities from western Arctic Ocean - ArcticOcean_MG_CB8_128 | ecosystem: Environmental > Aquatic > Marine > Oceanic | place: Arctic Ocean: Canada Basin | collected...
AATTAAAATAGAATGGCAATAACAGCAAAAGAATATCTACACTCAGACGCTATACGTGAATGGGATTCAGTATTTGATCCAGCAACAGAGAAATGTGAATACACAGAAGAACAACTAATAAGATTTGCAGAATTGTGGGCAGCTAGTGTACTAATAGCAAAAGAAAATGAAGAGAGGTATGATGGTAAAACACGTACAGGAGGTTTATCACCAGACACAGGACCAAGGAACTAAAACAATAGATATGCAAATACATATAATGTGTCCAGTTTTTTAACTAATAAACTGGACAAATGAACCGAATAGAAATACTAATCAGCTCAAATAAAACTAAATAAAATGGCACAAAGTGTATTAGTCATAGCAGACTCCGGGACAGGAAAGTCCACAGCAATTAGGACATTAGATCCTAAAGAAACATTTATAATTAACATTGCAAATAAACCTCTACCTTTCAAAGGTTGGAAGAAAACATATACTATGATTTCTAAAGATAATGCAAAAGGTAACATGACATCAGCTTCTACAGCACCTGGTATAGTTAAAGCAATGCAACATGTTAATGAAAAAATGTTACATATTAAAACACTAGTCATAGATGACTGGCAATATATGTCCAGCTTTGAATACTTTGATAGAGCTAATGAAAAAGGATATGATAAGTTTACTCAAATAGCAGCCAACCTAGCACAAGTTGCTAAGATGCCTAAAGATATGAGAGAAGACTTAACTATATTTTTCATGACTCACTCAGAGGATACAGTAGATGGTAATGGACATAGGAAAGTTAAAGCAAAAACTATTGGTAAGATGATAGATAATGTATTAACTTTGGAAGGATTATTCTCCACAGTATTATTTGGTAGAATAAAGAAAACAGAAGATGGTTTAGAATATGGATTTGATACAGTAAATAATGGAGAGAACACATGTAAAGCTCCAATGGACATGTTTGAAGAGTCCTTTATAGATAATGACCTACAGTTAGTAAAGAACTGTATAGCAGAGTATGAAAAATAATCAATTAATTAATCAAAAAAAGAAAGTATGTTAAACACTAAAGACATGACCGTTGGGAGCGGCAAGACAAGACCATTAATGGGTCCAGGAAATTCAGTAGTAAGAATTAATTCTATTACATTAGATCAAACACCATATGACAGAGAAGCATATAATATAAATATGCATATGGAAACTGAACCAGTTGGTGGAGAGTTTGAAGGATTCTTTAGAGATAAAGATAATGAATCTAAAGGTAGATATGAAGGTCAGATTGGAAGAGTAAGAGTTTCACCATTCCCTTTCAAAGATACTACATTAGCTAGCGGTAGAGAGATTAGTAAAGATCAAGAGATCTTAAAGTCTATGATATTCTTAAGTGAAGTGTTAGGAAAGAGAACTGAGTTAGACTCTATAGAAGCTAATACAATTGAAGACTTCATGTCATCAGTTAATTCTTTATTCTCTAATAGTAATTTTATAAACACTTGTTTAGCTAGCCGTGAATGGGAAAACAAAGAAGGGTATATTAATAATGATTTATATCTTCCTAAGTTATCTAAGGATGGTGTACCTATGGAATCAAAGGATTCAGAGAATTCAAGATTGATTACATTTGATCCATCTACACATGTAAGAGCAGTGACTAAAAAAGCTGAGACTAATGGTCAAGTAAAGAAAGACTTTGAACCAACAGCTGTTAAGTCAGACTTTGAGTTGTAATATTTAAATAGAGGGGATGGGAAACTGTCCCCTTTCTATTACTATGATAACTACAAAGAACTTTGCAAGTGAGAAAAAAGATATAAAAAGTAGTTGGGTATTTGAATACTACTTAGACTTACCTGAAAGATTAACTGGTCAAGATGTTAAGATTAAATCTATTTTTAATCCTAATGATAAGACTCCAAGTATGTTTATATATTTAGATACCAACCGTAATGAGTATAGATATAAAGATTTCTCCACTGGTAAGCAAGGAAGTAAGATAGATATAGTGCAAGCTGTATTTGATTTAAGTTACTCTCAAGCTTTATTTAGAATCACTGAAGATTACAATGCATTTATTAGAGAAAATGGTTGTATGAAAGATATAGAGTATATACCTGTAGCTAAGTATAAGGTAGACTATATCAAGAACCGTGATTGGAATGAATCAGATGCAAATTATTGGTTACAATATAATATTGGGACTACTCTATTAAATAAGTTTAATGTTAGACCAATTGAGTATTATACTATGGTTAAAGAAGAGGCTAATGATATAAGTAAAATCACTCTTCAAAATCCTATGATATATGGTTACTATGATAAGGCCGGTGAGATATATAAGATATACCAACCTAAACAAAAGAAACATAAGTTCATAAAGGTTAAGTCTTATCTTCAGGGCCTGGATCAGTTAGAGTATAGTAAGAAGTATTTAGTTATATGTAGTTCACTTAAGGATGCATTGTGTATACTTAGTTTCAATTTTGGTGTAGATGTTATTGCACCTGACTCAGAGAACACTATGATTAAACCATATATAATCCAAAATCTTTTGTCAAAGTATAAAAAGGTTGTATGTTTGCTGGACAATGATGAAGCAGGTCATATAGGTATGGAGAAGTATAAGAAACTGTATAAGATAAACTCAGTTCATCTTAAATCAGAGAAAGATATATCAGATGCAGTATCTAAATATGGATCAACTAATGTAATGCCTAAATTATTTAAAATTATTAAAGACTCAATATGAAGTGGTGGATACCGGGGAACGTACCAAGTTCTAAGAATAGTAGGAGGTGGACTGGAAAGTTCTTTATAGCAAGTAAGACTGTTATGAAGTACAGAAAAGAAACTGAGAAACTATTTAAAGATAATGCTATTGAATTTGTTAGAGAGTTCAGTAAGTATGAGCTGCCCGTGTATATACATTTTACTTTTATAAGAGGATCAAGGCACAAGTTTGATTACTTGAACCCTGCACAAACTGTACAGGATGATATGACTAAACACGGTTGGATAGTAGATGATAACTGTGAGTACATCATACCATGCTTTGATAAGTATTCATATGATAAGGAAAAACCAGGAGTAATAATAGAAATAAAAGATGACAGAAATAAAAAAAGAAATACTTGATATAGATAAATTTAATAATTTACAGAAAATGTTTGAATCCTCACTTGATGAGGATTTTTTTTTGGCATTAAATCTGTGGGGAAAGCATTCACTATCACAGACTATCAATACACTCATGGCACGGAGGATAAGCCGTAATGAAAGTCGTAATACTACCCACAGTAGAATGAGACATTTTGTAGGAAAACATACAACTTTCTGCCTTGATGACTCACTTCATATGTTAATACCCAAGATGAACAAGGATAAACTATGCACACAGTTGATCAGAGAAGAATTGTTATATACAATGAACCAGGTATTAAAATTTCATAACCTAGACCAGGTAATGAAAAATTTCACATTAACACAAATTAAATTACATGAATAATATAATGGATATTGTAGCAAAAGCTACTAAAACACTAATGTTTAAAGAACCATACTATGGTTTATTTCTCATTGGATTAAATAAAACATACTCAGATAGAATACCTACAGCAGGTGTAAGTAAAAATGGTATAGGTGTACAACTGACAATGAATCCTGAATTCATGTTAGGTCTAACTGAAAAACAAAGAATGGGATTAATTAAACATGAACTATTACATATATCCTTTGGGCATCTTATATTAAGAGATAGTTTTAAATGTCCTAAGCTATTTAATATAGCTGCTGACTTAGAGATTAACCAATATATAGAAGATGACTACTTACCAGAAGGCGGTGTAACTTTAGAATGCTTTCCTGACCTAAACTTAGATGAAAGAGCAGGTACCACATACTATTATGAAAAATTGGAAGAAGCACAAGAAGATGGTAACTGCCCTGGGTTAGAGAACATACTTAATCAAATGGATGGTAACAGTATATATGATCACCCTACATGGGATGAATTTGATGACCTATCTGAAGCTGATAAAAAACTTGTCCAAAAACAAGTTGAACATCAGATGAAAGAAACTGCTGAACAAACAACTAAAAGATGTGGTAACATACCTGGTGAACTCAGTGACGTAATACGTAGATTGTTACATGTTGAACCACCATCATTTAACTGGAAACAGTATCTAAGAAGATTTGTTGGTAATTCATCTATCTCTTATACAAAGAAGCTTAGGCGTAAGTATAACAAAAGGTATACAGGCAACCCGGGACTGAAGATTAAGTTTAAGAATCATATCCTTGTAGGTGTAGATACATCTGGCTCAGTATCAACTGATGAACTTAAAGAATTTATGAATGAGTTAGGTCATATGCATAAGACTGGGCATCAAATCACTGTAGCTCAATGTGATACAAAAATAGGTAGCATAGAAGTATTTAATCCCAAGAAAGATTGGGATATAACTGGAAGAGGAGGCACATGCTTTCAACCAGTAGTAGATCATTATAATGAAAAGAAAGGAACCTATACGGCTCTAATATATTTAACAGATGGAGAAGCAGGTACTCCAACAGACTGTCCTAAGAATGCATTATGGGTACACAGTAGTTCAAATTACTGTAACGTTAATGAAGACTTACCAGGACAAAAAATACAACTTAATTAATCAAATAAAAAAAAGAAAATGGCAGAAGTAAATTTAAACATTGAAGAACTAGAAGGATTTGTAGATCACATTATATCTAACAATAGATTCTTACAAAAAGATGGTAAAAACCCTGTAGCTGTAGAAGTAGTAGGTGAATCAGGTATTGGTAAAACATCAGCTGTAATGCAAATGGCACAGAAACATAACTTAGATTTTGTTAAACTAAATCTAGCACAAATAGAAGAGTTAGGTGATCTAGTAGGATTTCCTGTAAGACAATTTCAAATGTATAAAGAAAAGACAGTTAAGATGTCTGAGAAAGAAATATTAAACTATAACTCTAGAGCAGCCGCTTCTGAAGACTTAGCTAAGATGCCAACAACTGTAACTAAGAAAGTTGGTCAATGGGTTGATGAGATGGCTGTAAGTGACTACTTAAAGAGTGGTTACAAAATGGGAGGTAAAAATAGAATGTCTTATTGTGCACCAGAATGGATTGCTGATAAGAAACAAGGTGGTATACTATTATTAGATGATTGGAATAGAGCTGATGTAAGATTTATTCAAGCATGTATGGAATTAGTTGACCGTCAAACTTATATCTCATGGACATTACCACAGGACTGGCATATTATACTAACAGCTAACCCAGATAATGGAGACTATATGGTAAACTCTGTGGATTCAGCACAAAAGACTCGTTATATATCAGCTAATCTAAAGTTTGATATTAATGTATGGGCTAAATGGGCTGAGGGAGCAGGTATTGACTCAAGATGTATTAACTTCTTGTTGATGCATCCTGAACTTGTAACTCAAGAGACTAATGCAAGATCTATATCAACGTTCTTTAATGCAATATCTAGCTTTGAAAAGTTTGAAGAGAACTTATCTTTAATCCAAATGATTGGTGAAGGTAGTGTTGGTGAGGAATTCTCATCTTTATTCACTATGTTTATTAATAACAAGTTAGATAGATTAATAACTCCTAAAGATCTATTAACTCATTCAGATGAGAAATATATTCTTGGTGAACTAAGAAGTTGTGTTGGAAAAGATGATACATATCGTGCAGATATAGCATCATGTATAGCAACAAGACTTGCAAACTTTTCAATTGTATATTCTAAAGAGAATACTATATCTCAGAAGATTACAGATAGATTGATTGCATTGTGTACTAAAGATTATTTTACTGATGACTTGAAGTATTTAGTTGTTAGGAGTATCTTTAATGGGAACAAACAAAAGTTCAATAAGATGATGATGAACCCAGCAATAATTAAAATGACTATAAAATAATGGCAAAGAAAACAATATTTCAAGATATTGATGATAACGCTGCTAAAAGATTGGGCATTGAGGAAGGAGTATACTATGGTGTATACTCCACCTCTGGTCCTTTTGCAGATATATATGATATATTAGGTACAGAGGATGACTCTGCATTTTATCACATAAATGATTTGTTGACAACAGAAACAACTAATAATTTAACTACTCTTAATAAAGGATTTATATTACCCGGGTCTTCAGTATCAGCAGATAGAATAAAAGAAGCATGCAAAGAACATAGTATAACTCTTACTAATGATTATGAGGCAGCAGATTTTATAATATCTGGTTGTGAAACTCTTATCAGTGATATTACTGGAACCAGTGATAATTTTTCTGTAAGATCATTATTAACCCACTTTACTAATGGTTATGTTCTAATACCAAGTGAGGATAATGATGACCATTTAGGTAGAAAGTTTGTTGAGTATTGTCAAAATACACCTGAACTATCACGTGTAATATATGATGGAAGAATTGCAGAATATCATTCATTATCTCAATTAGACTATGACTCAGGACCTTTTGATAACTATCTAATTAGCGGTCTTGCATTGAATTTAGCTGATCTAGTACGAAATGAAGAGTTAGCTGTAGTTGATGTTGATACTATACTTAGCTCTTCTAGTAATGTTCAAGTATTAACTACAGAATTATTAGCTACAATGACAAACATGTGGGAAGCTAATAGTGAAGATAGAGAAATACTAGGTTCTTTATTATGTACAATAGATCATACTAAGACACCCGCATTAATGTGGCAGTTAAGTCAATTACTTGGTAATCAAGAGTATCAGTGGTCTAGAAATAAAGATGTAAAGTATTGGTATAATGTATCAGATATAAATGAACTTGCACAATTGAATGCTGAACAAGCAATTGAACACTTTATTAGTAAAGAAGTAATGGATAGAGATAATTTTAAAATATTAGAACCTATATGTAGAGAACAAATATATATCTCAAATAGAGAATTGTATTCATTCACTGTGCAGGTTAAACCAGAATATAGAAAATACTTAAAAAAAGAAAACAATGAATAAAAAAATACACACTCTAAATATAGAACTAGATGATTACTATGCAACAAAAGATGTAAACATTCAAATAAAAAAAACTGATATAAGTATTAACTTATTTGGTTATTATATTTCAGAATACAATTGGAACTACAACCAGAAAAATAGTAATCAAGATTTAATAGATAGTTTAGTAACACGTGATATAGATTGGAAAACTATAAATAAATTATATAGATTTCCACATTTATCTTTATCCCGTGATAAATTGACCACACTTAAAAATAAGTATGATGTTAAAGTAGTTAGAGATATGGAGGCTGCAGATGTCTGTGTTATATCAGAGAAAACTATAATGAAACTTACACAGCAGAATTATTATGGACATTTATTTACTAAGACAGAATTCATTAAGAAACTTAATGATCCTAGATTTGTTAATTGCTTTACAGAAGAATCATTTGATTTCATTAAATGTTATTTTGATAATATGGATGATGATGAATACATATATATGAATGATAGATTTCAAAGTTGGGAACTCTCTGATACTTTTCTTAAATGTCCTTTATTATATTTCACTGAAGGAAAGTTCAAGAAAGGTTCTACAGAAGCTGGTCTGAGTTATGTATCTCCATCTAACTGGGTTCACCATCAAACCATTTTTGGAAAAGATGCAAATAGAACTTTTGTTTCAGATATATATGTGAATGAAGTTTGTTCTGAAGACTCTATTGTTATTGATTGGGAATACTATAATAATGTTAAAAAAATGTTAAGTGCTACTAATGATGATCAAAATGTTGCTATGACATTAATGGCTAACTGTCAGATTGAAAAGTCTAAGACAGCTCTTGGTTTATTATTCTTTCATTATGGTGAAAGTATGAAAAGTTCAAAAGTTTGGAATCAAGTTGCCTTTAAAGCAATACGTCAACAATTTGATCACTATATGATTAGTGGTTGGAATTCAGGTCATACATCTACATTTAGTATGCTTGTTCAAAAATTAGCGGCAGATGATGCATTAACTGAAGACGCAATGAAACATGTATGTGAGTTAGTATTTGAAAGAGTACTAATGAGTGGTTGTGGATTTACTAAAGATGAATGTGCTTTTGAGATGGAACTAAAGGATGTTAGGTTAACACAAGAGTACAAAGATAAGTTAAAAAGGAGTCCATTAGTGATAAATGAAAAAATAACAAATAATTCAGAATTAATAACGGGGAGTTTTGATGATCTTCCATTTTAAATTTAAACATGAGAAAAGATATAAATAAAGAGAAAGAGTTTCAGTCTGCTGTGCAGGCTGGGACTTTTAACTTCAGTTACTCATCACTGAACAAATTAATTTTTTCTCCTCAGCTATTCTATAAGGATTATATACTTAAGGATAGGGAGGAGAGAACAGATAAACATTTAATACAAGGTAAGCTTATACATCTATTGATATTACAACCAGAAGAGTTTGATAAGAACTTTGTTGTGATGCCATCCAAGTTACCGTCTGATACATTACGTAGAGTTTTAAAAAATATTATGCTCTACACGGATGCCATAGAGTTGGTGTTAGTTGAGGATAAATTGATTTTAGATTCTTTAAAAGAGGTAGGACTGTACCAATCATTAAAGGATGAAGAAAAGCGTGTAGCTAAGGTACGTACTCCTGAGTGTGGAGACTACTATGCATTCTCTCAAACAACCGGTAAAGATATTATAGATACTGATACGCTTGAAAGGTGTAAGGGTTCTGTAGAACTCATGAAAGAAAATAAATCTATTATGGAACTATTATCTCATGAAGTAACTGACTTTGAAATGGACGGTATAGAAGTATTCAATGAGAAGTATCTTAAGTGTACACTAGAAGATTATGACTTTGGAATGCACGGTTATATTGATAGATATGTTATAGATGCTGACAAAAAGTTGATCACTATCATAGACATCAAAACCACTGGTAAAACCATTACAGACTTCCCTGAGACCGTAGAATTCTATAATTATTGGCTCCAAGCTGCCATATATAGAGTATTAGTGACAAAAAATGTTGATAAAAGTATGGTAGATTACAAAATTAATTTTAACTTTATAGTAATAGATAAGTATAACCAAATGTATAACTTTCCAGTTAAGAGCACCACCATGGCTGCATGGGGTGATGGCTTAAAAGGAATATTAGAAATGGTAAATTATCATATCAAGGAGAATAGGTTTGATCTTCCTTATGATTTCTTAACTAAAACTATGACTTTATAATGCAAATGTATAGGGACTATTTTCAAAAAAGTAAGGTTTTCTTCTATCCTCTGTTAGGTATACCTAAAGGTACAAAATATGTTCCTGTTGGGACATACCTAGCATGGGAAGATGAAATTGATCTCAATGAGAGAAAGTTTATGATCTTATATAAGCAAAAAGAAGGGAAAATGTTTAGAAAGTTTGAAGATAAATATCTATTAGGTAATAAGTTGTTTGATGACTACCAGCAGTTAGATAAAAATATTCATTTATACATATTTGACTTCTCTAAATTTCCACATGATTGGGAAGCATTATTAAAAGGTAAGTATTCAAACTTTACAAAAAGAACTAAAGAGACTATAACAAAATTCTTTGGGGAAGTAGGTAAAATAACTGAATATGTAGAAAGTTATATATATCCTGAATATTATCATGAAGATTGTGCAGATGATCTAGATGTAAGTTTAGAATTACTACAAAATGTATGGGAATTAACAGATAGACCTGATTTAGATAAAGAAGTTCTGAAAATAAAGGTTCCAGAATCAGACTTATTTAAAAATAATGATGTATGTTTGCAATCTAATTTAAAAGATAAAAGCAATGGCAACAAAAAACCAACCACCTCTTCAATTAAGCAAGAGCATGATGTTAACGACATCAAACTGGGGTCCAAATAAGACCTTTAAACTAATTCCAGTCTCAAAAGACTGTCCATATGTAGAAGCAATTTTTGATCCAGGTAGTAAGATCCTAGCTGTTATATCAACAATTGCAAAAGAAACATATCACATGATAGATAAGTTAGATGATAACGGAGATCCTCAAAAAATGAAACTCACAAGAACACAAGATGGAGGTGAGATAAAGAAAGAGAGAAGACTCCTTAAAACTTATGCTGAATATTATGTGACTGTACAAGAGGAAATAGAAACTTTTATAAATGGTTTCTGTATGAATGCTGACTCATTTAACTTTAAAGAGTATTTAGATGCGGATGCTGTACCTCAACCTGACCCTAGAGCACTGCCTGCTGAAAAGGCTACTAATATGAATGTTGACTTAGTATTGTAGTCTAGATTTTTTTAATTAACCATCCAGAACGAGGAGCTTATTGCTCCTTTTTTTGGCTCTAAATTTTAATATATGAAAGATAATATAGTAGTAATATGGCCATGAATCATTGGGTAATGGATTATGAGACCCTTAAGAATTGTTTTGTAGCAGTATTTAAACATTATAAAACTGAAGAGACTAAAATCTTTGTAATCAGCCCGTTAAGAAATGATTATACAGAATTCATAAGTTTCCTAAAGGAAAATATAAAAAACAAAGAATGGCATATATCTTATAATGGATTAGCATTTGACGCACAAGTAACACATAACATACTTAAGCATCATAAAGATTGGAAAGATGAAGATGGTATAGATCTTGATGGACATCTAGTAGCTAATATTATTTATACATATGCACAGAGAGCTATAACTAAATCAAATAATAGAGAATTTCAAGACTTTCCTGAATGGGAAATGAAAATACCTCAGATAGATGTATTCAAATTGAATCATTGGGATAACCCGGCCAAACGCTCTAGTCTTAAGTGGATAGAGTATACTATGGATTGGGATAACATTCTTGATATGCCTATTCATCATGAGTCAGAGATAACTACTCAAGAGCAATTAGATACTATCGTAGAGTATTGTATAAATGATGTGGACGCAACTAAAGAGATCTATAATAGATCCAAGAGTCTAATTGGTTTAAGGCTAAATCTATCTGAAGAGTATAATATTAACCTTATTAATGCTTCTGAGCCACGTATATCTAAAGAATTGTTTAGTTATTACTTAAGTGATGAATTAAACATCCCTAAACGTGAACTTAAAAGTATGAGAACATATAGAGATGTTATCAAATTAAATGACATTATCTTACCTTATATTGAGTTTAAAACTCCTGAATTCCAAATGTTGCTTAGTAGGTTTAAAACTGTTGAACTTGACCCTACAAACATTAAAGGTGCTTTTAAGTACTCTGTTGCTTACAAAGGGATGAAGACACACTTTGGTCTTGGAGGTGCTCACGGGGCTGCTAGACCTGGTATATATGAATCAGATGATGATAATATAATAATGTCTTCTGATGTAACTAGTTTCTATCCTAACCTTGCTATTGTTAATGGTTGGGCACCTGCACACTTACCTTCTAAAGAATTCTGTAGACTGTACAATTGGTTCTTTGAGGAAAGAAAGAAGATTCCTAAGAGTGATCCTATGAACTATGTATATAAAATTATACTTAATAGTACATATGGTTTATCTAATGATAAGAATGCTTTCTTATATGATCCTGAGTTTACTATGCGTATCACCATCAATGGTCAACTTACACTGATGATGCTATATGAAATGGTTATGGAAGCTATACCGGATGCTATACCTCTATTACAAAACACAGACGGTATTGAAACAATCATTCCTAAATCAGCAAAAGAAGAATATCTTAAAGTATGTGCACGCTGGGAGGCGCTAACAGACTTTAACTTAGAACATGATCAATATAAGAAAATCATACTAGCAGATGTAAATAATTACATAGCAATCAATAATGATAACAAAGCTAAATGCAAAGGACGTTTTGAATTTAATAACTTAGCATTACATAAGAATAAATCTAAGCTTATTATTCCTCAAGCTATCTATGAGTATTTTGTTAATGGCATACTACCTGAAGATTTCCTTAGACTAAATAAGAATATTCTTGACTATTGCATAGGTGGAAAAACAAATGGCGGATGGCAAGTAACATCCAATAGTATAGTAGAAGGAGAAAAACATATAGAAAATCTACAGAAAATAAACAGATATTATATTAGTAATCATGGTGTTAAGATGCTTAAGGTTAATAAGAATGATGGTAGAATCATTCAACTTGAAGCTGGGCAATGGTTACAGACAGTATACAACAAGATTGAAGAGAAAAAATGGGAAGAATATGATATTAATACTAAATATTATATACAAGCAATTGAAAAAGAAATCAATAATATTCTTGGTGTTTCTTCCAATCAATTAGAATTATTTTAATAAATTTGTAAAAACAATAAAAATGGGACATATAAAACCAAAATTCACAACAAGACAGTATTTAAAAAATGCTGCACTCCCTAACCATGGGAAAACATACACTGTAGTACCACATACAGAAGTTATAGATCATACTGAGAAGCTTTTAAAGAGTCATGGGTTTTCTATAGAGAAACAAATATTTAGGTCAAACCTTAATGCTAAGGTTGCACAAGGAATATATTATATCACATCTGATGCACACATAAAAGATGAAGAATTGGGTATGATGTTTGCTTGGACTAATTCATATGACAAAAGCACAAGATTTCAGTGTGGGATAGGCGCTCATGTATTTGTATGTAATAATGGAATAATCCACGGTGACTTGGAGAACTTTGCAAGAAAACATACTGGTACAGCAAATTCTGATGTATCAGGTGCAATTGCTACACATATTGGTAGAGCTGCAAATACTTTCAAAGAATTACTTAAAGATAAGGATGAGATGAAAGATATTAATCTCTCAATAACTCAGCAAGCAGAATTAGTTGGAAGACTATTCATAGAAGAAAAACTAATTGATAGTACACAAATGTCATCTGTAAAAGCAGAAATAGATTCTTCCTCATTTGATTATGGAGTTGATCCGGATACTGCATGGATGTTTTACAATCATGTAACACATGCTTTTAAGCAAACTCACCCACGGAATTGGATGGAAAGTCAAGCTAAGTTTCATAAGTTTATGACATCTGAGATATTAAACAATCATGGTACTAAAAATCAGGATACTCCTGTTGCTGAAGAGTTTGATGTAGAAGATGTTATGATAGAAGTAGAAGAAAATAATACATCAGGTAATGAATTTTTCTTATAATTATGAGTGATAAAAAAGATAAACATAGTGACCACTATTGGGATAGTAACCGTAATATGGAGCATACAGGAATACAGAAAGTAATGATGTCTGTACCGGATGGATTAGAATTTAGTAAACCTTATCCTATTAAAAAAGATAGGAAAAAATACCCCGTATATACTGGAGTAGTTAAATACTTTCCTGATGCACTGATGGAAGTATCTAATGTATCACGTATAGGTAATGAACAGCACCATGCAGGTGAACCATTACATTGGGATAAAAGTAAGAGTAAAGATCATCTAGATGCTTTAATGAGACACCTATTAGAAGCAGATAATTATGATGAAGATGGAGTATTACACCTTGCTAAGGTAGCCTGGAGAGCATTAGCTGCACTTCAAGATAGAATAGATAAAGAAAAATGTATGGATTTAGATGCATAAAGACACCATCTTTCTAGTCATAGGACTAATTGTACTTATTATAATAGTTTATAATATGAAAAAACAAACTTACTAAATGGAAGAATCAGACATAAAATCATTACTTAAATTAGGCTATTGGCCTATTATAGCACCTACTAAAGATGGAATATGGAAATTATCCATATATAAAAAGAAAAAAGATTCTTGGATTATAACTAAACAAAAACTATTCAATGATGCATATGAAGCATCTGAATGGTCTATTGAATATCTTTCTAATATATATTATGCTAAACAGCAGTAAAGTATCCGTATTCTGCATGACCTGTCACTGTTGCTGGACAATCTAAAGTAACTGTCTGACTAGGAACTAATGGGAGATAGCAAAATTCACCTAAATTCAATCTAATGAAATTAGTTGCTGTTTCAGCACAATCAAACCCTACAGTTATATATGATTGAGATACACTTCCAGTATTCTTTACATAAAGAAAAGTACGTGTTGGTGTTGCCCCAGTTGTTAATATTTCCACACCTGCTGGAGTTATATCTACACTAGCTGATTCAATTGCTGGTGCTGTAACTGTAGGATTACTTACATAGTCTACTGCAATAGGATCAGAAGTTACTGCTGCCCCACTAATCATTAATCTTGTTGATATTGTTGATGCCATTTTATTTATTTTTTATTTATTAATGATTATGCTGCTGTCCAAAACCCAAACTCACAAGTAGTGTCTGGTCCTAATTTGGAATTAACTTTAATTACTTCTGTTGCTATTGTTGGGAAAAATGCCCATTCACCAGGTTTTAATGAACCTGCTGCTACTCCTCCATGAAATATATCTACGGTTGCTGCTGTTGTTGGTTCAGTATTTTTGATATATACATATCCACCAGTTGCACCAATAGCAGTACCATCTATTAATGTAGTAAAGCCAGTACTTACTGTTCCTGGAACTACCTTTGCTCCTGATTCAATTGTAGGAGAATCAATAACTAATGTTGTTGCTCTCCCAACTGCTAAAGACTGAGATGTCATTCCTGGACCTGATAGTCCTATTGTTGCTGTGATTGTTGATGTTGCCATAATTTATTCTCTATTTGTTATTCTATTTATTACTCTATCAGTACTATTAACATCTAATTTGATGGCAACATCTAACTGTCCACCTTCTTGACGTTTTTTTCTTTTACTACCTTTTAACCTACTTTTTTCTGCTCTACCCTTATTCTTAGAAGACTTTTCAAAACCTACTATTTTACCTCCCTTATGAGATGCATCTAAGCCATCATCATTCCCATATGTTCCCTTCTTTCTATTGTACTTGTTTAGCGCAGCTCTTTTCTTTTTTGCTTTAGCTGACTTACCAAATTTAGCGTACTCTTTTTTATAGTTTCTTTTAGCTTTTGCCACAAATGCAAATTCCTAAATTAAATAATACAGCTCTATGTTCTACACCAGGGTTGCAGTATAACTCTAATACAGTTACTTTACCTAATCTAATAGATATATCATAGATAGATTTCTTCTTCTTATCTGTACCTGACCAACTATTTATTAAACATTTTTCCATTACTTAGTTTCTTTTTTATGAGAACCATCACAAGTACCATCCTCTGATTTAGTTTTACCACATGCACATTTTGCCATTATTTCTTTGCTTTTTCTAGTGAACGTCCACCGAAGTAGGCACCTATCACTGTTATTAATACTAATTGTAGTAAGTCAGTCCATTTAGCTTCTACTACAAAATTTATTACTCCTGCATCAATGAATATTAATAATACCGTAGATATTACTAAAAAGATTAATACTAAGGGTCTTACATTTTTACTTAACCAAGAGTCAGATTTCATATCTGCTTGCCATCTTGAACTTATTTCTTTCTCCATCTGAACTTCATAACTAGCTATAAGCTCTTTTACTTTTAACTCTGCCGCTAACTTCTCTTCTTTAGATGTATGTAAATTATCTATAACTCCACCTACACCTTTAATAAGTTCAGTAGCACCACTGCTAAATATTTGAGTTAAAATACTCACTATGAAGCACCGTATATTGTAATAGTAATATCTGTAACATTAGGTATAACTATAGGTGAACCACCCGCAGTTGCACCACGTGAACAGAAATTCTGTACCCATACAAATGTATTACCTGCTTTCCATCCTCCTATTATACTTGCAATTTGATTCCACACTTCAGTCTGAAAATCCATATCAATAGCCATTTCTATTATATCTACAACTGATGATGCAGGTAATGCTGTTGATGGTCCAGCCATAGGTTCAAAATGCCATTTAATTTTGTCTGCCTCTTGCACAACAGCTCTAAGTCTGTGTAATGGAACAACATATGTGAATCCTTCAACTGCAGGACCACCTTTATCATCCCAATCTGCAGGCTTACATGTGGAAAATCCTAAAAGTAAGCTACCACCAAGACCACGTGCAGCAGCACTATCCTGTGATCCCAAAGCTAAATTTGACATCATTTTTCCTTCTCCTTTTGCTGGTCCTTTTTTTTCTCTTGCCATAACTTTATATTTTAATGATCATTAGTTCTCTTTATTATATAGTATAATATACGAAATCTTCATTACATATACTAGTGTATGTTATTTTTATTTCATAGATTTCTTACCCTTACATTTCCACTTCTTTCTACTCAATGCATTAGCACAAGGTGGATTTTTACATTTCTTTATTCCTGCAGACCTAGCACAATATGCATCACCCTTCTTAGTTCCCGGTCTTATACGGTCCCCACCTTTCTTAGCTTTACCAGCTTGACCATAACTTACTTTTCTAGTACGTCCTGTCTTAGCATTCTTTACAACCTTTACAAAACGTTTACCTTTTGCAGGTGTCTTTTTAGTTTTTTTTGCAGCCATGCTTTTTCTATGTTTTGCCAATTAGAATATTATATAGTTAACTCCAAATTTAAAGTCATACCATTCTCTATCCCAGTACTTGTTATATTTCCCTTCTACAAATGCGCCAAGATTTTTGGTTATCTTGTATCCAAATATTACACCTCCTGAATAATCTAACCATTGCTTATTGTCATTGAACTTATGATAAGAGAAGTCCCCTCCATCATCATAATGCCAAGGTAATACATTTCCCCATGCATGCATCCACACATCTTTCTTATATTTATAATAATCAAATCCTATTACTAATGATTGAGCCCATTGAGTAGGTAACTTATTTCTCTCTGACTCAACATAATCTACCAATACCTCTGGGATTATCACAGCTTCCCACACTTCACTACTAGTTGCAACAATGTTCCCACCGGGATCACTATATTCATTTGCATATACATTGACGTTATATCCCTCTTCTATAGCTAAATACGTATAATGAATTCCTCCATTAGATAATAACCATTCTTCCAAAGGATCATATCCGTATGGCTCAGAAAGTCTTTGTGCTGCCCCTATGTTAAAAGAGAGAGTCTTTGTCACATTATACTTATACCTTTCTGATGATTCAAAATACTTAATATCAGCAAAACCATTCTCAAGATACTCGCCTTTAATCATCCAATGATTCAAACAAAGACTCTTGCCACACCCATCATCAGCAACATATCTTATCATGTGATGTTGATCAAAGTAGTCTTCTCCTTCTTGTCGTCTTAGGTCTACCTCAAATAAATATTCCCATTTATTCTTTAATCTACCAATTGTAGCTGCATCATTGAAGGACGTTTCTGTTCCGTCTTTGAAGTTTGATTTTGGTTCGTATTGGAATCTCTGTATCTTTCTTACACCAAACGTTACTGTATAATCATGGGGAGTTTTTACCACATTGGTTTGCAATAGACCTGTATTAACAGAGAATTCATTCTGATCGGATATAGATGTTCCTCCATTGACTGAAGTATAAAATGTAGAATACTTAAAGAAATCTTTAAACATCTCTTGTGCATTAACATTTATTGTTAATAAAATAAATACTGTAATTAATATCCTTATCACTATCATAATTATAATGTTCTTACTGTTTCATTCATAACTCTATACATTGACAATCTTTGTCCATCACTTATTTCTACTTCTTTCCAGAACATGAAGTCAAATAACCATCCAAACATAAATACAGTACCTGCACCTAATAGATGGGTAATTTCACCATCTGTAATACTATTATGTATTCCTACTAGACTCTGATCAACAAATACACCACCATCTATTCCTACTTTCATATCACCATTACTCATTCTCACTACAGTAAATATATATGTATCAGTATAAGTTATACCAGGAGAAGGCACTGCAAAGTCCATTGTAATTCCTCCACCTAACTTTACACTAAATACATCAGGAGCGGTCATTCTAACAAAAGTATCTGCATTGCTTGAACCCATAAAATACCCAGGTAAATCATTTACTTCTAGTCTAGTTCTAAACATTAAAGTAAATCCACCTGAATTAATTGCTTCATTAATTGTAGCTATCTGTATAGGGTTAGAACCACGCTTACCATATAATTTTAGTTGTTTGTCACCTTTTCCATAGACTCCATTAATTAATGGTGTAATAGTTCCATCACCTTCATACATAGGTTTAGATGCTAAAGTTGTTTGAGCACCATATATACCTTTATTTGAATAACATTCCCATATGGCAAGTTTATCTCCTATCTCTAAAGAATTACCTTGCATATAATCAGCTCTTTGAATGACAGCATCAGTAATACTATAATCAGCAAGCATTTTTGTACCAGCCCTTAACCATAATACTAAACCAGGTATATCAATAGGTTGACCTGCATTTACTGGATCTATATCAGTAGTATCAAGTGTAACTCCACCATACTTTATAACTGGTAAACGTCTTGGTCCACGATCTGTTATTATTTCAGAATCCATATCTGTATAGAAGGTTACATTATCAGCTTGAGCATATGGTGAACCTGTACTTTTTAAAGTCCCCATATTATCATTAGACATTGGATCAAAATAAGCTCCATTTGAATATACTTCTTTTATCTCATCTTCAAGTAATTCAGTATTCCAAGTCATAAATTGACTAAAATTAGCTTTAGTAGTAAAATTATTTCTAGAACTATCTCCTATATTTAATGTATAATTACTATCTCTTCTTACACCTCCTCCTGGAGCAGTTGCAGGTTGAGTGCCAGTCATATTAACACCATCTATATATATTTCTAATCCTGATCCATGTATATCAGCCATTGTAACACTAACATGTTTCCATTTACCTACTAGAGCTGCACAACTAGCTTCACCAAGCCAAGCAAGACTAGATATTGATCTTCTATAGTTTCCTATATAAGCTCTAGGGGAATCACCAAATACATCCCAATATAATTTTCCAAAGTCTGCTGAAGCTGGTTGACCATTTATTAATAATCTAAATGCAACATCTTCATTATCTAAAGGAATATTCAAACCTTTTTCAAATAAACAACCATCTGGTGTAGCTCCCGCCTCATAAATACAGTCATTAAGCCTAACCCAAAAAGCTGCAGTAAATCCTCCATGTCCAGGATTAATAGTTTCAGCAGTCTGAACAGCAATATGAGTTAAATCTTGTCCATCAAACGCTGTTGACTTAAATGCATCTCCACACCCAGGTGGTAATTGATCAGGTATATTAAGAGCGGTAGTTCCATACTTAGCCTCCATCTCTATAAGTTCATCTGCTACTTGATATTTATCAAAAGAACAATTATATGCTCTTACTTCACTAAACCATCCTTGACCAGGTTTAAAGTTATCAAGACCTCTATTTCTAGTATTAATATTAGCAAGTATCATATCCAAGTCTACTCCTTTAATAGTATCTTTAAATTGCATAGCATGACCAACACCCCATATAACATCAAACAAATCATTACCATATGGAAATTGTTCTGTAGCTACTATCCAATGTAGATACCATACCCCTCCCTTCAATGTTCTATATCCAGTATTATTTATCTCATTTAGTGGGGAAGACTCATAATAACTACTAGGTGTAACTTCTTCAGCATGATTATGACCATAATAATTACTCTTACAATATGGTTGTCCATGTGGTTTTAGACCAGAAGCATTTGAGTTTTCCTCATTATTGCTTACTGTCCAGTCATCACCCATAAACCATGTTTTACTATTTACCCATTCATCAGTTGTTGTTGTACGATGAAAGAATACTGACCATCCTTTACCATAAGTTGCAGGTATAAGAGTTGTATCTGGTTCTAACCTTGGTGGATTAGGTCCATCAGGATTAGCAATAAGATACTGACATCTAGGATCTGCCTTACAAGTAAAATTTATAGCATGAAAAGGAAAACTTATAGTATCGTATTTTGGAGCAGTTATTATAAGATTATCAATAGTATCCCATGTATAATATGCAGTTAAATCTAAAGGTAGACCAATACCATTATATGCTTTATTTTGTATTCGTTCTATAGGTGTAAGTCCTGACAGACTTGGAGGACCTTGAAGTGTAACACTTGTCATATCAGTTGCATCTAACCATAATACTAAACATGACTTACGTCCTGCAGGATCAATCGGTGGACAACCTTTTGTACATTCACAACAAATACATTCCCATTTTAATTCTGCTTTTCCTTGACCATAATAAGCCCACAATTTAGCCTCTACATCACTATATACATCAGTTGCAACAAAACCTAAACCAGCAATAGCCATTCCATCAACTATAAAGGAATCCCATGTAAGATATGATACTGCAAATCCTACTAATGAAGCTCCATTACCTGGATTATATGGTATGATTGGTCCCATAGCAACTTGAGCAGATCCTAGTAAATCTGATATACCTGGACAATCTGTATTATTTTGTAAATCACAAAACTCATTGCCATTAGGACCCCCCGCTATATAATATGAGGTAGTAGTTACATCTACTAAAGGTGTATTGTAGGATATGGCCTCTTTTAAGTGTTCACAATTGAGAAATGGAATCCAACCCCATGTAAGTGTTGTATCTTCACAACTATTTATTGGTAATACTGACTGTTCACAATCAAACTGACTAAGATGTGTTCCTCCAGCTATCTGTATACACCCTCCATCTGGTTGACATTCCCATGGAAGACCTCCACCACAAGAGACGCAACCACATTGCATAGAAGCTGTGTAACACCTGTGACAACATTCATGTAATCCTTGTGGGTCACAACCATTACAACCAGGATTATAAAATTGTGATACAATACCAGCACACCCTGATGAATGACCCCATACATCTTCAAAGGTATTATTTAGTGTTACCGGTACACCTTGAGCTTGTAAAGCAATAATACAATCCTCCCAAGAGGTAAAATATCCTCCAGTAACACCAGGAATATCCGTACAATTTGGATTAGTTGCGCTATGAGTAAATGGTTGATAAGTTGGTCCTCTCCAATAAGAACATCCTGTTACTGGATCACTCGGACACGCATGAGGACCAGTTTGAGGACACTGTGATGGAGTATTATTAATCCAAGTAAATTCATCATCATTTAAAGTAGTAAAATCTGGAACATGTGTATTATCTGTTGTATCAGCTACTAATGCAGCTCCAGAACTTGTATATGTTCCTATAACCAGTCCTCCAATTGGCTGAGGACAATTAGTATAACCAGGAGATGCTTGACAAAGAGCTGCAGTTGCATATGGTCCAGTTCCATTCCCTGGGTCAACACAAGTACCACCTGCTGTACAAACCCAAGATTCTTTATTTCTATCATCACAACAATCCTCTTGACAATCTGCCAATGCTGTAGCGCCTGAGTATGTTCCTGTTCCATCACCCGGATCATAACAATCACATGTTTTTGGATCACACTCATAAGTTACATTATCACAAGATGGTTCACAATAACAAAATGCATTATTAATACAAGATGATACACCTCTGTCACACATAACATCATAAGGTCCTAGCCAAGGATTTGGAGGGCATGCCTCATTAGTCCATTCAATACCATCACATGCACAAGGTAGAGTTTGACACACAATATATCCTCCTTTTAGAGTACCATTTGAAGTAAAAATGAGATTATATATTTGAGCAAAAGTCATTGAGGGACTAGCACCAGAAATATTAAATAGAGTTGTAGTGTTTAACCAATCACAAATATATTGTACTCCTAAACTTGAACTCAACTGTATTGCACCAGTCACGTTATATACGTGGAAAGCATTATTTATCGTCCAACAACCACCACTTGGTGAAGTACAAGTATTAGTAGTACCTGCTAGCATACAATTAGCATCATCATACATACCAGCAAATAGAAAAGGTTGAGTAGGATCCAATAAACGTGAATAATCCCATATGTCATCACAACTATTAATAACTTGACCATTATCAGCATATCCATTTTGTAAACAACTATTTAACCCATGACACCAATCCATTTGAGCTGGATTTGTAATTTGCCATGACCTTATATCTCCATTGAAATTCCCAGCACCATTTGCACCACTATTCCAAGGTGTATTCATTCCAAGAGTTAGATTAACACCTCCAGCAATTGCATCTGAAAGAATTTCATCCCAATTCCAAGATTGTATATTACCAAACCCATCATTTCCATACCAACCTTGATAATCAGCATTAGGTCCAAGAAAAGGAATATAAACTACACCTGTATCATAACTAGCTGGAGAGGAATTATTAAGACAACAATAAACTACATTAGATGCTCCAGCAATTTGATTAGGATCCCAGTATGGCATAGTGAAATTCATATCCTCAATATAAGTCATTATAGTTGCTCCTGCACCACTACCAACACTATTTGGTCCAGGACAACAAGTTTGATTAGCAGGTAAATTAACACAAGGATTCCAAGGCAATGTTGTAAGAGATACCTCAAAGAAAAGAGTAGCAGCATCTGTACCACTTATTCCATTAGCAGGATCTGTATAATAATTATTTGCACCAGAGACATTACTAAAAATTACACCAGGTGCACCGTTTACTCTTGCTGTTGGTCCTATTCCATTAACATCACATGAACTGTTTGAACCAGTAGCTAAAGCAGCAAGACAATCAGCTTCATTTAGATACTGACCACTTCCATCTGTAGGATCAGCACAGTAACTACCAGCAGCACCTTCATAACATTCCCAACTAGCTCCTGGTCCTGAACCACAACCACTACATTCACATGGTTCTCCTATTGCATCAAGTGTTATATCACATATTCCATCATTAATACAATTACATAAAAACATTGGTGATGCTACATGACCATAACCAGCGGTCGTATATCCTTGTGCCGCTTTCCATTCTTGCCCTAAATCCCATATATTCATCCCTGAAATACAAGCAGGACAAGGATTAAGAGTACCTGGAGGACTTTGTGCTAGAGCAATAAGACCATTCATAGTAGTTGACCCTATATCTATTATGGTTGTTGTTTGGGTAAGTTGATACTTAGAATGCCAAACCATTGGACCTCCATCAGGTCCAGGAGCACATCCTGTGTTTGGATCATATGGATGGACAGATTGTTCATACTGATAATTACTAATATCCTGAGCTGGATGGTTATCAGACATATATTGTAAATGATCCATCCAATTAGAAACCTGAAAGGTATTTGTTCTATTAGCACAAGTATTAAAAGTACCTGTACAATAACATGGTAAAAGACTTGGTGCCATATGATTAGTTGTACCTTGACCTAAAAAAGTAGAATACAAAGCACTAACCTGATTCCAAGTCATACCACAAGAGTATCCACCTCCACCATTAGCATTCATCCAAGTTATAACAGCTGCAGCATTAGAAGTAATTGTTTGAATTACACTATAAGCCTTATCATAAATTATTACTGAGTACATAGTAGTATAAACACCTCCATTAGGTCCTATACAATCATCAATACTTGGTGGTAGTGTCATGTCTTCATAGAAGTAATCACCAAAAGGAACTCCATTTGCACAATTAGTAGTTGAATGCCAAGTAAACTGATCCTGTGCTGTACCTGAAACTGATGAATCCCAACCTTGACAACCACCTGCTTCTGCACATAAACATAGAGATAGTTCTGCCGTAATTTGAGCAAATGTCATACCTGTATTTACACTTCCCGCACATCCGTTTGCATTTGCCCAAACTACTAAATCATTATAGCTAGCAAAACCTGGACCTATTTGAACAGCTCCAGATGTAAGATCACTAATTGTTAGTGTATTATATGAATATAGGTATCCTCCATTTGGTCCATAACAACATTCAGCTTCAAGAACCGTACATATACAAGGAACCCCTCTAACGTGTAATGTAGAACCTCCTCCTTCAGCGGTTTGCCATATACCCTTCAGCTGTATGTAACCCATACCTACTGTTGCTGATGGAGCACCATTAGCATTCATATAAGTTACTAAATCATTAATACTAGTAGATGTATATGCATTTGTACCACTACTATCCCATATCTGAATCTGACTTATTATATTTTGTATATAACCATCAGGTCCATAGCAGTCCATTCCAGTATAATACCCAGTCATAGGCGCCTGATATATATCTTCATAGTATGTTGCACCAAAAGCAGTACCTGGTAGGAATAAAGAAAGATAATCAATATGTTGTATGAATGAACCAACTACATTTGTATTAATTAAACTAGGTGTACAAGTGCTATGATTAGATGATGGACATGGACCATTAAACTCAAAAAAGTAATTAGCAATAGGATCATTTGGATGATTTGCAAAATACCAATCCCAAAAAACTGTTGGGTTATTAGTAAAGATTCCACTATCAACTCCACCAGAAGTTAAACAACTATTTACAAGGGGATTTGCTAAACACTCTGCCAAAGTATCATATTGTCCTCCAATTTGTGCTTCACAATCTCCATCAATGCATTCAAAACAATTCTCTGTACACGGTGCTTCATCACATCTAACTTCAATATGACGTGCTTTAGCACCTACAATCTTGCATTTATTTATTCTTCCTAAGTCTACATATGATGCATTTGACATAACTTTATTGTTTTATTACTTTATCAATTGTTCCATCATCATAGATGTACAACATTATTTGTTTAGTTTGATCTTTTATTTCTCTCCCTAATAGATCAGTAATCATTATTAACTTTTTACTTTGTTCAATTACTCTACTAGCTATAGGTCCTGTCCAGGTTCCTTCACAGTAATCATAAGTTAATTGACATATATTATCCCATTCATTATCACAACAGTACTCATCAACTTCTATAACCCAAGCATAACAAAGATCATTTAACCAATAAGGTATCCCATCACCTGTTATACATCCTGCACTATAAAGACAAGATGCTGAGTCAGATACATTTGCTAAGTCATCATAGTTGTACGCAATCGGATCCATACATCCCTCAATAGCAGTAATACAAGTATTATTGCTTGTATTAGCCATTGGGCTATAATTGAGAGCAGTGCTATCCATGCAACCATAAATATAAGCAATACAAGAGAAATCTTCTGTATTGGCAGAGGCATTGAAGTTAAGAGCGGAAGGATCAGTGCACCCATAAGTAATAGGAACACAAGTATTATTATCAGCATTGGCTAAAGGATTAAAGTTAAACATTGTGGAATCAGTACATCCATAGATAAATGGAATACATGAACCATCATTAGTATTTGCAATAGAATCATAATTAAATTGAGTTGGATTTATACACCCATAGATCACAGGTATACATGAGTTATCGTCACAGTTGGCTAATGGTGCAAAGTTAAATGCAGCTGTATCAGTACATCCATAAACAATACCTATACAACTATTATCATCTACATTTGCTAATGAATCATAGTTTAAAGCTATTGAACTCATACATCCATATACTATAGCAATACAAGTATCTGGTGTATTAGCTAGCGGTTCAAAGTTGAATGCCAAAGGTTGCATACATCCTAATATCACTGGTATACAAGCAGTATTTACATTAGCTGTTGAGTCATAGTTAAATGCTGTAGAATCCATACACGCAAATACAGCTACTGTATCACAACTCCCATCATCTATATCAGCAATAAAACCTTGAGTATGATATGTTAAGTAATAAGGAAACATGCATCCTGGATTATAATAACAAGTGTTTGCAACATTTGCATAGGCGTTATAGTTATAAGCTGTGCTATCTGTACATCCTATTACTACTGGCTCACATTCAACACCACAGCTAGTCATTGCTGTATAAAGATTAAAAGGGAGTATTGGACCAGAATAACTAAATCCACCAGGTACATACAAAGTTGTATCTCCTGAAGAACTAACTAATGAGAAGCCGCATTCTACAACCGTGGCACTAGCATTAGGATCTAGAAGAATAAACTCAGCTGTTACTAGCTTAGGAGATGTTAACATTAAATAAAATGTTTCAGTATAACCAGAATCTAAAACATATGATAATGTATCATCACAGTGGTAAATATTTAAAACACTACCCACCCATCCGTTACTCTGATAATCATATAAAGTTAATGTATATAAACAACTATCAACATAATCCATAGTGTTTGCAGTGGAATCATAGTTAAACATTGTACTATCAGTACATCCATAAATTTTTAAAGTAACACAACTAGTATCCGCTACAGTTGCTAATGGATTATATTCTATATAATTTACATCCATACAACCAGGTACTGGTGGTGGAGGAACACATGTATCTGAAGTAAACACGTGAGTAGTATCATGTCCAAATGCTGGATCTGTTCCATATATCAATGTATCTCCACACTGTGTAAGATAATATGAACCATCTTGTCCCTGCCATAATGAACCTTGCAATCCGTCACCATATGAATCATATATGGTTAAACTTATTTCTCCTACAGGTAGGCAGATATTCTCAAATTGTGGTTGATAACCCGGTGCTTGTCCGTAAGGTCCACCTGCAAATAACAAACTACCTGTAGAGTCATGTATCTCCCAAGTAGTCTCTGGTGTAAATTGATCTAAGTTTATATTAAGTACTGCTGGCACACACGGTCCTGTTGGAGGCCCGGTAGGCATACAAGCTGGTACAGTTCTATTAGAGAAAGTACCAGTATTAAAAGAAGGAGTAGGATAACTTATTATTGTATCTGCACATATAGATACGTAATAACTACCATCCATACCATCCCCGTAGGAATCATATATAACAAAGGTAATGTCAGTTATAGTATCAGAAATATATAATGTATCTGTATATATTGTATTAGGTGTATTGTAGTGTCCGTAGTTAACATCACCTATAATAAAACCATTCAAACTATCAACGTGCAATACCCATCTAGTCTCAGCAGGATAATTATCTGTAGTTATATGAACGATAACCTCCTTAATAGGAGTGTACTGTCCAAAACCTAATATAGGTAGTAATAATAGTAGTAATAATTTTTTCATTTTTTTATTGTGTTACTATTTCTTGTTGTAGTCTTTTAACAATGTTTCTTCTTTTTCTTTGCATATCCATTTTTCCTTCTGGTTTTCTCCATGTATCAAGAGAATGTGGTTCATGTAATAATATAGTTTTATTATTTACAGTATATGTAAAGAAATGTTCAAAGTTCACTAGTGAAACATCCGTATCTATTATACTAATTAATTTATCACTTGTTTTTAATCCTCCTGGAGCAAACTTTAAGTCATTCCATACAGTAAGTAACTCCTGTACAACTCTTGAATTAGGTGTAGATCCTTGGATCCCACATTCAATTAGTGCTCCTCTTGTATCTACCTTAGCTCTCATTCCAGCAAAATATGTAATATTTTCACTTAACCTATCCATAATATTATCAAATGATCTTATTATCTCACAGTCCGGATCAACTGCAATACCACCATAGTCTCTTAATAATAACATTCTAAATCTATCTGTAACATAGGCTAATGGAAAGTTCTTCCCTGCATAAGCTGCTATATAAGGATCTTTAGAATATTTCTTCCATATTTCATTACCCCATAAGTAATGTTTATAACCTTTCTCTTCATGTACTTCTTTCATCTTATCTGTAAATCCTTTAAACTTACTAGGAATCTCTTTACCTATCCAGATCTGATGTATTATTTTTGGTATTTTTGTCTTCATTGGTTTAAAAGTCTTCCATTAATAAGTCATCTATATAATCCTGCATTTCTTTTCTTGTAGCCTTCATACTAAAAGATATGTCAGCTTTAAATCTTTTTCTTTCTTCTCCATCTTTAAATATAACAACTGTTGGGACTACTGATATATCATGTTTGGCTTGTAACTTTGGTGATGCAGCTATATCAACATAAACTATATCACAATCTGTTAGTTCACCAATGTATTCAACCTTATTAGGATTATTCCATGCAGCATTAAAGTGTGTTACTACAACATTTTGTCCAATAGCCATTCCACTAAGCAACATTAAACCAAGTAACACAAGATAAATTACAAATATTTTCCAACTAATATCTTTATCTGTATCTAAGTGTTTCATCTTAATCTATCTATTTTATCCTCCATTCTTTTTAGGTCTTCTTTAATTTCATTAACAGCATCTTCTGTATGTTCAATTGATTGTCTTATGTTTTTGTCTTTCATATCAAATTCCATTCTAGATACATCGTTTGTATGTTTTGGTAATTCTTTAGCTTCCTCAATATCAGCTTGCAGCATAAACCACATACTAATAACCGTAGCCATAGCAGCACCAATTGCTATTAAAGTTTTAACACTTACTTGAAATCCTGAATTTTCATTTAATTCTTTTGCCATTTTATTCTGTATTTCCTTTTGCTTTATTTGGAGTCCCAGATAGAACTCTTCCAACTTTCATACTTATTGAGTTAATTGATGCACTAGTTTCTCCAGCTCCATGTACTACTTCTGGTTCATGTGAAACAGCTTCAATAGTATCTTTCTCATCATAATATTGTGACCATTGTTCTAACCATATTGATATAACAAATCCATCTAGAGATGTGTGTGATTGAAACTGAATAATATCTTGTAAATTATTTAACTTCAAAGGTGACTCACTTCCAAGCAATGCTACACGCTCACCATCACTAAGAGTTAAATTATCACAAAGTGTCATCTCCGCTGGAACTGATACAAATGATGGAACTTCACCATTAAATGTAGCAGTGGTTATAGCTGAATTATATATTCTCATAGAAAAAACCTTATTATTAGTTTCACCTATTGAGTTATTTTGTATATATATTTGTTTAATGTAAAATGGTGGTCTCTTCTGAGCTTCTCTAAAGTCATCAACTCTAGTATCATATCTTAATGCTGGGTAACTTTCATAGACTGTATCCCAAGTATTTAATGACGGAGTGTCAATTCTATTTCTTCCTCCCCATATGGCTGCTGCATTAGTATTAAGGGTGCTTGTCATCTTAGTTCCAGATCATTTTAACTACTAGCCCTATTACTATTGCATAGATTACCCATAGAGCTTTACTCATTACTTTACGGTGAGTAGTGTTTCTATTCACTCTTGCTGTTACCCCATAATCAGGATCTAACAGCTTCTCAGTAAGCATATCTAACTTACCGTCAATTTTGTTCAACTTCTCTTCCATAGAGTCCATACGTTGTTTCATTAATCCTATTTCAATATTAGTAGAGGCCATAAACTTATATAGTTGCTACAATTACGCAATCTGTTGCATTAACAGTAATGGTCGCTCCTTTTAGTTTATTAAGTTTACCACTTTGTGAACCTGCATCCCAGTTAACTGTTACTCCTACTGGAATAACCATTGTGTTACCTTGAGGCATGATAACAGTACATGTTCCACTGTTATTCAATATAGAAAATGTTCTAAATTTTTGTATATAAGTTTTATTAACTACATTACCTGTTTCACCAAATGGTGTGGTAATTGATACTACATTTCTTTTAGGTGCTTGTGTTGCCATAATTTAAATTTTTTATTACTTTTGTTTAATATTTATTATACATATATAATATACTAAATAAATAGCAATTAAGGAAATAAAAATCATATGAATAAAAATATAGACA
>Ga0115000_10000763_pt1 | contig 29550 bp, 16 predicted proteins | sample ArcticOcean_MG_C_6_FD_89690 | JGI IMG/M metagenome (GOLD analysis project Ga0115000, IMG submission 89690) | Marine microbial communities from western Arctic Ocean - ArcticOcean_MG_CB8_128 | ecosystem: Environmental > Aquatic > Marine > Oceanic | place: Arctic Ocean: Canada Basin | collected...
CGCGAGCGAGAACAAGAAGAAGCATGATTTCAATAACATTGAATCGCACTACGCGCGAGCTCTGGACGAGTTGCGAGAGGCGACGTTGTTCGTCATGTCGTCCTCGAGAGCGAACAGGTACCGGATATTTTCGAAGAGGTTGTTTCGAATGGCTTTTATGATTGGAGATGAAGGGAAGGACGGCAGCGAGAGGAAGCGAGAGAACGTTCTGAGCGCGTACGACGTTGCAACGATAACTACGTCGGAGGGCGGGCGGGAGAGAAATTTGAACAAGACGAAGAAAATCGGCGGGGCGAGTCAAAATAGCAACGGTAGTACTAGCAGCATAGGTGACAGGAGAGAAGATGAAGAGCTCGCGTATTTGATGGAAGATATATTGCCCAGGAATACGCTTTTTGAAATTTTAGGAGACGTTCTAAACTTATCTTTCAACGGCGTGCCGCTGTGTAGGGCGCAACATCGAGACGAGGAGGAGGAGGAAGAAGGAGACGATGGTGAAAGTTTGAGAGTGAAGAGTAGTAACAAAGAAAAGCGATACGCGGCGAGAGTAGCACGCGGCGCGTTGCTTTGTGTAGGCACCGTTGGTATTACGGATGGTTCGAGCGAACACGATGTGTTCGTATCGTTTATCGAGATGCTCGTGGACGTGTGCACCCGGGAGCTCGAAAATCAGCAGACGACACGGTCGCGCCCGGGGCGACCTCGTCGTCGCCAACACCTCGGAGAGGAAGACGATGATACACGAGAAAAGAAAGAACTCGAGCGCTTAGAAGACGCATTCTTGAACTTTTATGGTGCCATTCGAAAGAATATGCGGGATAAAACCAAGGATGCGGATTGGAGCGACGAGCACGATGATAAAATTCGGATGAAGAATCTATCGAACGCCTTGGAGGAAAAGGACGACGCGTATGCTTCACTCCTTTTACAGGCTGAAATTTTAGAAACACTCATTGCACTCGTCGCCGAACGACCAGGAGCAAGAGCGATGCTTGCGAAGAAGATTGAGACGATTGAGATGATAGTGCGCGCATACACGTTCAGTGGAGACGACGACGACGACGACGACGGAGAAGAAGAAGAAGAAGAAGAAGAAGAAGAAAAAGATGGATTCGAAGAGTTGCTAAATGAAATCGGGGACATAACCGAGGAAGAATTGAAGGCTGCATTCTCGCGAGCTGAAATGCAGCTCAACGACGCATCCAGTGCTCTTCTCGCGTTACTCACGCAAGTCCCCGTGCGCCTTCCAGATACGTATACCATTCACGACAACATCAATGCGATAACGGATATATCTGAGAAAAATGCGGCAGCGTTTGAATCTCTCCGAGAAGCAGCCGCGAAAGCGCGAACGATGTGCGCGAAACTTCTCGGCGGGGAAGAGTATGTGCAGGAAATAATCGAAAACCAAACTCTCGACGTGGTTTCGAGGTATGCCGTCGAGCAAAAAGCGCGGAATAGATGAGAACTACTTTATACATTACTGTTGTACACTATTTATTTACACACCTGCCCTAAGCCGCTTTTATAATATCAAAGACATTTGAACGGAAACGTCTCTGGTCGTTGTAACCAGTTATCGTTTAGCCATACGCACGAGTCCTTCCCACTGTCCACGTAATGCACGCTGTAAGCCATTCGATTTTTATCGCTCGTATTCGCTAAACTCCAGTGCACGTTCTCTCCGTGCAAAAAGACTAACGTTCCCGCGTCGACTGTCAACGGCACGAACTCTTCTATGTTATACTCAACTTCCTCGCCGTCGCCGTCGTTCGAAAACTGCACCTTTCTCACTTCCGCATCGTGATTTACAAACATCTGCTTCCTCGTTCCATTCAAGTGGCTTCTTGGCAACGCTCGCAAACACCCATTCTCAATCGTGCACTTCTCCAACGCGACCCAAACGCCAATCGTACTCTTTTCCGGCCCGGTGCGCAAAAACGTATCGTCTTGGTGAGGCACGACTTCGCCGCCGCATCGCGCGTTTTTAAATATAATCATCGATTGCACCGGAGTCGGCTTGACAGAACCCAACTGTTCTAAAAATCTCTTCATCTTCTCGCTTCTGGAAAATGCACCGAACGAAGGATCCAAATCGTGCAACGCGTGGCCGATTTTATTCAAAGTCTCCTCTTCTTCTTCTTTTTCCTCGTAAAAATACGAAACATTCGAAGCGCTGTTTAAAAAGTATTCGTCCGAACAACTCGACGCTTGTTTCTTCTCCCCGGTCGTGAACACAGTCTTTTTCGACATTTTCTCCGTCCTCTCGCGACGATGATGTTCTCGCTCGAGCGTTTTCGCGCGCTGAAGAAGCGTTTCTGTTTCCTCTTTCCCTAAAAAGCCGTTCAAACAGACGAATCCGATGTTTTTGTACGCTTCGACAACTTCGGAGGATAACCCCGACTCAGAGGAGGAGGAAGAGGAAGAAGAAGAAGGCGAGAAGGGAAACGAGACGTCGTCGAGAGTGACCACCCTTGAGGGGACTGCCTTTGACAACGCCATGGTATTAATGTGAATACTAATGACTTATTACTACAAACAATAAATGAAGACTTTGTTCTACAAATTTCAAGCCTTCTTGGGAACCCAATCGCCTCCGGGTTTGGCGAACGTCCTGCTCACTAACAACGGAAACCCGATGGTACAATCCACGTAGCATTTGACTGGTCTCGCGTCCAAGGTAATTTTCCCCCAACTGACGGCTTCGTCCGGTCGAGCACCGCTGTCCGAGCCGTCGTGTTCCGTCGCCGTGGACATGTAGACGGCGAAGTCGGCGCCGTTTCTCATCAGGTTCGCGTTTGCCATGTGGTGTTTGGCGACACCGCCTCCTAATATGATGAGCCCAGTTTTTCGAGGTTGCTTGACGAGAAACGCTTCGTCGTTACAGTTTTTAATGTCTTTGACTAAATCGATGATTAAACCTGGATTTTTAAACGAGTGAAAATAGAGCATGTCGCCGATGGAACCGTCGGTGAGCGCCGGACAATACACCGGGATGTCGTTCTTCGCGCACCAATAAAACACCGACGTCTCGTCGTTAATTTCCAAACCTAATCGTTTAATGAACGACGAAGGCGTCCAGTGCGTGCCTTTTTCATTTTGTTCCTTCAACATCGCGTCTAAAAGAGGCATCAACCAATCTTCAAACTTGCAATAGTTATCGTTCGGGACTAACAAGTTCCCTATTCTATTCAATCCTTTCTCTCGCAAGTCTGCGCCTTTCAACGCGAAATCCCCAATGTACGTCTTCGCGAGGCACTTGATGAAATCTTCCTCGATTCCTCCCGCGGTCGTGCAAAACACGTCGATCATTTTGTTCTTGGCTAAGTAGCACAACGTTTCTCGGACGCCCGATGAAGTCAAGTTGGACGTGAACCCGCAAAAAATTTTCGTCCGAATTTCACTTCTCTCTTCGTCCGTCAACAAATCGTCGCTGGTGGGTTCGAAGGTGTTTTCCTCTCCTCCTCCTCCTCCTTCTTCCGTCGTTCTCTTTTCGTCCGATAATCGCCACCTGAGCATTCTGTTCACTTCGTCGATGCACATCCCCAAAGAGGTGGCTTGGAATCCAGTCGTTAAGAGAGAGTCGAGTAAGGTTTCGTAACAGATGCCGCCACCACTTTTTCCCGTCGTTGGTGTTGTTGCGCCGTTTTTGGCGTCTGAAGACGACGACGGCGCAGGGGGAGCAAAGTCGTACCCTCGAATGAACGGCGCGTCGTCGGGCATTTTGACCGACTTGCAGAGGACTGCGGTTTCTAAAGAGGAAGGGAGGTCGTGATGAGAGGATGTCATCGCGTGAGGTTAAATATGTATTATCTGTGTGTGTGTGTGTGCGTGAGTTAAAGGTATATTATGACGAGAATTTCGCAAATACACTCGCACTAACAAAACTACACTCTCATCGATGAAACTATGACAACACTACATTACCGCTTCCCCCAAATGACTTTAGTCATCTGGTCTGGATTCGGTTCTTTTTTATACACCTCCATCAACTGATAATACTCGTCGTCCATTTTACCGAATCGTTTGTACAATTCCCACGTATCGTCTTCTTCCGCGCTCGAATAGCTTTTCCGGAGCGCGCCGTATATCGGGAAAAAGAACGGTTTGCGGTAGAGCAAGCGAAAATGGTATATTTCTTCCCAACTGTTGGCAAATTCCATTCGTCCTTGCCTGCCTCGAATGGACATGACGTTCCCGGCGCTTTGAATGTCGCCGAGCTTTGGATTTAACAAAATCATCGGTCGATTACCTGCGACTTCCATCATTTCTTCCATGTACGGTAATATGCTATACCCGACGATATTCTGCGGGCAAATGAGTATGAACACGTCCTCGTCGTCTTTCGCGTGGTCTTTCCCAATCGCCCCGTTGCTAATTCTCTCCGCCACGTCTTCTTCCCAATCCATCAAATCGATCAAGCGAGATATCCCGCTCAGCGCCAGCGGCAAGCCTTGAAAGACGCCAGTCCCCATGCTCCCTTGGATGCACAGTTTCACCCTCTGCTTCCCACCACTCCCGTCCTTCCTCTCCATCCTCGCTAATTCCGTCGCCATCGTTCGCACCATCTCCAACAACGTTCCCGCTCGAAACACGTCCCCTTCCACGTTCATCTCCGGGAATTCGGTAAAGACTTTCATGCGCACATTTCTGTCATCTTTAATCGCTCTCAAAACGCTCTCCGTGGCGTCGTCGTAAAAGAAACGCCGGATTTCTCTGGTGTGTGGGATGTTGTTTAATAACGTCGGGAGCGCGATGCCTTCGTATCGGACGTTTGTTGAAGAAGTCGATAAAGCGTCGTCATCTTTTGACGACTTAACAGTGCAGCACGTTCCGCTCGTGCATCTTCCGCCTCTACATTTACGAGAAGAAGAAAAAGAAGAACGAGCTGCGAATCGCGCGAATTTTTGCCCATCGTTTGCAACGCCAGCGCGGCATGCAGCATTCGTGGTCTTTGCAAAAGTCGGTTTTGTCGACATTTTGTGACGATGACTCTCGTTTTGCGCGCGAGGATGTGAGTCTTATACTAAGGGGATTTCGGGAAAATTTCCACACAAAAACGCTTTCGCGGGGTTGACTTTAATCAATAACCAATGGGGAAAAAGGTATCATCCGGCGCGCAGAAGAGAAAGAAAAAGAGGGAGAAAGAAGAGGCGATCAAAGAGGCGGTCGAGGAATTGGAGCGGTTGAAGCTTGGTCCGACGGCGATTTGGACGGGGTTGGTGACGCATCATAAGGATGTGTTTGTCTCGCATGTGATTCCGAAATTGAATGCGACGGATCGATATTTCTTTTCAAATGCGAATCGTGAGAGTTTGGATGTGCTTAAGTATGCCGGGGTAAACGTATTGACATTACGTGGGGCTGTTTACGAATGTTCATCCATTTCAACGTTGGAATGGGTGTGGAATGACATACCCTGGGGGGGAGAGAAAGATGATATAGGAAGAGTGATGGATCAAGCCTGGTTTTGCGAGCAAGTTGCTGGAACGAACAGACTCGAGTTCCTCAAGTGGGCGAGAGAAGTGAAACAGTGCAAGTGGGATGAATGGACGATTATTGAGGCAGCACGTAAAGGTAATCTCGAGATGCTGAAGTATTGCTTTGATAATGGTTGTCCGTATGATGAAGAAAAGGCGTGTAAATATGCTGCTATTGAAGGAAACCTTGACTGTCTTCGATTTCTTTTCGACAAAGTGGAACCTTCGCGAGATACGGAAAAAGAAGCGGCAGAACAAGCAGCATGCAAAGGTCACGTGGACATCTTGAAATATTTCGTTTAAGAAAGAAAGACATCTGATGCAGCGAAGTATGACTGTGTGGGATCCGCTGCAATGAATGGCCAACTTGATTGCCTCAAATACTTAGTCGAAGAGGCGAAAACGCCTCTTAACGAGTGGATATACGTCGCTTGCGCTCGTCACTACGAGCACCCCGAGTGCGTAAACTACTTGCTCGAAAAAGGGTGCCCGGAACCGACGGACGAACAATACGCTGTATTTAAGAATCACATTGCTGTACAGGGTACACTTTGAATAAAAAGTGGGAGAGAGAGAGAGAGAGAGAGAAAAAAAAAAATTGTAACGCCGCCGTTTAGCGCATCGCACACACTCGTTTTTCCTTTTGAGCGTTTCGCCTCCTTTTTTGACTTCACTTCTAAAAGACCCATCACACATCTACGAAAAACATGGAGCACCAACTGGAATCGATGCACCTGTCCTCCTCTTCTTCTGGAGTGAAAGAGGACGACGAAACGAAAAAGGGACAAAGAGATACCGACGACGGTGGTGGCGGTAAAGTTTCGACGACGACGACGCCCCCCGACGACGCGAAGAATCCATCCAAAACCGATGAGACTTTGACGAACACTAATGAAATCGATTCGAACTCGGATGAAAACCAAGAGAGCGACGACGAGGACGAGGACGTGTTCGAAGACGCGACGACGCCTCCGGATGAAGATAACAATAAGAATAGTAACGGTAACGATGATAGCGCGAGGAGTAGTACGAGTGGCGATGGGAACAACGCGTTGTTTGACAATACTAATACTAATACTAATAATGCGAGTAGTGGCTTATACAACAAGGACGACGATGAAGAAGACGAAGAAGAAAACGAATCAGACGGTGAAAACGACTCGGAACGCATGCGGGAGGAAGACTTTTCGGAACTCTTGCAGTACGTCAAAGTCGCGGTTGCGGACGAGAATCCGCTGGAAAAGTACGAAAAGTTAGGATCGACGTTGTGGCAACTAAGCAACGACGCTTTAGAGCAGTTGGCGAACAGAGAGGAGATTGAGAGTCAGCAAGGAGGAGGAGGCGCGTCGTCGTCGGATGGCGGCGTGAGATCGATTTTTGGCATCGTAAACGAAGAAGACGAAGAAGAAGATGACGAATTGAACGAGAGTAAAGATGGGTTGAATTTGCACGATTTACCCAAGTGCGTTCAATTGGCGGCGAAGGAGTTGTCGGTGTTTGCAAAAGCGTTGACGATTGATCCGGGGATGGCGTATAGACCGGGGAGTTCGAAAACGCGCGAGATTATTCCGGGAGAGACGACGATGCGAGCGATTGGGAGCCATCGCGTTGGAGCAGCAGAGATTATTGCGATGATGCTACAGTTGGGATGTTTGGAAATTGATGAGAAGATGGCGCATTTGAAATTGGAGGAAACGAACGACGACAAGAAACCGATGACTTTAGAAACGTTGGCGATTATGTTGTTCGAATACCCGTGGTCGTCCGCGTTTCACGCGGCGGCATCGAGAGCTATTTTAGCCGCGTTATCGAGTCCTCACGAAAAGCTTTGGATACCGTTGGTCGTGTGCGCGAGAGATGAAGGCTCGGGGGATGTGTATAAGAATTCGTTGCCGACAAAGGTGGTGGAGACTATGGACGAAGCTTTGCTGTGTGAACGCTTGAGCAAAAGAAAAGGAAACGTTGGATCCGCGGTAGTGTTGGCGAACGCTTTGAGAGAGTTTGGGGAAGCCACGGATGAAGAGCGGAGCGAGATGCGAAGACATTTGAATAACAATCCGAAATGGTTGGAAGCGAATAAAGACGGCGGGAGTTTGGATCGTTTGAACGAGGAGCAAGTTGGCGGATTGTGCGGTCCAAAACCGAGTCGTTCGCAATTTTTAGAAACGAATTTGGGAGGCGGAGGCAACGTGATTAGCAGTCACGAGTTACTTCGCATGCTCCAACATATTTCATTAGGCGGCGGTGGAAACTAAATGTGAATCTCAGTAGTAGTTACTTTTATACGCGTGATAAAAAAATGTGCGCTGTATTTACTGGTAGATTGATTGATATTTCTTTCAAATCGCGTCAAGTTTTTTTATCAGCGAAAGCTCATCAAAGGCGACAAGGGCGAGCGTATAGTTTCCAAACGCCTCGCTTCCGGTCCTAATTCTTTAGCCGCTCTCGGGCTAAAGAATCCAACCGCCATAGTTGGTATAGTATCGCAGCAATTTTCATCGCCTACAGGTGCTATTGTAATTTTTCTAACCGGCGTCATCGCTTGATGTTCTTCAGCTCTTAGTAATTCGAGTAAATCTCGTTCGTATCCTTCCGGATCGTCGATTGGCGTTTCAAAAGTTCTCACTGTTTCCATTCGCCGTTTCTTATTTGTCGAAATCGCGTACGTAGCTTTCAAACGCGAGCTTTGTGGCGTCTTTGCAGTTGTTGTTGCTGTTTTCATCGCTGGAGATTTCTGTTGCGGCTGCGCCGGTTCGTCGTTCGGGTTGATGGAAAAGAAATAGTTCGCGATTGGAGTCAAGACGCGCTTCACCGCACTTCCAATCGGTGGTGCTAATGGCGTTGGTTGCAGATGGTTATATTTCTTACTACCCATCAGTGACGCCGTCTTTGGCGTTTTCATTCTGGCGTTTACCTCTTTTTGTTCTTCTTCGTCATCGTCGTCCTCTTCGTAACGCGTGCGTTTCCTCGTTTTTGTTATCTTTCTTCCTTCCTCTTTCGTATTCTCTAACGACGACGACCGCGAAGAAAAGGATATTTCCGCGAAGCGTTTCATAAACACCTCACCGTCGATGCTTTTTGTCGCATCTTTAATCGCTAATACTATCGCTTCACAGTCGACGTCGCCCGTCCTTCTCGCATCGAGTTCATCTTGAACAAAGCTCAACGTCGTCAAGCTAAACGCCACGAGCATCTCCGAGCAGCATCCCGAAGCTAAAGGAGACGAAGAACTCGTCGTCGCCCGTTGTTGTTGTTGTTGCTGCTGCTGTTGTTGTTGCTGCTGCTGCTGTTTCTGCGTCCACAAGTGAAACAAGAGCGCATCGAACACCTTCTTCACCACCTCATCCGGCAACACCCCGATAAAAGCGCACAGAAACCACCGCGGGCAAAAAAACGTCACCGAGAAGCCGTTCGCGGACAACGTTTCGTGTAATCGAGGGAAGAGACGTTTCGTTTTCTCGTCCAAAACTTTCAAATCTCTCTTTAAAGCGAACCACGCGTTGTTCTCGCTTTTCTTCTCGTCGCTGATGAAATAGTACCCGGTCAAAACGTGTTCGATGAACGTTTTGCTCAAAGAATAACACTCCGCTTCGCTCGCTCGCGTCAAAGTGGGCATCTTCATCAACATCATCTGATGTTTCAAAAGAAACCCAACCAGAAAGTTCATGCCTTGCGTGTACCCTTTCACGGTAGAGGATGCGCTCAATGCTTGTAAAATGCGCCTCAAAGGGGCAATCATTCGTCCGTTGTGAACAAAATCCTTGTCGTTCGGAAAGGTTCGAGGTACGTCTAATTCTATTTGTTTCAACGACTCTGCCACGCTCTTTTCGAGTGATTTTTGTATCAAATCTTCTAGGAGCGCTTCGTACGATTTTGAAGACGATTCAGACGATATATCGTGGTTGTGATGATGACTCCATCGCATCCAGTTTTCCCACGACGTCTTCGTATTCTCCGGAGCGTCTGCTGTTGTTGCCGGTATCGTCGCTTTCATTCTTTTACTGATGATGAATTTTTTTTTCTTAATGAAGAGAAGTTCGTCCCCCCTCCTCGATTGAGAGCCTTTTTTTTCGGGCGACTGGGACATGATGCCGACATCGGACATTATGCTCAAAACCTTTCACAAACGCTCTATGATATCATACTATTACAACTTTACTACTCTACAATTACGAACGTTTAGAAGGCTCTTCTTCTTTTTTTTGAAGTCCCCACCCCAAGGCGACGTCGCCGAGTCTTCCCATGGGACCTTTGAGAAGGACGGAATTGGCGACCACGGCGACCGAGGAGAACGCCATCATCGCGCCTGAAAAACTCGGGTTGAGACTGATGCCGTATTCCGGAAGAAAGGCACCAGCGGCGAGAGGAATACCGACGGCGTTATACGCTAACGCCCATCCTAGATTTTGCCGTATTTTTGCTAAAGCGGCGCGACCGAGTTCCACGGCGTCCGCCGAGGCGGCGATTTCGTTCTTCTCTGAAACTAAAACGACGCCGGAGGCAGCCGCGGCGGCTTCGAGACCGCCGGAGGCAGCAATACCGACGTCCGCGGTGACTAATCCTGGGGCGTCGTTGATGCCGTCGCCAATCATGGCCACCGTTTTCCCGGAGCTTTTTAATTTCTCGATGATGGCTGCTTTATCGCTCGGCGAGAGATTGCCGCGAGCGGACGCGAAGAGGGGAGTAGCGCTCAGTTCTCGAACCGCCGCATTGACGGCTGCTTGGCGATCGCCCGATAAAACGTGCACTTCGCAGTTCAACTCATTTTTAAATCTTTGAATCGTTTCGATGGCGTCCGGTCGCATTTCGTCTTTCAATTGGAAGAGCGCGAGTATACCTTTTGATGTAGTACCCACGGCGGCAAACGAAGCGCCACTGCTACTTTCCGTTTCTTCTTCTGTTTCTTCTGACACAACGTTTAATTCGGATCGAACCCAGCTCGGCGTGCCTACGAAACATCTCTCGTCGTCAAGCAGAGCAGAAACACCAAAGCCAGGGGATGTCTTCTCTTCCGAACGCTTCTTAAACAAAGAAGAGGAAGATGCGTCGAGTTTGCCGATTTCATCGCCGCAAAACGCAGCGATGGCCTTCGCGAGCGGATGAGAACTTTCGGACTCAACCGCCATTGCGATGCGCAAAGCGTTTAATCTTCTCTCTTCCTCGTTACTTACATCCTCTTCATTAGTAAATACTTTCATTTCAGTTACTTTTGGTTTCCCAACGGTCAGCGTCCCAGTCTTATCGAACACGACGCAATCCACTTTTGCCATTTGCTCCAAGACGTCGCCCCCTCGCAATAAAATACCTCTCCTGGCCGCTAAACTCGTCGCCACTAACACCGCCGTCGGTGTTGCTAAGCCTAAAGCGCACGGGCACGCGACAACTAAAACGTTTGTTGCCAATTTTGTCGGCGCGAGCCACCAGGGAATACCCGCGGCGTTCGAACCGACCGCCTCCATCAACGCTCCGGGGAAAAACGTCTCGCCAAATCCAGCCCAAAAGACAAAAGTCGCCAACGAAATCCCCATGACGGAATACACAAACGGTCCGGCGATGGCGTCGGCGATGCGTTGCGTCGGCGCTGGCCTGCTCTGCGCATCTTCGACAGTCTTTTGAATTCCAGCAACGATAGATTCATCGCCGTTTTTCATGGACATGATTGAAAGTGGGCCTTCGTGAACGACGCATCCAGCGCTCACTTTTGATTTCCTAAATTTGGGGACGAAAATCGGTTCTCCCGTCAAAGAAGCTTCGTCGACCGATGCGGCACCAGAAACGACCACGCCGTCGCATGGAATAGTTTCGCCTGGGAACACTCGGACGACATCGCCTGGTGTGATTGATTCTCGATCGACGAAAGCATACATAACATCATCGGTTTCGATATCGTTTACTTTGCCCTCATCTTTTTCATCACTTAATAATGCGTTTAAATCCAACTTCTTGGAATCGTTTTGCGTGATTTCCATTCTCGCCTCGGCCGGGAGCAAGTTCGATAAGCTCGCTAAATCGCTCCCGGCTCTCGCTCTCGCGCTTGATTCGAGCGCCCTTCCTAATAAAATAAACGCCAACAACAAAACCGGCTCTTCAAAAAAATCATTCGTTCGCATGCCGTATTCGTTCAGCACCGGATGCAAAGCGTTTGCTCCGCTCAACGTAAACGCGGCTAAAGCGCCCACACCGACTAATGAATTCATCGTCGGACTTCCATTCTTAAACGCGACAAATCCGTCTGACAATATCTGCCTCCCCGGACCGAGCAAAGCAGCGCTCGCGATCGCCGCTCCAATCCACGGGTTCGCCAAACTCGTCACCGCATCTCCGTGCGCGTATTCGTGCAATCCCAACTGGTGGAGATGGTGCGAAACGTGCGTTCCTAAACACGCAATCGTTAACCCCCACGCCAAGTATAAGTCTTTCGTCGTCCGTTCCTTTTCCTCGAGTCGCTTTTGTTGACTCTCGAGCGCCATCTGCACTCCGGCCTTGCCTTTCTCGCGAACGCGCATCGTAAACCCTTTCTTTGCAATCAAATCAATCGCTAACTTTTCTCTTTCTGCTGCTACTTCTTTTTCTTCTGTTCCATCTTCTGCATACGTAATCGCTGCTGTATTCGTGACTAGATTCACCGCGCAGCTCTTGACGAAATCTTGCGAGTTCAGCGTCTTCGCAACGTTCGCCGAACATCCGCCGCACCTCATACCTTCGATCGAATACAGTTTGGTTTTCGTAGCGGCGGCGGATGACGACGCTTCGATTTTTCCAACTTCTTCGGAGGTGGAGGTCGTGGCAGGAGGCGTGGAAGTGCTCAACGCCGCCAAGCGCGTCGTCGTCGTCGTGCTCGTCATCCCTCTTTGCAGAGCGAAGTGCCGATTTTGCACCATCTCTCCCCGCGAAAAGCAGACTGCTTCGACCACTGCTCGAGAATACCCTCGGGTCATCGCCTTCGTCCTCGCGCTCGATCGCGCGAATGATGCAAAAACAGGAGTCGTCGTCGTCCTCGTCGCCGCCGTCGTCCTCTTCCTCGCGAGGAGGAGGAGAAACGGGGAAGCAGAAGAAGAATTATCAACTCCAATTGCGGATGAAAGAAGACGTCTAAATCCGAGCGCGGCGCTCGGGAGACGTCGTCGTCGCAAGAACGTAGTAGTCGTCATCGGGGCGTTTCTTCCTGATGTGCTTTTGAGCATGTCGTCCTTCGAAAGAGAGTGGTCTTTTTGTGCGCAAAAATATGACGACGATTCGAGGAAGCAGAAGGCAGAGAAATCTTTTCTCGGAGGGACTCTTTCCGCGCGAAGCAGAAGGCAGAGAATACGCGCGACACACGCGACGAACGTATGTGGTATTTCAACGGGCAAACTGTGTGTACTCTAAAAAACGTAATAATAAATTAAAAACCGCTACTTTTGCACAAGCGATAGTGGGAATGGTCGTTATTATGGATCCTCCCTATTATATTAGTATTTGCGCGTAGGTGTTATTGCTCCTCCTGTCTTCTCTCGACGAATCCGACGACTTGGTCGGCTACCATCCACGTGATCGCCTGACCAGGCGGAATGCGCATTAACCTCGGCAACAAACCCTTCCACATGGCAAAGATACCCTCTTCTCTGAAAATAACCACCCCGGCGTGTAAGAAACCTTTATACTTGGCCTCGGTGCCGGGCGGCGCTTTCGCTTGCGCCATCAAACGCGTCTTCATGACGTCAAACGGCCCAGTGGCTATGGGGCCAAAGGTTGCGGCTAATCCACCGCTGACTAGGGATTGCGCGGGATGCAATACCATCCCGTCCCCATCGTGCTTTCCCCACAAAGTTTTATCCACCTGCGCTTTCGCCGTGAACAAACACATCTGATTGGTCCCGTTTCTCGCGATGGTCGGACCGACGCCGGACCACAAACCTTTCACACCTTCCTCCGCAATAATCGTTTTCGCACAATGAAACGTGCCTTTATACTTTAACTTTGATGCATCTAATCCTTTTTGTTGCTGCAATCGAATTTTAACCACTTCAAACGGAGTCACGATCATCACCGCTTCGCACACGCCGGCGCCGAAACCGGCCAACATCCTGCGTTGCGTGCTCAAGTACCCATTTTCGTCTCTCAAACCGGCTTGAAACGTCGCGTTCGTGCCCATTCGCAGCATATACTTTAAGCATAAGTGCGTCGCAAATGGGGTTAATCCTTTCCACAGCGCCTTCGTGCCTTCGTTCGCTTGTATTTGCTTGAAACAGTCTGCGATGCCTTTGTATTGTCCAGTCTTATCGAGTTGTAAACGCGTTTTTACCACGTCCACGGGTTGAAGACAGCACGCCTGTTTTATAACACACATTATTAATGAAGGAAAGAAAGAAACGCAGGTGAGTAGTGAACAAAGATACGCCTAAGGCGAGAGACAGAGACAGAGCAAAAGTAGTTCACGCGTCGCCTCTTCTTCCTCTTCTTCTCGTCTCTGGATTTCCATTTTTGAAATCGTATCGTCGTTTACAAAAAGTAGAGGACTCTCTCTTCTAAACCTACCTCGATGATACCTCCGAACGACCCGGAAACAGCTTTTATGGCCGGACTGACGCCTATTGTTTTCCCAGCCGCTGCTACCGCCGCCGCACCCGTCGTCGTCGTCGCCCCGGAATTTTCTTTCGCCGATGGGATAAATAAATCAAAAGAAGAAGAAGAATACGACGTCGACGCAGGGAACGAGGAGGATCCGGCGGCGGCCGAAGACGCGAGCTCGCGGAGAGAGTGATGAGACATCTCTTTTCTTCGTCTCCCTCTTTCAGTGATGATGAATAATACTACTGCGCGTGCCGTGAGATATATCTATGAAGATAGTACGAGCGTTTATTAGGGGGAAAACAGAAAGAAAGAGCCCTCTGCTGCACCGCGAAATGATATGCCACGTGATAGAGGCTGCTCTGCTGTCGTGGCCAAATCGTTCGATCAAAAATCAAATAATGCGTTGGTGCGTCTCTCCGCAGCAAAAGAAGAGCTTTTGTCCATCACAAAGGACAAAGGAGTGTGTTCACTTTCGGTCTTTTTCGGCATAAAATTTCAAACTCTTCTGCGCTCTCTCTTGCACACAACACAACGCGCGCAATACATAATAATATAGAGAGAGAGAGATGGGACCACCAGGAGGACAACAAAAACCATCAAAACGCGGGGGTGATGGAGGAGGCAATCATCATCGCGGGGAGGAAGATGATGATGATTGTTCGTCGTCGGTGCGAAATCTCGTTCGTACCATTCGCGAGGAGTTGTTGGTGTTGCATCGAGAACAACAACAACAACAACAACAACAACAACAAAAAGGAGGAGGAGCTAACGCGAGCGATGAGAACAACAGCGAGAGAAGAACAAAGAGCGCGCTCGAAAAGCTCGTGGAGACGCACTTTCGCGGAGGTGTTTTTGGTGGTACGTCGTCGTCTTTCTTTTTATGTTCTTCATCCTCTTTGCGTTCGTCAATGTGTTTGTTTCTCTCTCTCTCTCTTTCTCTCTTGTTTTCAAAAATACTCACTTTCGCCGCATCGAAAACCTCTCTCTTTCTCTTTAGGCCCCGAAACGTCCTCCGCGTCGGCGATGACGTCTTCATCTTCTGGCGTTCACGACGAGTCGTTAACAGTGGAAGTGCTCCGAGTGTTGCGAGATGCGATACAAAAACGGCCAAACTTGTTCAAACGCGGAGAAACGTTTTCGTCGGCGGCGACGCTGTTTTTGCGCGTGTTTCCTTTGACGTGCGCAGTATCGTTTTCTTTGGATACGAGAAGGGTAGCGTTGGAGTTGGCGTCCAAGTTGATGCGATTCATTGCCGTGGACGATAGGGAAGGGTGGATTGCTTTATGCTTAGGGGCGTCGAGGGCGGTAGAAGATGCGAGAGAGGGGTTAATTTTACAGCGAGAAAGATTGACGGCGACGGAGGCGAGTTCTTCATATTATAATAACAACAACAATACGAACGTGGCGGAGTACGTCGCTTCGTCTTTTGCGGCTATAGTGGAACACTTTGAGATGAAGATTATAGATGCTGATTTTGAAGGAAAGGAAAATAGTAGTGATGTCACCGTTAAGAAGAAGAAGAGTACGGAAGCGCTGCGCAATGAAGAGTTTCTCTCTGGTTTGAAACGCTCGGCGTGTATATCTTTGGACCTTTCGAAAGGCGTCTCTGCGATGCATCTCTTTGTCAACGCAGCTTTGCAAGTCGTTTCCTATACATTTAAGGTATCGCCGCAAATTGCGAGCACGATGATCACGCCACAAACTATCGATGCGATTGTAGATTTGAGCGCATATGCCGGTTCGTATGAAGTTCGTTCGAACGCGTTGAAGTGCGCAAAGTCGATTTCCGTAGAATTTTACGAAAATATCGGTCGCGAAGATTTTGCAATTGCAGTTACGCTGAATGTTTTACACTATTTTGATCCCAATGATGAGCATACTAGTAATCTCGACGCTGTGCGAATGTGTCTTCAAACTTTGCAGCAGCAGCAGAGTAGTAATACTAGTAGCTTAGTAGATCAGAAACCGCCCTCGCACACAATCGTCGACAACGTCGCAAGGCTCGTGGAAGCGCTCACAAAGTGCATCACCGTCTGCCAATCTCGAGAGGTGAGAGAAATTTTACTCGAGGCTCTTTTACTCGTCGCCACTTGCGCTGATAAAGAAGAAAAACGAGTGAGCTCGCTCAGACGAAGGAGAAGCGAAAACAAAAAACGAAGGAATCACCAACAACAACAAGTCTCGTCTTCAGCGTCAGATACAATCGGTGTGTTATGCTCGAGAGCGTGTGCGTCCATTATGCATTGCGCGGTCACTAGAGATGGTTCGATGCCTTTCTCTGGAATACTTGCAATTGCCATGCGGGCGCCACATCAATCAGGAAAAATAGGAAGAAACAACAATGTGGGCAGAAAACAAAGTGGGAAGGAATTTAGCGACGAAGATACCGATTTTGAAGATCAAGCATTTTTTATAGAAGAAGCCGCAGGGAATATCGCGAATTTGGATGTTATAGACGAAGAAAAGCTGCGTCAAATAGCAGCTGCGAAATGGACTGAGTCATGCGTGATATCAATGCTAGAACAGCTCGGCTTACCGCGAAAGAACACAGATCCAGATTCTCCCGGAGTGTGGATTCCAGACGCACGCGTCCAGGCAGAAACGACAAGTTTTAATAGCGGTGCGAACGATATAAAAACGCTCGAAAGGATTGGTGCCATTGTAACCCTTACTAAATCGGCTGCAATGTCTGATTCAGCCGATGAAGCGAGAGCGTGTTCTGAGAAATTCATCTCGACGTGGTTGCAATGGTTCGGAAAAAATAAGAATCCAAGAGATAAAAGTTTGAGCGCAGCAGTTGCGAGTAATAGAGATAGCGTCGACATCGAAACTGTAGCTCTCGCGAGAGAAAAATTCTGCGCATTCACGATGCTTTGCGATGCTGCAACAGCTTTACTTCTCGCTGCGACGACAAAGAAGCGACGAAACGATGACGAAGATAAGTCCAATCAAAACATGGATGTGAGCACCACCCGAGGATCGCTGGTAAATGATGACGATTTCTCGCTGCTCAATGTGCATGATATTACTCTAGACGTCGTGTTATGGCCGTACACAAGGTACGTGAAAGATCCGCACGTCAGCTGGGTTCTGCTAAACGCGACCAAGTTTACGGACAATAGCAAAGAACGACGCCACGCTAGGGCACTTCTTGATAGTACGACAAAGTCTAAGATTGCATCCGTAGCGCTAGCGATCACTTTCATCGCGACGACTGAAAAGTCGAGTGGAACAATAGTTTCTGCTGAACTTGCAAAGCGCGTGTTGCAGCGCGCCGTTGTAGACGAAGACGAACGAGTGAAGTCAACGGTTGTCATGGCTTTACCGTTCGCCAAATTTTTTGCAGAGAGATTTTCACCCTCGAGTCAAGCTTTAGGGGAATTGACGAAGAAAGCGATTGATATGACTCGCGAAGAAGCGAATAAAGGTGTATCTGACGCTGCAGAACGGTATGAAATTCTAGCAGCAAAAGCTATCGCGGCGATGGCGATTGGTGTTAATTACGACCTCGGATGTCTCGCAGTTGCCCTATCCCTGAGCGACACTTTGATAGAGAAAAGTAACGAAAACAACAATAGTAACTCCAGAACGGCTTATAAAAGCTACGAAGTTGATCTCGAGCGTTTGCGTAATTCCTTGACGTCTAAAGCTATCTCAGCCGTTCGACTTGCTTCGGAAATAAAGTATGAAGACTTGGAATGCATTTGCGAGTCCATTCATTCGGTTGTGAATATCAACCTAGTGAGCGCTTCAGAAACTCGGCGCAAGATTCTGAACGCCTTGTTTGCGAGAGTATCGCAGCAAGATAGGGGATCGACAGAGTCGCGAGAAAATCACTACTTTCAGAACAATGTCTTCCGTATTGCATCTTCCGATATGGTTGACCATCAGCCGTCCAAATCCGAGACGCCATCGAGAGGTCGAACGTCGCGTGCAAAAGCAATGAGTGAACTCGAAGTACAAAAAATGCCTTTCGTGCGAGATGAGCTCGAAAAATTATGCATTGAAGAATACTCTGAAATTTTTTCGAATTTTCTCGTCTGCGACGACTGTCCTGAAATTAATGAGGCAGAAGATGGCACAGAAGAGGCAAAGAAGCAACGCATGGCTGCTTGGAGGAACAATAATGTCGATAAGAAGTGGGAAGCGGATGCAATCAAAGTCGCGGTTTCCTCCTTACGAAGAGTTTTAGAGACCTCGTTAACTTGCGGTCCAGATTTTCTCGATCGAAGACGTCGAAAAGAAAAGGAAACTTTTGCTCTGTTCGGGACCAATAAATTGATTGGATACGCGTGGCGATTAGCACATCACGAGAGCCCAAGCGTAAGAAAAGCTGTCCTTGATGCAACGCGTATATTTTCTCGGCGTGAAATTCTCCTCGAAGATGCTCTTGTAAACGGGGAGATCGATCTTTCGACGTTCTCCTTTCGAGCGATGAAAATGATGGCGGAAAATCTGAACAGCTTGAATTTGCGAAGGCAATCGAGTTTGAATGTAGCTTTACTTTGGGGCGGTGCGCCATCAGCCATGAATCAAAATCCAATCCACAAAATCGAGATTGAGGCGTCTTTAAAATTGCTCCGACATCTGAAAATCGTCGTGGATGGAGCGCCGACGGACACTGCACGAGAGCTTTCTTTGCGTGTTTTTTCGACCGCTGCTATGACCGTTCCAGCAAGACGGGACGCGTTGACGATTGAAGCTATGTTCTGCGTAAAACATATCGTTCCAAACTCTGGGGAAAGTTTACTCACGGCATCGACTGCTGCTCTTCTTTTGCACACTCTGGCAAAGAAACGTGATATTCGACCAAAGGAGCTTTTGTTAGGAGACGCTCAAATTGCAGAAGGTATCGGATGTATTATCCCTAATAATAAAGAAATGTTGCGTACACTTTGTGAGGCAGTCGTAGAGTGCTCAGAACGAGAGTTACTCGATGCTCTTTTACCCGCGGCGTTCCCGACACTAGTACGTAAAAGGGATATCAAGACGTTGGGGGCGTACTCGAAAGAGCTTCGAGGAGAGAAATCTGTCAAGTCTATAGTGACTGAATTCGCATACGTCGTCATTGCTGATTTTCTTTCAGCTCGAGATAATGAAGCACTAAAGAAGAATGCAATCGAGTTTCTCGAAGAGCAGACAGGTTTAGAAATAGAAACTCTGATTGCGGATAATGCGTTGTATCTCATTAGGTGTTTGATCAAATCCGCGGGCGCTAATGAGAAAATACCAGAACCGGTGGTTTGCGCGAAAGAGTTGAAAACTATGCTCCACGATATTGGCCGTTTGGCACTAGGTGATGAGCAATTCACCACCTTACCAGATTTCTTGCGAGCTCACTTCACCGCCGTGGAAATGCTCATGTACGAACCAGATGAGAAGAGAAACGAAGTGATCCATCGCAGATTTCTGAAATCGCTCGCGATCATGGTCATTTTAATCCAAGATCATTTACCTCAATTTGCACCAAAAGTCATGGCCCACTTTTCAGCCGCGCTTGAGCGCAAAAGTTTGCGCAAAGATGCTCTCAGAGCGTGGTTGATATTTGTGCAAGTGATTGCGAAGCACAGCAACGAGTACTTATCGAGAATCGCCGGTCAAATTGTGGTCACGATGTTACCGTATTTACAGAATAGCGATCAGGAAAATCAAAACAGCACTGAATTCGATGAAGGAAACGGAGATGCATCGAAAAAAATATCGAGCACTGCGAACTCTGCGACGACAGACGCTAATCTAGCGGCAGCCGTTCTTGATGAGCTCGTATTGAAGGCTATTTTACCAAAGCCGATTTTGGCTTCTCTGCCTCTTTTGCCCAGACTGGAAAGACTGCGAGACTCGAACACGAAACTTGACGACGCCAGAAGATCCAATTTACTCGAAGATAGTTTAGGAATTCGACTGCAAGCGTTGACGAACTCTTTGTCCCAAACAGAAAGTGCGGCGGTCCGAGAGACTGCGCTGGTGGAAATATATCGCGCATTAAGCAACCACGAGAACACAGATGAATTGAATGCTCTCGTGAAAGGCTCGAGCGAAGGTGCAACCGCCGATTCGGTCGTAGGTAATCTCGGATTTGCGCTGTTGAAGTCTTTTTCGCACGATTATTCATCTACAGGCAGTGCAAAAAACGAGCAAGCCAGAGTACGCTCGCAAAGAATGGCGGCAAAATGCCTCGGCGAGCTCGGTGCTATCGATCCCGGTCGTTTAGGAATTACCACCGAATCTGTTGACTTGCATTTGGATACCAGACCTACAGAAGTTTCTCAAACTCTGCTCGTAGACCACTTAGCTCGTATGGTTCGCGGTGCTACCGATGCTATCATGCTCGACGCCACGGCATTCTGCGCACAAAAAGTCCTCATAACGAGCGAGTGTAGACCGGCTGAAATTGAAGAAGCCGCAACATTTTTGTACAATCAGCGTAATAACTACGCTATGGATACCACTATATTACCGGAAGGATCAACAAAGGACGGGGCTAAATTCTGGTCGGAGTTACCCGAGGAAGCGAGAACCACGTTGGCTCCATATCTTACGACGATTTACACCTCAAGTAGTAACAAGCAACTCCCTTCGACGCGTCCGATATATGGAACGTCTTCTTCAGTCAACTCATTCTCGAAATGGATTCAGCAGTGGTGCCGCGTATTAGCCATAGAAGCTCGCGGTCCGTGTGCGGATTTATTCGAGAATTGTTTGGGAGTGTTTCGACACGATACACGCCTGACGCTGTATTTGCTTCCGCACATGGTTTTAGATGCTCTGACTGGGCAAACCAAAGAAGAGTACGCCAATACGAACGAAGATACCCCCATTGTCATCGATAATGATGATGGAGATGAAACCGCACGAATGCGAAGACTTTCCATCGAGCTCGAAATTTTAGCCGTGTTGAGAGACGCCGCTGGTATAGTAGTTTCGGAGAATGAGCAGCACGTGGTAAATACGAGCAGAGGTGAAATATCCCCGAATGATGTTGTTGCATTTTCGGCGTTGCGCTCGCAAAGGGGAAGAGACAACGCGCTCGACAGTAAGTCGTCTGCATCAGGAGGCTCTGGTGGTATCGCGGAATTGGCGGCACAAGCAATATTCCACTTGCTTGACCAGCTCGAAACGTGGGTTGCGAATGTACGTATCTCTAGTACGAGACGTCATTCATATGGCGCAAATGCCATGCACAAAAATGCGCACTTTGTTCAGGAGTTCCTGGAGAATATTCCTAAAACGCTACTTGCAAAAGCGGCGCAGAACTGTGGCGCTGCAGTTCGTGCTCTCAGGTACTTTGAAGACCATTGTCGTGCTCAGGGTGCGGTATCCAATCCTGCATCGGCGAATTTTGCAAAGACAAAGCTCGACATGGCAGACGGCGACGTCTCATTCTTAGCCTCGGTATATCAGGGCCTGGCTGAACCGGACCAGTTGTTGGCGTTGCCCAGATTTCGCGCGCAACCAAAAGTGGAAGATGAGCTTTTACGACACGAGGAAGCTGGGGAATGGGAGGGGGCACTGATTCACTACGAATCTGAGCTTTCAAAGAAGACGCCAAAATCATCATCTTCAAGTGATACTTTATCGCCTGCAGAATGGGGAAGGCTTCGTTGTTTAAAAGGTCTCGGGCATTTACGAACGGTGCAAAGAGATTCGGAAACTCTGCTTGCGGCGCGTCGCTTCTCAAGAAATCGCAAAGAAACAGCAGCGCTGGCAGAATCTGGAGCAAATGCCGCGTGGCGATTGGGCCGATGGGATGATTTGGAGAGTTTATTAACAAAGTTAGATAACGAGAACGCGAGAAGAGGTGGTGGAATGCACTCATATGATGGTACTGTCACAACGACGGCGTCGTTAGAACACGTCATCGGATCTTCTCGCAAACGAATTCGGAGCACTGCGGGTGGAGGAATTCTCTCTTCACGATTACATCGTCATCAAGCGGTGAATGTATTTAACGATGACGACGACGTGTCTGGATTATTGACGAATCTGTCCTCGTCTGCGTTTAATCCAAAAGCTCCTGCGGATGGTGATGCCGCTATTGGACGCATAATGCTCGCCTTGACGCGAACTAATAACCGAAATGGAGTAAACAGTTGCGATGAAGTAGGTTTTCGCCGTGCGATGAAATCTGCGCGCGATGCCGTCTTGGCACCATTAGCTGCAGCAGCGATGGAAGGGAGTTGGCAAAGAGCGCACCCGAGTTTGGTGCGGCTTCATTTGTTGCAGGAGTGTGCAGCTGGTTTTGAAGCTGTCAAGTCTTTCCGCGAAGAGACGGGTAGAATGCAAGTTGAACTTGCTCGACACAACGAAATCCCCGCTTCTAGTAAGGGTAACACTAATAACGCATCGAGAAGTCGATTAGCCGATACAAGAACAACCGCGAATCGATTTCGAATATCTCGAGAGTCCAAATCGGGTATTCCTGTGGTCACTCAAACTGTACTCAACGCGTGGGATGCGCGCTTAGAGAGAGTACCTGCTACGATTCAGACGCGAGAGCCGATCTTAGCTTTGCGACGGTGCATCTACGGTTTACTTCACGCTGCACCTGCGCAAGCGAACGCGTGGTTGGCGCAAGCGCGAGCATGTCGAACAGCTGGTCACCACGGCGCCGCGCAGCTTGCACTCTTAGAGGCTAGAAATTCCATGCAACAAGTTGAAAGTGGTGCGAGTGAACGAACGATGATTGGAAACAACGTTCGATTAGCCTTGGAGCAAGCAAAGTTACTCTGGGCGGAAGGCAAGCAACACAAAGCAGTCAGCGAAATTCAAGAAGTTCTCGGTTTCACCGATGAAAACAACAACAGCTCTCGTTCGGGAGGTAGTACGACGACTATAACTGAGGACATACTGGCCGAAGGTGATGAAGACGCCAAGATCTTGGCAAAAGCGACGCTTAAGCTCGCTCGTTGGGCTGCGGTCACAGGTCAAAAGCAAAAAAATGAAATTCTCGAACTGTACAAGCGCGCAAAGACGCACTACGGATCGAGAGAAAAGGCTCACTTTCACCTCGCGAGGTATTTGGACGAGCTACTCAAAGATGCACAAAGGAGAGAAGCGGTATTGGCGATGAGTGGGATTGGCGGCGTTTCGGCCGCCCAGAATTTGAACACGTCCTCGCGAAGTCGACGAGTGAATAATCAGGGTGGCGGTCGCGCAGGTTCAAACGCTCTCGCGAGTAGTAGAGAAGTGACCTCCAGTTACGATTTGATCACGGAAGCTGCGAAAGCTTACGGAGCTTCCGCAAAAAATGGACATCGCCACGTGTATGCCTCCATACCGAGAATGTTGACGTTATGGTTCGATGCCGGAGACAACTACGAGAGAATGCACGCAACTTATACTTCCACAACGTCTGCAACGACGCAGCATCAGATGCAGAAGGAACTTCAGCGCGCCAAGAAGTGTTGTGAAGACATTACGCTCATCGTCAAGACTTACAGCAACGCGTTTCCTTTGTATAAATGGCTCGTCGCTTTACCGCAGCTCACCTCTCGCTTGACCCACAAAAATGAAGACGTGTTACACGTCGTCCAGACGTTAGTTTCGCGACTGTTCCGCGCGTACTCGGATCAAACGTTGTGGCAACTCGCACCAATGTTGCGTTCGCGTGATGATTATCGGAAACGATCTGCTTTACAAGTATTACAAAAAGCGATTCGCGAAGAGAGCAGCCATCGCGAGCAAATCGCCGCTTTTCAAGCTATGGGCGACCACCTCGTCAAGCTATGCGCGTTTCAACCGAAAGCACCGACAGAGCCTAGACAACGTCAAGCGAAGAGTTTTTCGCTTGAGAAAGAATTCCCGGGTTTGTGTGCAATGTTACCGTCGCGAATTATGATTCCAATTCAATTATCTTTGACGGCGGCGCTCCCGCCGAAAGATTCAAATCCTACGGACCATACACCGTTTCCTGCCGCGACGCCAAGTTTTTACGGTTTCGTCGACGACGTGCAACTGTTGCAATCTTTGCAAAAGCCGAAAAAACTAACCGTCATCGGTGACGATGGTTTGGAATACTCCTTTTTGTGTAAACCAAAGGATGATTTACGAAAAGATTTAAGAATGATGGAATTTTGTGCGGTTCTGAACCGTTTGTTATCTCGCGACGAACAAAGTCGCAAGAGACGATTATATTTGCGCACTTTCTCCGTTATTCCATTGTCTGAGGACTGTGGTATCATCGAATGGGTCCCGAATACGACCGGTTTGCGTCACGTGATGCAAAACTTATACGTTCGCGAAGGTATATTCGGACGTCACACGCACAACGACATCAAAGAAATCTACGAAAGGTGGAAAGGACGATCGCCACTCGGCTACGGGAAGGAGGTGTTACAAAAATTCCCACCCGTTTTCCATAAATGGTTCCTTGACACTTGGAAAGATCCATCGAAGTGGTTCGCCGCTCGCAAGGCATTTGCACACACATCTGCGGTCTGGTCGATGGTCGGCCACATCGTCGGTTTGGGAGATCGGCACGCGGAAAACGTCTTGTTGGATGCGACAACTGGTGATTGTGTCCACGTGGATTTTTCGTGTTTGTTCGACAAAGGTTTAGAGTTGGAAACGCCGGAAGTTGTTCCTTTTCGATTGACGCAAAACATGATTGATGGTTTAGGCGTTGGAGGCTACGAAGGCGCCTTTGAACGCGTCTGTGAAATTACTTTAGACGTGTTACGAAATCATCGCGAGGCGTTGATGTCTGTGTTAGAAACGTTCGTACATGATCCACTCGTTGAGTGGACTCGCGGGAAGAGTAGCAGTAACCAAAGTAATACGAATGTGGTTTCGCAACGAAAAGCAAAGGAGGCTCTGGAAAATATCGGGGCGAGATTAGAAGGCGTCGTCGTTGGTGTCGGCGCGGCGCCGAGTTTACCTTTGAGCACGAGCGGTCAAGTCCGGCGTTTGATCGAGGAAGCTACGAGTCTAGTCAATTTAGCTTCTATGTATATCTGGTGGATGTGCTTCTTCTGATTGAAAAAGTAATTATTTACGTTCGAATTCAAAAGCGTAAAAATGCTGTTGTGCGATACAATTTTAGTACTTATTAAAAGTGGAATTTCAATAATATTTAGCGTCTCTTTCTCCAGTCGTCCGAAAAGTCGTCCTCGTCGATGGATTTGTTCTGGTCTCTTTCCCACTCGTCTCTATCGTATTCATCGTATCTAGATTGATCCGCGGCGTTGAAGAACCCACTCACCACGTTCACGACAAACGCCAACATGAACAGCTGAAAGATGAAACCGCCCCCTCCAAAGAAGCCAAACGGCATGCCGTACCCGAAACCAAACGGCATACCAAACCCAAACGGAGAAAACATCGGCACTGGCATTGGCATCACCGTTGGTCCGTAACCCGCGCGCGGCGGCGGTCCTCGTCTGTATTGCCCACCACCTCTCGGCGCAGACCTGTACGATCTTCCACCGCCTCCTCCTCTCATGCCGCCGCCTCCTCCTCTCATGCCGCCGCCGCCGCCTCTCCCAGCCACTTGCGTGATTTCATTCGCAAAAGTGGTGGCCTCCGCAGGCTGATTCAACACCGAGCAATCCGCGACGGCCAACGACGTCGCCACGAGCGTCGCCAACGCGAAAGACGCCGCTTTCTTCTCCCATTTCTGTTCTTTTTCTTCTTGTTTTCGTTGCTGCTCGTATTTCTTTCCTCCCGCCTTTGACGACGACGACGACGTTTCGAAGATCATCATCACTTTCGAGGAAGACAACAAAGAAGAATTCGCGGACGATGATGATTTTCGTCGAAAAGACAACGCGCGAAGGCGACTCGTTCTCGTCGTCGTCTTTATTAAAGACGAAGATCGGAACGTCAGAGAGGAGGATAACGAGGACATTTTTTTGTTTCTCGCGACACTGTGCGCGTGTAGTATGTGTTTCTCTTCTTTACTCAGAGAGAGGAGTGACGTGTGCAAAAAGAAAGATATTTTCGCTAAAAAGTCATTTGTTTAGGTGTCCAACCTGAAAAAGAGTAACCTTTAAGCACTTAGAAACGAAAAAAGAGTACCCTTTAAGCACTTAGAGGAGTACCCTTCTCATGTCTCTCTTCTTTTTCGTCTTCTTCTTTCCTTCTTTCGTTGCCACAAAAAAATGGCGAAGAACTTCGAGGCAAACGCGTACTCGATCTTCGCCGGCTCGTACGAGCGATTTCTGTTCGGACACTCGCACACGCCAAACTCCTCTTTTGCTTCTCCTTTTACCGGCGAGGAGGAGGAGGAAAAGAAGAAAAGCAACACAAAGTTTCTGTGCACGATAGACGCGCACTCGCAATCGATAAAATCAGTCGCCGCCGCCGGTCCGTTTTTCTGTAGCGGAGGACACGACGACAGAATACGAGCGTTTCACGTGAATAAGAGAGGGGAGATTTCGGACGTGGGGAGTTTGACGGGACACACCGGGACGGTGACGTGCATCGCGTTTGCCAAGCCCAGTATTTATGGAAAGCGTGAAGATGATGATGAAGATGTTAAAAAGTGTACAACGAAGAACAACAACAACGAGGACGAAAAAGTGCCGTCGCCTACTCGAATGCTTTCCGGGAGCGACGACGGGACGATTTTAGTCTGGCAAACGTACGATTTTGAAATACTGAAGAAAATGTTGGCGCACAGAAACGGCGTTTCTGGGTTGAGCGTACACGCGTCCGGGGTAGTGGCGGTGTCGTGCGGAAAGGAAGACCGGTCCGTGGCGCTTTGGGATTTGAAGAAAGGACGGGTTGCGTATAAAGGGAAGACGAGAGGTGGGGAAGAAAGCGGAATTGACGTGTTTTTTAGCAGCAAAGAAGAAGATTCATCGGAAGGAGGAGGGAAGAGGTACGGGCTTTTGACGAATAAGTGGTTGGACGTTATTGATTGCGAAAGCGGCGGCGAGGTGAGCTCGTTTACGAGAGAAGATCAAAGGGAAGGAAGGATTGGGTATCGCAAGTGTTTGTGCGCGACAAGCAAAGAGGATTCGGCGGAGAACATCTACCGAATTGGATACGAAGGTGGCGACGTGTGTATTTTCGACGCGAGAGTCGGTGGTGGTACTGCGAATGCGACGATTGTAAACGCGCACGAAAATCGCGTTCGGTGCATGGCGGAGATTCCAGAACGCGGAGGACACTCTTTCGCTACGGCATCTTCGGATGGAATTATTAAAGTTTGGGACGAGAGAAACGTCAGAGAGCCAATCGCACGAATCGAAGGCGGCGGGCGATATACGAGTTTAGTAGTCATGAACAACAACGACATCATGCGCAGATCGAAACCGGCGAAACCGAAAGAAATTGAAATCGACGATATCGAAGCCCGTTTGGAAATGAGGGAGAAAGAAGAAAAGAAAGTAAACACGGAAACTCAAAAGAACGCGGAAAAAGGGAAGAAGAAAACGAAGAAGAAGACGAAAGCGGATTACGATAAAATGGATTCGGATTCAGAGTTGGAAATCGTGGACGATGATGAAAACGCAAAGGACAGGAACCCCGCTGCGATTGATGATTCGGATAAAGTTGATGACGACGATGAGAGCGAGGACGACGACAATGAGAGCGAGGAAGACGACGAAGACATGATTGAAAAAATGCGACAGGCGTACAACAAAACGCACCATAAGAACAAAAGTAAACGAAAACCGCAACAATCTCGCAACAGTCAGTACGAGAAGAACGCCACGACGGCGCGAAAGAAAGCGAACAAGAAGAGCAAAAGCAAATTTTAAAAATAGCAGCAGTGGCGGTAATAGAAAAGTAGCAAAATAGCAGCAGCAACGAGTGGACATGCGCATGTCGTTTCAAAAATCTAATAATGCACTCATCATGGTGACTAAATCTTACGACGCTGCTTTTCCCGCGCATCGTCGTCTTCCTCGTAATCCTCCTTTACTCCGTCTTCTTTTTTCTTTTTCGCCTCCTTCCTCCTGTGCTCCTTCCATAAATTCAACGCGGGCTTAATATCTGTCACGTATATCGCTTGATACTCCTCGTCTACTAATCCTAGCTTTTTCATCAACTCCAAAATCTGCACGCTCGCCGCCTCTTTCGCGTTGTCGCTGCTCGTTCCTTCCGCTTCTACTTCAATTGTACCGAATTCCAAAGGTACGTTCTTATACCTCTTCTTTTGATCTCCTAAATACAATCTTCTGTGGGTCACTCTCGCCGTTCCTATAAATTTTGGATCATGCACTAATCCAGTCACGCTCCTCGACAACAACTTCACCGTATACAAACACAGCGTATCGTTAAATTTCGCTCTCGCCGGTTTCACGTCGCTCTTCGCGAATTTCATCCCTTCCTCTAATATTAAATTCGCCACAGCATCGATCGCGACATCCTTCTCCGCTTGTCTCTAAGTATCGTTCGATAAATCTGCGACGGCTATAATCGCCGCTTCCACCGCCGTCCCGGCCACGTGCTCGTGATGTCGCCACTCCTCCGCGGTAATCTTCACGTCCGGTAAAATATCCGGCGCTAACTCTGCGAAAGTTTTATTCCTCACGCACGCCGAAAGAAAATTATTTGCTTCCATCTTATTCCTCGGCGCTCGATTCGCCCCGTATTTCCCGTCCGCTTTGCGAATCTTGTCGAGCAACACAGACGTTATCAACTTATCCCCGTAAAACGCGTTCAAATCTACTTGCCTCTTTACATCCTCCGGCACGTGAATTCCTCCGCCTCGTAAATACAACCCAGCCGGTAAGTAACGCTCGATCGGAACTTTCGCCAGCGCCGTCAACCAATCCGTCACGTATTTCACGTGCTTCTCTTTCTTCTCTTCGTCTTTAGACACGACCAACCGTTCGATGTCTCGGTCTAACTTCTCGTACATTTGATGTAAATAATGGTCGTGAGGTTGTTTATTCATCCAAAGTCTCAACGAGAGATCGTAATATCGTCCTTGTCTTCTTCGGAAATACTCGCGTTCTTTGCGCTGAAGCTGCTGATGAATTTCGTCCTCGGAAGTTGTCCTCGAGTCCCCTCGGAAGTTATTCTCTTTTCGCTTCTGTATTAATCTCTCGATGGAGATTTTGTTGTTATTCTTATTACTATTGTTGTTATTATCACTATTACTGTTACTATTATTCGCCGCTGCTACTGCTGCTCCTCCTCGACCGGAGTTGTTGTTGTTGTTCTTATTAAAGTGAACAAAGTTGCCTCGATGCGCGGTTATGAACATCTGCTCTTTTGAAGAAGAGCTTTTTATGATTGTCGTCGTCGTTAGAGGAGGAGGAAAAGGAGAAAAAGTCGAGCGGATGCTTTCGTTTTTCAGAGTCACCGTCGTCTCAAAAGGTGTATTGCAGAGAGAGGCTGAACGCGCGTCGAATTTGTATCTGTAGTTGTAATTAATTGTGTGAAGATCTTTGCTGTTTGAGTGATGCATTATGTATTAAAAAATTTACGCGCGATCATCCGAGACCACGTCGTATGGTACCAAATCTCTCTCACACACATATCACTCACTCTTATTAATTAAGAAAACATCTCCGGCAAAGCGCCACCGTTTGGCGCGCACGCTCTCAAAGCGACGCTCAAC
>Ga0115000_10000765_pt1 | contig 29510 bp, 30 predicted proteins | sample ArcticOcean_MG_C_6_FD_89690 | JGI IMG/M metagenome (GOLD analysis project Ga0115000, IMG submission 89690) | Marine microbial communities from western Arctic Ocean - ArcticOcean_MG_CB8_128 | ecosystem: Environmental > Aquatic > Marine > Oceanic | place: Arctic Ocean: Canada Basin | collected...
ATGAAGATAGTTGAATATTACTTCATTTAAATATGTTTCACTACGTGAATTTTTGTAATTTGGATTTCATAGCTTCCCTTCTTATAAAAACTACTCGTTATGAAAATTGACTTAGATAAATACAACAAGAGATTACTTGCTATTATTGGTACTACTGTAATCGTAATTACTGTGGGATCTGTTTTGATTGGAGCAATAGCATTTGCTGTTGATCAAATTTCCAGAGCGAATCGGCACGATCAGTCAGATGTAATGACCATTGAACAGGATGATGACACAACAGTTGTTACGAATCAACCAGTGATCCGGAAGTACGAAATTTCAATGAATAATTTAGAATTAATTGACTCTGCAAGTGCCACGTATATAATTCCGATAGGGCATATAAAGTTGGAGACTAGTGAGTTGATAGACGGGGAAACAACAAATTTTGGAAGTGGCTCCTCCAGAGGTTATGGGTCAAAAAAGTTCTCGGGAGGAAGTGGTTTAGGGTTCTTTAATAACATGATTATATACAAAGGAAAAGAGGAGGTTTCTCATGTTGTTTTTAAAAGCAAGACCGTAATCATGTCCTATTTTACTATTTGGATTAACAATGAATTGCTAATTATTTTTCAGGGGGTGAGTAAAGACAGTAATGGCGACAAAGGATTAACAAATTCGGACTTTAATTCATTGTTTGTTTATCACGTAGAATCAAAAGTGATTGATGAGATTAGCATTGAAGGAGCGTCGATTAATAGTAGCACTTTTTTAAGAGATCTCAGCAAGATCATGATTACGTGCACAAAGGATAAGAATGACAACGGAGAATGGGAACACGATGAACCTAAAGTATTGTACACCTACGATTTTAACACGAAAAAATTAAGTCCGGCTGTGTCATCAGAAAACGCATCTACAATGCAAAAAATGTTGGATAAATGATTTTTAAACTTTTATCGATTTTTAGTCGAATACTGAAACTATGATTATGGAGTGTAGAATATGTAAATACCCAAATGACAAGACAGGTTTGTTTTGTGTTAAATGTGATACTCCATTGTGGAATGCGGAGATATTGCTTCAGAAAGTATGTGAAAAACAGATAGATATTGAGAGGCGTCACAAGGCTGAACTTGAATCTCTAAAATCTGAGATTAACCGCATGTCTGCGATAGTGGTAAATGATGAGATGGAACAAGTGAAGGAAAAGAAAGTTGCTGAGCCAACAAAAACAGTTGTTGAAGAGCCTGTAGTTGTTCGGCGACAGTTTCAAACACTAGTAGCTGAAGAGAAAATAGCTCCGATTCCTAAAAAAGAAGTTCCGAAAGAACCGACAAAATTGGAGTTGCAAATACAATCATTATTGGACCCTTTACATCAAGGTTTTTCTTTTTTCGGAAAGGCTTACAATAAGTATAAGTCAGAAGGTAAATTGCCGATATTTTTTATGACCATCGCAGGTTTAATTGCTATTCTTTTCGGGGTGGGGTATCTGATGCAAAACTCGTTCCAGTACATGGGTATCTATGCAGACGTAGTGAAAGTAGGGTCAGGATTTTTATCTGCATTTGTTGCTGGAGGCTTAGGTTTTCGGATGTATAAAAAAGACAAGAAGTTTCATGAATTTGGAGCTGCTTTACTGAGTCTAGGAATAATACTGAATTACCTGATGATTTACTTCTTATCAGATCTCGGAAACTTCCCTTTACTTTCTTCTGCAATGGTGGGGTTTACTCTAATTATAGCTAATACGGCAGTTGCTATTATAATAGCGTTGCGATTTGAAACGAAGATTGTTAGTGTATTGTCATTACTGGGCGGTGCAGTGGCTCCATTTTATTTAAACGCAACTAGTGACGGTTCATTTTATTATTTGTACTTGTGGATTCTGGTGGCAGCTTCATGCTATGTAGGGTTTAGAATTAAGTGGAAAACATTACAGTATTTAGCTTTTACGGTTGCTCTGGTATTGTTAGAATTTACGCTCTTTAACAAGGTGCCAAGTCGTGCGATTTTCACAGGGTATTATCACCTTTTTGCGTATTTATTTTTCTATGTGATTTTGTTTGAAAAGACAAAAATAAAGAATGATCTAGAAAAAATGGACCTTGTTATTCTAGCAACAAATGTGAGTTTGTTGTTAATGAATTTGTATTTCACTTTTGTAGATGACCTTTTAACATTAGGATTAATATTGCTTGGAAATGTGGTGTTGGTTTCATTTCCTTTGATGAAGAAATGGAGTGTCTTGCCAAAAAAGATAAAGTTTGTATTTTTCGTAGTTATAGGTTCCCTTTTGGGATTGGCAGTCCCTTCCCTTTTTGGACAGGTACTGATGGGCTTGTTTTGGTCGGTTGAAGCGATTGGGTTAATCTTAATAGGTTTTGTGTTTGCACTACCATCCGTCCGAAAGGAGGGGTACTTTGTATTGCTTGTTGCTTTGTTAAAGCTGGCTTATAGCTCAACGTTAATCGTTGTAAATTGGGGCGAAGGTCTTTTAAACGAAGGTTTTTTAAATTTCATCACTTTAGGAGGAGTGATCACTTCTTTATGGTTTTTTAGTGCCAGGTTTAAAACGCAGTTCACTTCTTTTGAAACACAATTGTTTGCAGTGTTTAAAGAAGTTACACCGGTTTGGTTGGCAAGTATTTTCATGATAGTGGGTTATCATACTATAGGTGTTTCGGTACTTACTTTAACGATTATCCCAATGTTGGGACTGATTTATTGGGGGAAATCATTTCAAACAAGATCCACTAGTGGAATTGGAATATCGCTACTGATTTTATATGTACTTGCATTCGGAATTTCAGCTTTACAAGTAGGAAGTTATCATTTTAGAGATCAGGAAGTGTACGCACAAATAGCCTTATTAGAGCTGTTTGTGAGTTTGTGGGGAATTCAATTTTTCTTTGATAAAATTGGATTTAAAAAAGATGTATTGTATCCCTTTTCACATGTGCTTCGTGTTGGTTTTTTTATGTTGATTCCCCTTCTGGTTATTTATCAAACCAATAAACATTTTGATGAATATCTAATAGTTGGAGTATGGGTTTCTGTATTGGTGGCCTTTTTACTGCAAAAGAAGTTGTTGTATAAACCCATGATCTATGAAGTAGCAATTCTTTTTGCTTTAGGTGCAGTAGTACCTTTCTACACGAATGATTTAGAGTGGTTTTCAGCTTTAAGCATGCTTGCTGTTATTAGCGTTATTTTCGCAGTGGAAAAGGCGCACTTGGAGGAGAGTTTTACTGAAAGTGTTTACAAGTCTCTTTTGAAAATAATTCCCTTTTTGGCAATAGGAGTGATTTCTTTTCTGGTAGGAAGTTTAACTGGTGACACAGGATTGGCTTTTTGTGTATATGGTACTGTTTCGATAATTACAGTATTGGGAAGAGATAAAGTTGCGGTATTTGATTACAGTAAAAACATAAGTATTCGCATAGCTATTATTACCTGTTATATTGGTTTGGCACTGTACCCGTTTACTTATAATTCTGATGAAACAAATCTGTCGGTAATTTTCGCGATAGCTTGCGCCTATATTTTAGGTCGACTTTTGAAAGATAAGCGAACATGGTTTGAGACACCTAACAGGTTGACTGGTTGGGCAACTATTTTGATTTTCCATCAATTGATGATAATTGGAATATATACTGTAGGGGTGGATGTTGTAGGGTTGTCTGTTGGTGGACCGTATTATTCTGTGTTGCTCATATTACATGCTATCCTATTGTTATTTATGGCATTAAAGAATCAAAATAAATTATACAATAGAGGAGCTATTATTTTATTTTTAGCGACCTTAATTAAGGTGGTGCTCTATGATATAAGAGATTTTGAAACAACCGAAAAAATAATCGTATTTATTCTGATGGGAGTTTTGTTACTTGGTGCATCATTCTTGTACGTGAAATTAAAAGAACGCTTTGATAAAAAGATTGACCCCTTGCCTAGTGGTAAGTAAAGGGTTAAAACAAAAAACTTTAATCTATTCTGCCTTCATTGACTCCAAAAGATTTGGACAATATTTCTTTGGAAGCTCCGTCCGTGAGTATTATTAAATAGTCATTAATTTCAATTTTAACATCACCGTTAGGATTTCTAATTACTGTCTGAGCTGAATTTGCTTTTGCTATTCCAATTAGAACACTATTGAAATCTGTTTTAAGCTTAATGAACGCATCAATACAATTTGATCCAATAAATGGATTTGAAGACGTGATTTTGAATTGAACAACATCTGTATCCGTAGCTGAGGTAGATGTTTCCATTAAGTCTTCAATAATTACTGCTGCGTCTGGTTCAAAAATATAACTCGCTACAAGGTTGGATGCAATTTCGTTTTTTGAGACTATATATGAAACACCCACTGATTGAAACGTCTCTTTTAGGTCTTGGGAATTTAATGTCACTACAAAATCAATGGATTGATATTGCTTTTGAATGTTGATTATATGAATTAGTGATTGAGAGTCATCTAAAAAGTTAACAAACACCTTTGAGCTACTTTCTATATTCGCTTTGGAAAGGTTCTCGTAATTATTATAATCGGAGAAAAGGACAGCAACTAACTCACTATCGTAAAAGTCATTGATGAGTTCAACATCGTTTTTGTTATCGGTAACGATAACGATTTTGTTTTTCGATTTAATTATTTGATTTGCAACTTGCTTACTGAATGAATCCCAACCAATAATTACGAAATGGTTAGTGAATTTTGTTCCAAAGTGACCATTTTTTTTCTTTTCCATGTATGCAGAATATTTTACTGTTATTTTACTTATAATAAAACTTAAAACCCCTACGCTTCCTAGGACAGCTGTAAGGCCAAGGATTTTACCTATTGTTGTTACTGGATAATAATCACCGTAACCTACGGATGTCAAGGTTACAATAGTGTACCATACAGCGTCAAATGTATCTTTAATATTTGAATCAGGTGTTTGTCCTTCAAAATAAAGCAGTAAGCTAGTATATAAGCTTAAAACAACGCTCCAAATAAGGATGATCCTAATTCTTTTTTTAAGTTTCTTATTTACCATTAGCTATTAATATAGTTTGCAGCGTCAATCCCAGAATCGAGTGCTTCGAACATCAAAGGTAATCTACCATTATCAACCCCTGCAAAGTAAAAATTATCTTTGTGAGTTTGAAGATTTCTATCATTAAATAAGTATCCTTTTTCAGGAACAGGCATTGCATGACCCATAACTTTGATGTGAGCTGATGTAATATATTCTTCAACACTTAAGTTGAAATATTCATTCAAGAATGACATACTTTCTTTGACGATTGCTTCTGGGTTTGCCATTATCTCGGGCATTTTTTTTCTTTCAGCTGGGTCAAAACACATGTACATTGTTAGTACTTTGTCTTTGTTCATTTGTGTTTCAGCGTTAACAAATCCCATTAAATTATTATTTAGGCCCAATATATCATTTTGCCATTTTAAGTATCCAGGAATGGTTTCGCTTAATTCAAAATTAATGGCAACCCATGGAGCATAACTGGTATTTGAAAACAACGGATAGTATTCTGGATAGATAAATTTTAATGCGTTTTTTTGTCCAGCGTATAAAATGTTTTTAGACACTACAGTTGCCACTGTTTCTGTTTTAGTGTTAAATGTTTTGGTGTGGTATAAGTTGTTTTTCCTTTCTATGTGAAAGGCTATCGTTGATGCTTTAAGTTGATCCTTATTTTGATGTTCAATTAATTTTTTAATGAAATAATAATTTCCTTCTGGAGGTGAGAAAAGTTCAGGTTTGTTTTCCCCATAATAGTCACGGCAGGTATAATAGTGAATTCCTGCTAAGGCAGATACTCTTGAGCAATTCCCGCCATAATCATCAATCATTTGGTAGTCAATACCTGTAATTAGAGCAGGGTCGTGAATTAAGTACTTGTCAATAAATTCATAAAAAGAGATGTTATTTAATCCTCTATATTTTTGATCAATCAGTCTAGTGGGCATTTTCATGTGTCCAACATAGGGCTTGAGTAAATTAATAAAATCGGTTTTGTTTATTCCTGCTTTTATAGGGGTGTCTTGAAATCCTTTATTGGTGTAACAAATTCCATGGTGTTCTTCTGGTATTAAGTGCTCTTTATCATTAAAGGTGTATTGATTACGCACATTATTAAAGCCTACTATGTCAAGTTTTTCAAGTAGTTGTAAAGCGTCTTTCCCGTAGTTTTCTGGATACGATAAGTCGTAATGAGCACCTTGAGAAAAACTATTTTCTCCAATTTTTTTTGCGCTAGAGCTACCTCCGAAATCATCATCCATTTCGGTTAAAATGAAATCTTTTCCTGTTAAAGAGTTTGCAGCAGATAAACCAGCAATTCCACCTCCTACAATTAGAGTTTCAGTTTTAATGGTTTTGGAAGAGCGTATTTTTACCGCCTTCATTATTTTATGTCCAGTGGCCATGTTGCTTTGAACATGGATTGGAAAAGCAATAGTTATTTTTTTATTTCCTATTCCCCAACAACTTGTAAGTCCTATGCTTCCTAATGCTGATATTTTTAAAAAATGTCGTCTATCCATTTTCTATAATTTTTTTCAGATTTGGGTTTGTGTTGTTAAATTTCCAGATGAAACCGTCTAGTACATAATGTGTTACCTGAGGAAGAGTTAATATGGCTGTACATAGTGCAATTAGAACTGGGGAGTTTTCAATGTTTATCCAGTAAGGAGAGATCGTTTCGAAAATTTCAGTCCTCTCTAAATTTACTAGCATATCCCAAAAATACTCTTCGAAAAATGCAATAAAGAAGACCAACATCAGTACGCTAAAGGTGTTTAAAATTATATCGAAGAATTTAAGTTTGGAGCCTTGTTCAATTTCCTCCTCACCAATTTTATACTTAATAATTAGCACCAAATAGGGAACGCCATGTGCTACGACATTCGTTACTGAAAATATGTAATCAGAATTGAAAAATATTATTCCTAGGTACCAATTTAAATAGGTTGAGGTTACCCACAATACTTTTCCTGTTGCAAATTTTCCGTTTTTTGCGGCAATAGTTTCTGATATGATCCAAACAGCTAGTAAAAGAAAATATACAACATTCAAATATGAGAAGAATTGAATATCATCAATTAACTTAAACAGGGGGATGAAATCATGCTGAATGAACCAGTTAAAGCTTCTTTCTTTATCAAAATGCCAATATATCACAGGGTAAATCATTCCTGTATATATCACCCATTTATCAAAGCTTTTTTTGAGCGATGAATGTTTTTCTTGATTCTTAAAAGAGAATAAAGCTAAAAATCCATATTGCTGTTTCATAAAATGGTAAACTGCGATATAAGCTAAAATCGCCCAAAACAAATGAGTTGAATATACTGCTAAGACGAAAAGTATTGGCAGTAAAATCAATGGAACAAACCGGATAGATTTCTTGTGATTGAGGCGATCATTTTTGTTTAAATAGGTCCGGAAAATTGTACTCCATACATGACTAACATCAATTCCTAAAATGAAGACAAGCCATGCCCAAGTTGGCAAGCTTTTGTTTTCTAAATCATTACTGAAAGCCCAAAACCAAACAATCCAAATAGGTAAAAAAAGGAAGATTAAATCTGTTTTTTTTGAAAACAACCAAACACTTTTATTCATAGAAGTTTTGGTTAAACTCAGTTCCTTTAATGTAATACTTGAATAATACGGGGTTGTGAATAGAGTTAACTTCTATTTCGGTAGTGTCGCCAACAGGCTTTCCAAATTTGCACATCATTTCAAGCGCGTCGGTTGTTAGCCATCGTGTATTTTTCACAGGAAGTGTATCTATTGAAGAAAGCATTTTAATCATGTGCTTTTTGGAATACAATTTGGATCCTATAATCCAACCCCATTCACCAAAGGATTGCACATGATTATGAATAGGTAACGTATTTAACCCCGCAGACTGCATGGTCTTTTTGATACAATGAAAAGACTTGGTTTGAAAATATGGACTTGTCGCTTGAGTGATGATGATACCGTCCATTTTTAGCCTTTTTTGACAAAAAGCATACATTTCTTTTGTATACAATCGAGAAAGTTCAATAGAGCGAGGATCTGGAAAGTCTATTATAATCAGGTCGTAATACAGTGAGTCGGATTCAAGAGCAATGAAGGCATCTTGGTTAACGATCGTTACTTTTTTATCGTGATAAGAATTTTCATTTAGTTCTTTGAAAACGGGGTTGTTTGCCCCAAAATTGGTCATTCCTGGGTCTAAATCGATAATCTTAATAGATTCTACTTCTGGGTACTTAAGCACCTCTCTAATAGCACATCCATCTCCGCCACCAAGAATCAATATGTTTTTTCTTCCTGAATTAAGCAACATGGGAACGTGAACTAGAGGTTCGTGATACAGCCATTCGTCCATGGTGTTTAGCTGCATACTGTTGTTTAAATATAGTATGTGATGGTTCTTGGAAGATGTAAGAGTAATTTTTTGATACTTTGTTTGTTGTGAATAAACAACCTTATCACCGTACCTGCTTTGTTCGCCAAAAAGTATGATTGGTTTTGCATAGCAAACACCTAATGCAATCAATACATAAAGTGAAATGATTGATCCGAATAATAGTTTTTTAATCTTAGGATTTAGTCGGTCGGAAAATGTTAAAAAAAGTAGAGTTGCTACGATAAGGTTAACAGTTCCAAGTACAAAAGGAGTATATGTTAGACCTAAGTAAGGAAGCCCAATAAAAGCAAAAAACAGTCCGCCAATTAAACTACCGTAGTAGTCTTTTTCCATCACGTCAGAAATGTTGGCTTTAAGATCATGATAACGACCATTAATTCTTGTTACAAGAGGTATTTCAAGGCCTATAAGTAAACCGATAAGAATAGCGAGGAAGTATATGAAAATTTGAATGTAAGTAGTCACTCCCATTATTGAGTATACAAAAAGAGCACACACGGATGTCAAGAGTGATAGCAGTAATTCAGCAGCAATAAAGTACTCTATAACATATTTATTTATTGACTTACTTAACCTGCTGCCAAGTCCCATGGAAAACAGCATGATGGATAAGATAATTGTCCATTGAAATACTGAGTTACCTAAAAAATAAGTTGCTAAAGTTGCTAATACATATTCAGAAACAATGCCAGCTATTCCAGTGGCAAAGAGTGAACTCATTAATATTTTTGAATCGGAAATTTTCATAGGTTATTTTCCGAAGTAGTGAGTATCACCATTTCTAAAGAAGGTAGAAGGTACGTTTTCGGTGTCTGCATACCCTACTTTGAACAAGCTAGTTAATATGAGAAGTCCAACAATCGGCCCGATGAATATTAGGGCTTTCTTAAATCGTAGAATAGAGAGTTCACTGTTAAGTTTTGGTTTAAAAGAAGTTAATTCACTGTCAGCTAGCACATACCACATGAAAACACCACCTACACCCAGAAAAACTAGTCCAACAGATAAAAGGAAATTGAAGCCAAATAAATGATGTTTTAATTTATAACGAATATTTCTTGATGGTGTGTTTTTTGAAGAATGGTCTGTAATAAACTGGAAGTAGTACGTACCTGCCTCGTTCACAATTAAACTGTACTCCATGTCGTTTTCTTCATAAGTGGGGCCTTCATAATCCTTTTCGAAATAAAGATCTTTATTTGCGCCCGTTACGAGGTTTTTATTTTCATCAAGAAGCAACACTGTCAAGGAGCACCATTTCGCTGTGCTTTTTAAGCTATAATCTATGTCTAACCTGTGTAATTCAGAAGAACTCATTTCAAATGGCCCAATGACTCCTCCTTTATTAGGGATTTCACCACTACTTACTTCACTGGATAAGGTTGTAATAATAATCCTTATTAGTAGTAACAGTAAGGCTGTGCTTAGAATAGATATAGCAATTGGATAGTTCTTTTTTCTGTACTCTATTGCGTCCTTAGTTTGTTCTTCTCTAAGTGCTTTTCTCCTTTGAGTATTTTTCCTTTTAAGATTTTCCCGCTGTTCCTTCGTAAGCATGCTTGATAGAATTTAATTTGGGGGCCTTATTAATTACATTACTACCTCTTTTTATCACTTGATAATTCAAATTGCTGCAACAGAACTTCTCTTTTAAATATTTTAAAGCACTATTGTAGTCCATTTCATCCGAACATGTGAACAGGTCTACTGCAGCGTAATTATGCTCAGGCCATGTATGAATTGCGAAATGACTTTCTTCAATTACTACGACACCTGAGACGCCTTGGGGAGCAAATTTATGAAATACAGACTTGACAATTGTAGCGCCTGCGACTCTAGCAGATTGATTTAGATGCTCTTCTACAAATTCAATATCATCAATTTTATCTTGTGCACATTGCTCGAACTCAGCAATTATATGCCATCCAAGTGCCATATTAAAAACACCAAGTGATTAATAGGGCCGTGGATATATAAGCCATTGCTTCGATAAGACCGCAGCCAATATTGGGTTTGATTTGATCTACCAATTCTGATTTTAAATCGTAACCTGCAAGAATTAATTTGTCAGTAACGAATCGTGTGATTGGTAAAGCGATTAAGGTAATTACGAGTAAAATTAAAAGTGTTATAAGAGCTTCTGAAGTTGAGTTGTAGTGAAAGGATGTGGCATACGATAAAACTATTGCAATAGCTACCAATGAACCTGCGTAACCAACACCAACGGCAACATTGTCCTTTTCAATTTGTTCGTGAATATCATATGGTGTAATTATATTATAAAATATTGCCGAGATTATTAATCCGGCTTGAGCAACAATCCAATAAATTAATATCATCAAAGTATCGTCAGCTCCTTTACTAGCTCCTAAAATGATTAACCCAGTTGCAATATAGCTAGCAGCTTCAATTATCCCAGTTCCGGCATTTTGATCTTCTAAGATTTCCTTTTTTACCTTGAACTTTCTGAAAATGACAACTTCATTTATGATTGAAGATATGTTTAATAGTAAAATAGCACCTAAACCGTATACAGCTATAGATATTAAGTCTGCTTTTAAAGAAACATGCTCCCCTAACAATGCACTCCCTATTGCTAAGATTAGTCCAATAAAATAGCCCACATAGGAAAAGGAAAAAGCCAAATTGTCTTTTTCTAGTAACTCATCAATTGTATTTGTTTTGGGGTGAAAGAGTTTAAAAACAACTCGTCCAATAAAAACAAGGATTAAACTCGCTATAAAATATAATGCTGAGTTAAGTAATTCGTTAAAATTTAAATGTTCCATAATTATTTTCCGTAACCAAATCCTCCACCCCTGCCACTGCGCCTAGAGGATGCTGATTTTCTTGATGATTGCCAATTGTTATTTCTTGCTTTTCGTTCGAAAAACCCTGGTTTGCTCTTTTTTGTTTGTGCACTGCTTGTTCCATAGTAATTACCACCTTGACTACCTGATCCATAAAAAGGTCTGTTCGTGCCGTAATAATTGCTATAATAATTATGATGCATATGATAGTACGCAGGATGGTATCCTAAACCAAACATACTTCTCATAAACATGTATTGCCCGAAAAACGCCCAGGATCTATCGTGTCCCGAACCTTGCCATTGCCCGTATTTAGAGTTGCCAACATAATTGTCATACCCTGCTGGAATAACATTCTTCGACACTTTACCTGTAGAGTCTTTTGAAGCTAATTGCATTCCTAAATTAGCGTCGTTAGCTTTGAAAAAAGCGTAATCGACCAGTAGTAGTTCTGTAGAAGAGCTTGATATTTCTCCTGTTGTTGATTCTTTTACAATCGAATATTTGTGGTAGAAATTATCTTTTTTAACATCCATATCATCTAAAATGATAGTATATGTCTTTTGGTCCTTCATGCTTTTAATCATCAAGTCAACCGGGTTCTGGATATAGTGATCATTGCCTCCACAACTGGCAAGAAGAAACACAAGGAAAATTGATAGTAATTGTTTCATGAAATTATTTCTTGGGTGAAGATAAGAAATTTGAGAACTCAAACTCTTTTGAATATTTACCATGTACGGCATCCATTTCAGTTTCACCCCATCTGGATATGGAAACAAATTCAGATTCATCTTTGTTATTAAAAACCCAATTTACAAATTTAGACCAATCATCGTCGTCTTCGTTTACACTTTTACAGTGTCCCATAAATTCGTCAGAAAGAAAGTAATCTATCTCTTTAAATGTGATTTTTTTTGGAGGGTTATCGCTTTCTACTATTGTTTGTTTTACTTCTGGACCAAGTTCAAACATTTTAATACCAGAACTAACGTCGATTTTTGAAGGGGTAGAATCGTGGATATGAATATATGCTGAATCAGTTCCGTTTTCAACACTGTACTCAAATGTAAATTGATTGTTTCCCCAGTCGTAGTCAGTCTTATCCTTAATGACCCATGTTGATAAGTCATACTCTAAAATGGAACCAATTTGAAGGTTAAATAAAGTCAAATCTTCTACTTTTTCTTCTTTTTTAAAGAAATCAAACAGTCCCATATCACTAAAAGTTTTTACCTATAATATAACCAATTATACCTCCTATGAGCAGTGCTCCGATTATTATTCCAAATCCGAAAAGGTAGCGCAATAGGAACCAAGCGAGTGCTAAAGTTCCTATTGCGGCTAAAATTTTACTAGAAAAATTCATTAATAGTTAGTCGTTTAATCCCATTTTCTTCTTCAATTCGTCCAGCGAAGATGATGATTTTTCACCAGCTAAAGCTTTATCAAGCTCTTCATCTATAGATTTAGATTCATTAGCAATTTCACCATAGGATTCCGCTAAAGCTTCCTCTTGAGCAACTTTTTCTTTCATTTTTTCAAGCATTGAAACGGTGCCAGTTGAATCAATTTGAGATAATTGCTTGTTTAATTTTACCGTAGCAGAGCTTACTTTAACTCTAGCTTTTAAAGTTTTAAGCTCGTTTTCCCACTTACTGACGTTTGACCTTAGTTTTTTAACGTTAGTGTCAAGTTGAGAAGTTGACGATTCAAATCTTTGAAGTTCTCCTTTTGATCTTTCGAAAGACTCAATGTTTTCGTCCTTCTTTCTAAGAGCTTCTGTAGCTAACCTATCTGCGTCCTCGGGAGAAATACTTCCGGATTCTGCTTTTTTGAGAATCAACATCGCTTTTTCCTCGTAATCTTTTGCAGCATCCTGGTGTTTTTTTATATCACCTCTTGTTCTAATTTCCATCGCTTTAACCTCAGCCAAAGCTTGCAGACTTTTGTCAAGGTCTTTTTTCATGTCTCTGATACCCTGCTCTGTTAATTTGATTGGGTCTTCTAACTTATCTACTGCTGAATGTGCTTCAGCTTGTCCTATTTTGAATAATCTTTTAAAAATGCTCATGTCTTTTGTTTTTAATATTATTTTTTTGAAAAATTGATTAGTTCATTTGAGTATTCACTTAGTAATAACCCTAATGAATTTATAGATCCTTCGATCTCATTTAGATCCAAGTTTTCTAACTGTAAAGTGTCTCGAAATATAACCTTGTTTCCTTCTTCGTTAAGTACAAATGCTCCGTGAACTATATCACGGTTTTTTTTCAGAAGGCTCTTGAATACATCTGTGTTGTTAGGGCTAATGTCGAACATGTTTTGTTCCATTATTAAAATTGGATCAGCACAGCCAAAAACCAAGTTATATATACCTGAGCTTTCGTCATTAATAACCAATAATTGATTTTCAACATCTTGGAAGGATATGTTGTGACCAAGCTCGGTGAGGTAAGATTTTACTTTTTCAAAATTGTTTTCCATTTCGTTTTCTTGTATTTGATTCTATCTATCTATAAATGTATGTAAACTTAAGTGGTTACTGTAAAAAAATCCGATTACATTGTTTCTTGTTAAATAATTACTAATATTACCATACAATTATACTAACAAAAGTATACAAATGCAAATTTAATTTGCAAAAAAATTATGTTTATGTCTAAAATCGGAAAGAATATAAGAAAGATTCGTAAAACAAAAGGCCTTAGTCAAACTGAGTTTGGAGAGTTGTTTGGTCTAACCAGAGGGTCTATTGGGTCGTACGAAGAAGGTAGAGCCGAGCCTAAAATAGATACTCTTTTATTGATTGCAAAAAGATTTAGCATTTCTGTCGATGAGATTACAACAAATGATGTTACGGTTAATCAATTATCCGGATTTAACCCAGATTTTGTTTCAAAACCAATTATGGATGCTAAAAATATTGGTATACCATTAGTATCTTCTTTCGAATTATTGCAAAATGGTGGAGATTTTAACAGTTGCGCAAAAATTGATACATGTAGCTTACCAATAATTGGGGATGATGTAGCATTTTTGATTAAGGTTGATGTTAATATTCACATAAAAGGAGGGCAAGCTGAAGAAGGCAGTATTATTATTTGTGGAAACCGAAATTTGAATTTTGAAAATGATCTTGGTTGTCTGAATGTAGGTCGAGAAAAGTTGGTGTGGGATTTAGGAGGTGACCAAGTTGAAGTTGTATATTATCCTGTTTACGGTATTGTGTCTAAAAAGTTTAAAAGATCAAACCTTGTGCTTGAGCAAAGGGTTCGTTTTGTTGAAGAAAGATTGAATGCAGTTGAAAAAAAATTATTGAGCTTTTAAACACCAAACCTTGTTGAACTCTCTCAATATTTTTATTCAATGACCGATCAAGAACAGTTACTTTGGGAAAAGATTAATTCATTTGAAATTGATGATGAGGAGTCTGATTTTACTTTTACGGATCGTTTAGCACGTGAAAATGATTGGTCGATAGAATATGCTTTGAGGGTGGTGTACGAGTATAAAAAATTCATGTTTTTAATTTGTGTTGCTAAGCATCCATTAACGCCTTCGGACCAAGTTGATCAGGTGTGGCATTTACACTTAATATACACTCTTTCTTATTGGGAAGACTTTTGTAGTAAGACCTTAGGTAAGAAAATACAACATGGTCCTACAAAAGGAGGGCAGGGTGAAAAAACTAAGTATGTGAATTGGTATGAAAAAACACTTGAATTTTATCAATATACATTTTCTGAAATACCTCCAAGTGACATTTGGCCTAACTCTAAAATAAGGTTCGGTGAAATTATGTTCACCCGTGTAAACAGACATAAAAATTGGGTAATTAAAAAATTATTTAAATGAGTGATATCCTTCAAAAGATAAGACCAGCAGAACTGCTTATATTCAAAAACGGTACGTCGGTAGAGTTTAAAGATTTGTTGAAATACACTTTTTTGGACTTGCTACTTAGGCAAGTCTTAAAAACGAGTAACGTTCAAAAGCAAGCCCATAAAAGGGATCGCGTAAGGACATATACTTATGTTCAACGTGGACACAATTTCAACTCATACGAAGCGAAAGGTTTTGAATTAGTTTTTTTGTCAGCTTTTGAAAAAAGTCCTCAGATTAAAATATTGTTCAAGCATCTTGTTGCAATGAGTTTTGAAAATACAGAAGGAAAAAAAAAGTATTTAAGGAGTATACTGGGCAATGGTGATGTTGTGAAAGGAGCGTTTAAAGACAATATACTTTTTGCTATCTTTTCAACTTTAAGTTTGACTCCGCAGGGAGTTGAGAAAAAAGATGAATTGGATGCCTCAATAAAGGACTATACTACTCGTTTTAATGCCATTGATCGGTCAGACAAAGAAAAAGGAATAGAGTTGTTTGCTGAGTTACATGGGAACATATTTTTACTGGATGATGTAGATCAGTCTATACTAAAGGCGTACGATAAAGAATTTGTTCTTGAGTTTCAAAAGAGAAGTAATTCAGCTTCTGGTGCATACGGATGCGACGGTTATTGGATGCTGTTTGATGATTATTCCAGCTCATTTGATGGGGCTTCATCAGTGTTTGGTGATAGTGGCTGTGGAGGAGATTCGGGATGCAGCGGAGGAGGTTGTAGTGGATGCGGCGGCTGCGGTGGTTGTGGCGGATGATATGAATTCAAAAGGAGAAAGATGAAAAAGAAGAGGTAAATTAAGGTTATGGTGAAGCAAATTGTTATCGTTTGTATGTTGCTGAGTTCTGCACTATATGGCAGAGTGAAGCCCTCTAGAATGGATTTTTATTCAGTTAAAGGAGGTGCAAGTTGGAGTGAGCTATACGGAACAAATAGTGACAGACACCGTTTTATTTTCACTTAAACGGTGTCTGTCACTATTTTTTTTGAGTAAAAATGACTGAAAAGAATACTTTTCTCTTCCACTCATTGTACTTGCCAAGCAATGTTCATGCTCATTAATTAATTTTGTAACAAAGTTATTTTTAGGCGTTACCTTGGATGAAGAGTATCTTGAAACTAATTAAAACTTCTATTTGAATGAATACAACGAGTATCGGACATAAAACAGAAGAGTACATTCAGAACGAAGTTTTGCTCATTCAAAAGGCGCAAAAGAGCGCAAAGGATTTTGCCCCTTTATACGACACCTATTATTTGCAAATTTTTAAATATGTGTTTAAGCGAGTGAAAACTCAACATTTGGTAGCGGAGATAACTTCCAATGTTTTCTCAAAGGCTTTAAATAAAATAGGCAAGTTCAAATCCCAAGGTTTTCCGTTTAGCAGTTGGTTGTATCGAATAGCAAGCAACGAAATTACCGACCATTATCGTAAAAATTCAAGAGATAGATACGTGAGGGTGACCGAGGATCAATTGAGTTATTTGGCTGACCTATCTCAAAACGAAAACCATAACCAAAACGAGGAATCAGATAAGAAAGAAGCAATTCTTGCTCGGTTATTAGATGTTTTAAAGTTGTTAAACAGCAGGGATTTAGAACTGATCGAAATGCGTTTTTTTGAGCAACGTTCTTTCAAGGAAATGGGAGAGGTGCTAGACATGACGGAAGGGAATGTAAGAATAAAAACACACCGAGTAGTTAAGGGTTTGAAAGAGAAATTAGAGTGATTTAATTTACAGAGAACAACAGAATGTAAGGGCCGACAGTAAGGTCGGGTGAACAGAGTGCAGTTGGTAAGAACAATAACTTAAAAAAACAGATTATGAATGATATAGATGTAAACAACAAGGAATTAAGCGATGAGGAAGCCTTAAAACACAAGGATTTTGACAAAGTATTAAAAGGTACGAAAGGATCGGGATCAGGTAAGGTAAAGGTTAAAGCTGTTGTTGGTGGCTTAGCAGTACTTGCAATTTTAGCGGTTTATGCGGTTGTGGGTTCAGGCAATGGAAGTCGTATTGGAAACGAAAACGAGACCTTTGCAATTGTTCCTTCACAAGTTAGTAAAAGCAATCCTTCGTACAGCGCCCAGTACAGTTCTCCAATGAACGGAGGCGTGGATTTCGTTAGCTTGTCAGCTGTAATAAAAGGCAACGAGGAGTTGGTTGTGCAAACTGAATCAGGGACAAAAATTACAATTCCAGCAAATACATTGATAGACGGGAATGGTGTGTTAATACAGGGGGATGTTGTGCTAAAGTATCGCGAGTTTTTGAATCAGAAAGATATTTTCCAAAGTGGGATTCCGATGTTATACAAGGAAGGAAAGGAAGAACTTGTGTTTGAATCGGGAGGGATGTTTGAGTTGCTTGCTTATCAAAATGATAAACCAATTTACATTGCTCCTGATAAGTTGGTTCAGGTAGATCTTGCTTCTAAGCAGGTGGGTGATAACTTCAATGTATATTACTATTCGCCAAACGATTCATCGTGGATTGATAAAGGGAAAGACAAACATGGATTCAGTTCCGAAGAACAAGCGTCTGTGGATTCTTTGTTGAGGACGGGGGAGGTGTATACTGAGGTTGTTCGAATAGAAAACGAAAGTAAGTCAACTGAAGAAGGGTTAAGCAAAATCCAGAAAAGCAAACCGATAGCACCAGTTGTTGCTATTGAGTCGAAGCCTAGTTTTACAATTGAGGTGAACTACAAGCATTTTCCTGAGCTACAAGCGATGCATGGTGTAAAGTTTCAGGTAAGCGACAAGGAACCCAATTTTAAACCAGCATACGCTTCGGAAATTTGGAACAGTGCAACCATTAGTAGGGGGGATGAAAGCAATGAGTTTTTCACTTGTTTTGAAAACATAAAGCAAGGAGAAAAGTGTTTTTTGACTAATCCTGTAATTGAAAAACAAAACTTAGCAATGGCAAACAAGCGGTACGATATTTTGATGGAGACTTATTTATTTAAAAAGGATTCAGTAGTGAAAAGGCTTGCCTGGTTAAAAGAAAGGATGGCAAAACGAGTACAGAAGTTAGCTGAGCTAAGAATAGTTGCACTCAACAACCGAAACGTGCCCTTGTCACAAGTGGTAGAGAATACAGTTACTCGGAGATTTCAAATTGAAAACTTTGGAATATGGAACTCGGACTGTGCTCAGAAACTCCCGAGCGAAGCAATTGTTAAGGCTAAATTTGTAGATGAAGCAGGTACACCATTGATGTTTCATAGAATGTATTTGGTGTTGAAGGATAAAAACATGGTTATTACGCTATACCCGGAGGTTTTCAAAAAAGGAATTCCATACAATCCCGGCGAAAATTGTATGCTATGGGCAGTAACCCCTGATTTAAAAAATGTAGCTGTGTTTACTGCATCTCAATTTAAGAGAATAAATAAGTCACACAAAACTCATACTTTTGATATGAAGTTGGTTAGTAGTGATGTGTTTGATAAGTACTCTGTAGAAGCAATATTTAACATATGAGAATTAAAATAACGGCAGTGCTTTGGTTTGTCACCTTGTGTTTGGGAACAGGTGTTTATGCACAAGATTCGACCAATTTAGTTTTTAAAGTAGTTAAGCCTCAGTTGGTAGTAAAAGTTTCTCCTGCTTACAATTGTTTGTACCAAAACTTGCCGCATCCAATATCCATAACGATAGAGGACACGACCAACACTTATGTAACGAGGTTAGCAGGAGGAAGAGTTAATGTCACAGATACAGGAACATTTCTTATTGCTGAAACCAAAGCAGTAGCGATATTATGCGTGTATAAGGTTGAAAACGGAGTGGAAACAATGGTGAAAAGTAAAAAGTACCTTGTGTTGCCCGAATTGTTGCCCGAAATAAGAAACAAGCCTACTGATAACTTTTTAGCTCATGTATTACTTTTATCATCGCCACTAAAGGCTGCAAGCAGTTACAAAAGAAAGAAAGTGGTTGTAAAGGTGTCTTCCTTTGTAGTGGATTACCGAGGGGAAGGGGGTAAATTCAATAAAGCAATTGTAACAGGAGACATGCTTCCGATTAAGGTCAGGAAGGACATGGCGAAAGGTCCGGATGGATCGTTGGTGTACTACAGCGATATTATGGTTGAGTTAATCCCTGGCTTTTTCACGCAAATTCAATCCTATCGGATCACGATGCAAAAATTAAATCCTGCTGATGTCATGCAGTATGGGGGTGAAAATTAGGAGGTTACTTTATTTGAACAAATAGTGACAGACACCGTTTTATTTTCACTTAAACGGTGTCTGTCACTATTTTTTTATGATTCTTTACTTCCCGATACAGTATTTGAAGTGTCAAGTATATTGGGGTTTTAAGGTGTTTGACTCAAATGTGACACAAGGAATAAATCAGATCCCAAGCGTATTCTTGTAACTACCCACCTAGATATGTAATTTCACCAATGATTTCTCCTTAATTAAAGTTCGGTTACTGGTAAATCCTGAATGATTTCACCAGTAATTTCGCCCTCCCTCTTTAAGTCAAAATGTTATTTCTTAATTCTTTCGAAGTTTTATTACAGAAATTCAAAAGGTCAAAATAAAATTATTGACATCTCATTAAATGTATCTCATTAATTGAGATGATTGGATTTAAAATATGTAATTTAATCAGTTCAATAATCATTATTGACCAATGAACAGAATTAAAGAAATATTGACAACCAAAGACTTAACTCAAACTTGGCTTTCTGAGCAACTGGGAAAGAGCTACAATATGGTAAATGGCTACGTGCAAAATCGTCGCCAACCAAGTGTAGAGCTCCTATACAAAATTGCAAAAATTTTAGAGGTTGATGTAAAAGATTTATTGATTTCACACCCTGAAAAGTAAATGAGTGATAATCAAAGTGAAATATTAATCTATCAAACAGAAGATGGATTAACTAAAATCCAAACACGTTTGGAGAATGAAACTGTTTGGCTAACTATTGAGCAAATGGCTGATTTATTTCACAAAGGAAAATCAACTATTAATGAGCATATACTTAATATTTATAAGGAAGGAGAGCTTAATAAAGAAGCTTCTTTGAGAAAAATCGGAAATTCCGATTTTTCTACAAAACCCACCAATTTTTACAATTTAGATGTTATCATTTCGGTAGGTTACCGAGTAAAAAGTTTACAAGGAACAAAATTCCGTCAATGGGCTACCTCTCGTTTGCGTGAATATATTGTGAAAGGCTTCACAATGAACGATGACCTCCTCAAAGAAGTTGGTGGAGGAAATTACTTCGATGAGCTATTGGCTCGTATTAGGGACATACGCTCGTCTGAGAAAGTGTTTTGGAGAAAAGCATTAGACATTTATGCAACCAGTATCGATTATGATGCCTCTGCCGAAACCTCTCAGTTTCTCTTTAAAACCATCCAAAATAAAATGCACTGGGCTGCTCACGGAAACACCGCTGCCGAAGTGGTTTATAAAAGAATTGATGCAGCTAAACCTAATTTGGGACTAACCACTTTTAAGGGTGAAAAACCAACTAAAAAAGAAACCGAAATAGCTAAAAACTATTTGGATGAAAAGGAATTAGAAATCCTCAACCGAACAGTAACTGCCTATTTAGAATTAGCTGAATTACAAGCATTAAATCGTAAACCAATGTACATGAAAGATTGGATTACTAGGCTGGATCAGTTTTTAACAATGACTGGTAACGAAATTCTCAATCATACAGGAACAGTTAGCCACAAACAAGCTATTCAAAAGGCAAGCGAAGAATACATTAAGTACAAAGCACTTACAAATAATGACATTTCAAGAGTAGAGCAGGATTTTATCAAACAGATTGATGCTACTACGAATAAGTTGAAAGGGAAAAAGAAAGATAATTTTACGAGATAAGCTCCTACTAAAAAATTCAGGGAAATAGAAGACACTATTTAATTTACGGATAGCCTGAGAGGAACATTTATTGAAGGGATTGATTCCTTCCTCGTCTTCCCTGAGAGGTGACTGTTCCAAAGAAATACCCTCGCTGCGCTGAGGGTTCTTTTTATTTTCACAAAATCCAACTGCGCTCAAGTGAACTTGGCTTCTGCTTCCTTGGGATTAGCTCGTTCCTCGCTTTTCCCTGGAGGGGACTGTTCCAAGCCAACTAGCCATGCTGCGCATAGCATCCTTTTTTTATTCAGTACACTCATTCGTTTAAGCAAGCTTAACTTTGAGTGTACTGAATAAAAAAAGCCCCTTTTCACAAAGGGGCTCATTGTCTTGGCAGAGGAGAAGGGATTCGAACCCCCGATACTATTGCTAGTATACACGCTTTCCAGGCGTGCGCCTTAAACCACTCGGCCACTCCTCTATTGTGACGTTAACAAAGCACTAATCTCGCGCAAAACTAAGGAATTTATTTTAATAAAAATTTGGTGCTAAAGTTCCAATTTATAACGCAAAAAATTTATAGTATCTCATTTGCTTTAACAACTAACTAACTTGGCGTTAGTTAATTGTTGTTTTAATGTTTTAGAAAATTTCAGAGCATGGATGAGTTGTTAATTGTCTTGAAGCAATTATAATTTAGCAAAGGGGTTTCCTTTTATTCCTGCATCAACTAAGTAAGCTATAAATTCCGCAAATGGTCTTTTATCTTAAAGTAGCATGTGCTATTCTTATTAATAACTGCTGTTCGATTGTTATTAATTGATGCTAAAATACAATGGACTTCCTAATAGGACACAGAAGTAGTGTGGTCTCCCAAGCTTTAGATAAGAAGTGTCTTTTATCTAATTCCGAGTTAAATTCACGTTATATTAAGGCTATCAGTAAAAAAAGGAACTGCAGTCTTACAATTATCTAATTCAAGAACGGTAGTCACGTTCTGCGAAAGGCGTTTGTGGGATTGGCAGAAAACAACTGAGGAGGAACGACGAAGAAATGAACTCCTTTGAAAATGAAAGACTAGTGAGTAATTCCTGTGGGAGGGCAAGAGAAACAGACTGTTTGAGTGACCGCAGGGAGTGAGTTTCTGTTTTGCGCGAGGGACGCAGTTTTCAACAAGGTCATGGTCGCACTTGATTTTTGCTACTTTTTATCAAGAAAAGTAGGGTCAACTCCTGACCGAGAGGAGTCTATGCAATGGAAAATTGCTAGGTAAACAATAACGTCAATTTTACTTAATTTAATTTACCTTTACCCTATGGACAGCAGACGGCAACAAAAGGTTTCAAAAGTAATTCTTCAGGACTTAGCAGATATTTTTCAAAAGGAATCTCAAACGATGTTTGAGGGAGCCTTCATTACCGTTACAATTGTGCGTGTAAGTTCTGATTTGTCAACAGCAAGAGTGTTTCTTAGCATCATGGGTAAAGACCCTGAGGCAGCTATGAAAATTATTGAGAAGCAAAACAAAATGATTCGGAAAAATTTGGCAGCTAGGGTGCGTCATCAACTGCGAAAAGTTCCTGAGTTGATTTTTAAAATAGATGATTCTTTGGATTACTATGAGGAAATTAACGATTTGCTGAAAGACAAATAACATTTAATCTCACTTGTTGAAACTTCAACTTTTTATAGCCTTTAGGTATTTGGTTGCTAAGAAAAGCAACAACATCATTAATTGGATTACCGGAATATCGGTGGTCGTAGTAAGCATTGTGACTTGCGCTTTGATCATCATTATGTCGGCAATGAATGGTCTTTCGGAATCCGTGATGGACTTGTATTCTGATTTCGATCCTGATTTAAAAATTACAGCTGTTGAAGGAAAAAGAATTCATACTCCTGAAATATCTTACGAAAAATTAAAGGCTGTAAATGGAGTTCAATATTTGGTTGAATCCATTGAAGAAACTGTTTTGCTAAAGTACCGAGATCATCAAGAAGTTGCCACTTTAAAAGGAGTGTCTGCTGATTTTGAGCAGATGACCGACATTGAAAGTAACCTGGTTGACGGGTTTTATGCTTTGCGTGGTAACGGAAGAAACATGTGTGTTTTAGGTACCGATTTAGCGTTGAAATTAGGCGTTAATGTTGGATTGTTTGAGCCTATCCATGTATACGTTCCAAATTTGTTTGGAGGTGCCAGTTTTGGAGGTGATTATTTTAAAAGTGAAGCTGCTAGCCCAGTTGGAGTGTATGACATCACTAGTGACTTTAATGCCAAATACTTACTGGTAAATAAAGAGTTGGCTGAAAATTTACTTGGCCTTGAAAACGAAGTAAGCAGTTTGGAAATAGGTTTAAAACCGGATGCCGATTTACAATTAGTAAAAGCGGAGGTTCAAAAAATAGTAGGGAAGGACTTTGAAGTAAAAACAAGGTTTGAGCAAAACGAATTTTTGTTCCGTTCTATAAATGCTGAAAAATGGATTACCCTTTTGATATTATCACTTATCGTTGTGTTGGCAGTTTTCAATGTTGTTGGTTCGCTGACGATTTTGATCATTGATAAAAATAAAGACATATACGTATTGCAAAGTATGGGTGCTAGTGTCAGGACCTTGAGGACAATTTTTTGGATGGAAGGCTTACTGATCTCCTTTTTTGGGACTTTAATAGGTTTAGTGCTGGGACTTGGTACATGCTGGATCCAGACGAATTATTGCTATTTCGGTTACGGTGCATCTGGAGGTATTGATTGCTTTCCAATTTTAGTGGATTACAAAGATGTTATCATCGTTTTTGCCATGGTCAACGGAATTGCCTTATTGACTTCCTTGGTTCCAGTTTTTAAGGTTAAGGGAGGTCTTTCCTGTTAATTTGTATCAATTGGAAACATATCTTGATTTCTTTCGTAAGAATAAGTGTACCGGTTTGTTCGGGCGAAAATTATGAAAAGATATATCTTGTTTTTCCTGGTCGTTGTTGGTTTTTTAAGTCAAGCCCAGACTTCATCGGTTTCTGCTATGTTTGATGCGGATTTTCTTTCTGCAACGGCTGCAATTGATAGTTCAGCTTCTAAGATTAAAGTAGTTGCTGATCCTGCTACAGGCATTGTGATGATTGATATGGGAGGTGAAATTGTACAAGAGTTGTCGATAGTGAATGCACAAGGGCAAGAGGTTTTCCGACAAGTAGTAGGAGGCGCTAAGTCTTTAAATTTAAATTTGAAATTCCTTAAAAAAGGAATTTACTTCATAGTTTTTGATGGCACAATTGGGACCAAAATGAAACAATTAATTGTTGACTAATTGATGGAAACTTCCTCTTCATTTCACGACTATTATCTGTTTACAGATTTGTTGTCTCCAGAGAATAAAATGGTGATGCAAACCACTAGAAAGTGGGTGAATAAGTCCGTTTTACCCATTATTGAGGACATGTGTCAAAGCACTGAATTTGACATGACCTTACTGGATGGCTTGGCGGAAGTTGGAGCTTTCGGTTCTTATATTCCAGTTGAATATGGGGGTGCCGGCCTAGATCAATTGTCTTATGGGCTGATGATGATGGAACTTGAAAGAGGGGACAGCGGAATCAGGTCTTGTGCTTCCGTGCAGAGTTCGCTCGTGATGTATCCAATTTTTAAGTACGGATCTGAGGATCAAAAAAGGAAATATTTACCGGATTTAGCAAGTGGGAAAACGATAGGGTGTTTTGGGTTGACTGAACCTAATTCAGGCTCCAATCCAGGAGGCTTAACTACTCATTTTAAAGATGCTGGTGATCATGTAGTTTTAAATGGTTCGAAGATGTGGATCACCAATTCTCCCTTAGCAGATGTAGCTGTTGTATGGGCTAAAAACGAGGAAGGACGAATTCATGGATTGTTGGTAGAAAAAGGAATGGAGGGTTTCACAGCTCCTGTAATAAAGAACAAATGGTCACTCAGAGGAAGTGTGACCGGGGAGCTGGTGTTTGATAACGTGAAGGTGCCAAAAGAAAATATTTTGCCTGGTCGAAGTGGACTAGGTGCACCATTGTCGTGTTTGGATTCTGCCCGTTACGGAATTGCATGGGGGGCTATTGGAGCTGCAATGGATTGTTATGATTCAGCACTGAAATATGCCAAAGAACGAATTCAATTTAAAAAGCCCATTGCCTCTTTTCAATTGACGCAAAAGAAGTTGGCAGAAATGCTAACCGAAATAACAAAAGCACAATTGCTTACTTGGCGTCTTGGCGTTTTAAAGAACGAGGATAAAGCTACTTCGGCACAAATTAGCATGGCCAAAAGGAACAACGTTGAGATGGCTTTAAACATAGCAAGAGAGGCAAGACAAATTCATGGCGCAATGGGAATATCTGGTGAGTATCCAATCATGCGACACATGATGAACTTAGAATCTGTAATAACCTATGAGGGAACTCACGACATCCACTTACTGATCACCGGAGCCGATATTACTGGAATTTCGGCCTTTGAATAATTGTCCGAACAAACGACAACGCCCTATGAATTATCCATAAAGAACAAGCGAATAGAACTGGAAGTAGGGGAGTGTAATATCTCTGTTCTAAACCTCTTTGAACAACTATCAAATATAGGATATTGAACCCAACAGAAAGGATTAACCAAAAGTGGTTCTTGATTATTTTTGGTTTGAAAAACAAACAACAAAACGGCAACAAATAAATTGTAAAATTTAGCAAGGAGGTAAAAAGACTAAACAACCTCATCCAAGATCTTTGACCGTAAGTATTCCAAAACAGAAAATGATTTAGATGTGATTGCCAAACAATAGTTTTCAGCACTCTGAGTGGTGTAATAATCCATGACCTGAAGGTATATTGATCTTTATATTGACGAGTATATTCAGCAAATTTTTCCGCCACTAACTGCTCGTTTGCACTGTATTTATTTTGTTCTGAATAAAGCGCAACTTCGGGGATACTTTGTTGAAATATTTGAACATACTTTGTTAAGGTATCTTTACCTATTAAAGCAATACTACTTTCATCAAAAATGCTGAGAGGAGACTCAATATCTTCCCATTCTTGACCAAGATAAGCAGCCGTTTCGTGTTTTTTACTCCACTCGTGGTAGTCTTGTCCGCTAATGCTAAACAGTTTAACTAATTCGTAAATCGATTGATGAGGAGCTCGCCAAACACTGTTGTTAGTAGGACTATAAATTTCATAAAAGGTAGAAATCCCATTAATTTTTTTTCCCAAACTAATGTTTCTAGCTTCCCATAATATTGTTGGGCCAAAAGCCAAAACCAATCCCAGGAAAATTAACAGTATCCTCTTGATAAGACGTATTTTTATTTTTAAAAAAATAGATAAAAGCAACAAGGCAAAAGTTCCAAAGACAGGACGAGTGATGAATAGACATCCAAAAACAATACAGGCAATAAAGAAAATTATGGTGAGGCTCCATTTTTTAGAAGATATGTTTTTGTGTCTTGAAAGGGAATAGAGAAAAAACAAAAGAAATAACAATGCAGGTGTTATCCCTTCAGTAAGGGTATAAAACACATACCCACTAAAGGAGGGTAATGCACCCAAAAAAGAAGCTACGACGAATGCGAGTTGGTTTGGAAACCCCCATTGTAAAAGCAGCAAGAAAAGTGTGCCAGCAACGAGTGCCATCAATAAACATTGGGTTGTCCGAATAAAAGATAATGCGGTACTTTCTTCAAGTGCGGCTAAAAATGGAAGGCAAAACAACCCATAACCGGGAGAGCGCATATAATTACCCTGAATACCCGGGGTACCATCGTTCCATCCCTTATTGTTCAAGTAGTTTTTGGCCGGTAAGAGGTAACTTACATCGTCAGCAGTTTTAATTGTTTTTTCCAAACGAACTCTTGCCCCACCTTGAATACTGGACTCAATATTCAAGAAATTTATACCGTAAATACAAGTGTAGGAAATGAGGATTACCAGAAAAAACTGAGTCCACTTATTTCCCACTGCTTGTTTGCTCTTCATCTGAAAGAAAATAATTAGAAATTACCTAACAATATTAGTTCCTGCGTTGCCCTGAGCAGCTTGCCCAACTTTTAAAGCGTGACAAATATTAACAGACTCAACGCCACTTTCAACAGCTGAAAAAGCATTGTCTAATTTAGGAATCATACCGGCAGAGATGATACCGTCAGCTTTTAAATTTTGGTAAGAACCTTTGGTTATTTCCGGAATGACTGAGCTTTTATCACTGAAGTCTTTTAGTACTCCGTTCAGTTCAAAGCCAAATATAAGTTGAGTTTCAATGCCATCTTTTGCTAAAGCAACAGCTACTTCGGAAGCAATTGTGTCCGCATTGGTATTAAGCATGTTGCCATTACCATCATGCGTTAATGGAGCAAGGACCGGAACAATTTCGCTTTTTAATAAAGTCTCCAGCAAATTAGTATTTACCTCATCCACATCTCCTACCCATCCGTAATCGACGGTTGGGTGTTGACGCTTATGTGATTTAATTAAGTTGCCATCAGCACCACTTAACCCTAAAGCGTTGATGTTATTTTTTTGAAGCTGTGCTACAATGTTTTTGTTGGTAAGGCCTCCGTAAACCATGCTTACCACTTTTAACATGTCGTCATCAGTTACTCGTCGGCCTTCAATCATGTTGGTTTTTATACCAAGATCTTCAGCAACTTTTGTGGCCAATCTTCCACCTCCATGAACCAGTATTTTTGCCCCGTCAATTTCTGCAAATGAAGCTAAGAACAAAGCAAGTTGTTGCTTATCCTCAATGATTCCTCCTCCAATTTTTACAACCTTGACTTGCATTTTATTTGGTCCTTTATTTAGATAATAATTCTTGAATTATTGTTTGAATACTAACCACTCGATTGCCAGCTTGTTCGATGTGTAACGAGTTGTCGCTGTCCAATACTTCATCAGCAACTACCACATTTCGGCGCACTGGTAAGCAATGCATGAATTTAGCATTGTTGGTTAAATCCATTTTTTTCTTAGTCACCATCCAGTCTTTACTAGTAGGAAGAATTTCACCATATTCCTGATAGGATGACCAGTTTTTAGCATAAATAAAATCAGCACCTTCAAATGCTTTTTCTTGATCATATTCAATACCGGCTTTTGTTCGGTACTTAGGCGCTAACTCATATCCCGGAGGGTGAGTTAACACAAAATCAACATCAGCCTCTGTCATCCATTCAACAAATGAATTGGCAACTGCTTGAGGCAGTGCTCGAGGATGTGGAGCCCAAGTCAAAACTACTTTTGGGCGTGGTTTTGTTTTGTTAGTCTCAATGGTGATTAAATCTGCGAAGGATTGCAAAGGGTGTAATGTAGAAGATTCTAAGTTGACAACAGGTACTGTAGCATGCTTCATGAATCCACGTAAAACCACTTCTTGGTAATCTTCAATTCTGTCTTCCAAGCCAGCAAAACATCGTATTCCGATGACATCACTGTATTGACTCACTACTTGCGCAGCATCTTTGATGTGCTCAGCTTTTCCCTGATCCATAACCGCACCTTCTTCTGATTCTAATTGCCACCCGTCTGAACCAACGTTCAGCGTAATAACGTTCATCCCTAAATTGTAAGCTGCTTTTTGTGAGCTTAATCGTGTTCGCAAGCTCGGGTTGAAAAAAATCAAACAAAGAGTTTTGTTCTTGCCTAATTCTTGGTTAGCTAAGGGATTATTTTTTGTCTCGATGCCTTTTTTAAGCATTTCAGACAAGTCTTTTATGTTTCGTAAAGAAAAGAAATTGTTCATTGTAATGTTGCTAGAATGTTGTGGTTAAAAGGAAAATTAAGCTTTCGAAAAATTTTAAATCGACCTTAAATAATTAATTATAGTTGAGCTTTTAAATCAAGTAAAAATGATTTTACTTTCTCAAGGGATTGAACGACTTCGGCCTCGGCTTTTGCATTACCTTTCCCTGATTTCAACTTGTCTTTAGCTCCTTGCAGGGTGAATCCCCTGACTTTAACTAAGTGATAAATAAGCTTCATGTTAGCCAAATCGTCTTTGGTAAACAGCCTATTGCCTTTCTTGTTTTTTTTCAGTTTAAGGATGTCAAATTCTTTTTCCCAAAAGCGAACCAAGGATGCATTAACGTCTAGGATCTTGCACACTTCCCCAATGGAGTAGTATAGTTTTTCTGTCGGTTCGTCTGAATATGGCATGCGCTTGTAATTTGATTTTAAAATTACGGTATTGTGGTGAGATAGCAAAAGGATTGGACACTTGGATAGTGTAAGGCAGTTTGTTCACTTCGTATAGATTTCATCCGGGTTCTCTTTTTTGCAATTTACTCATTTATAATATTTTTTGGAATTCGTTTGTTCGTCCTACGTCCTCGGTTTCCATTCTTCATCTATTACATCTCTGGAATTCAGTTGTTCGCTGCACTCCTCTGCATGGCCTCCTATGGGCCCGGAGGTGGCCCTTTACTTTTTTGTTCATCTTTTTCTATTCATTTTTGGAATTCACTTGTTCGTCGTTCCTCCTCGGCTCTTGAAAAAAAAGTAACAAAAATTCAAGGCGAGCAC
>Ga0115000_10000773_pt1 | contig 29323 bp, 28 predicted proteins | sample ArcticOcean_MG_C_6_FD_89690 | JGI IMG/M metagenome (GOLD analysis project Ga0115000, IMG submission 89690) | Marine microbial communities from western Arctic Ocean - ArcticOcean_MG_CB8_128 | ecosystem: Environmental > Aquatic > Marine > Oceanic | place: Arctic Ocean: Canada Basin | collected...
AACGTTTAATTGCCACCTCGACCCATCGCCAACAAAATCTTTAATTATTTCAGGTAAATAACAAACATTGATTACGATATCCTCAAAGCCTGCAGCTGATAATTTTTGAAGATGCCATTCGATCAAAGACTTTCCTCTAACCCTAATAAGTGGTTTAGGTTTATCTATAGTAAGGCTACCCATTCTTTCTCCTCTACCAGCGGCCAAGATCATAGCTTTCACTTAACTAACAACCTTATCTAAAATTTTCCTTAAAGGATGGAGACTTTTATATCTCTCAGATGTAAACATTAAATATTTTTCAACTAAAGGTATATCCTTAAGGTACTGATCTTTTTTATCACGAATTGATAATCGCGAAAAAATCCCTAAAATCTTTAAATGTCTCTGGACCCCCGTCCATTCAAAATCTTCATAAAAGCTTGAGAAATCTTTATTTTTTACCAAACCTGCTTTTTTTGCCTTTTCCCAATATCTAACCGATTGATCTAATACAAAGTCTTCGTCCCATTCTATATAGGCATCTTTTAAAAGTGAAACAAGATCGTAAGTCAAAGGCCCTAAAACTGCATCTTGATAATCTAATATACCGGGATTACCTTTCGCTATGAACATTAAATTTCGACTATGATAATCCCTGTGAACAAAACACTTATTCTGTGTGAGAATTTTTTTCGTGACCAATGAAAATGTATTGCTCAATGAAGCTTTGTCTTCTGGCGTAAATTTTTTTAACTTTGTAAGATACCATTCTGGAAATAGTGACATCTCCCCCACTAGTAACTCCTCTGAGTAATCCTGGAGCCCTTGAGTATCAACTTTAGTTTGAATTTTTAATAAAGAATGGATCGCTTTAAGATATAACTCATTGGAATTATTACTATCGAGAACATCTAAAAAAGTTTGGCTTCCAAAATCAGTCATTAATATAAGTCCTAATTCAGTATCGAAAGAAATTATTTTGGGTGAGTTAATCTCTGCGGCAATAAGCTTATTAGTTATATCTACAAAGTGATCTATTCTTTCTAAATTAGGAGGGGCATCCATTAAGATGTATGTTTCATTATTGGAAGTTATTCTAAAATAACGCCTAAAACTGGCATCTGATGATGCCGGCTCTATCGTAAAATTTTGATTTAATTGACTTTTAAGCCAATTTTCTATGATTTCTACTCTATCCATAACATCCTCATTCAGTTATAAATAATCTGTTTTTTAAAATTACTTGAGTTATAATCCTTAACTCACTGATTTATATTAGTTTTGTATAAAAATTAGATAACAAAAGAAGTATATTAAAAAATGACTATATCAGGTTTAGATTAATACATTGACTTCATTCATAAAGAAAAATTATTTTATGATTCTTTTAATACTATTTTTAAATAGTACGTTTTCTTATGGTGAAGAGCAATTAGACAAAGGAGCCCTTTTGATAGAAGGAGATACTCTTGAAAATACTTTAGACCGAAAACTAAAGGCTTCAGGTAATGCGATTTTAAAAAAAGATGGTAAAACTATTAAAGCGGACCTTATAGAGTATGACCAAGTCTCTGATGAACTTTATGCCATTGGAGATGTGAGTATTGAAAGTGATGGGGGCTCATTAACTGGCTCTTCATTAGAATTATCTGTTTCAGAGGGTGTTGGGGTTATACCTAATGCTTCTTTTTCTTCTTCCTTAGGTAAACCAAGCAATGCATTTAACAACACATTACGTGGTAAAGCTAAAGTTCTATTTATTGAGGGAGAGAATAGAAAAAAATTACAAAATGCATCAATTACAACCTGTGAAGTAGGTCAAGATGATTGGTTTATTAAAGCATCCGAAATTGAAATTAATGATAGCTCAAAAACAGTAAAAGCCAAGGATGCCAAACTTGAGTTTAAGGGTGTTCCGATCTTATACTCGCCTTTAGTAAATTTTTCTTTTAATGATGATAGAAAATCTGGCTTTTTAGCTCCCTCTATTGGCACAACATCCAGAAGTGGTTTCGAATCATCTATTCCTTATTATTTTAATCTTTCACCAACAAGTGATGCTACCATCACCCCAAGATATTTTGGTAAGAGAGGCTTGCAAGTTGAGGGGGAATATAGATACCTAGATAAAAAATATTCTGGTACAAGTAATCTTGAATATTTAAACAATGACGACGCTAGTGATAAAGATAATCGATATTATACAAAAATTCATCACAGACAAAAAATAACTGAAAACCTTAACGCTGGATTTAGAATGGAAAAAGTTTCTGATGATAATTATTTTTCTGATATGTCATCATTAATATCCGCAACCAGTAAAGTGAACCTACCTCAAGAAGCTTACCTTAATTACTCAACAGATAAGTTAGATGTTAACTTCCTTGCACAAAGATACCAAAACCTCACAACCTCTAGCTCACCATATGAAAGACTCCCGAGTTTAAGCATTAGCCATTCAGATGACCATGAAAATTTTAATGGTTTCTCAAGCTTTGAAACAGAGCTCGAAATGTCTTTAACTCAGTTTGAGAGAAATCATAACTTTGTTGCTTCATCTTCAGACAAACCTATCACAGGAACAAGATTTATTGCTAATCCGAGTATAGCAGTTCCATTCGAAACAAGTTATGGCTATGTTAAACCCAAACTTACAATGAATTTAAGGAGTTATGAGCTTGAAGGCGGCTCAACCGATTCAAAATCAATGATAATCCCAACATTATCAGTTGATAGTGGCGTATATCTAGATAAAAAAATAAACTTCGCAGGTAAAAAATTTGTTCAAACCTTAGAGCCAAGAATTTTTTATTCTTATACCCCATACAAAAATCAAGAAGATTTACCTATGTTTGACACTGCTCTAACAGATTTAAATTTGGAAAGTTTATTTATTGAGAACCAGTTCGTAGGGGGAGATAGGGTTATAGATTCTAGCCAAGTCACCATTGCTGCCACATCAAGGTTTATAGATGATACTGGTTATGAAAGACTAAATGCAACTATAGCCCAAAGATTTTACATAAATGATAGAAAGGTTCTAAATGAGAGTCAATATTCAAATTCAGTTATTCAAAGTGATTCGTCGGATTTATTCCTAACGGCAACAGCATATATAAACAAAGTATTTAAAATTGATAGTGCAGTTCAATATAACCCTGATGAAAGCAGAACTAATCGTGCAACTTTTAGAGCTAGCTACAACCCCCAACCAGGAAAACTAATTGATGCAAGCTATAGATTGATCAGAAACCCTACTGACAGAAATAATGATATTAAACAAATTAATTTAGCAGGCCAATGGCCTATGGGTCAAGGCTGGTATTCAATTGGTCGATATAACTACGATATTAGACAATCCAGAGTAGTTGAATCCTTAGCTGGGATGGAATTTGATGGGGGATGTTGGGCTACTAGACTAGTGATAAACAGATTGTCATTAGCCACAACAGATAAGCCAAACTATACGTTATTTATGCAACTTGAGCTCGGGGGATTAGGCTCTTTGGGAGCAAGCAATGATGCAAACATATTCGACGTATTAAGCAGAAATGTTCCAGGAGCATCATTTGCATCAAACATACCTGACCAATATAGAAAAGAAAATCTAAAGTAATGAATAAAAGGATTTATTTAGCATTAATATACATTTTTACAATAATTCAAATAAGTCCGAATCTATTAGCAAATGAAAAATATGAAAAACTCGATAGGGTTGTAGCTATAGTAGAAAAAGAAGTTATTACTGAAGTGGAGCTCAAAAATGCAATACAAGAAGCGCTAAAGTTTACGAAAAACAAAAGTGCGCCTGAAGAACAATATCAGGCGCTAGTAAAGGCCAATGTTTTGGATAATTTAATTCATAAAAGCTTAATTCAGCAATATGCAGAGCAAGTGGGGATTACAATAGAGCAGAAAAAGATAGACAAATTTATAGCTAATATTGCTAAAAAAAATAATATGTCCATCGATGAATTAAAAAATAATATTAAAAATGATGGCGTAAAACTCAGTAGTTTTATAGATAATATTCGATACGAATTACTTTTAAAAAAAATAAAAAATAAAGAAATTAGCACAAAAATTAATATTTCTGATTTTGAAATAGATTCCCAATTACGTAAAAATGCAATACTAAATCCAGATGTCTTTAATTTATCTCATATATTAATAAAAAATTTAGAGGAAGCCTCAGCTGCGGAAATAGAAGCTAACCATAAAAAAAGTATTGCAGTTTATGAAATATTATTATCAAAAAAAAGTTTTAAGGATGTAGCTAAAGAATATTCAGACGATTCGACAGCTAAATCTGGAGGAAACCTTGGCTGGAAAAAAGAACAAGAACTACCTCAATTATTCAACAAAGAAATAGCTAAAATTAATGTAGGAGAAGTAACTAAACCTTTCATGTCTCCAAGTGGATTTCACATACTAAAAATAAATGAAAAAAAAGGTATAAAAAAAAAGAAAGTTCTAATAAAACAAACCAAATTAAAACATATTATTATCAAGCAAAATGAAATTACTCCAGAAGAAGAAATACTAAAAAGATTGAATAGATTTAGAAATTTAATTAATGATGGAAGTAAAACATTTGATGAAGTAGCAAAACAATATTCAGAAGATGGTTCAGCAGCAGATGGTGGTAATCTTGGATGGATTAACCCTGGCACTACCCTGCCAATATTTCAGAGCACATACGAAGCCTTAGATATAAACGAAATTAGTAGGCCAATTAATACTTCTCTAGGTTGGCATATACTTCAAGTTACTGATAGGAGGGATAATGATTTAACTGATGAATCAATTAAATATTCAGCGAGAATGCAACTAGTTAACCAAAAAACTGAACTGATCTTTAAAGACTGGATAAAACAATTGAGAGATCAATCATTTATCGATATAAGACTAATTCAAGATTGAAAAAAAATACCATAAAAATAATAATTCCTTCAGGAGAGCCAGCAGGTATTGGTTTAGACCTGTGCATAAATTTAGCATACAAAAAATTTCCTGCAGAAATTAGTATATTAGCTAATCATAATGCGATTCTAGATAGAGCCAAACTACAAAATAAAAAAATTAAAATATTACTAAAACCAATTTTACATAAAGGTAACGGGGAGCTACATATAATTGATATCCCTCTTAAAAAAAAGGTATCTCCTGGGAAGCTAGAAAAAGCTAACTCATTAGCTCAATTGTATGCAATTGATTTTGCCGTAAATGCATGTTTAAAAGAAAAATATCATGCTCTTGTAACGCTCCCTGTAAATAAAAAAATACTTTCTTCCCAGAATAAAAAATTTACAGGGCACACGGAATATATATCAAACTTATGTGATTCTAAAAATAAAGAAGTGATGTTACTTGTTGATAATAAAAAATTAAGGGTTGCTCTAGTAACGACACATATTTCCTTATCAGAAGTTGCTCAATCGATTACCAAAAGAAAATTAGAGCAGACAATCAAAACTTTACATAATGATTTAAAAAATAATTTCAAAATTAGAAATCCAAGAATAACTATTACAGGGCTTAATCCTCATGCAGGTGAAGATGGTGAATTTGGAAATGAAGAGAAGAAAATAATAACTCCAGTAGTAAAAAAACTTATTAGTGAAGGTTTGAATTTAGAAGGGCCAATTCCTGCTGATACAGCATTTACGAAAAAATATATTAAAGCTACGGATAGCTTTCTTGCGATGTACCATGATCAAGGTCTAGCACCATTTAAAGCCCTTTCTTTTAATCATGGAGTTAATACAACTCTTGGCCTCCCAATCATTCGGACGTCAGTTGATCATGGAACCGCATTAGACTTAGTCGGTTCAAATAAAATTAATACAAATAGTTTTTTTGAATCTATTACTTTAGCAATTAACCTAGCTAAAAATAAAAAAAAGTGATCCGTGCTAAAAAAAAATTTGGTCAAAATTTTTTAATTGATCAACATATCATTAAACAAATAATAGATTCAATAAATCCAAATAAAGAACAATCTATTCTTGAGATTGGTCCTGGTCTTGGTGCCTTAACAATGCCATTATTAAATAAATTACATCATATAAACGTAGTTGAAATTGATGCAGATATGGTCGAGTTTCTAAAAAAAAATATCTCCCCTTCTAAAATAAACATATATCAGGAAGATATCCTAGAATTTGAAGAGCAAGGTCTTTCAGAATTTGATTTTATTATTGGCAATCTTCCATACTATATCTCAACCCCGATTCTCTTAAAAATAGCAAAAAGCAAAAAAAATAATGCTGGTCTTTTCTTTATGCTTCAAAAAGAAGTTGCTGAAAGAGTTGCAGCAGTTCCTTCAACGAAAATGTACGGTCGACTATCCTCAATGTTGCAATATTTTTATAACGTAGAGCTACTATTTGATATTCCCGCTGAAGCATTTAGCCCAGTGCCTAAAGTTACATCATCGTTTGTTAAATTTACTCGTAAAAATCCTGAGAAATTAACAGCTTTAAATGATGATAATTATGAAAGAGTAATTAAACTTGCATTTCAGCAGAAAAGAAAAACTCTAAAAAATAATTTTAAAGATATTCTTGATGTAACTGACTTCATAAATCTAAATATTGATTCATCATTAAGAGCAGAAACTTTATCTGTAAAAAGTTTTGTTAATATCGAAAATTATTTAACCAGAAAAAAACTATCTTTTTGATTACTGTTATAATTTTTAATTTCGTTGGAATATAATCTATGCAGATAATTTTATTAGGTGCTCCTGGTGCAGGCAAAGGAACCCAGGCAACTTTTCTTAAAACAAAATTTAATATTTCTCAAATATCTACTGGTGATATGTTGAGATCTGCTGTGTCAGATAAAACAGAACTAGGTATTTCGGCAAAAGACTATATGGACCGAGGTCTTTTAGTACCTGATGAACTTATAATAAATCTTGTTAAATTAAGAATTAAAGAAGATGATTGTAAGAATGGTTTCTTATTAGATGGATTTCCCAGAACTATTCCTCAAGCCCAAGCAATGAAAGATGCCAATATTTTTGTTGATTATGTTATCGAAATTCAAGTTCCCGATAACAAAATTATTGAAAGATTAGGTGGCAGAAGAATCCATGCTAAATCTGGAAGGATTTATCATATAAAGTATAGCCCTCCAAAAGAGGAAGGTAAAGATGACATCTCTGGCGAGCCTCTTATTATTAGAGATGATGATACAGAAGAAACAATATTACAAAGATTGGCCACGTACCATGAGCAAACAGAGCCTTTAGTCTCTTTCTATTCTAATTGGTCAAAAGAAAATATTAAGAATAAACCTATATTTATTAATATTGACGGCACAAAATTACCAGATCACATTAATAATACTTTAAATGAGAAACTATCATAAACATTAATACTGAATACCAATTTAAAGAAATTGAATCAAAAATTCAAGCTAAATGGAAGACTTCTAATTCGTTTGCAGCTTCTGAAGATAGTAAGCAACCAAAATTTTATGCTCTTTCTATGTTTCCTTACCCTAGCGGTAAATTACATATGGGGCACGTAAGAAACTATACGATTGGTGATGTTATATCTCGATATAAAAGAATGAATGGATTTAATGTTTTACAACCAATGGGTTGGGATGCTTTTGGTCTACCTGCAGAAAATGCAGCAATAAAAAATAATACAGCGCCTGCAAAGTGGACAAAAGAGAATATCAATCATATGCGCTCCCAGCTTAAACAGTTAGGCCTTTCAATTGATTGGGATAGAGAAATTTCAACGTGCAATGTCGATTATTATAAATGGGAGCAATGGCTTTTTATCAAACTATATGAAAAAGGCCTAATCTACAAAAAAACTTCTATGGTTAATTGGGACCCGGTTGACCAAACCGTACTTGCTCTTGAGCAAGTTGTGGATGGAAAAGGTTGGCGCTCTGGTGCAGAAGTTGAAAGAAAAAAAATACCTCAATATTTTATGAAAATTACTGATTATGCTGACGAGCTTCTCGAAGGTCTCGATAATCTGAATGAATGGCCTGAGAAAGTAAAGACAATGCAAAAAAATTGGATAGGTAAGAGTACAGGCTGTGAAATTGAATTTGATCTCCACTCTTCCGACTCAATTAAAGTGTACACAACCAGGCCTGATACATTGATGGGCGTAACTTACCTTGCTATTGCGCCAGAACATATTTTAAGTATTGAATTAGCTAATAATAATCCAGCAATTAAGAAATTTTTAAAAGAGTGCGAAAAGACAGGCGGCTCTGAAGCTAAAATTGGTGCTGCAGAAAAAAAAGGAGTTTTTTCAGGAGTCTATGCAGCTCATCCATTAACTAATGAAAAAATTCCTGTATGGATTGCAAACTACGTCTTAATAAACTATGGAGATGGAGCGGTAATGGCTGTGCCTGCCCATGATGATAGAGATTTTGAATTCTCTCAAAGATATAAATTACCAATTCAACAAGTAATTAAATCAAATGAGTATGACGGGTCTAAAGCATACACGGGAACTGGTAATTTAATAAATTCCAATGAATTTGATGGGTTATCCAGTGAGAAAGGAACAGATTCAATTATAAAAAAATTAGAATCCTTAAGTAAAGGTAAAAAGAAAATTAATTTCCGTCTTAGGGATTGGGGGATATCTAGACAAAGATATTGGGGTTGCCCTATTCCAATGATTTATTGTGAGGAGTGTGGGGATATTCCAGTTAATGAAATTGACCTTCCAGTTAGCCTGCCTGAAGACGTAATGATGGATGAGTCTGATATAGGGTCACCTCTAAATAAAATGCCTGAATTTTATTCATGTACTTGTCCAAAATGTGGCAAGGATGCAAAAAGAGAAACTGATACATTGGATACATTTTTTGAATCTTCCTGGTATTTTGCAAGATACACATCTTTCGATCAAAAAAATAAAATGCTTGATGATAGAGCAAATTATTGGCTTCCTGTCGATTATTATATAGGTGGGGTTGAGCATGCAATTATGCACCTCCTATATGCTAGATTTTTTAATAGGGTTTTAAGTGATCTTGGCTTAGTGAAATCAAAAGAGCCGTTTAAGAAATTACTAACCCAAGGAATGGTTTTAAAAGATGGTACCAAGATGTCAAAATCTCAAGGAAATACAGTTGATCCACAAGACCTTATAGAGAAATATGGTGCCGACACAGCAAGACTATTTGTAATGTTTGCAGCACCAGCAGAACAGAGTTTGGAATGGTCGAATCATGGTATTGATGGCGCACATCGTTTCCTAAAAAAATTATGGAGCTTTGTTTGTGGTCATATTGAAAAAAAAGATAACAAGAAAGATAACTTCAGTAAAGATACAGAGACAGCCATAAAAGAATTAAATTTTAAATTGCACTCAACTATACAAAAAGTTACTGATGACCTTGAGCGGAGAAATAGCTTTAACACAGTTATATCATCCGTCATGGAGTTACTAAATTTTCTAACCGATTCTGATAAAAATAAAGAATTGCCTTATTCTACAAAACAAGAAGTCCTAGAAAATATTTTATTGATGCTTAATCCATTTGTGCCACATATTACTTCAGAGTTATGGACACACATTAAAGAAGATTCAAATATTGATAAAGTAATGTGGCCAACTGTTGATAATACAGCTTTAATTCAAGATGAAATTAAAATAGTTGTTCAGGTCAACGGAAAGCTAAGAGGAAATATGATAATATCAAGAGATGAAACAGAAAATAAAATAAAAGAAAAAGCTATTGAAGTTGATTCTGTCAAAAAATTTATAAATAATGAAAGTGAGATTAAAAAAATTATTTATATAAAAGAAAAACTGATTAATATTGTTATTGGTTAATTGTGAATTATGAAAAGAATTTTTAATTTTATATTGTTGCTGATTCTTACAGCTAATATTGCCTCATGTGGATATCAACTTCGTGGATCACAAGAGATAAATTTTAAATCAATAACAATAGTTGGTGGCTCCTCTAGCTTTACAAAAGTATTAAGGAAAAAATTTAAGCAATCTGGTGTTAAGTCGCAAGAAAAAAATGCTGAAAAAATCGTTGAAATAATAAATGATACTTTTTCAAAAAAAATTCTCTCGCTAAGCTCAGCTGGAAAAGTTAGAGAGTATCAAATTAATTATAAAATTTTATTTAGATTCAAATCAAAAGATGGGCAATGGAGTAATTCATCAAATATTGAAACAAGCCGAGACTACACATATGATGACAAAAATATAATTGCAAAGACAAAAGAAGAGACACGCTTAATTAAAGGCATGCAAGAACAACTTATTAGAACAATTGTTACTCAGATATCAGTTACAAAATAATGTAATGGAATCTAATTTTGCACCAAGTAAAATAGTAGAAAAGCTTAAAGAATTAAATAAAAACTGTGTCATTATTCTAGGCAGTGAGCCAGTCGTTTCAAATCATATTAAAAAAGAAATTAGATCTTTTACCGATTTGCATAATATTGAATATCAATTTATTAATTTTGAAACATCTAGTAAAAAAAATGAAGTAAAAGCATTATTCGAGAATGAATCATTATTCTCCAACCAATTTCTCTATGGAGTCTCATTCTCTGGTGGGAGAGTTTTAGAGGATGTGAAGAAATTTCTCGTTAAACTGATTTCAGAAAATACTAATGATTTATTTATTGTACACTTTCAAAAACCAACTAAGGAATTACTAAAATCTGCTTGGTTTCAGGAAATAAACAAAAAATCAATTCAATTAGAAGCTAAAGAACCAAATTCATATCAAATTCAACAGGCAATAAAAGCAAGGGCAGATTTTCATAATTTGAATATAGACAGCGAATCTATATCATTATTATCAAATCTTTCATTAGGAAATTTACTAGCCGCTGAAAATGAAATTATTAAATTATCATTAGTAGAGTTGGGGTCTGATATAGATATAAAAAAATTAATATCTCATATTTCAAATGGTTCTAAGTTCGACAGTTTTAAATTATTAGATTATTGTATTTCAGGTCAAATTCAAAAGACAGCTCAATCATTATCTTACTTCGAGGAAGAAGGAGTAGAGCCTTTGATGTTAAATGGGCTTTTTTCATGGATGTTTACTGCAATTTCAAAATTAAAATTTTCATCAGATGGGTCTATTACAAATTCAAAATTAATGGAGTTACGTATATTTGGAACATCTCAAGATTTAGTACGTAATGCACTTAATACACTTTCCATTAACCAAATAGAGGCAAGTATACTTAAAATAAAAGAGATTGATCTTATCTGTAAAGGTATCAATATTGGCAACCCTTGGTTAGAAATCAATAGATTTTCATTTGGAATTGCCCGCTTATTCAATAACAAAAAAGTAAAATAATGTGATGAATATTAAAGACTACATACTTAAGATAGGAATCGAAGCTAGGAAAGCAAGCTTTCGAACAGCCTCAGCAACAACTAAGCAAAAAAATAATTTTTTAAATGACTTAGGTCACAGAATTATGGCTAACGAGGATAATATTATTGATGCAAATATAAAGGATCTTACGCAAGCCAATAAAGTTAAGTATGATGAAGCATTTATTGATCGCCTAACTTTAACGAAAAAAAATATATCAGCTATGGCGAATGGATTATTTCAGATTGAGAAATTGAATGATCCAATTGGTCAAATCAGTAACGAAAGAACAATGAAGTCAGGAATAAAAGTTAGCCAAATGAGAGTCTCGCTTGGAGTTATAGGCATGATATATGAATCAAGGCCTAACGTAACAATTGATGCAGCCGGATTAGCAATAAAATCAGGTAATGCAATAATTTTAAGGGGTGGTTCGGAATCAATTACCTCAAATACATATTTAGGTGAATTAATAACTCAATCATTAAATAAATCTGGTTTTCATTCTAGCTCTGTACAGATTATTAAAATGACAGATAGGGAAGCAGTGAGTGAATTGATAAAAATGAGTAAGTTTGTAGATGTCATAATTCCCCGGGGTGGTAAGAATTTGATAAAAAAAATTACTGATGATGCAAAAATACCAGTCATAAAACATCTTGATGGAAATTGTCACATATATGTTGATGAATTTGCTGATATAGATTCAGCGATTAATATTGTTGATAACTCCAAAACTCAAAGACTTGGAACATGTAATACATTAGAATCTCTAGTTGTATCATCAAAATTAGCAAAAGATTTTCTGCCAAAAATAAAAAAAATATTTGATAGCAAAAAGATAGAAATAAGGGGGTGCCCTGAAACAAGAAAAATAATTTCTGGTGTTACAGAGGCCAGAGAAGAAGATTTTTATGAGGAATATCTAGGCCCAATTATTTCAATTATAATTGTCGATTCTATTGATGAAGCAATTGACCATATTAATAAATACTCATCGAAGCATACTGAATCAATCATTACAAAAAATCAGGGTAATAGTAAAAAATTTATCCGAGAAATCGACTCTTCAAGCGTCATGATAAATGCCTCAACTCGTTTTGCTGATGGTTTTGAGTATGGCTTGGGAGCAGAAATTGGGATATCTACTGATAAGTTTCATGCACGAGGTCCAGTTGGGCTTGAAGGCCTAACCTCACTAAAATATATTGTATTAGGAACAGGTCAAATTAGAAAATAAATATGGTTGATAAAAAACTACTTGGATTGTTTGGTGGAGCCTTCGACCCTATACATAATGCTCATATCTCCATAGCTCAAAACTGTATAAAAAAAATTGGTTTGAATAAAATAATATTTATACCAACTGGCAACTCTCCTATCAATAAAATTCTAAGTCCCCCTCATCACAGATTAGAAATGTTAAATATAATTTGCAAAGATATTTATTTTGAATTTTCAGACTATGAAATTAATGAATATTTAAACCAAAAAAAAATATCTTATACAATTAACACTCTTAAATATTTTAAAAAAAGGAGCGGGTCTACTTTATTTTTCATCCTTGGCACTGATGTCTTTTCCACGATAAATTCATGGTACCAATGGAAAGAAATTCTTAACTACTGTCATTTAGTTCTAATTAAAAGAGTTGATGGGCAATCAGACATAGAGACAATGCCAGCTGATGTAAAAATATTTTTTAATGAAAATATAACTAATGATATTGATGCCCTTAAAAATCAGAATCATGGGAAAATCTACACTATACCTATGTCTTTTTATAACGAATCTTCGAGTGAAATTAGAAATAGATTGAATAAAAATATAGGTATTACGAAACTTATACCTAAGACTATTGAGGACTATATTTATCTGAATGGGCTTTATAAATTACCGGGCCACACCAAGTGATTTGATATTTCAAGTGAGTTAATTTCTTTTTGAAATGGCACCTTTCCCATAAATGGGGCTTCAATATTATCTTCCAGATATCTAATATTTTCGTCGACTTCATCCATATTTGAATCAATGCAGTTAGCAACCCATCCATATAAATTATGATTGTTATTTTTTATTGCCCCGACAGTAAGCATTGCATGATTAATACAGCCTAAGCGAATCCCTACAACTAAAATTATTGGTATATCAAGAAAGCTAATCAGATCTGGGATGGATTCATTTTTGGTCAAAGGTACCCTATAGCCGCCAGCTCCTTCAACAAATAAATACTCACATTCATTTTTAATTATTTTAAAATTTTCTTCAATTTTGGAAAAAAGTATTTTATTATTTGATAAGTTAGATGCAATATGTGGTGCGATTCCTTGATCAAAAGAATATGGATTAATAATTTCAACTGGTTTTTTTATACTATTGATTGATAAAAATTTATGCACGTCACCATTTATCCTTTCGTTATTTATTACTTCAATACCAGCTGCAACTGGCTTCATTCCGCATGCAAGAAAATCTTTTTTCTTAAAAAATTCAATTAATCCACAAGTAATTTCTGTTTTACCTATATGAGTATCTGTACCAGTAATAAAAAAAGAATTATTCATATTGATTATTTTGGATTCAATTTACTATTAGTGTTCCATGCATATCCATATACTGCCTCATATGTTGCAGGTAAAATACCATCATAACTATATTGCTTATAACCATCAGAAATCATTTTTATATACGATTTTCCAGATAGGCCAATTTTTTTACTCTCAAAACCACTTGTTGCCCCAATATTTTTTAAATCTAGAAAGAGTGTATTAATATCTTTATAGGTCATACGGAATTCTTCTGTTTCAATAACCGGATGTCTCAGACCTACATCAACTAGTATGTCTTTAATATTTTGTATATCTATAAAATCATTTGTTTTTTGATAATTTGATATTTTTTTTGTAATACTTTTTAATTCAAAAAGAGTATTTGGTCCAAATGTACTGAATATAAACAAACCTCCTGGTTTTAATGTTGATTGTATTCTCTTAAAAGTCTCTGAAAGATTATTAACCCATTGTAAAGAGCTTGTAGACCAAATTATATCGAATGTCTTTTCAGGAAAAGACAATTCTTCAATATCTCCACATACAAAAGCAGAATTACTAATACCTAAGATTTTATTAAAGAGATTATGTTGTTTATTTTTTGCCTCATGCAACATATTGATAGAGAAATCATAATTAATTAATCTGATTTTTTTATATTTATCTTTTAAGATCTTTCCATTTCTTCCTGTACCACATCCAAGATCTAAAATTACTTTTGGTCTTATATCTATTAAATCTAGTTTTTTAAATAGATTATCCGATATTTTATCCTGTAGGGACGAATACTGATCATACGTTTTTGCATATCTATTGAATACTTTACGCTTATATTCTTTATCGATCACCTTCTAGCCAACTCCTAAAAAATCTTCGATCAACTGAAAGCATTTTCTTTTGTAATTTATAAATGGTATGTGCCCTGCCGAATCAAAAATAAATAATTCTGAATCATTAATTTTTGTTTGCATCCAAACAGATGCTTTATAATCTGAGATTACATCCTTTTTACTAGCTATTATTAATGTTGGTACATTTATATTCTTTATATCATGTCGCATATCAATTTCTTCTAATATTTTTAATGACTTTTCCAGACCTTCTTTTTTTGGTGGCAGCTGGTCTATAAAATCATTTTCTAGCTTCTTTAAAATATTTGCTCTATCTTCATTTTTTTGCATTTGTAATAAAAAAAACTTCTTTAAAGTTTTTTGCCAATTATTTAATAAATTTTGTTTAAATTTAGAAAAAAAAATTCTACTGACACCGTATTCCCATCCTGGTTTTTTGATAAAGCATGGGGTTGATGATATACAAACTAAATAATTTACAGCCTCTGGGTACTTTAAGTAGTATTTCATTGCAATTTGTCCACCCAATGACCAGCCTATTATTGTAACCTTCTCTGGAATTACCGTATGTATTTTATTTATTAGGGTATCAATTTTATATGGCTTAATTATTTCGCTTTTACCCATTCCTGGAAGATCAATAATATATAATTTATATTTATCCTTCATTAACTTCGAGAATTCTTCCCAAATCTTTCCAGACATACCCCAGCCATGAATTAAAACAATTGGTCTACCTTTGCCTATAATTTTGATATGCATTATTACTTTGTATTCAAATTTATTAGCTCAGCTAGCCTTAAAATTACTTTAGATTCATGTAAAGCTGAAATTGATATTCTTAGTCTTGATGTTTTGCTTGGAACTGTAGGTGGTCTTATTACTGGAACATAAAACCCTTTCTCCAAAAGCCTTTCTGAAATCAGAATTGTCTTGCTAGTATTGTTAATCATGATTGGTTGAATTGGTGTAACTGATTTACCTAGTAATGATTTATTTTCAACTTTATCTCTTAGTAAATTTATTGACTTTAAAATGTTATTTCTTAAATTTCTTCCTTTTTTAATTATACATAGCGAGGTAATAATTCCGCATGAAATTGCAGGGGCTGATGCTGTTGTATAAATATAAGATTTAGTCTTTTGAATTAAATAATTAACTATCTCTTTATTTGCTACCACTATAGCGCCTGAAATACCCACCGATTTTCCTAATGTAAACATATAGATTATTCTTTCCTTTTGTCTATAATTTAAATTTAGTTTTGGGTAATAGTGTTCTAATATTCCCTGGCCATTCTTACCTAGTACGCCATATCCATGTGCATCATCAACGTATAGATAAGCATCATATTTTTCACATAAATTTATTAATGCTGGTACGTTTATTAGATCTCCATCCATACTAAACACGGCATCTGAAATTATTAGTTTTCTTCTTGCTTCATTTTCTTTAAGTAATTTTTCTAGGTGTGCTAAGTCTAAATGGTTATATCGAATAAATTTTGATTTACTTAATAATGCAGCCTCATTTAATGAGGCATGATTTAATTTATCAGAAAAAATTACATCATTTCTATTGCATAAAGCATTGATAACTCCTATATTTGCCATAAACCCTGAAGAAAATATCATACTTTTATCAAATCCTAAATTTTCTGCAGCCGTTTTTTCTAGTTGGTCATGGATCTCATAATGACCTGATATTAGATGAGATGCTCCAGACCCATTCCCATACTTTTTTATCCCATCAATTATGGACTTTTTTATAATTTTATTTTGTGTTAAACCAAGATAATCGTTGCTAGAAAAATTATGGACCCACTTGCCATTAATTTTAATCTTTCCTTCTTTCAGGTCTTGAATTGATTTTCTGTTTCTATCTAAATCATTACTAACTAAATCTTTTAGCTCCTCTGATAAGTCTTGATGCAACATATTATAATGTTGAAAGATTTAGTCTATTAAACAATTTTTTATCTTTTTCAATATCTGGGTTGGCGGTAGTTAATAATTGCTCCCCATAGAAAATTGAATTTGCTCCAGAGAAAAATGCTAAAGCCTGAATACCATCATCCATAACCTCTCTTCCAGCAGATAGCCTTACAAAACTTTTTGGCATAGTAATTCTTGCAATTGCAATTGTCCTTATAAAATCAAAATGATCAAGTTTTTCAATATTATTTAAAGGGGTTCCCTCTACTTGAGTTAATAGATTAATTGGGACACTTTCTGGAGGTCTTTTCATATTTGCTAGTTGAGATATCAAACTAACCCGATCATCTATTGATTCTCCTAATCCAACAATGCCACCACAACAAACATTTATTGATGCATCTCTGACACGCTCTAGAGTATCTAATCTGTCTTGATATGTCCTAGTTGATATAATGTCCCCATAAAACTCTGGGGATGTATCTAGATTATGGTTGTAGTAATCTAATCCGGCCTCTTTTAGTTGTTCGGCTTGACCATCTTTAAGCATTCCCAATGTAGCGCATGTTTCAAGGCCTAGCTCCTTGACTTTAGATATCATTTCTTTAACGGAATTTAAATCTTTTTCTTTAGGGCCTCTCCATGCAGCTCCCATACAAAACCTACTGGCTCCTGCATCTTTAGCAAGCTTTGCTGAAGTTAAAACCGCGGCAATATCCATCAATGGCTCATTATCAACTTCTGTATCAAATCTTGCTGATTGTGGGCAATACCCGCAATCTTCAGAACACCCACCTGTCTTAATTGATAGTAATGTACTTAATTGAACCTCATTGGGGTTAAAATTGGCTCTGTGAACAACATGAGCCTGATATACTAAATCGTTAAATGGTAGCTGAAAAAGAGATTTGATTTCTTTCTTTGACCATTTTTCTATAATATCTTTGTTGATTTTCTCTTTAGGCTTAATAAAGTGAAGTTTTTCATGGTTTTCTATTGAATTTTGGGTGGTCATATATCACCTAAGTAATTGATTTTATTTAATTAATTTATAAAATATCTATATGTTAATTAATTTTACACTATTTTTATAACAACTGTTTAAATTTTAATCATATGTTTAATATTGTTCTATATGAACCTGAAATCCCGCCCAATACTGGGAATATAATCCGCCTTTGTGTAAATACATCTTCTAATTTGCATTTAATAAAGCCACTAGGGTTTAATTTAGATGAGAAGCAAGTTCGTCGTGCAGGGCTTGATTATCATGATATCGCAAAAATTAATATTTATGAAAATTATAATGACTGTTTGGAAAAATTAAAAGGTAATAGGGTTTTTGCAGTCACCACTAAAGCAACTAAATATTACGGTGACTTTAAATATAAGAAAGGAGATGCTTTTGTTTTTGGCCCTGAAACCCGTGGGTTGCCTTTAAAAATTCTTAATGAGATGTTGGAAACTGAAAAGATTAGGGTTCCGATGGTTAAGGACAATAGAAGTTTAAATTTGTCTAATACGGTTGCTATTGTTTTATATGAGGCATGGCGTCAGATAAATTTTGAATCTGGTATCTAATTCTCAGGCTTTATAGAACGTCCCAAGAGATCTAATACAGCATCTTTTGGTGCTTTTCCTAGTTGAATCACATTATTCACCTCGGATGTGATTGGCATCTCAATTTCTGTGTTAGCAATTCTTCTTATTACTTCGGTAGCTGTGTAGACGCCTTCAGCAACATGTCCAAGATTTTTAAGAATAGTTTTCAAAGGTTGTCCGTTTGCCAACTGAATACCAACTTCACGATTTCTTGAGTATTCTCCTGTACAAGTTAAAACTAAGTCTCCTGACCCAGCTAGACCACTAAAGGTATCTTGGTTCGCACCTAAATGGGAGCCAAATCTTGAAATCTCAGCTAAACCCCTAGTTATCAAAGCTGCTCGAGCATTATTTCCAAAACCCATTCCATCTGAAATTCCAGAAGCAATTGCTATGACATTTTTTAATGCGCCGCCGACTGATGCACCTACCACATCCTGACTGGTATAAACTCGCAAATTATGGTGATGAAAAATATTTGCAGCAAATATTGTGGTCTCTTGACTTGTTGAGGCTAAAGTTAATGCAGTTGGAAGAGACCTTACTAATTCTGCAGCAAAACCGGGGCCCGAAATAACACCCCAATGTCGATTATTTTTCTTTGGATCACCTAATTCTTCAAAAGCAATTTCGTGAGGCAATTTAGCAGACCCTTGCTCTAATCCCTTATTAGCCCAGATAACTGGAGTTGATTGATTAATCTCATTTATTGACTTTAGGATTTGTCTAAACCCCGAAGTAGGTACAGCACAAACTATCAAATCTACATCAGATAAAGCTAATTTAATATCGTCGCTAATCTGCAAAAAGGGTGGAAATTTGAAATCACCTAAATATAGAGGATTTGATTGGGCTTTCTTCATTCCAGATACGTGTCCAGAGTTTCTAGCCCAAAGTTTAGTTGGGTGTAATTTAGCCAAATGAATAGCTAAAGCCGATCCCCAGGCTCCAGCACCAAGAATACATATTTTCAAGCTATATTCCCCAAACCTCATTTACCTTAATAAAGCCTTCCAGGCCTATCGATACAGATTTAACTTTAATCCAGCCATCTGTAACCATTGGTGAAAGTAGATTAAGAACAACAAGCTTATCAATATATGCTAATTTAGCCTCGCTTGTACTTGGTTTGTTGTAAATGGTTGCTTGAGATTTCAGGGTGATAACGGTTCTTTCTTGATCAAGATTTTTTGTTTGTGCCCAGCTAATCTTTCCTAAATGATCTTCTACTTTTTTCCAGTCTTTTAAACTTACAATAACTTTAAGCGGGTACCCTTCAGTTACAATAAATTTTTTTTTAGTTGAAGTTGATGGTCCTTCAAATAAAATTAGACTTTTGGACTTAACAGAAAAAAATTCAGCGTGAACACTCGAGCTAAAAAACGTAAAAAAAATACCTAAAAAGAAAACAAACCTAAAAAAAAATTTAGAGGTCATCTTAAGATTTTTTAGAATCTTTTTTCTGTTTTTCTTGCATGTATAAAGCTTCAAAATTTATTGGCTGCAATTGAACAGGATTAAAACCGGCTTTTACAGTAAAATTTGCAATTGCTTCTCTCGCATATGGAAATAAGATATTAGGGCAAGTGATTGACAGAACACTCTCTAATCCTTCATCTGGAATATTCTTAATAGCAAAAATTCCTGCTTGGACTAGATCTACTACAAAAGCTGTTTGTTCGTTAATTTTAGAAGTTATTGTTAGCTGCAGTGAAACTTCATAAAAGTCATCCGCAAGAGGTTTCGTTTCATTACTTAATTCTACGGTAACCTTCGGTGTTTCCCGACTAGTAAATATCTCTGGTGAATTTGGAACCTCAACTGATACATCCTTTATATATAATTTCTCTATTGCAAATCCAGGCTGATTCTCTTCGCCTATTTTAACTTTTGATTTTGATTTTGATTTTGATTTATTTTGCTTATCCGCTGCCATATTTTTATTCCCAATCTTTTAAGTATTATAAGTTTAATTAAACTAAAACGCTATTCTAGCCCTTTAAACGACAAGAATGAAGTCTTAACGCTAAATTTTTAATTCATGTCAATAATTTATCTAACTCCCCAGATAGGTCAGCTGCCCTTAACTCTTGAAAGCCCCCAATATATAACTTATCTATAAATATTTGAGGAACGGTTCGCTTCCCTGTCACTTTTATCATTTTCGCTAATTCTTCAGGGTCTTCATCTACTGATATTTTTTCGATTATATCAAAACCCTTCTCTGACAATAGCCTTTCAGCATTTAAACAATAAGGACAGAAAGAACTTGTGTACATTAAAATTTTCTTCATGTATTTTTCTCTGAAATAGGAAGTTGCAATTTAACCCATTCTGAAAAGCCACCCTCAATACTCATTACCGTTTCAAATCCTTTTTGACTTAAAAGTCTCATCGCCTTTCCTGAGCTATTACCAGAATCACAATAAACTAAAATTGTTTTTTTAGACTCTTTCGTAAGCCTATCTATAGATTCAGGAAGGTTGGTAAAGGGTATACTGATAGCATTTGCAATATGGCCGACATTAAACTTTTCTTTATTTCTAACATCAATAATTACACAAGCTTCCCTATTCATAAGTAATACTGCATTCCTAACATTAACACTTCTCACGCCTCCAGATAGAGCCTGGGGAAACAAAAGTAAGAACCCTGAAGTGATAATAATAAAAACTAATAAATAATCATACAATGACAAGTCCAAAAAAATATCCTTTTAAATATAAAACATTTGTGATTAAAGCATAGCTAAATCGAAAAGTGGCATTATAATTGAAGCTTGAGACATAAGAAAATAAATTTTGTAAATTAAATGAAAAAAAACCCAATAGTTTTAGTTATTTTAGATGGTTTCGGTCATAGCGATGACCAAGAACATAATGCAATCGCTAAAGCTAATACTCCTAATTGGGATAATCTGAAAAAAGAATATCCAAACACATTAATTAATGCATCGGAGTCACATGTAGGTCTTCCATCCGGTCAAATGGGTAACTCTGAAGTAGGGCATATAAATATTGGAGCTGGTCGAGTTATTCACCAAGACATAGAGCGAATAAATTTAAGCATTGAGAACGAGACTTTTTTTTCAGAGCCTTTATTAAATAAGAATTTTCAGTCACTTAAAAAAAATAACAAAGCACTCCATATTTTTGGTCTTTTGTCAGACGGTGGAGTCCATAGCCATATAAAGCATTTTGAAGCTATTTTATTGCTAGCAAAACAGAATGGCCTAGAAACAGTCTACATACATGCCTTTTTAGATGGGCGTGACACCCCTCCTAAAAGTGCTGAAAAATATACTAAAAGTATAGAAAATTCCTGCAAAAAATATAACACTGGGGAATTGGCAACTTTATGCGGACGTTTTTTTGCAATGGACAGAGATAATAGATGGGAAAGAACGGAGAATGCATTTAACTTATTGGTGCATGCAAAATCTCAATATAAAGCAAAAGACTCTCTAGAAGCAATAAAAGAAGCATATAGTAGAAATGAAACAGATGAATTTATATCCACAACACTGATTAGTACAAATCAAAAATTTGAAGGAATACACGACGACGACACGATTATGTTTATGAATTTTAGATCTGATCGCGCGAGACAAATAACTGACGCAATTTTAAATGATACTTTTGATAAATTTAATCGTGGGTCTTACCCAAAAAATTTAAGTTACTTTACGCTTACTGAGTACGATAAAAAACAAAAAAAAGCACAAGCAGTATTTAAATCAATTCTTATAAATAACTCATTGGGACAATTTATTTCAAACCAAGGAAAAACTCAATTGAGAATAGCAGAAACAGAAAAATTTCCACATGTTACTTTCTTTTTTAACGGAGGAGAGGAAAATATATATCCAGGTGAGGATAGAATTTTAGTTCCATCACCAAAAGTAGAAACATATGATTTAAAACCCGAGATGAGCGCATATGAAGTTACAGATAAATTATGTGAGGCAATAATTAGTCAAAAATATGATGTAATAATTTGCAATTATGCAAATGGTGACATGGTAGGGCATACAGGGAATATAGATGCGGCAACTAAAGCGATTGAGTGCCTAGATGATTGTATTGGTAAAGTTTCTAATGCAACAAAAAAGAATAATGGGCATATGTTAATAACAGCAGATCATGGAAATGTAGAGTTGATGATGGATGAAAAGAATAATCAATTGCATACACAACATACTACAAATTTAGTACCTTTTCTATATATGGGTAAGCAATGTTCAATCAATAATACTGGTAGCCTGTCAGATATAGCTCCAACAATACTTTATATTATGGGGCAAAAACCGCCGAAAGAAATGACAGGAAAAACGTTAATAAACTTCAATGAATAAAAATTGGTCGTCAAAAAATATCTTTAAAGCCTTAACTTTTTTTAGTATTTTAATATTTGCATCCTTAGGAATTGCGGAAAATACAGCTACTAAAACAGAAAAAGATTTACTTGAAATTAAAAAAGAGATTAATCTACTTAATAAAAATATAAAAAAAAATACAGCAACTAAAAATAATTTATCCTACGAATTAAGGGAGAAAGAAAAAAAGATAAGTAAAACAAAGAAAGAGCTTTATAAAATAAAGAAAAAATTTAAAAGTAGTAAAAAAAAGATAAGAAAACTAAACAAAAAGCTTAACATGCTTCAAAAAGAAATAAAAATAAAAAAAAGATCCCTTTCTGCGCGTCTTTATCAAACCTACACAAATGGAAACCCTGGGTATTTACAATTATATCTAGATGGAATCAGCCCGAGTCAAATTGCAAGAGAATCTTACTACATTGGCTATTATAGTAAACAAAAAAATATTGAGATTAAAATAATTAAGCAAGCGTATAAAGAAATTTCAGTAACAAAAAAATTAACAAATAAGGCATTAAAGAAGGTTGCTTCGCTTAAAAAAAGAAAAGAAAAAAATGCAAATCAACTTTTGAAACAAAAACGAGAAAAAACAAAAGTTATAAAAAAAATTAATAAGAAATTATTATCACAAAAGAAAAAGAAGCAACAATTAATTCGTAATGAAAAAAAATTAACTAGTATTTTTAAAACATTAATTAAAAAAATTAAAGCTGATGTCAATAAAAAATTAACTACAAAAATTAAAGCTGATAATAAATCGATCCCAAATAGTAAATTTGATGGTATTAATTTTAAAAAACTTAAAGGCAAGTTAAAGCTTCCTGTTAAGGGGAAGATAATACATAAATTTAATTCGAAAAGAAAAGATACTGGTGTTGCATGGAAGGGTCTTTTTATAAAAGCAAAAGAAGGCAATGAGGTCTATGCTGTTGCATCGGGGAAAGTTGTATTTTCTGACTGGATAAAAGGGTTTGGTAATATTATTATAATTGATCATGGTAAAGGCTATATGAGCCTTTACGGAAATAATTCATCACTGCTTAAAGAAAGCAGCGACATTGTAAAAGGTGGTTCAGTTATTGCAATGGTTGGAAATAGCGGTGGCAATTTAACCAATGGTCTTTATTACGAATTGAGAAAGAATAGTAAGCCATTTAACCCATTAAAATGGACTACACTTAAATAGCTTATTGCCCAATTAAATGTATTCTTACTTTCCTATCGAACTCATTATATCGGTGCTCAAAAATATATATTCCCTGCCACTGTCCTAATAATAGTTTTTTATTTTTTATAGGGATTGATAAATTAGTTTGTGTTAACGCAGTTCGAATATGTGCAGGCATATCATCATCGCCTTCAATTGTATGAACGAATAAGCTATCTCCATCTTTAACTAATCTAGAAAAAAAACTTTCAAGATCTTTTTGAACATCAGAATCATAATTTTCATTCACCAGTAAACTTGCAGATGTATGTTGGATTAGTAAAGTAAGGAGTCCATCTTGAATTTCTTGTTTTTTAGTCCAATCAATAATAAGGAATGTTATATCATAAAGACCCCGCCCTTTTGTATAAAAAGTTATTTCATCAAAATTTTGTTTCATTCTTTATTTGGTTTATTTTTTTTAATTATCGTCTCATAAATTATAATCACTACTCCGATAGATATTGCAGTATCGGCAACATTAAAAGCAGGCCAATAATAGTCTTTAAAATGAAAGTATAGGAAATCAGTTACGTGTCCCAAGGATATTCGATCATATAGATTACCTATGGCACCTCCCAATATTAATGACAACCCTAAAGCTGTATAAAGTTCATCTCTATGTTTTTTTATCATAAAGATAATAAATACAGATGCTATGACAGCTACTATTGATAAGAAATATCTTTGCCACCCACCCGCATCACTCAAGAAACTAAAAGCAGCTCCTTGGTTTTTAAAATGTACCAGATAAAAATATGAATTAACTCTAATAAATTGATCATCAAGTATATTTTTAATTATTAGTGCTTTTGTAAGCTGATCTGATAAAGCAACTATGCCGGCTAATAAAAAATATTTAAGCATGTCTTCTTTCCTCACCCTCCTCAAAAAGATTACTAATACATCTTTTACATATCGTTGGATGTTTTAGATTTTGTCCTATATTTTTAACATAATGCCAACATCTTTCGCATTTACTATTCTTACTAGCACTTACATCAATTTCTAACTCATTTTTAGATTCTTCAAGGGTGCTATTAGATGTTATTAAAATATATTTTAGTTCATCATCAAAAAAAGATAAGCTTTTATAAATATCTGAAGGTGCTGAAATTTTTAATTCAGCTTGAAGTGAGGATCCAACCTCACCTTTTTCTCTAAGTGCTTCTATTTTTTTATTAGCTAAGTTTCTAACATCAAGTGCATGACGCCATCCCAATAATAATTCTTCGGAAAGATCGTGATTAGGTAATTCATACCAACTTTCAACAAAAATAGTGCTTTTATTTTCTTTATTTACCACATTCCACAATTCTTCAGCAGTAAAGCTTAAAACAGGTGCCATAAGTCTTATAAGTGATTGTGCAATATGAAACAATGCAGTTTGTGCAGACCGCCTAGCATGTGAATTTTCAGCAGTCGTATATAATCTATCTTTTAATATATCAAGATAAAAACCTCCCATATCTTCAGAGCAGAATGATAAAAACTTTTGCATAGCCAAATAAAAATCAAAGGCTTCATAATCTTTTACGACATTATTCTGAAGCTCCTCAATTAAATATAAGCCATACCTGTCAATTGACAACATTTCATTTGGGTTAATGAGCATATTATTTGAATCAAAATCTTCTAAATTTGCTGATAGGAATCTCAGTGTGTTTCTTATTCTTCGATAGCTGTCTGCAACTCCTTTTATAATTTCATTTGAAATATTTAACTCGCCAGAATAGTCTGTAGTGGCCACCCACAACCTTAAAATGTCGGCACCAAATTGATCCATTATTTTTTGCGGAGCAATGACGTTGCCCTTCGATTTACTCATCTTATAACCCTGTCCATCAACTACAAAGCCATGTGTTAAAAGAGACTTATAAGGTGCATTTCCATTAATTGCACAACTTGTAAGAAGGCTTGATTGAAACCATCCTCTATGCTGATCTGAGCCTTCAAGGTATAAATCAGCTGGGTAAGCCAAATCCTCTCTTTGCTCTAAAACAGATTGGTGAGTTGTTCCAGAATCAAACCAAACATCAAGTGTGTCTGTTATTTTAATATAATTCTCAGCATCATCACCTAAGATTGATTGCGGCTCAATATCAAACCATGCATCAATACCATCTTTTTCAATATTTTGAGCAACCATTTCAAAAAATTTGAGAGTATTTGGGTGTGGTTTATAAGTGTCTTTGTGAATGAATATTGGTATTGGAACTCCCCAGCTTCTTTGCCTAGAAATGCACCAGTCAGGTCTATTTTCAATCATAGATTCAAGTCGTTTTTTTCCCCATTCTGGATAAAATTTAGTTTTGGTTAATGCTTTTTTTGCTAACTCTCTAAGAGAAATATTATCAGAGGACTTATGCTCCATCCCAATAAACCATTGCGATGTTGCTCTAAAAATAATTGGAGTTCTATGACGCCAACAGTGGGGGTAGCTATGAATAAAATTTTCCTCGTGCACCAATAAATTTTTATTCTTTAAAATATCAATAACTTTAGGGTTGGCTTCCCATACAGTTAAGCCTGAAAAATATTGAATGTCATTTTTAAATCTCCCTTTCGCATCAACTGGATTTTCTACTGGCAGGCTATATTTTATTCCAACAATATAATCATCTAGTCCATGCGCTGGTGCAGTATGAACTAGGCCAGTTCCTGCTTCAGTTGTGACATGATCAGCACATATAATTGGAACACTTTTTTCTAGGAATGGATGATAAAATAATATTCCCTCTAGATGAGAGCCTAAACAAGATGCGACTTTTATTGCCGAAATCCCATAAGCTTTAAATCTAATGTCAGCTAATTCTTCGGCAAGAATAAAAAAATTATTTTTGCATTTATACAGCCCATATTGAAATTTTGGATTGACTGAAATTGCCTCATTTGCAGGCAATGTCCATGGTGTAGTTGTCCAGATAATAGCTGAAGCTTTATCCACCTTTTTAATACTAAATATATTCTCTATATCTTTAGTATTAACACAATCAAATTGAACATCAATTGCAGGGGATGGCTTATCTTCATATTCAACCTCTGCTTCAGCTAAAGCTGATGCGCAATCAGTACACCAATGAACTGGTTTATTTCCTTGATATAATAATCCTTTGTCATAGATTTTCGCAAGAGCTCTAACTATATTAGCTTCTGTTTTAAAATTTATTGTGAGATAAGGATTATCCCAATCTCCAAGAATGCCCAATCTCTTAAAGTCATTTTTCTGTTTTTCTACCTGAATTAATGCATATTCACGACATAACTTTCTGAATTTAATTGGATCAATATTTTTACCGTGCTCTTTCTCAACGACAAGCTCTATTGGAAGCCCGTGACAATCCCAGCCGGGCACATAAGGTGCATCAAAACCAGAAATTGTTTTAAACTTAATAATAAAGTCTTTTAGAATTTTATTAACTGCATGACCAATGTGAATATCGCCATTTGCATAGGGTGGTCCGTCATGCAGTATATATTTTGGCTTCCCTTTTCTTGCTAGCCTTATTTGCTTATAAAAGTCTTTTTCTACCCATTCTTTTGCCCACTTTGGCTCTCTTTTTGCTAAGTTTCCTCGCATTGGAAAGTCTGTCTCAGGAAGATTTAATTTATATTTATTTTCAGTCATAATTTTTTAGGAAGGTTTCAGCGCTAATAATATCTTTTTTTATTTGAGCTTTAAGTGCTTCGATTGATTCAAATTTTACTTCATCCCTTATTTTCTTTAAAAAAGTAATATGGACATGTTGCCCATACAAATCTTTAGAAAAATTCAACACATGCACTTCGAGATGCAGTTTAGAAATACCAGTTACTGTTGGCCTTGTGCCTAAATTTGCTACCCCAAATTTTTCGTCTAATTTTACAGCAAAGACGCCTTTTATTGGTGGACGGTTATGAAACATATGAATATTTGCGGTTGGAAAACCTATCTCCCGCCCTCTTTGGTCGCCATAAACCACTTTACCAGAAATACAATAATCTCTACCAAGCAGGGATTTTGCTAAATTTAAGTCCCCATGAGATAACGCCTCTCTTATGTGGGTACTAGAAACTCTTTTATTATTTTTTCTAATTTCTTTTAAAACAGAAATCTCAATACTACTTTTTAGTAAATCATTTATACCAAACTCCCTATTACTACCAAATCGAAAATCTTCACCTACCAAAATAGCTTTAGCTAAGATTTGTTTTTTTAATTTTGATATAAAATTATCACCTGACATTTTGGCGAATTTCTCATCAAATTTTACAACGTAGACTCGGTCAATTTTCTTTGACTGAAAGTATTCAATTTTTTCTCGGAGGCTAGTTATTCTTGAAGGCGCCTCTTTTGGTGTAAAAAATTCTCTTGGATGTGGCTCAAAAATCATAATTGCAGACTCTAATTTTTTCTTTTTTGATTTAATTAATAATTCATTAATTAAATCCTGATGTCCTAAATGTATTCCATCATAATTTCCTATAGTTAATACACAAGGAGAATGCGAACCGGATTTAGGAATATGTCTATATATTTGCATTTAGTGAATAGTTTTCTTAAAGAAATCAGAAATATCTAATTTACATAATTTTAAAGCAATAAAGTACAAAATTACACCAAATAATATTAAAGTTAATAGATGTATAAATCGAGAAAAAGCTGAATAATTTATCCATAAATCAATCGTTCCTTTGAAATAAAATAACCCTAACCCCATAACAAATGTAGCAAAAATTATTTTAATTAAGAACATCCCCCAACCACCATTCAATTTAAATATATTGCCCCTTTTTAAATGGTAAAAAAGTAACCCTGCATTAATACACGCACCTATACCAATGGCTAAAGCTAATCCTGCGTGTTTGAGATAGCCTATAAAAATTAAATTCATAAACTGCGTACAAAATAAAGTGAATAAAGCAATCTTTACCGGTGTTTTCACATTCTGTTGGGCATAAAATGCTGGTGCTAGAATTTTAATTAAAATTAAACCAACTAAACCAACACTATAAGCAGTTAATGCATATTGAGTCATTAAAACATCTGTTTCTGTAAAAGCGCCATAATAAAATAAAGTTGTTATTAAGGGAATAGCTAAAATTACTAAGGCTGTTGCAGCAGGCACTGCTAACAACAGACCTAACCTTAGGCCCCAATTAACCAACTCCGAATAGTCTGCTGTCTTTTTACTTGAAAAACTTTTTGATAAATTTGGAAGTAAAATAGTGCTTAAAGCTACCCCAAGGACACCGGCAGGGAATTCCATTAAACGATCAGCATAATACAACCAGGATACGCTTCCTGCAGCAAGAAAAGATGCGAAAATAGTATTAATTAATAAAGAGATTTGCATTATTGAGACTCCCAGGATTGCTGGCCCCATCAACCTTAATATTCGCCATACCCCTTTATCTTTTAGATCTAAATTAAATTTAGGTAAACAACCAATTTGTTTTAAAAAAGGAATTTGAAAAAA
>Ga0115000_10000780_pt1 | contig 29189 bp, 21 predicted proteins | sample ArcticOcean_MG_C_6_FD_89690 | JGI IMG/M metagenome (GOLD analysis project Ga0115000, IMG submission 89690) | Marine microbial communities from western Arctic Ocean - ArcticOcean_MG_CB8_128 | ecosystem: Environmental > Aquatic > Marine > Oceanic | place: Arctic Ocean: Canada Basin | collected...
ACAAATAAACCCCGTCAGCTTCGGTTGTCGGGGTTTTCTTTTAGATGTCGAAGCCTAACACGGCTGCCAGTGGCTGCCAATTTGGCTACCAATAGTCTGATTCGCGGTTTCACATTCCTTAGCATTCAGCTACATTCAGTTACACTCACTTGAAATCAGTAAAGTGTACAGGTGGTGTACAGGGCGCACCTGTTTAGTGTGTGGAAGTTAAGAAAACGGGTGGTTTATTAAGAAAAGTAATGGTCGGGATGGAGAGATTCGAACTCTCGACCTCCTGACCCCCAGTCAGGCGCGCTAACCAGGCTACGCTACATCCCGACCCGGCGCCGGGCATCGTAGTTGATATTCCAAGGCTTTCAACGAAAAAGAATCCGGCGCCTGGGCTCGCTACTTTTTCTCCCCCTTCTCTGATTCAGGCTTGGGTTTCGGCTTGGGTTTGATGGTCAGCCATAGCTGGTCGATTGAGTTGATCAACCGTTCGCCACCGGCTCTGTCCATGCCGATCGGCGTGGTTGCCTTACGGATCGTAGATGTGCCGGGCTCGACGACCAGGAGGGTCACGGGAACATTGGCCGACTTGGCTGACTCAGCGGCCACAAACTTAATCTTCACCTTCCCTCCTTTTTCGGTCGGGGGAATCTGTGTGCTCACGCCCTCGGGCAGGCCTCTCACCACAACGGCGGGGGTCCCCTTGTAGCCATCGGCAAAGCCGATTGTTACCGTCGCCTCGGCGCTTTTACCGGCCTCCACCACGAGCCGATCCGGCGTGAAGCTGGCGTTGATTCCTGGCGTCACCCGGTCTATCTCCAGCCTGTAAAAATGCGCGATGCTTCCGGAACGGATAAGGTCGCTGACCGCAAGGTGAAACGTCCCGTCCGCAGGCACAGTCCAATTTAGCATGGCGTCCTGCCGTTCGCCGGAATCGTCGTCGCGGGCAATTTGCTTGCCGTTGGCGTCCTCGATGCGCAACACGGGATCGAGAGCGGAGTTAAACTCGGACGCCCGCAACCGCAGTCGCAACTTGTCCCCCTTCACGGCCTCGATGGCAAAACGATCCTCGTCGTCGGCCTCGCTGATACGTCCGTGAATTGCGCTTGGCCAAGCGAGCGTCAGCGCCGACTCGGTCCAGTCGTTCGGCTCGGTTTCGCGGTGACCGGGCAATCGACCAACAACCACCGGCACGGGAGCGGCCAAGCCCCTGCCCCCAACCCAGGCGGTTTTACCAGAGGTCGATGTATTGACGACTGTCGCCTGGATTGCCCGTTGTTTTCCGAATCCCCAGCCAACCAAGTGCACCGGTGTTTTGGAGCCTCGCATGACGCCAAGCGGGAAAGTGTTCCGCGCAAACGGCCCAGTGCTGACCGTGATCCTGTATACGGTATGCGCACTACCGTGGAAACGCGCCGTTGAGTTGAAAGGGAAAATCAAGCCGGCAAACGTGAGCGTGTAAGTGCCGGTCTTTTGCGCCTGCCAAGCCAGCAATGGATCGAGGTTGTGTGTGTCGGGAGCGAATGCAACCTTGCTGCCGTTCTCGTCGTGTAGATGCAGGAACGCATCAATCGGCGAGTCGATCGAGTAGGCATGGCACTGCGCCACGATCCAGTCGCCCTTGTTTGCACGAACGGCAAAGGCATCGACGTCACCGTTCTTTCCAAGGCGACCGTTGATGACGACCGGCGTGTTTTCAAGGAACTGCGCGTCGTCGAGTTTGTCGTTTGGCTCCACCTCGGCAGTCTCACCGGCCAAGCCGACGAAGAATATCCTGAGCTGCGACGAGCCTTCGGCATTAAAGAATCGAACCAAGTGCGGGCCAGTCGGCGTGTCGGCGTTGATGGTGGTTTTGTAGACGCCTTTTTTGTCCTTGATCGGGTCGAACTTGATGCCGGAGTGGCTTGTCCACACTTCGCTTGGCCAAGGTTCAGGCGCATCGGCGACGGTGACTTCAACTATGCTCCCCTGTTTACCACCGGAGGGAAACAGACTGGTGACGGAGGGCACCTTAGCCAAGCCGCTTGGGCAAGCGCAGAAAACAATGAGTGTTGCAGTGATCGCTGCAACGAGTCGAAGTTGCTTCACCCGAAAAGCTCCTTGATTGGCGCGCCGCCGTTGACGATGGGCAACGGACGTCCGGTGTTGGTGTGAAGTATCTTGTGAGGGTCAATCCCCATCTTGGTGTACAGCGAGCAGGCAAAATCCTCGGGCGAATAAATGTTTTCCGAGGCGTAATAACCCTTCACATCGGTCCCGCCGATGATCTGACCTGGCGGCACACCGGCCCCTGCAACGAGAACAGACATCGCGTGCGGCCAATGGTCGCGTCCGCCGTCCTTGTTAATCTTCGGCGTGCGCCCGAACTCGCCGAGTAGCAATACAAGCGTGTTGTCGAGTTGGCCTCGATCGTGAAGATCGTTGATCAGCGCTGACACCCCGGTATCAACCCTTGTGATTTTCTTTTTAAATCCATCCTCGAATATCTTGGTGTGATGATCCCAGCCTCCATTGTAAACCGTGACGAACGACACGCCGACCCCGGTCAACCGGCGAGCCAGCAGTAGGCGTTGGCCAAAGTCGTTCCGGCCATAACGATCGCGCACCTCTGCCGGTTCCTTCTCCACATCGAACGCCGCCTGCGCCTCGGGCGACGAAATCAAGTCGATTCCCTGCTGATAAAAGCTGTCGAAATCCACCGACGGGTCAGCGGCGGCGGCATCGGTGATACGCAGCATTCGATCGAGCGACTCGCGTAGCTTGAACCTTGTGTTCCCCCTGCCCTCGCTGATGCTCTTGGGCAGCACAACATCGCGGACACGATAACCTTTTTGGTTCGGATCGCCGTCGATGACAAACGGCGCGTGTTGGCCACCGAGAAAATGCGGCCCCGCTGAGCGTGATTTTCTGGGTAGTGTGGCGTATGCAGGCAGACCGTCGCTGATGCCACGCAGGTTCGACACCATCGAACCGAACGACGGATGAAACGACACGGACGAACCACAGTTCACCGGCACCGGCGTCGGCGCACCGGTCATCATGTAATGGTTGCCGCCACCGTGGTTTGGGTCCTTGTGGCAGATCGAGCGAATGACGGCCATCTTGTCGAGCGTCTTGGCCAGTCTCGGCACAGTCTCGCAGAACTGAACACCTGGCACCGTGGTTGGAATGGGATCAAATTTACCGCGCACATCGGATGGGGAGTCTGGCTTCGGGTCGAATGTCTCATAATGCGTCGGTCCACCATCGAGCCAGACTAGGATACAGTTCACCTTATCCGGACTCGCCTTACCGACGGCCCGAGCCGCTTCAGCACGCAGTCGGATCAAGTCACTCATGCCCAAGCCAAGTACGCCCCCGACACCGAGTTGAATGAAATCCCGGCGCGCTATCCCCTCACAGTTTGTGTTCAGCGTACTCATTTCAATTTCAGTGATTAAAGACGAACTCGGCGGTGTTGATCAAGGCCCAAATGATGTCCTCGACGGCCTCATGCCGCTTGGTACCCTCGCCCTTGAACGCCTCCAGCGCAACGCGCTTTTCCTCGTCGCTTGGCCAGCGCGAATACAGGGCAAGGTACAATTCGTTCACGATCTCTTCACTTGCCTTGCCTTCCTGGCCTAGCTTTGCGGCACGCCCGCTTTTGTGGGCCAACTTGGCTTGCAGCTTGTCGGAATTCATCAAGTGAAGCGCCTGAACCATGCTAGGGCTGTCGTCCCGTTCGACGGGACAATTCTCGCTGGAATTGGGTAGCCCGAACGACTCCAGCAGCGCTGAGTCCATCCGGGTCGTCCACAGCTCAACTGAGCGGGCATCCCCCCGCAGATTGTTGAAGCCGCTCTCGACACCGCTTACCTGCACCAAAATATCGTGCAAGTTTTCAGCCGATATCCGACGCCGGTAAAAGCGCGAAAAGCTGCTCGTGTCCTGCACGTTGGTCTTGTTTGGCAACGAGCTGAGCTGATAAAGCCGCGAATTCATGATCCGCCGCATGAGGTGCTTGAGGTCAAAGCCATGCCCGGCGAAGTCCACTGCCAATGCGTCGAGCAACTCCGGGTTGACCGGCGGGTTGGTCGCCCGGAAGTCATCCACCGGATGCACGATCCCACGCCCAAGGAACTGTCCCCAAACCCGGTTGACCATCGCCCGGGCTAGGAACGGATTCTCCGGCGTCAGCAGCCACTCGGCCAATGTCTCCCTCGGATCGGTGCCGGCGGGGATGTTTAGCGGCGTGGCAGCAAGCGGCGTGGGCTTCATCACCTCGCGGCTAACCGGGTGCCGCACACTCCCTCCTGGGGCGTGATAAATAAACTCCGTGCCAGCGGAGATCGGCGGCGAAATCCCGGTGCCCTTCCGCTTCGTCTCGGCGAAAAACGCAGCGAACTGGTAAAAATCTCTTTGGCTCCAGCGCTCGTTAGGATGGTGATGGCAGCGCGCACATTCCATCCGCACACCGAGAAAGGCCTGGCTGAAGAGTGTCGTCAGCGTCGCCGGCTCGCGGCGCGTGCGATAGATCACCGCCGGGCCGACGCGATGCGTGCTGCCCTTGGCCGTAAGGATTTCGCGCACCATTTGGTCGTACGGCTTGTTGGCGGCGAAGCACTCGCGAATCCAGTTGTCTATCGTGTACGCGCTCTTGAGGCCGACGCGCGCGATATTCGGCCGGAACAAGTCGCCCCAGCGGTTGGCCCACGTGTCGGCATACGCCGGATCGTCAAGCAACCTGTCAATCAGCTCGGCGCGTTTATCCGGCGACTCGTCTGCGAGGAAACGCCGCACCTCGCCCAGCTCCGGCAACAAGCCAATCACGTCAATGAAGGCCCGCCGCATGAAATCCGAGTCACTGCAAGTTTCGCTCGGTAAAAGACCCAATTTTTGAAAACGCGCATACGCCAAGTCGTCGATAAAATTGTTGCGCGGCAGTCCGGCGTAAACCGCGTCGTTGTAGTGCCGATCCGTCGGCACGGTGATCCGCGCGCGCGCCACCTGCCCCATGTAACGCACCACGATAACCCCTTCGCCACTGAGCCTACCGACGCGCACCATGCCGGCATCATCCGGCTCGGCGAGCTCCTTTTCGTTCGCCGAAAAATCCGCCAAGTGCGTCACGTCCCTCGTCGAGCCATCCGCGAATCGCGCGGTCACAACCAACTGCTGCTCAGCCGACTTGGCGTAGCGCTGCTCATTCGGGAAAACAGAAATGCCGGCGAGCTCCGGTTCGCCCACTCGCTGGTAAAGCATCCCCTGCGAAATCCAATCGTGAATGATTTGATAAAACGGCGAGCCGGCCTCAAGCCGTTTTCCGCCCTCATGCGCGACAGCAAGCGTTGGTTTTTTGAGCACCAAGCTCTCCGCCGGTAACGCAGGAAAGACCCGTCGGCCTCTTTGGTCCTTCACGATCTCTCGGAAATCGGCTGCCGGATCGAATGAGAAAACCGAGAGCGAAAATCCGTTCTGCCCCTTCGGCTTGGCGTGACAAGCGCCGTTTGCACAACCCGCTCGGCCCAGCACCGGCAGCACGTCCGCCACAAAGCTCAGCCGCTCACCGCTTGGCTTCGGCCCCACGACAACGTCCACGCTGGCCACCTGCCCGGCGGCCTCAACGCGCACCTTGGCCAAGCCCTCGCCGAGTGCATGCGCCACACCATCCGCAACCGACACGACTGATGGGTCGCTGCTACTGAACAGCGCCACGCGCGACAGGTCACGAAGCCGGCCGCTGGCCAAGCGCTGCTGCACGACCAACTGCTGACGTCCATTCACCACCAAGCCAACCTCCGCGGGAAAAACCGAGATCGGCTCGGCCCGTGATTCCGCAGCTTGGCCAAATGCAACAGCATTCAATTGACACAGGCAAATCGCCAACACAACCAACCCACGCAACCGATTTTCAGAAAGACAGAACACTTCTAGTTGCAGAAAAACTATGGCACACCTAACGCCAACGCAACCACGAGTTTGCTTAATTTAAGTGGAAATAAAACTCGGCGCTTGACCGGCCCAAGACGAATACATTACTTTGCCCGTCCCTTGGCGGTGGCCGTAGTTCAATGGTAGATCCCCAGATTGTGATTCTGGTTGTTGCGGGTTCGAGTCCCGTCGGTCACCCCATCCCTTCTTTTCCGATCCGCTAGCCTCTTAGTCTCCGACCATGTCCAGCACCGATCCAGTCGCATTCCTGAATGGTGATTTTTTACTGACGTCGATGGCTCGGATACCGGCGGGCGACCGTGGATTTCTTTATGGCGACGGGTTGTATGAGACGATTCGTGTTCATGACGCTCGGCCGTTTCTTTGGGAGTGGCATATGATGCGGTTCACAGATGGCGCGGTGTCACTTGGCATTACCCCGCCACAAACCACGGAATCGCTGCTCGGCAACGTTCATGAGTTGATCCGTCGAAACAGCTTGAGTGAGGGTGTTATGCGTATCGCGCTTTCGCGCGGCGTTGGCGAACGCGGCTACGGCGTAACCGGCGATGAGCAACCGACGCTGCTCATCACACAGCATTCTCCACCGACCACTCCAGCCAAGCCTCTTTCGTTGGTGAGCACTTCGGCACGAGTTGCCATTGGCGACCCCTTGGCCAAGGTGAAATCGGCGAACAAGCTTGGCTCCATTCTGGCCAAGCGCGATGCCGCCGCCCAAGGCGCGGACGATGGGTTGATCCTCAACTCCGACGGCAACGTCACCGAGACATCCTCAGCGAACTTGTTTTGGGTGGAAGGCGGAACGCTTCGCACACCACCAGTGTTAGATTCTGTTTTGCCGGGAGTCACTCGGCGACTGGTGATCGGCTTGGCATCCGCTCTTGGCCAAACGGTGCGCGAAGAGTCGGTTGCCCCCGACCGCCTGCAACAAGCCGATGCCGTCTTCGTCACTTCAGCGGCGACTGGGGTTATCGCGGTTGGCCAAGTGAACGGAGGGGCGATTGGTACGCACCCTCTCGTTTACCAATTGCAGGACGCCTACGATGCTGAGTTGGCACAGCACACTGCAGTCGGTGACTGAGCGCCGCTCAGGAAGCTTTTTTGCGTGGACCGCGCTTGGACTTCGGTTTGGTCAAGCCCGCGCTGAGGTAGTCGAGGTAATTAATAAGCGACTCTCGCATTTGGTTGCGCGTCACAATGGCGTCGATCATACCGCGATCGAGCAGAAACTCCGTGGTTTGGAAGCCCGGCGGCAACTCCGCCTGTGTTGTGTCCTTGATCACTCGCGGCCCGGCAAAGCCGATCATCGCCCCCGGCTCGGCGACAATTAGATCCCCGACGCTGGCGTAGCTCGCCATCACGCCAGCGGTGGTCGGGTGCGTGAGCACGCTGATGTATGGCAGACCGGCCTCGGAATGGTAGGCCAACGCGCCGCAAGTCTTGGCCATTTGCATCAAGCTGAACATTCCCTCGTACATTCGGGCTCCGCCGCTAGCGGAAACAATAATCACGGACATTTTTTCCCTGGTGCCGACCTCGATCAGTCGAGTGAGTTTTTCGCCGACAACCGACCCCATCGAGCCGCCGAGGAATGAAAAGTTCATGATGCCCAGCGCAACCTTGTGCGGCCCCATCTTGCAAAGGCCGGTGATAACCGCGTCGTTTTCACCGGTGCTTTTTTTATAACGCTCCAGCTTGGACGGGTACGACGCCACACCGGTGAACTTGAGAACATCCACGCTGCTCATTCCAGCGTCCATCTCCTTGAACGACTTTTCGTCCACGAGCGACGCCAGCCGCGCCCGCGCCCCGATCGGGAAATGATAACCACACGACGGACAGGTCTTGAGATTCTCCTCAAGGTCCTTGTCGTAAATCATCTCCGCGCACTTGCCGCACTTTGTCCACAACCCCTTGGGGATGTTTTTTTTGCGGGGCGCCGCTTCGCCGAACTTCATTCTGCCGGACCCACTTCCGGGCTCGATGCCGGCCGAGATGGACTGGGCGTCCACCGTCTCAAGTTGCGGTGTGGTCTTTGAAAAATCAGATAAATCAGACATATAGGGTCAGTGTCCTAGCGAACCAAGGCCACGAGCAAGCGTCCACACGCCCACCTCCGCGGCACCCGCTTTTTTGCAAGCACGCGCGCAGTCGCTCGTGGTGGCTCCGGTCGTCAAAACGTCATCGACAAGCACAACACGCCTGCCCTTCAAATTCACTTTGTCCGGCTCGAAGGCCCCGCGCATGTTGGCCAGGCGCTCGCCTCGTGAAAGCAGTGTTTGGGTTTGGGTCACTCTGGTGCGTTTTACCGCGCGGGTCTCCAGCTTCAAGCCAGTCACCCGGCTCAGGTTTCGGCACAACTGCTCGGCCTGATTGAATCCCCGCTCGCGCAAACGTACCGGATGAAGTGGCACCGGCACAAGGCAATCGCCACGCCAATCGCGGATTTGTTCCACCGCCCCACCACTGAACAGCCGGTCAAACAGCGGCTCCAGCCAGAGCGCCTGCTGATATTTGAAACGGTGAATCGCCTCGAGCATCTCCGCGCTGGCCTGCATCACGGCGCGCGCGAACTCGAAATGCAACGCCATCTCGCCGCAGTTCGTGCATTCAAACTCGCCGCTGATCTCCCCCTGAAACAGCTGGCCGCACCGTCGGCAAAAAGGCGGCTCAACCGGCTTGAGCCTGGCCAAACAACCGTCGCCGATATAACCGTCCTCCGGCTTGGCCGACTCGTCGCGGCACAACTGGCAAACCTCGGGGAAAACCAAACCCCATCCGCCCTTGGCCAAGCCGGCCAGCGTTGCATTCCATCGGGTCACCGGCTCGAGCCTGTCGCAACCACCCCGTCACTGCAACGGCAAATTGGCAAGGCGAAAAATGACCATACCCAGTGGTGGCAACTCGATGACCAGCGACTGCTCAAGACCGTCCGCCGGTTGCCCCTCCGTTTCGCAACTGCCGTCGTTGCCAAGGTTACTCCCGCCATACGCTGCGGCATCGCTGTTGAGCAACTCCTCCCACCGGCCCGTCGCAGGCACGCCAACTCGATAGCCGTTTCGCGAAACCGGCGTGAAGTTGATGACGATCAGCAGCACCACGGTACTGGACTTGTCCCGGCGCAAAAACGACAGCACGGTGGCATCACGGTCGTTGCAGTTCACCCACTCAAAACCGGCCTCGACGAAATCAGCATTCCACAACGCGGGCTCGCTCCGATACATCCGGTTGAGGTCGCGCACCCACGACTGGACGCCCCGGCCCGGCGAGTCGCCCTTGGCCAACTGCCAGTTGATTTGCCGGTCTTCGTTCCACTCCTCCGCTTGGCCAAGCTCGCCGCCCATAAAGAGCAACTGTTTGCCCGGAAATGTCCACTGGTAGCCCAGCAGCAAGCGGAGATTGGCCATCCGCTGCCATTCGTCGCCAGGCATTTTAGCAAGCAGCGACCCTTTCAAATGCACCACCTCATCGTGCGAGAGCGGCAGTACAAAATTCTCGCCGTAATGGTAAGTCATCGCAAATGTGACCTTGTCAAAATGGCATTTGCGATGAATCGGTTCCTCACACAGAAACTCCAAGTTGTCGTGCATCCAGCCCATGTTCCACTTGAACGAAAACCCCAGTCCGCCGTCAACCGACGGACGAGACACCTTGGGCCAGGCGGTCGATTCCTCGGCTATGGTGACCACGCCGGGATGACGCGTCAACACGTGGTGATTGACGTGTCGCAGAAATGCAATTGCCTCCAGGTTTTCCCTGCCACCGTGCTCGTTGGGCAGCCATTCGCCCGCTTCCCGCGAGTAGTCCAGGTAGAGCATCGAGGCAACGGCATCCACCCTCAGACCATCGACGTGAAAGCGCTCGCACCAATACAAAGCGTTGGCGGTGAGGAAATTGCGAACCTCAGCCCGGCCGAAATTAAAAACGAGCGTCCCCCAGTCGGGATGCTCCCCTCGGCGCGGGTCGGCGTGCTCGTAGAGCGCCGTGCCGTCGAACTGCGCCAGCGCAAAGTCGTCCCTCGGGAAGTGCGCCGGCACCCAGTCAAGAATCACGCCGATGCCCGCCGCGTGCAACGCATCAACCAATGCCGCAAAATCGTCCGGCGTTCCGTACCGACTTGTCGGCGCATAAAAACCCGTAACCTGATAACCCCACGACGGATAGTAGGCGTGCTCAGCCACCGGCATAAACTCGACGTGCGTAAAACCTATCTCCCGCACATAGCCCACCAGTTCGTCGGCAAGTTCGCGGTACGAGTACGACTCAGCGTCGTTGTGCTTGCGCCACGAGCCAAGATGCACTTCATAAATACTCATCGGCAATTCAAGCGCGTTTTGTGTTGCGCGCTGCTCAAGCCAAGCTTGGTCACTCCAAGAAAAACGGCTCGTGTCCCAGACGATCGCCGCGCTCTTCGGCGCCTTCTCAAAGAAGCGCCCCATCGGGTCGGTTTTCAGCAGCAGCCGATCCTGCGCGTTGATCAGTTCGAACTTGTAATGCGCCCCCTGCCCGACCCCCGGCACGAACACCTCCCACACACCCGAGTCACCCAAGCACCGCATCACGTGCCGCCGACCGTCCCAGTCGTTAAAGTCGCCGACCACGCTCACTCGCTTGGCGTTCGGCGCCCAGACGGCAAACACCGTGCCGTGGACACCTTCGACCTCGCGAAGCTGCGCGCCCAGATTGTCGTAAAGACGTAACTCGTTCTCCTCGCCGGTCAGATGCAATTCGGCATCTGAAAGTGTCGGGGCAGGTTGTTCGTCGTTCGACCGCACGGCGCCCATGCTGTTGAAACCACCCCACCGCTGGCAAGGCTGGAAATGAACTTTCGCATTTACTCTTTATAGCCCAGCGGCAATATTGGCTTTCACAAGCGATGAGCATCACGACCAAAACAGGCGATGACGGCGAGACCGGCCTGCTGTTTTCTCGGCGAACCGGGAAGGACGACCCCCGGATTGCTGCCTGCGGCGATGTCGATGAACTCAACGCCGCCATCGGCTTGACCAAGGCGCATCTGCAAAACACGGAATTTGCTGAAAATTTAACCGCCATCCAGCAGACACTGATCGCCCTCATGGGCGAATTGGCCACATTGCCGGAAGATGCCGGGCAATATGCCAAGGCCCAGTTTGACAAATTAACCGCCGCCGACACAGCCAAGTTGGACAAACTGATCGGCGAACTGGAGGGAGATGGACTGAGTTTCAAGGGCTGGGCGCTGCCCGGCGAGTCGGTGCCGTCGGCTCACCTGGACTTCGCCCGAACCGTCTGCCGCCGCGCCGAGCGTAGAGTGGTGACGGTGTTGAGAACAGGAGCGTTGGCCGACTCGCAGGCAGTCGTGTACCTAAACCGCCTCTCTGACCTGCTGTGGCTCATGGCCCGGGCGGTTGCCAAAGCACCCCCCAACGAACAACTGGCCTAGTCCGGCTTCCACAGGAGAAAAGTAAAAACGGACGAGTAAAGGACTGCAAAAAAATCTTGTTTTTTGTTTTAAAAGCCAAAATTTGAGCAATTCAATTGTCCTTATCGTACATCACGTGACAAGTGATCTTATCTCCACTAAAAGCACCCTCAGTATAGGTGCTTTCCTTGTCGGGATAACCGACGAGCAAGTTGCCATTCACTTGGATCAGAATACGGTTGCCGATGACGGCGATCGTTTGCCTCGACAATTGATCGTCCGCAACCGTTGTTTCCGTCATTTTTTGAAAAAAAATACAGCCTGCCGGTTTTTTGCGCGTTGGCGCCCGGCACTCTCGGCACTGGCTTGCCGAAAACAGTCTGCGCTCACCCCGTGCTGCAGTCGATTCCCAGCAGAAAAAGCAGGATCAAACTATATCTCCGGAACGCCATTTCGTTGCACCGAACAGCCAGCGACTATAAAAAGAACGGCCTTTGCATGACAAATGTCATGATGACATTTGCTGCTTTAGATTAAATCGAGCTTGAAACTACATCGCACATCTGGCGGCGTCATCTGCGAAATCGGCATTTACCGCGATCCGTGCAAATTGGTTGTGCTGGTGCCGACGATGGGCAACCTGCACGAGGGTCATCTGAGTCTGATTCGCCGCGCCCGCAAGATCGCCGGTGCCAAAGGCACAGTGGTTGTCAGTATTTTCGTCAACAAAACCCAGTTCGGGCCGGACGAGGATTTTGACAGCTACCCCCGCACCCTCGAGTGTGACATGGTGCTTTGCCGCGAAGCAGGCGCGGACATCCTGTTCGCGCCAAGAGACAAGACGATCTACCCTGCCGGGCACAGCACGTTCGTCGTCGAGTCGCGCTTGGCCAATCGGATGGAGGGAGCATCGCGACCAACACACTTCCGCGGCGTGACGACGGTCGTGGCCAAGCTGTTCAACTTGGTGCAACCGAACGTGGCTGTATTCGGCGCGAAGGACTGGCAGCAAGCCGCTGTAATCCAACAAATGACCGACGACTTGATCTTCCCCGTTAGAATCGTGGTCGCGCCGACAGTGCGGGAGCGGGACGGCTTGGCCTTGAGTTCGCGAAACGCCCACCTCTCCCCTGCCGAGCGCAAACAGGCAACGGTGCTCCGCGAGGTCATCCGTGTCGCCCGGGCCTCCGTGAAAAAGGCAACCGCCCCCCTGCCCTCTGCCGCGCTGCGCCGCAAGCTGGCGCGGCTCGTCGTCGAACAGAGCTTGGCCAAGCTGGACTATATCGAGTTCTTTGACTCCAAGTCGCTCGAGCCGGCCAAGCGCGTAACTCGAGGCACGCATATGGCTTTGGCTGTGTCCTTCAGTACAACACGGCTCATTGACAACGGCCGGTTGTGACCGAACACTTTTCCGCAACAAGATGGCAGATTCCTCAAGGCAGTTTGATTTTTTGGTGCTTGGCAGCGGCATCGCCGGACTAACGTTTGCGCTCAAGGTCGCCCACGCCGGCTCCGTCGCGATAATCACGAAAAAGAATCGCGCCGAGTCCAACACCAACTACGCCCAGGGCGGCATCGCCGCCGTCACGAGCGAGGAGGACTCGTTCGAGAGCCACGTGAGCGACACGCTTGACGCCGGTGGCGAGCTTTGCAACGAGGCTGTCGTGCGCGGCATTGTGGAGGAAGGGCCTGCCCGCATCAAGGAGCTGATCCAGCTCGGCATGAAGTTCTCCGAGCGGGAGAATCGCGGCCACCTCGAGCTCGACCTTGGCCGGGAGGGTGGCCACTCAAACCGCCGCATCCTGCATGCCAAGGACGTCACCGGCCGCGAGATTGAACGGGCGCTGCTGGCCGCCATCGCCGCGCACGAAAACATCACCGTCTTCGAGAACCACCTCGCCATCGACCTCATCACGACGGCCAAACTGGGCCAGGCGCAGGAAAACCGCTGCGTCGGCGTGTACGTGCTGAACAACCAAACGGGCGAGGTCGAGACATTCTCCGCGCCTAGGATCACGCTGGCCACCGGCGGGTGCGGGAAGGTTTATCTCTATACATCGAACCCAGACATCGCCACCGGCGACGGCGTCGCAATGGCGTACCGAGCCGGGGCAACTATCGCCAACATGGAGTTCATCCAGTTTCACCCGACCTGCCTCTACCATCCCGAAGCCAAGTCGTTCCTGATCAGCGAGGCGGTGAGGGGTGAGGGCGGGGTGCTGGCGAACCTGCGCGGGGAACGATTCATGGAGGGCGTGCATCCGCTCGAGTCGCTCGCGCCGCGAGATGTCGTGGCCCGGGCGATTGACCGCGAGATGAAACGCAGCGGCGATGACCACGCGCTGCTCGACATCACGCACAAGCCAGCTCGATTCCTGATGGACCGTTTCCCAAACATTTACAAAACCTGCCTGAGCTACGGGGTGGACATCACCAAGGAGCCGATCCCGGTCGTGCCGGCGGCGCATTACCAGTGCGGCGGCGTGCGGGTTGGCCGACACGGCGAAACGGATCTAGCCGGCCTGTACGCCATAGGCGAGGTCGCCTGCACCGGGCTGCACGGTGCGAACCGACTCGCCAGCAACTCGCTGCTCGAGGCGCTCGTTTACGCGCGCCGCGCAGCTGGTCACGAGCTCGAGCATCCGCCGGAGCCGGTCGCCGTTGAACTGCCCCAGTGGCACTCCGGCAGCGCCACCGACCCGGACGAGATGGTCGTCGTCTCGCATAACTGGGACGAGCTTCGGCGACTCATGTGGGACTACGTCGGCGTCGTCCGCACCGACAAGCGGCTGAAACGCGCGCTGGCCCGCGTCCGGAATCTGCAGGAGGAAATCCAAGCGTATTACTGGGACTTCACCGTGACGAGTGACCTGCTCGAGTTGCGAAACCTCGCCACCGTGGCCGAATTGATCGTGCGCTCGGCACTCGAGCGACGGGAAAGCCGAGGTCTCCATTACACGCTCGATTACCCCGAACCGGTGGACTCCCTCGCCCGACAGGACACCCTCCTGCGCTGCGAATAGCGCTTGGCCAAGCGGGAAAAGTCGGCCCAGCCTAGTTTTGGCTTAAACCCCCATCGCAGTTGCGCTACATTGCCCGCCCCTCCGGGAACAAACCACCGGTAACCATTCAACGATGGACTCTTCGAACATGGACTTGGTGCGAATCTGCGCCGTCGCCTTCGCCGCTGTGCTGGCGATTTTATCGCTGCTTGCCGGCACTATTGCTGGCATCTGCCGCGCGTTCCCAGTGAATGCCGTCGACTTGCCGGATCCCGGCGCCGAGGAGGCAATCCGCCGAGCGGCGGCCAAGGCGTTTCCTAATTGCCGTGTCGCCGAAATTCGCGAAATCAAACCCTGACCCCTTGGCCAAGCGCACTTAATTTCCGATGATATTCTCCGAGTCAAAAAAAGAAATCCGGGTGATGTTCACCCCGTTCCGCGACGGGCTCCAAAGCGTGTTCGGCGGCAAAACACGCCTCGGCGACATCCTGCCCGCGATCGAGGCCTCCGCAGCAGCCGGCATCCGTCACTTTGAGTTTGGCGGCGGGGCGCGGTTTCAAGCGCCGTTTTTTTACGTCGGCGAAGATCCGTTCCAGTGCATGGCTACCATGCGCAAAACGGTCGGGCCGGATGCCGATCTGCAGATTCTCACCCGCTCAGTCTCCGGCGTCACGCTGACCACACAGCGCACCTCCGCCCTCGCGCTGCAGGCCAAGTTGATGAAGAAGCACGGCACGACGACCGACCGCAATTTCGACTTCATGAACGACGTCGACAACTTGGTAAAGACCGGCCAGCCGATCGTCGATTCCGGAATGCACCATCAGGTTTGCGTCGCGCTGATGGGGTTGCCATTCCCGTCCGACCAGGCGCACACGCCGGAATTCTACATCAACATCGTCCGCGAGCTGCTCAAGCGCGACATCCACTTCGACTCGGTCTGCCTCAAGGATGCCTCCGGCACGACAGATCCGCGCACCTGTTACGAGACGGCCAAGGGCATCAAGGCGATTTTGCCGCCAGAGATTCCGCTTATCCAGCACACGCACGACACCGCCTCGACCGCTGTCGCCTGTTACATGGCCGGCATCGACGGGGGCGTCGATGGAATCGATCTCGCCGTGCGACCGCTGGCTTCCGGCACGTCGCAGCCGGACGTCCGCTCGATGGCCCACGCGCTCAAGGGAACCGGTTACAGCCTCGATATTGACCACACAAAGATGGACGAAATCGAGTCGCTGCTCAACGAAGGCTTGAGCGATTACGAGTTCAACCCGGTCACCACCTCGCCCGACGCCCGCGTGGTCGGCTTCCCGATGCCGGGCGGCGCGATCGGCCCGAACGTCCACATGATGCAGTCGGCCGGCATCCTCGACAAATACAGCGCCGTGCTCGCGGAATTCCCCGAGGTCGTCCGCGCAGGTGGCGGCTGGACGAGCGTCACGCCCGGCAGCCAGCAGTATTGGCTGCAAGCGTTCAACAACGTGCTGCACGGCCGCTGGGAAAAAATCGACGCCGGTTTCGGCAAGTCGGTTCTCGGTTATTTCGGCAAACCGCCGCTGTCCCCCGATCCGAAGGTGGTGAAAATTGCCGCCGAACAACTCGAGTTGCCGGTGTTCGACGGCGACCCACTCGAGGCCGCCCCCGACACGCTCGCCGAAGCCGAGGCCGCGCTGAAGGAACGCGGCATCGAGGTCACGGACGAAAACAAATTCCTCGTCGCAGCCGCGATTGTCCCCGGTAAAAACATGGAACTGAATGAGGGCATCCGACTGCTCGAAGGTCGTTCCAAAATAACGCTGCCGCTGAAGAAAGAGCCGATCGTCGGAGCCGCAACGCTGACCGCGCCCACCAAGACAAAAGTCACCGTGAACGAAGGCGGCAACTCGCGCACCTACGAAGTCATCATCGAGCCGCCGGCATCGGCCAACGCTCCCGCGCTTGGCCAAGCGCAGCCAAGCGGCGGCCAAGCGACTGATGTGTTCTCGCCGTTCGATGGCACCGTCGAGTTGGTCGAGGTCAACGTCAAGGTCGGCGACACAGTCACTCTTGGCCAAGTTGTCGCTGCGGTCGAGGCGATGAAAGCCAAGCACGACGTGAAGGCCCCGTGCGCCGGTCGCGTCTCGGCGGTTCACGCAGCCATAGGCAACGAAGTCTCCGCCGGCAAACCAATCCTGAGCATCGAGGCCTGAAATGGATATTCTCCAAAAACTGTTCGAGAGTTCCGGCTTCGGCGGTGACGTCAGCCTCGTCTGGCAGAACTTCGTCATGTTCATCATCGGCGGCGTGCTGATCACCCTCGCCGTCAAAAAAAACTTCGAGCCGTTGCTCCTGATCCCGATCGGTTTCGGCGCTATCCTAGCGAACCTCCCAGGCGCGGAAATGAGCGCCAAACCTGAAGAAATTGGGGACAAATGGCCTCTTTTAGCCTTCATTTACCATTACACGATAAATAAAGCTGAACTACTCCCGCCGATTATTTTCATGGGCGTCGGAGCCTTGACCGACTTCCGCCCGCTGCTCGGCCGCCCGATCACTTTCCTGCTTGGGGCTGCCGCTCAGATCGGCATTTTCCTCGCTGCGCTGGGCGCGTTTTACATTTTTGATTTCACTCTGAAAGAGGCGGCCTCCATCGGTATCATCGGCGGCGCGGACGGCCCGACCACTATTTATCTCACCGCCAAACTCGCACCTCACCTGCTCGGTGCAGTGGCCGTCGCCGCGTATAGTTACATGGCGCTCGTGCCGGTGATTCAGCCGCCGATTATCAAGCTTCTCACCACGCAAAAGGAACGCGAGATCGACATGCCACAGGCGCGTCCAGTGTCGAAGACCGCCGTTGTTGTCTTCCCGATTGCCACTTGCGTTCTCACCGTGCTTTTCATCCCGGCCAGCGGCCCGCTCATCGGCATGCTGATGTTCGGCAACTTGATTCGCGAGTCCGGCGTCACCCAGCGCTTAAGCAGCACAGCGAGCGGCCCGCTGATCAACATCGTCACGATCTTCCTCGGCTTGATCGTAGGCGCGACAATGGAAGGTGAGAAATTTTTGAAGGGCGAAACACTCGCCATCCTCGCGCTGGGAATGGTTGCGTTTTGTTTCAGCACAGCCGGCGGCATCGTCTTCGCCAAGGTGCTGAACCTGTTCCTCGGCGAAGGTAAAAAAATCAACCCGTGCATCGGCGCGGCTGGTGTCTCCGCGGTGCCGATGGCCTCGCGGGTCGTACAAAACTTCGTCTCGAAGCACACCGACGGACGCGTCAATCCGCTCATGGCCGCCATGGGGCCAAACGTCGCCGGCGTGATCGGCTCCGCTGTTTCAGCCGGGGTGTTTCTGTCGCTCATCAAGGCGTTGCAATGAGCCACGGCGAGATTCATGCTTGGAACATCCTCGACCGCCAGCCGGTTATAGCCAAGTGGGAGGAAGGCCTCTTCACCGAAATCACCACCACCGACGAGCCTCCTGCCGAGGTCAAGTGGATCGGCCCGCCGTTGCTTGACATACAGGTCAACGGCTTCGCCGGGATCGATTTTCAGCAGGACGACCTCTCGGAAGCCGATCTGCTCCATGCCGTCGAGCAACTTGCCCAAGCGTGCTGCGACCGAATTCTTTTCACCCTCGTCACCGACGGCTGGGAGGCGATGACCCGCCGCTTGGCCAGGGCCAAACAACTCCGCGACGCCCATCCGGCGCTTGGCCGGGCGATCGCCGGCTGGCACATCGAGGGACCGTTTCTCTCCGCCGAGACCGGTTACTGCGGCGCGCATCCCTCCGACAAAATGCTCACACCCACGCCGGAGCGCGTCGCCAAGTTGGGCGAACTCGCCGGGGACGATCCCCTGCTCCTCACGATGGCTCCCGAGGTCAACGGCGGACTGAAGGGCTTTGCCACGGCGCGCGAACTTGGCATTCGCGTCTCCATCGGCCACACCAATGCCCCAGGGCACATTCTTCGACGAGTGACCGCCGCCGGCCCGGCAGGCTTCACGCATCTCGGCAACGGCTGCCCCGCCATACTCGACCGCGCCGACAACATCCTTTGGCGCGCGCTCGACACCCCCGGCCTGACCTGCGGCCTCATCCCCGACCGGTGGCACGTGTCGCCCACGCTGTTCCGGTTGATTCACCGACTCGTCGATTCCGATTCAATTTACTACACCACCGACGCGATGGCCGCGGCCGGTGCGCCCCCCGGAAAATACCGGCTTGGTCAACTGGAACTCGAGGTCGGCCCGGAGCAAATCGTCCGGCTTCCAGGCACACCGAACCTCGCCGGCTCCGCACTCACGCCGATCGAGGGTGTCCGCCGTGCCGCTGAGATGCTCAATTGCGACTGGCAGGACGTTTGGCCCAAGTTCAGCCAAGCCCCGGCGCGGTTCATGAGGCTGGAGGAAGGATTCAGCGTCGGTGCGCCCGCAAACTTCGCGCTGATCCAAACCGACACAGCCAACCAGATCATGTCTCACAGCCTGCAACTGGCGCACTAAAACTGTTCCAGCTCGAGGGCGTTGATGCCTTCCACCACCGTTTCGAGGGTGAGTTTGGCGAGTTCGCTGTGTTGGTTCAGCACAAGGACTTTTTCGCCGAGCGGCCGCCAAACCGTCTCATTGCTTGGCCCCCACAAAACCAGTGTGGGCAGGCCAAGCGCCGAAGCCAGGTGCGTGACTCCGGTGTCGTGGCCGACGTACCCGACGCACTTGGCCAGGCGCGGCGCCAATTCCGGCAGCGGGATGTGTAGAGCAATTTCAAGGCGATCCGACGGCATGCCGTTAGCCAAGCGCTGGAGACGGTCGCCCTCCGCCTCGCCACCGATGAATAACAGGTTTAGCGGCGAGTGATCTAGCAGATGAGCCACCAGCTTACGCCAGTTTTGTTCCGGCCAGTTTTTGCTTTCGCTGCCACTGCCGGGATGCAGTGCCAGGCAGTTTTTACGCTTGCCCAAGCCTAGCAACTCAAGGCGCGCCACAGGATCGCCTTCGAATATTGTCAACTGCTCCAGCGGCTTGAGGAACACGTCGCTGGCGTGGATCGCCTTGGCCTCGTCGGGGCGATGCTGTGCGGCGATGAACTGCCGGGGGCCGCACGACTTGACGTTGGTTTCAAAAAATTTGTCGGGATCAAATAGGTATGAAATGACGATGTCGAACTGCCCGAAGAAGTCGCGCCACTCCAAGTCGAGCGAACCGCCTCTAGCAAAAAACATCGCCAAGCCGGGTGACTCGATAGCGTGCACCGCCTTGGCCAAGCCGCCCGAAAGCGCCAGCGAGGCGATGCGTGGATAACCCAGCACCTCGATTTCCACGCCCGGAAACCGCTCCCGCAGCGCCGCCAGCACCGGCAGCGTCAGGATGAAGTCGCCGATCGCCCCGCCACGGATGACAAGAATGCGCGGAGCCTTGACGGATGTGGTCTCGATCATGGCGCGATCTGATTTGCCATGACAATGACACCCGCCACGGCCACCACTGAGCCGATGATTGAACGTAGCGTCGGCCGTTCACCCTCGAATTTCATCGCGAGCGGAATAATCATTATCGGCGACAACGCGATGACCGACAGCACGATCCCCGCTGGCTGACCGTTCAGCGCCCATTGGTACGCGCCCACGCCCAATGTCGGCCCGCAAAGCGCATTGGCCACGACCAACGCTGCGACCAGTTTCACGGTTGCCGGAGTCAGCGCCACCTCGGTTTGGACCGGACCACTATTGCGGATTCTTATTTTTCGAAACACGAGCAACACAGCCATCACCGTCAAGCCACCAAGAATGCGTTGATACGCCTGAGACAGCCCGTCCACGGTGACACCGGCCTCGACCACCGATACCGCCTTGCGACTCAGCACCGCGCCGAAGCCCTGCCCAAAGGCGGACATCAGCCCCCAGATGATTCCAGCTTTCCAATGTTTCTTGTCGACTTGAGACGTTTCACTGGGAGCCAAGGCCAAACCGACACCCACCAGGATCGCCGTGCCAGCCAGCACTTGGCCAAGTGACAAACTCTCGCCCAGCCAAAGCCACTCAATGGTCGCCGCAAACGGCGCGGCTAGGCATTGCGTCATCACCATCGTCAGCCGCGACCCAAGGATCGGGAAAGCCCGGAACAAGCCGTAGTCCCCCATTCCAAAACCAACGATGCCGCTAATGAAGAACACCCCCAGCGCGCCGCCGCCCAGCCCAACTCCTTTCGAGTGCGCATAGATTCCAAGCAGCGCCCCAGCGAGTAGAAACCGCCAAAAGTTCGCCTCGACACCGGAGAGGTGATGCGACAACCGCTTACCGGATACGGCCGATAACGAAAACAAAATAGTGGCCAGAACCGCTGCGGTCATTTGTCGGTGGAATCAATCATCCAAAAACCCAGCGCTGCGCCAGCCATCCAGTATCGTTTGCAACTCGGCTCGCTCCGCCTCGGCTACCTCGACCAACGGCGGACGCACGATCCCACCTCTCAGGCCCAGCATGTCGAGCATCACCTTCATGGCCGATACCTCGTAGCCCTTGCGTTTGGTTCGAAGCGCGTAGAGCGGCACTACGTGGTCGTTGACCAGTTGATTGAGCGCCGCTGACTCGCCGGTTGCACCAAGTTCGTGGAGTTTGAGCGACAACTTGGGCGCCACCGCCGAGATGCTCGACGTGTAAGCTCGGATGCCGATCGTGTAGTAGCCCGGCACCATGTCGTCGCCCGCACCGCCAATCCAGTGCAGCCTGTCGCCGAGTCGTTCGCGAATCATTTGGTATCGGCGAATGTCCGCCGTGCCATCCTTCCACGCGACGACATTTGGAATTTCAGCCAAGCGCTCAGCCTGTGCCGGGGTATAGTTCGCCCAGTCACGGCTGTAAATCAGAACTCCCAAGCCGCTCGCCTCGGCGATACTGGAGTAGTAGTTCACCAGGCCGTCCATCTCGGCGTTCGGATAATACGGTGGAAATGCCAACACGCCGTCGGCTCCGCAGTCGGCTGCCTGGGCGGCCAAGCGCTTGGCCAAACCGCCGGCAAAACCCACCCCGGCTATCACTGGCATACGGCCGGCCGCCTCCTCGATAGTGGCCTCTACGACTTGCCGCACTTCCTCCGGCGTGAGCGAATACAACTCACCGGTGCCACCGGCGGCAACCAACGCGCACATTGGCTGTGCAAGCATGTAGCGGATGTTCTTCCGATATCCGTCGAGGTCGAGCGAGTGGTCATCTTTAAACGGCGTCACCGGGAAGCCGATAACCCCCTCAAGTTTCGTACAAAGTTCCTGTGGGTTCATTTTAAAAATTGGTTACCAGCGCGGGAGTTTTCGGGTCCAGTTTGAGTCGACGTTTTTCTGCATCTCGGCTTCGTCGTCACGTTTGCGGTACGGGCAGTTGCGAAAGCGTTCCTTGCCTCGCTCGAGTTGATCGGTGTCGAGCGTCACGCCCAAGCCCGGTTTGTCGGGAATCTCGACGCACCCATCGACGATCGGCACCCGGCCCCCCTCGACGATCTCATCAATTTCCGACTGCCACGGGTAATGCGTATCACAGGCGTAGGTGAGGTGCGTCGTCGCCGATGCGACGTGCGCCATCGCCATGAGCGAAACGCCGAGGTGGCTGTTCGAGTGCATCGACAAGCCGATGCCGAATGTCTTGCAGACGCGCGCAAGTTGCTGCACGCGCCGCATGCCACCCCAGTAATGGTGATCGCACAGTACCACTTGAACGGCGTCGCGGCGCACGGCTTCTGGGATGTCGCCGAACGATGTCACGGCAACGTTGCTGGCGAGCGGCGTCTCAATGCCGTCGGCCAAGAGGCGGCGGCGCACCTCGGCCATGCCGTCGAGTCCAACGCACGGATCCTCAAGGTAACCGCCACCAGAGAGTTCCCCTGCCAAGTCTCGACCGACCTTCACGGAGGTCTCGACCGACCAAGCGCAGTTGGGATCGATCCGCAGCGGCACCAATTGCCCAAGTGTCTGGCGGAGTTGGCGCAGCGTCTCGATCTCAACTTCAGGGTCGAGCACGCCACCCTTGAATTTGATGGAACCAAAACCGTACTTGGCCCGCATCTGCTCCACCTGTTTGACGAGCGACTCCGGCGAGAGGGCCTCGCCGTATTCGTCGTCGCGCAGATCGTCGCCCTCGCCGCCACCGCCGGCGTGCTTGTAGAACGGATACGCGGAGAACGGCACCTTGTCGCGCACGCGTCCGCCGATAAGATCGCAAACCGGCTTGCCAACGGTTTTGCCGATCAAGTCGAGGCAGGCCGTCTCGATTGCGGAATAGGTTCGAGCGTCGGTGTCGAGCGGATTTTCGCCAGGGACGTTGTAAGTTTGAGAACGCTCCAAGCCGCTGGCGCCGCCCTCGGCCATCGGCGAGAGGTCGCCGGTCAGGCGATACGGGCACGCGCCGATGACTTGTCCGCGAATCGCCTCGAGCGCCTTGGCGGGCTGGTCGCCGCCGTACGTCTCGGCGATGCCGGTGACGCCGTCGTCGCTGACCAACTCGATGACGTTTCGGAGGGCGTACGGCTGGTGCAGCCCATAGCTGCTGCGCAACGGCGGGTCGGCCATGGCGATGGAGTGAATCCTGAGGTCGCTAATTCGCATTGAAAAACGGCCCGCATGTTGCCGCCCGTTTGCGATTGGTTCAATGCGGGAATGCGCCGGTCACTTGGTTAACTGAATCCACTCGCCAGTCCAATCTTCCGGCGGAGGGTTCTCGGTGAAGTGGTCGCACTGCTCTATGTAGGCCAAGCTGGGGCCGTCATCGGGGACGATCTTGAGGCAGTCCTCGAAGCCGCGCTTGGCATCGATGAAGTCGCGCTTGGCATAGATATCCCACGTCGACTCGAACTTGGCGACGAGATTGGCCATGGTCTCGTCGAGATCGCCCTTCTTGGCCAAAAGCTCGTAGACGCCGACCGCCTGTTTCTTGCCCTTGGCCACGAGCAGACCAAGTTTGCGAACCTCGATCTTGTCCTTGGCCATGTCGTAGGTGCTTTGGCCAATCATGATCAGGATGGTAAAAATTTTGCAGGCCGGCTCGAATCGGGCGGCCTGATTCACGGCGTCGCCCATCACGGTGTACTGCATCTTCTGGGTGGAACCCATGTTGCCGGCGGAGACGAAGCCGGTGTTGATACCCATACGCGCCCCGATTTCAACATCGTATTTCTCCTTCAACTCGACGCTCAACGACTTGAGTTTTTCCTGTTGCTCAATGGCCGCCCAGCAGCATTTCCAGGCGTGTGAGTGGGGATCGTCGTCACCCCAGATCGGCACACCGTAGTCGGCCATGATAGCGTCGCCCTCGTATTTGTCGATGTAACCGCCGTAGTTAATTATGATGTCGCTCATCGGCGTAAGGTACTCGTTGAGTACGGCGGCCAACTGCTCGGCACTGAGTTTCTCGGAGATGGTCGTAAAGCCGGCGACGTCGGAAAAAAACATCGTCGCCTCACGACGCTCACCGGCCAGCTTGAGCGAGCCGGATTCCTCCTGGAGATACTTGAGCACCTCAGGACTGACCATGGTGGAAAACATGCCGCTGATAGCTTTCTTTTGCCGACCCTCGGTCAGGAACAGGTAAAACACCATAAGCACCGCCGAGCCGAACATGGCCAGCGCCGGCGGAATCAGCGGCAGCCAAAGCTGATTGCTGAAAAACTGCCACCATATATAGGCCACCAGGCCGACTAACATAACGGGCACCAAAACCAAAAGCCGCGGGCCGGGGTTTTCACGGACGACAAAACCTAGTAGCACACCCATGAAACTCCAGAATGCGATCCACCAGGACTCGCCGCTTCTTGTCCAATATTGAGTCATCTCGTCTCCGTTGTAGAAGGATCGAAGCAACTGGTCGGTCGCCAGGGCGTGTGTCACAAGCAACCGTTCCCGGTCGTCATGTGGCATGGCGTAATAGTCCTTCAAACTAGATGCCACCGCTCCGAAGAACACCAACTTGCCCTCGATGTCAGCCAGTTTAACGGAGCACCGGCATTCGCCGCTCTTACAGCAGGACGCCGATGCACCCTCACCGTCCTTCGCCTTTTCATCCCCCATCAAGGCCCGAACGGTGAATCTCGGAAATTGATCGGAAGTCGCGCCGCGGTAATCCATAACATAAGTGTAACCACCGGCATCGGTTCGGGAATAAGGGCCGCGATCACCGTCAAATTTCGTAAAAAGAGCCTTGCCTATTTTCAGTTCGGACAGATCATCCCGCACTGAACCAAAGGCAAAATCCGGCATAACAATCTCGTTCGTAGCACTGTTTTTGCCAGCAGGACGGAACACTGTCCCGCTCTCCACATTCTCAGTTTCGCCAACCTTGCAAATGACTTGAGCCACCAAGTCCGCCCCCAAGCCATCGATACCGTCCGGCTTAAGGCCTGTTGAAGGGTCGTTGTCCGTATCCAGCAGAATACTGAATTCGTACTCAACCCCAATGGCTTCCGGATACCAATCGAAGGGGGGCAAAGCCACTCCACTCACTCGAGTGTCAACGGCTAACACGCCGTCGGCCGTGGTCACCGTGACGGACGTAATATCTCCATTTAAATCACCGACATCTCCGCCATCCAGTAATTCAATTATGTTGGTGGACGGAATCACTTCCCCTTCCTCGCTATATTGCAACGGATTGTCGGATGCGACGAACTTGATCACTTCGGTGTTATCAATCTCGATCGCTTGATCCCGGGTGGTTTTCTGCACCACCGCCATGGCAATCTGCTGCCCATTGGTCAGCCCAAGGGATTGGAATGGCAACGATGGGATTTTCAAAATAGGACCCGGCGCAGCCTCCAGCAACTCCCACCAGTTTTTTCCGATATACCTGCTTGCCATCTGGATCGCCAGCGACGGGTGGATGCCGGCATCCGAGTAAAAATACAACATACCCCGGCGGATTTTCAGATCGGGATCACTCGCGAAGGAGTTTTCAGCCACCCGGAGAGCATTGCCTTGGAGGACTGCTGGCGGCTTAATCGTAAGCTCCGGTTCCTTGAGATCGATCTGAGAAATCGTGATGATGTTCGCGTTGTTGGTAAGCACCTCATTCAGATAATGTATGAGATCGCCCCGCTTGGGCACCGGCATGTCGCGGTAAAGATCCAGCGCAATGGCCGCCGGCTTCAACGAGGCTATCTTGCCGAGAATTTGTGCGACGGTGTCGTCCTGTAACGGCCATCCAAATCGTTGAATATCCCATTCATCGGCACCGATTATGACGACGTTGGTGTGGGTGATCATTTTGGTGCCGAAGTCCGGCTTCTGACGCAAGTGAAGAAAGTCGTGGTGCTGCAACTCCTGCGTCACGATGTAGCCGTTGGTCCGGAGCTTGTTAACAGCCAAAAAGATGCCGCCGCCCACCACCAGTGCCACGAGCACATCGACCCAGAATGCCCCCTTGGACATACGTTTCCAGATAGCAGCCTGCCAATCTTGAATTATTTTCATTCGGTCAGGAAAACCAAGTAAAGCATCACCGCTTTTTCATCCAGCTAAAACATTAGCCATCACAGCCAGTTGCCAATCATGATGTACGGTGCCCAGTAGCGGGGATGCCGGAAGCGGGGGTCGTTGCGGAGAACCGTCTGCGCGTGCTGCAAGGCCTTAGCCTTGGATGTACCAGGCTTGGCCAAGGCGCGATAAAACTCGTCCACCATCAGCGCCGAGGCCTGGTCGCTCACAAACCAAAGGCTGGCCAGCGCCGCCCGGCACCCGGCCTTGATCGCCACGCCCGCCAGGCCAAGCGCAGCCTTGTCGTCGCCGGCCGCCGTCTGGCACGCGCTCAGCGTAAGCAACTCCACCGGCGAGCCGCGATAGCTGCTTGGTCGGATGAGGTTTTCCAAGTCGTCCAACGTGAGAAACCCATCGTAAGTCAGCACAAAAGTACTATCCGCCCGTCCACTAAACTGTCCGTGAGAAGCAATGTGAACATAGCGAAAATCATTACGCAGGAATGTGTCCTCGAGATCGCCCTTGAGGAACGTTCCGTCCATCAATGTCGTCGGGGCAAAACTCTTTGAGATCAGTTCCGCCTCCTGGACAACCGCCGGCAGTCCAGGGAAACCGTGGCGTTCCACCGCAAGCCCGCTGAACAAAAATCGCGAGTTGGGGGAGGTGGCCTCCTGCGACTCGATTAAGCTCAGCCCCGGCGCGACGGCGACAGCATATTGCTCAAGCAAATATTCATTGCCGTCGAAGAGCGCCGCCATCGGGACGTTGCGCAGCGCGCCGTCAGGGACGAATACCAGCGTATCCACGCCGTCGGCTTCCAGGATTGTTTTGATCGGCTCAATGATCCACTCGTACAGCGCTTCGGCGTGACCCTTGAAAAAGTAGGTTGTGCGCCGCTCGACATGATGGCGGAACAGGCGTGCCTGATCCATCAGGCGGCGACTCGACACATCCACAGTCACCTTCTTCAATCCGGATTTAGTCTCGATGAGCAACTCCAACCGGCTCTCAAGCGGGATGATGTAAACGATCGCCGCCGTCGGGGACATTTGACCGATGCTCTTTGCCCCCGCATTGACCATGTTCGCGCAGTCATCCTGAAAGTAGTCAGACAACTCAGCACCCTTTAGGGCCTCGACGGTATCGCGGGCCTCGACAAGCAGCGCGGTCCGCGCCATCTCATCATTCACCCCGTCGGCCTTTTTCAAGAGCAAGTCGGACAACTCGTAGTACAACGGGCCCACCGAGTCGCGAAAAGTCGTCGGGCTGTTGTCGTTACCATAAACAATGGCCAAGTCGCCTCGAATCGAAGTCAGGTTGTCCAGCGCCGTCTTGTATGCGCCGATCGCCCGGTCGCGATCGCCGAGTTGATTGTGCAGACGCCCGACGAGCCACTGCCACTGATACATTGCGTCATAAAGTTTGTGTTTCTGCGCCAGCCGTAGTGCCGCCCGGCTCAACTGCAGCGCCTCGGCGTAACGCCCCTCCGTCTCGTACAAGCCAGCGAGAAAACCAATTGAGTAAGCCTGGCTTGCCTCGTCGCCGACCTTCCGGGCCTCGACAACGGATTTGTGGTATTGCTCTCCGCCCTTGGCCATGTAGGCCCCGCGCTGCTCTCGATCAGCGGCGGTGTCCATCATCCGGCTGTAAACATCGCCCAGCTTGATGTAAAGCAACGCCTTGTCGCGCCCATTTTTTGCCTTGGCAATGTTCATCTCGGCGTCGCCTGCGTACTCTTCTGCCAAGCTCATCGAACCGTGAAAGGCCGCCGCCGTGCCCATGCCGATGCGGCAACGGGCGGCCAACTCATGGTTGCCGTCCTTGTTGGCCTGATCAACCGCCTGCTTGAAATTCCAAACCGCGTCCTCGTAGTTGCCCATACCGACGAGCAAGTTGCCGAGGTTGACGCGAATGCCCGACTCGAGCGATTTATCGCCCAATTCCTCGGCGATCTTCAGACTCTCTAGCAGATAAATATCCGGCTCCTCCCTAGGGGCGCGGTATTTGCGACTGGCCAGGATCCAGAGGCTCGCTAGGTTGTTCTTCACTAGGGCCTCCGTCCGCCGGTCTCCGGCGGACTGCGCCTGGACAAGTGCTTGCTTGAGGGCATTCTGAGCCAAATTCACCTGCCCCTTGGCCTGGTATGCTGCTGCTTGATTGAGCAGTCCAGATACATCCGCGCTTTTCGACCCCGCCGCCTGACCAAGGCCAGGCAACATCAATCCAACCAATGCCAAGCGAATGAGCAACGGGAGAGCGTGGTTGGTGATTTGAATGTTTATGGTCATTGTTGCGGTCCGATGTATTGGGTCGGATCCCAAAAGTCGGCGCCGATCCGAATTTGAAAGTGGATGCCGTAATCCTGCAGGTCGCCGTCGTTCGGGATGTCGAAATCCTTGAACGCATGTCCCCAGTAGACGGCCATGTTGATGTAGTCACTTGGGTTGTATGTGATACCCAGCCCAGCGCTGTAAATCGTCTCGCGGTTCCTCGGCCCATCAGTATTCCAACCAGTGCCGTAGTCGAAAAACGGAACCAGGTACACCAGGGCTTTACCATAACGATCCTTGTAAACCGGAATGCGTAGCTCCGGAGAAAGAACCACCGCATTGTCGCGGATCAATTGGTTTTCACGGTAGCCGCGAATGGTGTTCATGCCGCCTAAACTAAATTGCTCCATCGAAACCACTTTTTGGTCGGTATACTGGTGAAATAACTTCACGACTAACAGCGTATCGTTACTAGACACCGATTCCACCCACGAGGCCTGTGTCATCCATGTGAAATATTTCCGATCGTAGTCCTCCGTCATAATTGGGTCGAGCTTGTCCAAACCAAAACTGAAAGTCGTGCGGGCGGCGATCACGCGCTCCTGCGACCGGTAAACATACTCCGGGCTGAGGCGCAGCGCGGTAATGCGGGTCTGCCCTCCCACCGACCCGGGCGAAATTGAGAAGAGCTCGCCGGACACGAGCACCTCGCTTCGCCGGTGCTCGCCCTTTAATGTCACGCTGAACTCGTGCTGAAAGTCACGGTACAACAGCTGCCGCAATGCCACGGTGTACAAGCGCGTGTCGCTCTGGATGTCGAGTGCCTCGAACGGCTCCTCGAGAATTGCGTAGTCGCTCTGCGTCAAACCCAGCTCCAGCGTTGTGTCCCAGCGCGTCAGTGGCAGGCTGTAGAACAGGGAGTAATTGCCGGCATCCCCAAAGTCCACATCCCTCATCCCCTCCTGGGTGAACGTGTAGTTCGCTCGCAACGTATCACCGAGGCTCGTGAGGTTCTTTGTGCCCAAGAACACTTCCGCCTCCTCCGCCCCGACACTGGGTGGACGCCGGTTACTGATAGCGACCCCCACGTCAAACAGCTTCTTTTCGGTGACGATCATGTCGAGATGGCTCTGCCCCAGTTCCTCACCCGGAACGAGTGCT